>Ga0210377_10000970_pt1 | contig 26900 bp, 14 predicted proteins | sample PLM4_65_b1redo_FD_155480 | JGI IMG/M metagenome (GOLD analysis project Ga0210377, IMG submission 155480) | Groundwater sediment microbial communities from an aquifer in East River, Colorado, USA - PLM4_65_b1 redo | ecosystem: Environmental > Terrestrial > Soil > Riparian zone | place: USA: East...
CCCAACTACTCGTGGAACACGAGCGGCGTCTGCAACGACCTGGTGAACATCACCCAGGTCGATTGCGAGGCACAGCCGGACCGCCTGTGGAACAGCGGCACGAGCGTCTGCGCCATCGTCATGAAGGGCGACGATCGGAACAACCTCGTCTGCGCGCTGCATGGCGGCACCTGGGCGACGACAACCGCCCCGGTCACGCCCCCCGGGTACCTCGGGAGCTGCATCGGCGCCTGGGTCATGCCGGCGGGCAGCACCTACACGCCGCCCCTGGTCTCCGGCAACGGCCCCGGCGACCAGTGCCTGCGCTGCCACAACGCCCTCACGCAGTACAACGGTCCGCGCGTCCGCGACACCGAGAACTTCCTCTACACCGGCCACAAGAACATGGCCCGCAAGGTGGCGGTCAACAAGCCCTGGGGCGGCCCGCCGTTCAGCTGCACGAATCCCCTTTACACCGACGAGCAGACCTGCGAAACGAACGGCGAAGAGTGGCACCCGACGATCTACCCGTCGGATGACACCGGCAACGTCATCGATTGGATCACCGGCACGATCACGGTCGGCGGCAACGTCCGCGACCTGACCTGGATCTACGGCGACTGGCTCGGCCCGCTGCCGCGGGCGGTCTACAAGGCCCCGGCCGGCGCCAATACCTGCAGCATCCCGCTGGCGGGCGCCTGCAGCAACCCCGTCTACCTGACCCAAGTCGACTGCCAGGCCAATGCCGGCACGTGGACCGCCAACAGCACCCAGGCCGGTTGCGAGTTCAACGGCGGGATCTGGATCGCCAACGCCGGTGCCGCATACACCTGCGCCCGCTGCCACACGACCGGTTGGACCAGCGACGCGGTGGTCAACACCGCGAAAGAGCCCGAGAAGTCGTTCCCGGGCATCGCGTGGGCCAGGACGGGCCCCGCGGTCTTCGGCCAGGTCAACACGGCCGGCGGCGTGACCGGCGATCCCAGCAAGTCGTCGTCGTGGGACGTCTGGGGCATCTCCTGCACCCGCTGCCACTCGTCGGCGGTCGACAACGGCACCTTCTCCTCGTGTTCCGGCTTGACGCAGGCCACCTGCACCACGACGCTCCTCGGTACCTGGAACAGCTCGACGCTGCTCTGCACCGGCGGCACCCCGCCGATCACCGCCGCCATCTGCACCGCCAACGGCGGGACGGTCGTCAGCAGTTCGCCCACCGGCATGTCGAGTCATCACAGCAATCTGACGTCCTTCGATGTCGGTGCCGGCAGCGGCATCTGCAGCGATTCGCGCTTCACGGCGCAGGCGCAGTGCGACGCCGCCGGCGGTGCGTGGCTGACGGCGTGCTCCCTGGCCGGTGTCTGCAGCAACATCGCCTACACCACCTCCGGCACCTGCGCACTCGGCGGCGGCACCTGGACGAAGTACGACCAGCAGGCCGCCTGCACCACGGCCGCCGGCACCTGGTATGCCATTTCGAACACCATCGCGTGCAGTGTGGCCGGTGTCTGCAACACCATCAACCCGGCGCATAACACTTCGGCTCTGTGCACGGCGGCCGGCGGGCAGTGGGCCGCGGCGACCGACATCGTCCGCTGCCTCGACATTCACGAATACGGCAAGGACAACACCATTCCGGCGTACGAAGCCGCCCGCTGGACCGGTTCCAAGCCGAACCGCGGGCCTATCATCACCAGCGTCTGCATGGGCTGCCACCGCCAGGAGACCGGCGGCATGCCGTACGCCAACACGACGGCCTCCGCGGGAACGCTCGACACCGTCAACCCGGGCCAGTACCTGAAGGTCGGCCCGGCGCACAACGACGTGGCCTTCGTCAGCCATCCGCACGGCAACATGTTCCTCAACAGCCCGCACGGGAAGTTCACCGGCACCTTCAGCCAGATCGGCACCGGCTCGTTCAATTACGCGATGACGGGGCTCTACAAGAGCTTCTTCCAGACCGAGGCCGAAGCGAACAACATCGGCAACGGCTGCACCGGCTGCCACGATGTGCACGAGAGCGTTGTGCCCGAGACCAGCCCGTTCCCGGCGATCCACGAGGAGTGCACGGAGTGCCATGCCAAGGACCTGAACCTGGTCCAGCATCCGAAGCTGACCGGCACGCCGCTGGAAAACATGGCCACCGACCCTGTCGAGGCCTGCGAGATCTGCCACATGCCCGGCGGGCAGCACCTCTTCCGCGTCAAGGCGGATCCGGCCTACACCACCTTCCCGAACACAGCGATGACCGCGACGGTGAACGCCAACACGTCGCCCGACGGCAACTTCAACGAGGCCGTCTGGGTCGACATGGATCATTCCTGTGGCCAGTGCCATGGCGGCGGGACGGCCCAGTTGGATCCGGCGCTTCCTCCTGTGACTGGCAGCATCGCCGCCGGCAGCAAGATCCTGGCGGTGGCCGACTCGAGCGTCTTCCTGCCCAACCAGCGAATCAGGATCGCCGGTGCCGGCTCCCTGACCTATGACGACGAGGGCGCCGTGATGAACGGCGACTTCGATACCTATATCGTGTCGGTCGGCCCGGGTGTGGTCAACCTGGCGGGCGCCGCCACGAAGGCCGTCACCAACGCCGCGGTCGCGATGAACCCGACGAAGAACGGCGCCGGTTACATGACCCGCGCCGCCCTCGCCGGCTGGGCCGCCGGAATCCACAACGACAAGCCGACGGTCACCTTCTCCACCTCGATCGGCAGCCCGAACACCCTGACCGTCAATGTCGACGCCTCGGCGACGATGTGCAGCGGCAGCGCCGCCAAGTGCGACGCCTACGACTGGAACTGGGGCGACGGCACGCCGGACGGCTCGGGTGTCACCGCGTCGCACACCTACGCCGCGGCGGGCGCCTACGACATCACGCTCACCGTCGAGGAGTACGGTGTCGGCGGCGCATCGGCCACGCGGACGGTCAACGCGTCGACTCCGGACTATCCGCCTGATGCCATCATCACCGCCTGCAACTTCAACGCGAACACCTGGACCCTTGATGTCATCAACGGCTCAACCGACGACAACAGCATCAGGCAGGTGACCGTGACCTGGGGCGATGGCTCGGTGATCTCCAGCGACACCACGGGGCCGGTGTTCGGCCCGTTCAATCACACGTACCTGAACAGGAGCAGCGAGTGCGGCAACAATCCCCCCGGCAACACCGCCCCGATCAACCAGGCATGGTGTAGCGGTGTGGGTGGCAACTGGTCCAGCCGCAACACCTGCTTGAACGTCCAGCCGACGGTGTGCACCGGTGCCGGCGGCAATCTCCTGTACGTGGTCACCCTGAAGGCGCTCGACAGCGACGGGCAGGAGGACACGGCCACCTGCGCCGTGTCGCCGGCCTACTTCACCATCAGCGGCACGGTGAAGACGCCGCTCGGCGGCAACCTCGCCGGCGCGGTGGTCACCGTGAGGAAGGGGACGCTCGTCACCGGCCAGACCGTCGGGACCGGCGTCAGCGCCAGCAACAGCACCTTCTCGGTTGGCAACCTGAAACCGGGGACCTACTCGCTCTGGGTGACCAGAAGCGGTTACACGTTCGCCGCGCCGGCGTCGACGATGGTGGTCGGCCCGAACGACTCCGACACCATCACCGCACTGACCGGTCTGGGCCTGGCGCCCAAGACTCCGTCGACGGACTCCAAGAAGAAACACGGCCCCAAGAACCCCGGCGGCGTAGTTGACGTGCCGGCTCGCTGAGCGAAAGGAAACGACGATGCGAACTCGTCACATCATTGGAGGGACAATGAGACGCCATATACGGACCGCACTCGTACTTGCCTTCGGACTGCTCCTGGCCTCCTCGGTCTTGGCCTACGACCCGCCGGCGCCGGCCGCAGGCACCGGGATCAACGGGACGGTCCACGACCTCGGGACGGCGCACAACGGGATGAACTACGTGGCCCTTCCGGCCGACACGCTCCAGAGGGTGTGCATCTTCTGCCACGCTCCGCACAACACCTACAGGCTCAGCCCGGCGAACGGCGGCCCGGGGGCGGGGGTCGGCAGCGGTCCGCAGGCTCCGGATGCCTTCGACTACCTGCCGCTCTGGAACCATGAGCTCACGGGCAATTACGCGTCGTACAGCATGTATCAGAACGGCCCCGGCGCCCCGCAGATCGGCGCCAAGGCCTCGCAGGCGATCCAGAACGGCATGATCCCCGGCAGCACGTCGCTCCTCTGCCTCTCCTGCCATGACGGCAGCGTGGCCGTGAACTCCTACGGCAACGCCTCGCAGCCGGTGGCATCGCGCAGCAGCGGCGGCGGCACGATCGGCGCCGGGTACGTGATCGGCAAGGACAACTACCTCGGCAACCACCACCCGATCGGCTTCAGCTACGACGCGGCGCAGGCCGTGGATACCGAGCTGCGTGTCGCGGCGACCGCCACCATGGGCGCCGCCGGCACGGTGGCCGATCACCTGTACGGGGCCGCCAACGCGATGGAGTGCGGCACCTGCCACGCGGTTCACAACAAGGGGAACACGGGCGAGAGCCTGCTCTGGAGAAGCGACGCCAGCAGCCGCCTTTGCCTGACCTGTCACGACAAGGGGACGGATCCGGGCGTCACAACCCCATAGTTATTGACCGCTTCATTCGTGGCGAGAGGGGAATGGAACCATTCCCCTCTCGCTTTTTTTTGCCCGAGTCGGGTGCGCACGCTGGCCGATGAGGCTCGAGTCAGGTGCTAGAATGCGCCCGGTTCCCGCGTGCCTGCTGGAACCGTTCTTGCTGTTCGATCACGGGACGGATGCGCCGATGCGCGGCGCCATCGCCGGGGGAAGTGACCGATGACCCGACGCGCTCGAGGGTTCACCTGCCTGGCCCTGCTGCTCCTCTCCGCGGCCTGCGCCACCTCCCCGCGCAAGGCCGAGACGCCGGTGTTCTTCCCGCCGCCGCCCGCGCTGCCGCGCATCCAGTACCTCACATCGTTCCGTGGACTCAAGGACGTCGAGGCGCAGTCGTCGTTCGACAAGTTCGTGGTCGGCGAGCAGCAGGATCTGCGGATCGACAAGCCGTACGGCATCGGCATCTACGACGGCAAACTCTACGTCTGCGACACCAACGCCACGGTCATCGTCTTCGACCTCGCCGCCAGAAGCTACAGCGGCCTGAAGGGCGCCGCGGGGGCGGGGAAGCTCATCCAGCCGATCAACATCAGCATCGAGGCGGACGGCACGAAGTTCGTTGCCGACCCGGCGCGCGGCCAGGTCGTCGTCTTCGACCGGAACGACGACTACGTCAGGGCCTACGGGACCCCGGGGAACTGGCGGCCGGTGGACGCGGTGCCGTTCGAAGACCGGATCTACGTCGCCGACCCGGCGAACGGGCTGGTCAAGGTCTTCGACCGGGCGAGCGGCGAGCCCGTCAAGAGCATCGGCGACAAGGGGGAGCCCGCGGAGCGCCTGGATCGCCCGACCAACCTCGCCTTCGACGGCGAGGGGTACCTCTATGTCACCGATGTCGGCCGCTTCCAGGTGCTGAAGTTCGACCGCGACGGGCATTTCAAGGCCGCCATCGGCAAGCCCGGCGACAACCTCGGGCATTTCGCGCGGCCGAAGGGGATCGCGGTCGACCGCGAGGGGCGGCTGTACGCGGCCGATGCTTCCTTCAACAACGTGCAGATCTTCGGCAAGGAAGGGCGGCTACTGATGTTCTTCGGCGAGGGCGGCGACGTCCCCGGCGGCTTCCTGCTGCCCGCCAAAGTGACCATCGACTACGACAATGTCAAATACTTCTCGAAGTACCTCGCGCCCCAGTTCCAGGCCGAGTACCTGCTGCTGGTGACCAACCAGTTCGGTGAGCACCCGGTGAGCATCCTCGCCTTCGGACAGGAAAAGGGTAAGCACTACCCGACCGAGGAGGAGCTCTTGCAGCAGATCGAGGACAAGCGGAAGCAGGAGCAGGAAAAGGAGCAGGAGAAGCCGCCGACCCCGTGAGATGCTGCGCGCACCGGCAATGGCCAACCGAGGCCCGATGAAGGCGTGGGCGGTCGTCACGTGCGCCTGCGCCGGAGCCCTGCTGACCGCCGCCTGCGCGGCCACCACGCGCTACAAGGTCCTGAGCACCCTGTTCGACGGCGTGCCGCCTCCACGCGCGCAGGCCGCCGCCGCAGGGGAGGCGGGCACAGCCGGGTCGGCCGTCCCGGCGGCCTACGTGGCGCCGCGCGACCACGGCCCGTACGCCGCCCGGCTGTGCGGCGCCTGCCATGAGTCCGCCGCCACCAACGCCCTTGTCGTCCCCAAGGACCAGCTGTGCTTCCGCTGCCACGACCTTCAGATTGACAGGAAGTACGTGCACGGGCCGGTCGCCTCGGGCGGGTGCCTGGTATGCCACGACCCGCACAGCTCGTCGTATCGCTTTCTCCTGGTCTCCGATTCGGACAGCTTCTGTTTCCATTGCCACGATCGCGCCGCGGTCGCGGCGGTCAGAGGGCACGATGGGGTTCAAAGCGGCTGCACCGAATGCCACGACGCCCATGCGTCCGACACGAAGTACTTGCTGAAGTGAGAGGCGGGAAGGCCGGTTGCGTCGAAGAGTCGCTGTCATCCTGTGCGCGGCGCTAGGGCTCGGCGCGCCGTCCGCCTTCGGCGACGCGGGCGACTTCATCCCGCACCCATGGGACAACGGCGCCTACATCGACCTCTTCGGGTCGTATGAGAGCGACGATATCACCCGGGTCAGCGCCCCCTACGGCTGGGACGACACCTTCTTCAGGGAGAAGGTGACCCTGTTCTCCGACGGTTACGTCTACCATCCGCGCTTCCTGCAGTACCACATGTCGGTCGGCGGCGCCCTCAAGCAGGAACGCTACGACACCACCTACCTCGAGCCGGCCGGCTGGACGCACTCGTCGGGTGTGGAGTACAACGCCCGGCTGTTCTTCCTGCCCGAGCACCCCTACAACCTCGAGTTGTTCGCGCTGCGCTACGAGCCGCTCTACAAGCAACAGGCGTCGACGCAGCACAACAGCGTCGAGACCAGTTACGGGGCCTTCTTCCAGTACCGCAGGAAGCCCTGGCTGACCCACGCCAGGTACAGCGTCGACACCCTCGACCAGGGGCTCTACTCCACGACCACGGACCGGCTGGGTCTGGATGGTGAGTACTTCAAACGCTATCTCAACGGCAACCAGCTGTCGTTCAACGCCGCGTACAACCCTTCGACCTCAACCACGTCGGAGGGGGTCGATTCGAACACGGACCAGTACCTGTTCGGGAACCTCGTCGATCTGCGCGATGTGCGGCTGAACACGAGCGTGACGCGCAACGACTACAGCCAGGAGGGCACCTTCTCGGGCGCGTTCAGCAACGACCAGTTCGCCTGGTGGGAGCTGCTCAGCGTCTACTTCCCCTGGGATCTGAGGAGCGAGGTCTCCTACAGGCAGCTGGAGAACGACAGCACCATCCCCGATCCGGTCAGCGGTGTGGAGCGGCAGCTCACCGACGATACCGACGAGCTGACCTTCAAGCTCATCCACCGGCTGTACCAGAGCCTCGACTCCTCCTACGTTTACTTCGACTCGGCCCGATCGTCGTCCGGGGGCGACACCGACACGCGCTTCCAGACGATCAACTTCAACTACACGAAGACGATCCCGGACGAGACCCGGCTGAACCTCGGCCTGAGCCTTGGCCGGGGGACGACCGAGAGCCAGGGGCAGACCGACATCGTCAGCGAGCCGCACCCGGCCCTGGCCGTGCCGGGGAACTTCACGCTGGCGCAGCAGAGCGTCGACCCGGCGAGCATCACGGTCTTCGTGCAATCGCCGCTGCCGCCGTTTGCCCCCGTGCAGCTGATTGAGACCCTGCACTATTTCCTGACGCCGAACGCCAATACCTACCAGGTGAACATCATCAACCTGCCGGCTCCGTTCGTGTTTCCCGGGACGTACGACTTTTTCGCCTCGTACACCCTCACCGGAGGCGACTACGAGCTCGGTTCGACGACCCGCGCCTTCAGCAGCAGCGTCGACCTGTTCAACACCATGCTGACGCCGTATTACAGCTACGCCGCGGTGCGCTCCGACGTGCTCTCGGGCGTTTACCCGGGCATACCGTTCGACTCGACGACCAACACCGCCGGGGTGCGCTATCAGCGCGGCCCGTGGCGCGCCCGGGTCGAGTACCAGGATCTCGAATGGGATGTCAGCCCCTACCACGCCTTCCGGGGCGATCTTCAATATGTCGGCAACATCAACCCCACGCTGAGCTTCTACGGCACGGCGGCCTATGTGAACAAGTACTATCCCGACGGCAGCTCGGCGGGGTTCCCCGACCCCTACACCGACGAGACGTTGTCGGGGTCCGGCAGCGTGCGCAAGGAGATTCCGAGCCAGGGTCTGTCGTTTTCGGTCGGCGGCGCGCTCACGGATACGCGGGGGCTCGTCGACACATCGGCATGGTCGCTGAACTCGTCCCTGAGCTGGAAGATCGGCAAGCTCGACGTGACCGCGGGCGCCAACGTCTACGGTTCCGACACGAGCGGCGCGACCACCGTCGACAGCGACCGGGTTCACCAGTACTACTATGTCACCGTGCGACGGGTGCTCTTCTAGTGAGAGCGAGCGGGTCATGATGGCGATGCGGGCAACGGGTGTGATCGGGATTCGGCAGCGGCCGACGGCCGCCGCGCTCTTCGTTGTCTGTCTGCTCGCCGCCCTCGCTCCGGGATGCGCCGCCACCCGCTGGACGATGCGCGCGGAGCGGCCCGAGATCGCCCTGCAGTGGCCCTACCAGCCGAACCCACCCAAGATCACCTACGAGCGCTCGCTCGGCGGTTTCACCCAGCACCGCGGCGGCGCCGCGGCCCTGCGCGCCATCGTCTACGGCCGCGACAAGGAGGAGGGCAATGCCTTCGTCCTCCCGGTGGCGGTGGCGAAGGGCCACGACGGCCGCATCGCCGTCGCCGACATGGGGCGGCGCTGCGTGCATCTCTTCATTCCGGAGCGGCAGATCTACCTCAGGCTCGACGGCACCAGGACCGAGAAGGTGGTCTCACCGGTCGGCGTCATCTTCGACGACCTCGAGCGGTTGTACCTGTCGGATTCGGCCGGACGGGTGTTCGTCTTCGGGGCGGACGGCGTGTTCCAGATGACGATCACGTCCGCGGGGGTCGAGCCTCTCCAGCGCCCGACCGGGCTGGCCTGGAGCCCACGCCGTCAGTGGCTGTACGTCGTCGACACGCTGGCGCACCGCGTCCATGCCTTCACGGCGGCGGGGGAGCATGTCCGATCGTTCGGCACCCGCGGCGACAGGCCGGGGCAGTTCAACTACCCGACGCACATCTTCTGGGCCGCGCCCGGCGAGCTTTACGTCACCAACTCCCTCGACTTCCGGATCGACATCGTCGACGAGCTCGGAGCGCCCCTGGGCGCCTTCGGTCATCATGGCGACGGCTCGGGGGACCTGGCGATGCCCAAGGGGGTGGCGGTCGACCGCGATGGGACCGTCTACGTCGCGGACGCCATCTTCGACAACGTCCAGCTGTTCAACCGGAGCGGTCATTTCCTGCTGACGGTCGGGGGTCGCGGCACCGACTTCGGCGAATTCTGGCTGCCGGCCGGCCTGTTCATCAGCGACGACGGCGAGCTTTACGTCTGCGACACGTACAACAGGAGGATCCAGGTGTTCCGGATCACGGTGCCCTATGCCCAGGCCGCGTCCTGACATGACGCCCGCCGCCCGGCGCCTTGCGGTCGTCGCCGCGCTCGCGCTCGCCGGCGGCCTGCTCGCCGTGCCGGCGCGGGCACAGGGGCCCACCGACATCATGAACACCCGTCACAACCTGTCGGTCTCCGGAACCGGGCCGATACGGGCGCTCACCGAGGACCGGGTGTGCATCTTCTGTCACACGCCGCACAACTCGACACCGCTGTCGCCGCTGTGGAACAAGGACCTCGACCCGCAGGCGTATACGGTCTACGCCAGCCCGACGCTGCGGGCGGGCCCGCTGCCGCAGCCCTCCGGACCGACCAAGCTCTGCCTCTCCTGCCACGACGGCACCATCGCGATGGGCGCCGTGCTGAATCCCGTCGGCGGGATCAGCATGGCCGGCAGCGACCGCTTCCCTTCGGGGAGCCTGGCGGACTTCGGTCTCGATCTGTCGGGGCACCATCCGGTGTCGTTCTCGTACAGCGCCTCACTGCCCAACGCCGAGCTGGTTTCGCTGCCCCCGCCCGATCTGGTCTTCGGCGGTTCGGATGAGGTGCACTGCACCACCTGCCACGATCCGCACAATGACAGCGAGGGCCGTTTCCTGGCCAAGAGCAACCGCTACTCGGCCCTGTGCACCACCTGCCACCAGATGACCGGCTGGCTCGGATCGGCCCACGCCACCTCGACCGCTTCGGTGGTCGGCATCCTGCCGCGGCCCCCCAAGACCTGGCCGGACTATGCGCAGATGAACGAGTGGGGGTGCGAGGTCTGTCACACGCCGCACTTCGCCCCGACCGCCGAGCAGCTGCTGAACTTCACCACCGCGCCGCCATCCCCCTTCTCGTGCACCAGCGCCGGCTGTCACTCCTCCGATCCGCCGCCCGCGCACGCCGGCACGACTCCCGGCGGCCTGATGTCGCCGCGCCTGTCCGGCCGCGGCACCACCGGTGTGGCCGACATCGCCGGCCAGACACGCAAGCCCTCGGCCCACCGCGACGATTCGGGGACGGCCGCCGCGTCGGTGCGCCCGTCGGCCGGCCCGGGGCGCACCGGGGTCATGAGCGTCGGTTGCGCCGACTGCCACAACCCGCACGTTGGCACGACCCAGCGCGCCGAGGCGCCGTACGCCTCGGGGCTCCTGAGGGGCGTGAACGGTGTCGACCGCAACGGTGTCACACTGAGGTCGGTGACCTACGAGTACGAGGTCTGCTTCAAGTGCCACGGCGATTTCACCCCCGACATCGACTTCATCCCGCGCGTCCTCGCGACCACCAACAGCCGCCTGGCCTTCGCCACCGGCAACGCCTCGTACCACCCGGTCGTCGCCATGGGGAGGAACTTCGACATCCCGAGCATCCCGTCGACGCTGCGGCCCGCCATGACGCCGGCGGAGATCATCTACTGCACCACCTGCCACGCCGACGACGAGGGCGGCTCGCGCGGTCCGCATGGCTCGGTCTACCCGCCGATCCTCAAGGAGCGCTACGAGACCGCCGACGGCAATCCCGAGAGCTTCGAGGCCTACGCGCTGTGCTACCGCTGCCACGAGCGCACCAGCATCCTCGGCGACGCGAGCTTCCGGGTGAAGCAGCAGCGCACCACCCCCTCCGGCGGCGGCCACAGCGGTCATCTGCAGGCCGGCGCCCCCTGCTCGCTGTGCCACGATCCGCACGGCGTTTATGAGGCGGGCCTTGCTGGAGCCGGGGCGACCGGCGCGCACACGGCCCTGATCAACTTCGACACCCGGTTCGTCCAGCCGCGGCCGGGGAGCCAGTACCCGGTCTTCGGCGACGACGGCACCTTCGCGGGCCGCTGCAGCCTGGTGTGCCACGGCGTCGACCACGACAACATGTCCTATCCGTGACGGAGATCCGCTTCCTGTGAGGATGGTCAGGCCATGAATCGCAACGCGATCACGATCCCGCTCCGGCTCGTCCCGGTTCTCCTGATCGGTCTGCTCGCCGCCTGGTGCCGGGCCCCGGCGCAGGAGGACTGCACGTCGGCCCAGTGCCACGCGGCCCTCCTCAAGGGGAAGAACGCCCACGGCGCCACCGACCCGTGCTCGAACTGTCACGAGTCGGTGGCGTCGCCGCACCCGCGGGCGGGCGCGAAGACCTTCAAGCTCACGGCCGAGCCGCCCGCCCTGTGCGAGACCTGTCACGACGCGCTCGGAAGCAAGAGCGACGTCCACCCGCCGGTGAAGGATGGCCTGTGCACCACCTGCCATGATCCGCATGCGTCGACCGAGGCGAAGCTGCTGACGGCGCCGCTCAAGGAGCTCTGCGAGACCTGTCATTCGGATCTCGCCGACATCAAGGAACAGCATGGCCCGTTCTCCGCCGGCGACTGCACCGCCTGCCACGCGCCGCACGAGTCCGACATCAAGGGGCTGCTCCTGAAGCCCGGCGAGGAGCTGTGCGCGACCTGCCACATGGATGTCCCCGACTGGATGAAGAAGAGCGAGGTCCATCCGGCGCTCGAGGCCGGCTGCACGTCGTGCCACAACCCCCACGGATCGGCGCACAAGAAGCTACTGGCCGAGGAGGGGGCGCAGCTCTGCTTCCAGTGCCACGACACCATCGCCGAGAAGGTCGGGAAGGGCGCCGTGGTCCATGCCGCCGCCAGGGACGGCAAGGCCTGCGCCTCGTGCCACTCACCGCATGCCAGCGACACCCGCAAGCTGCTGCTGCAGCCCGAGAAGGAGATCTGTCTCGGCTGCCACAAGACCGTCCTGACCGCCGACATGACGCTGCTGCACGGCCCGATCGCCAAGGGGATGTGCACCGCCTGCCACGATCCACATGGCGCCCCCTTCGCGAACCTGCTGGCGAAGGAATACCCGGCCGGCATGTACGTCCCCTACACCGACACCGAGTACGCCCTGTGTTTCAGCTGCCACAACCGCGATCTCGTGCAGTACCCGGACACCTCCTACGCGACCGGATTCCGCGACGGCGACCGGAACCTCCACTACCTGCACGTCAACAACAAGCAGAAAGGGCGCACGTGCACCATGTGCCACAACGTGCACGGCAGCGCCGGGCCGAAGCTGATCGCCGCCGGCGTCCAGTTCGGCAAATGGAACCTGCCGATCAAGTTCGTGAAGACCGAGACGGGCGGGGGGTGCACACCGGGGTGCCACAAGCCCTACAGCTACGACCGCCAGAGCCCGGGCCGGAAGGCCGAGCCGCCGAAGGCGCCGGCCAAGACGCCGCCGACGGGACGCTGAGACGGCCGGGTTCCGTCCGGCGCCGCGCTGGGGGATAATGCCGCCACGCGCCCGTAGCTCAGCTGGATAGAGCACCGGACTTCGAATCCGGTGGTCGGCGGTTCGAACCCGTCCGGGCGCGCCAGAAAGCTGACCATCCGAAAGCGCTTTCGTGTTTCACGAATGTCGACATCGACAGCCCGGCCACGTCGCCGTACATGGACGGGTGCCCGGTGAACGATCGGGTCGTTCCCTTCGGAGTCGGTGCGAGATATGAACATCCCTCCCGGACATAAGCGGCGCGGCGCCTTGGCGCAGACGGCCATTGGCCGGATCGGTGGCTTGCTGCTGGTGGCGGCGCTGGTGCCGGCTGAATTCGTCCAAGCTTCGGCTCTGTTCCCTGGTGCCCGGATCGGCGCGGGCGAATCGCCGGTCTCCCCGCTCGTCGCCGACCTGGACGCCGATGGTGTCGCCGACATTGCTGTGGCGAACCGCGACTCCGATGATGTGTCGGTCGCGCTCGGGCGGGGCGACGGGACGTTCGGAGCGCAGACCCGCGTGCCAGCCGGGCCAGGCCCGGTCGCCCTGGTCGCGGGGGACTTCGACGGCGATGGCCGTCCCGACCTTGCGGTGGTCGGAGACTTCGGCGACCAGGTGTGGATTCTGCCGGGAAGGGGCGACGGGACGTTCGCCGCAGCGCGGCCGGTGGGCGGCCCGCGCTTCCCGTCCGGTCTCGTCGCGGCCGACCTGAACGGCGACGGGCTGGGCGATCTCGCGGTCGCCAGCCGGGCGCTTCTCGAGGTCACGGTCCTGCTCGGCCGTGGCGACGGGACCTTCACGACCTCCGAGCCGTTTTATCCCGGGACCGTGCCGCTGGCCCTGGCGGTCGCCGACCTCAACCGTGATGGCCGCGTGGATCTTCTGGTTGGCGGTCGCTTCCGCGTGGCGGTCCTGGCAGGGCGAGGCGATGGGTCGTTCGACAGCGTCTTCGTCGGCCATGCCTTCACGAATACGGTCTCGGTCGCGGTGGGAGACGTCGACGGCGACGCGATCCCCGACGCTGTCCTGGGGGGGCAGGGCGACGTGTGCGACACCTTCTTCGCACCCGGAATGGCGGTCTTCCATGGCAACGGCGACGGCACCCTCGAGCCCACGGCATTCTTGGACAATGCGGTCTATCCGCACTCCATCGGGATGGCCGACCTCGACGGCGACCACAAGGTTGACCTCGTGTCCGGCCGGGAGGAGTGCTTCACCGAGGGGCGCGGCACACTGTCCTTCTACCGCGGCCACGGCGACGGCACCTTCGCGGCGCCGTTGCGGTCACCGGCCGGCTACTTCGTGGATGGTCTGGCGATCGGCGACCTCGACCGTAACGGAGCCCCTGATGTCGTTGTGAGCAACCGGGACGCCAACTCCCTGTCCGCCCTCCTGGGGCAGGGCGACGGCCGGTTCTCACCGGGTCCCCCCGGGCCGATGACCGCTGCGGTCGGGGATGCACCGTCGGCGATCGTGGCCGGGGACTTCGACCAGGATGGCCGGCCGGACCTGGCCGTGGCGAACGATGCGTCGCACGACGTCTCGGTGATGCTCGCCGCCGGTGGCGGGCGGTTCGTACCCGGGCAGCGCTTACCCGTCGGCTTCTTCCCGCAGTCGCTCCTGGCGATCGATCTGAACGGCGACGCGCACCTCGACCTGGTGGCGGACGACCGCATTCTGTTCGGCGATGGGGATGGCGGATTCACCAACGGGCCGGCGCTGTACGCCGGGTACCGGCCGCTGGCCGTGGCGTCGGGCGATCTGGACGGCGATGGCCGGATCGACCTCGCCGTCGCCGACCCCGGCGACTTCAACTTCCTTCCCGGGGCGGTGGCTCTCTTCCTGAACGCGGGCGGCGGACGATTCCTGCCGGCGGGCCGCCTGGAGGCCGGGCCGGCGCCGGTGGCGGTGGTCGTCGCCGACCTCGATGGCGACGGCCGCCCGGACCTCACGGCCGCGGACGCTTTCGGCACGGAGCTATGGGTATTCGGCGGCAATGGAGACGGGACGTTCGCGGACCCGCGCCAGGTCGCCGCGGGACTCTGGTCGCGGGCTCTTCTCGCGGTGGACGTCGATGGGGATCACAACCCCGATCTCGTCACGGGCGGTTTCAACGTGCTGCATGGGGCCGGGACGATCGCGGTACTGCGGGGCCGCGGGGACGGCACCTTCGCGGAGCCCGACCTTCATGTCTGCGGTCCGTCGGCGCTCGGGCTGGCGGCGGCCGATGTGGACGCCGACGGGGATACGGATCTCGTGTCGCCCTCCTACGAGGCCGATACGGTGTCGATTCTGCTGAACCGGGGCGACGGGTCGTTCGCCCCGCAGGCGGTGTTCTTCGCCGGGGACGCCCCGACCGCGGTGGCGACCGCCGACCTCGACGGCGACGCCCGCATCGACCTGGCCGTCGCCAATGGCCTGGTCCCGGGGACGATGACCGTGCTGCTCAACCAGGGGCCGTTTCCGAACCGCGGCCCGCTGGCGGCGCCGCTGGCCGCGCTGACCTTCGAGTGCACGTCGCCCGCGGGCGCCGTGGTTGTTCTCGACGGCCGCGGATCGACCGACCCGGACTCGACGCCCGGGACGGCGGACGACATCGCCTCGTTCGAGTGGTACGAGAATTTCGCGACCACAACGCAGAGGCTTGTGGCGGTGGGACCGGTGGCCAACGCGACTCTCGCGCTCGGGGTCCACACGATCACGCTCGTGGTGGCGGATCAGGCCGGGGCCACGGACAACGCTTCGGTCACGGTGAGCGTGGTCGACACCCGGGCTCCGATCGTCGGCGTCCGCATGAGGCCTGCGCGCCTGTGGCCCCCCAACCACCAGATGGTGGACGTCCGCGCCGCCGTCGCCGCCGATGACGTGTGCGGGCTGGTGACCCTGGTGCTCGAGTCGGTGACCAGCAGCGAGCCCGACGACGTTGCCGCCGGCGACATCGACGGGGTCGCGCCGGGGAGCCCCGACTTCGACCTGCGCCTGCGCGCCGAGCGGGGCGGCTCCGGACCGGGGCGGGTCTACACCCTGGTCTACCGGGCCACCGACGGCGCAGGCAACTCGACGCGGGCGACCGCGACGGTCATCGTGCCGCGCAGCGCCGCGGGAACGGCCGGTGGGTCGCGTGCCAACCCGCCCGCCGAGCGCCCGCCGAAGTCCTGGCCCCCGCGCTAGCCGGCCCGCTTCAGAAAGTCATCCGGAAGCCGCCCTCGACCGTCAGCGGCGGACCGGCGACACCGATCGTGTCGCCGAAGGTCCCGGAGGTCGAGACACCGTCCACGGGGGCGCCGTTCTCGCGATCGAACAGGTTGAAGATCTGGAGGTACGCCTCGCCGCGGCCGCGGCCGAGAGGGAAGGGCTTGGCGACGCGCAGGTCGAGTTGCGCGAAGGTGGGCTCGCTCAGGCTGTCGATTGGCGCCAGCCCCTGCGCGGTGCGCAGGGCGTTGACGGGTTCAAGAGGCGTGTCGGCGCCGCTGTTGCGGCCGACGCCGGCCGGCCGCTCGGTGGCGAAGCCGTCGAGGTTGCCGTCGCTGCCGGTGGTGACGTTGAACGGCGCGCCCGAGGAGATCTGCAGCAGACCCGAGGCGATGACGCCGCCCCAGGGAAGACGCAGCGAGCCGGCGAGCGTCAGGCGATGGCGGCGGTCGGCGTCCGAGCGACCCTTCTCGTTCGTGAGGTCGTACGCCTCCGGTGGCAGATAGAACCCGCCCTGCAGCGGGTCGGGCCCGAGGTCCTCCGACTTCGACAGGGTGTAGCCGACGCTGTACCAGTTGTTCTCGCCGCGCCAGCGCCACAGCAGATCGAATCCCGAATACCAGGAGCGCCCCTCGGTCACGAAGGCGCCGATCGACCCGGTGGTGGTATCGGGATGTTCGGGCACCCCCTGGACGCTCTCGCCGATGACCGGGTTGAGGTCGCGGGTCACCGTCTGGTGGTAGCCGAGCGCCCGCGTGGCGTTGGCGGAGATCGAGCCGCGCGTCGAGACGGCGCGCTCGACGCCGAGGTTGTAGAGGATCGTGTAGGGGGTGTCAAGGGTCGTGCCGGTCGAGAAGCGCAGCGTCAGCGAGTCGGGGAACCCCAGGGCCTCGCGGATGACGTCCATGCCCAGCTCCTCGACGACATCCTCGGTGATCTCGAGCGCCTGCCCCTGCGGGAAGGCGAGCCCGATGCGGGTCCCGGAGGTGATGGCGGCCACCGCCGGGAAGCCGAAGACGATCTTGTCGTAGAACATCCCGGCGCCGCCGCGGATGAGCCAGCGGCCGCCGGCGTCGGGCTCGAAGGTGAAGGCGGCGCGCGGCGCGATGTTGTTGGTGTCGGTCGGGGCGCCGCCGTTGGGGATCGACGACGGCACGGCGGCCGACGCGGGCAGGTGGTAGGTGCTCAGGTCATAGCGCAGGCCGTAGGTCAAGGTCCAACGCGCCCCCGGGGTCCAGGTATCCTGCGCGAACAGACCCACGCGCGTGTCGTTGATCGTGGCCGCGGGGGAGCCGTCGATCAGGGTATAGACCTCGGGGTAGGTTCCGATGATCCCGTCCTCGTCGATGACGCCGTCGCCGTCGTCGTCGAAGCCGACGATGCCGGGGCAGGAGATCGGCGCGAACGGATCGTCGGGATTGACGTCGGAGGCATTCAGGTCGCCGCAGTCGCCCGGCTCGAAGGGCCTGTCGGTCTTGTACGTGAAGTTGCCGTTCGGATTGAAGGAGGTGGCGATGGTCGTCCTGGATCGAATGACGTCGACGCCGAACTTCAGCGAGTGGGCGCGCATCTGCCAGGTCAGGTTGTCGACGAACTGCAGGCGGTCTTCGTCACGCTCCTGCCCGTAGAGGTTGTTGCCGCCGAACAGGCCGGAGGGCCGTTCGACGCCGGGGCGGCCGGAGTTGGCTTCCTGGTCAAAAGACGAGGTGCCGGCCAGCATGCGCGCCTCGTTCAGCAGCGTCGGCGACAGCACCGACGTGAGCGAGGCCACGAACTGGATGTCCCGCTCGTTCAGGGCGAAACCGTTCTCGGGCGTGTTGCGGCCGCCGACACGCAGCATGTCGGTCGTGCGGTCGTCGCCCGACAGGCGCAGCATCAGCGAATGGCCGACGCCGACGTTCACATCGGCGCGCAGAAAGACGTTGTCGTCGCGCCGCGGCGCCGTCAGGTAGCCGCCGGCGACGCCGTTGCGGTCGACGCCGGTCCAGGGGGTGAGGTCGTCCGCCTGCTGGTGTTCGTACGCCAGGTACCAGAAGGCCTTGTCGCGGCGCAGTGGTCCGCCGACACCGACACCGGTCTCGTAGCGGCTGGTGGTGTCGGCGCTGTCCTCCGGGTTCGGAAGGCCGTCGACGAAGGCGCCCGCGGTGCTCAGCCCCCCCATCACCCCCTGCGCGAAGAAGTCGAGCGAGGGGTCGTTGGTGCCCTGCCGCGTGATGATGTTCAGCACCCCGCCCGCGGCGCGGCCGAACTCGGGCGCGAACTGGTGCGTCAGCACCTTGAACTCCTTGATGACGAGCGGCGAGAAAGCGGCGTTCAGGGTGGTGTTGCTGGTGAGGTCGTTGTTGTCGAGGCCGTCCACCAGGAACGAGTTGCCGCGGCCCGACTGGCCGTTGATGACGAAGACCGTGCCGCGCTCGCCGAAGAGATCGGCCGGCGGCGCCTGGCGGACGGAGGAGTCGAGCAGCGCCAGATCGGTGATCTGGCGCCCGGCGATCGGCACCTCGTCGACCATCGATCGGTCGATCGACAGCTCGCCCGAGGTGCGGGCGCTGTCGACGATCGGCGCGGTCGCGCTGACCGTCATGGTCTCGGTGATCGCCGCGCCGATCACCAGGTCGACGACGGTGCTCGCCTGCAGGGCGACGACAACGTTGCGCGGCGTCCCCGGCGGGCCGTCACCCAGCCGCGCGACCACCGTCCATGGACCCGGCGCCAGCAGATCGATGCGGAAGCGGCCGGCGCCGTCGGTGACCGCGCCGCGCACCGCCCCGGTCTGGGGCGAGCGCGCCTCGACGGTGGCGCCGGGCAGCGCCATCCCATCGCCCGAGACGACGGTGCCGGAGAGCGAGCCGGTCGTCGACTGAGCGTGCAGGTCGCGCGGACCGGCAAGCAGGACGACGCCGGCCAGAACCAGGATCCGCAGGCTCTTGGGGATCACCGGCCGTAATGGCCCCAGGGGCCGTTCCCGCCGATTCCCCGGGCGGTCACCAGGAAATAACGCGACGCCGGGCTGCCGTTCCAGCAGGTCACAAGACCGGTGTCGGCCACGACCGAGAAGCCGGCGGCCGACTCGGGGGTGTCGGCGCCCAGGATCTCGTAGCCGGCGAGGCAAGGGTCGGCCACCGGGTCCCAGCAGATCTGCACCCCCGACCCATCGTGCGCCACGGTGACGTTGGCGACCTGGGCGGCCGGGATGCAGGAACCACCTGTCGTGGTTGCCAGCACCTCGATCGGGTAGACGAAATCGGGGTCGCCGGAGAGCTGCGTCGGATAGCGGTCGCTCTCGAAGCGCGTCGTCAGCCCGGTCGAGGGATCGGTGAACAGCGACAGGGCGGTGACCGTGAAATGGTAGGCAGTCCCAGAAGCAAGCCCGCTGATGACCGCGGTGGTGCCGGTGATCGAGGCCTGGCCGGCGGCGCTCTCGGAGTCGAAGGCGTACGGGGTCGACGCGCCGGAATCGGTGTCCCAGTAGACCTTGTATCCGGCGATCCGGTGCGTGTCGAGCCCCGGGTTCCACGACAAGCTGACGCTCGTGTCGGTGGCGCCGGTCGCCGTGATCGACAGCGGCGGGTAGAGGCCGAAGGCGATGTCGGTCTCGGCGAGGGTCGTGAACGAGGTGAGGTCGGGGACGTTCTGCGCCGACTGCAGCCGCACGACGGTGCCGACGTGCGGCACCTGCCACAGGTAGTTGACCGTGCGCACCTCGTCGGTCTTGGTGATAGCGGGGCACGTGGTCGTACCGTCGAGCGGCGCCCAGACGCAGAAGTCGGCCACGGTGCGCACGACCAGGGCGTTGAAGGTGTGCCCCGAAGGCAGGGTGACCACGCCACCTTTGATCGCCTTTCCGAACTGCGTGCCGGTGTGGGTGCCGCATGCCTTCGAAAAGATGTTGTCGACAAACTGCGTGGCGCCACAGACCTGGTTGAAGATGTTCTGCTCGCAGTTGAACGGCGCGCTCGACCATGAATCGTCGGCGGTGAGGTAGTGCGGCGCGCCGGCGACACCGTGGTCGGACAGCACCCACAGCGGCGCCGGCGTGCGGGTCACTGCACCAAAGGTCGAATAGCAGAACCGGCTCTCGCCATTGCCGAACGCACCCGCCACGCCTTCCTTCTGCGTTCCGGCGCGCAGCCAGACAAACGTTTCGTTGGCGCGCTCCTCGAGCTGGGTGACGGCGTTGATCTTGACCAGCCCGCCCGGGACATTCCAGTTGCGGTCGCTGCGCTCGAGATGGGCGCCGGGAGTGGTGTAACCGCACTGGTTGTAATTGCAGGTCGAGGCCTGCGACACCGTCGTGGCGGTGTACGCCACCTCGCTCCCGGTCGTGTTGCCGGAGAAGTCCCAGGAGGACAGGGCGATGAGGTCACCCGCCGTGGTGACGCCCGGTGCCGGCGTCAGCGAGGCGATGGTGGTGCCGGCGCCGGGGTCGCGGGTGTAGCCGACGTCGTTCAGGACCGGCTCCCAGAGGTCTTCGAGATAGAGTCGCAGGTCGGCGGCGCCCTGCAGGACGGTCTCGAGGATCGACGCCTCGGTGATCGAGAGGCGGCTCCGGCCGTCCGGCGACGGCGGGCCGGAAACTTCCGCCACGACTCCGGCGAGCGGGTCGATCCAGCGGTGGACCAGGCGGTCGGGGACATAACCCGCGGCGCCGGCGCGGCGTCGTAGCACAAGCAGGCGCTGGAGCACGACCTCGCGCGGACCGGAGGGCAGCTCGACCCAGCCGATGCCGGCGACGACGGAGTCGACCACGAGCGTCGCGGTGACATCGTCCTGGGTCTCGTCGACCAGGAAGCGCTCGTGCGAGCCCGGACGGAATTCGGCGCCGGCGCCCTGCGGCATGGCGAAGCGGGCGGCGGTCCCGTAGCCGGCGGGGCCGGCATCGTTGTACAGGCGCGTCGCGGCGGGCCCGGCCCCCGCGCCGTCGGCGACGGAAAAGCCACCGTCGACCGGTCCGGTCGTGCGCACCCAGCGGTCGCCGAGGATCACGCCGCGCAGGTCCCAGCGGCTGCGGCCTTCCGGCTGGACGAGATCGGGTGGCAGCGATGCCTTCATGTCGACGCGCGCCAGGCGCACCTTCAGCGTGTCGCCGGCCGTGGCGGGCGCCGGCGCATAGGTGGGGGCCTGTGCTGCCGCCTCATCGCCGGCCAGGGTGCCGGCGCCGCGATCGATGGGCGTGACGGCCGTCATCAGTGCAAGAACGGAGAGCGCCCGCCGGGCTGTCATCCATCCGCCGGGGCAAGTATTTGGGGTCCGATTCGGCATGCGGAGGCGATTATCCACGATCCGCCCGTGCGATCGCCACCTCGGCGTCGCGAATCCACTCCGCGGCGTCCGGGTCGCCGGCCGCCGCGGCGGATCGAGCCCGCTCCAGCGCCTCCTCGAACCGTGCCCGGCTTCCGGCCGGGTCCCCCGTCGCCGCGAGGGCCTCGCCGAGCGCCAGCAGGTTGGGCGGGTGATCGGGGCCGTTCGCGACCGCTCGGCGGGCATGCTCGAGACCTCGCTCGGGATCGCCGGGTCCCGCCGGCCAGCCGGGGGCGCGCAGGTAGAGAAGCGCCAGCGCCTGATCGGGGGCCCCCTTGTCGTACGACGGATCGCCGGCCGCGGCGGCCAGGAATGCCGCCTCGATCGCCGGCAGGGCGGCGACGCCGGTGGTCGGCCGTTCGCGCGCCTGCACCCCGAGCGCGGCGCCGAGCCAGAATTCGCAAGGCGGGGAGGGGGGCCGGCCCGCTCCGCACCATTGCGCCGCCTGGACGGCCCGGGTCGCCGCCTGTTCGCGCGCCGCCGTCGCGATCTCGTGGTCGGCGAGCCAGACGAGGGCGCGCACCGCCAGGACGATCGCCGCGTCGTTGCCGGGGTCGGCGGCCGCCGCACGCAGCGCCGTCGAGGCCGCGTCGCCCACCGCCGGCGGTTGGCGCACCGCGTACAGCGTCCGGGCCTGCTCGACGAGGGCGGGCGCCTCGGCGCGTCCCGGCACGGCGCCGCCCGCGAGATCCGCGAGAGGTGGTGCGGTCCGCAGCGCCGGGGCGCAGGCGGTGAGCAGGATCGCGAGGCCGGCCATTCGACCCGCGTGCAGCAGGAGAGCATGACGCGACACGGTCACCTCGCAGGCGCCGGAGGATACCGCTGATCCTTGATCGTCGCGGCACACGTCGGCGATCCTCTGCCGGTGGCGGCCCGATCTCGTGGTCGCCGACGGCGCGGGGAACGCGACCCTGGCGACCGCGCAGGTCGTGGTGCCGCACCGCTCGCGTCCTGACCCGCGATGGTCAGTTCCCGCCCGCCGCGCCCGCCGCCGGGCTGGCGAGCGTCAGATCGCCGTACACCGGTTTTCCCGCGAACAGCGTCAGCAGGACCTTCGCGTCGGAGATCTGCTCGGGCGGGATGGCGAACAGGTTGCGGTCGAGGACGATCAGGTCGGCGAGCTTCCCTGCCTCGATCGATCCGGTGCGGTCCTCCTGGGAGCTGACGTAGGCGGCGTTCAGTGTGAACGCGGCGATCGCGTCGCGCAGGTCGATGCGCTCCTCGGGGATGAACGGAGTCCTGGTCTCGCCTTGGGCCCCCATGCGGGTGACCGCCACCTCGATCTCCTCGAGAGGATTGGCCGAGGTCACCGACCAGTCGCTGCCGAAAGCGACGACGGCGCCGCTTCTGAGCAGGCTCGCGATCGGGTAGAGCCAGCGCTGCCGCCCGGGCTCGAGGAAGGGGAGGGTCAGGTCGGTGATGTACGGATCGGCGTAGGCCCACAGCGGCTGGAAGTTGGCGACGGCGCCGAGCTGGCGGAAGCGGGGGATGTCGGCCGGGTTGAACAACTCGATGTGCGACAGGTGGTGGCGCGCGTCGCGGGCCCCGTTGGCGCGGCGGGCCGCCTCGATCGCGTCGAGGCAGTCGCGGATGGCGCGGTCGCCGATGGCGTGGAAATGCACCTGGAAGCCTTCCTTGTCGAGCGCGGTGACCGCGGCTTTCAGCTTCTCGGGCTCGATCATCGTCAGGCCCAGGCCGGGCCCCTTGCCGAGATAGGGCTTGAGCACCGCCGCGGTCTGCACCTCCATGACACCGTCCTGCATCACCTTCACCGTCGTGGCGCGCACCCGGCCGTGGGTGTAGCGCCGCCTGAGGTCGACCAGGCGGGGGATCTGCTCCAGACCCTGGTCGCGCTCCCACCATAATGATGCGACCACCCGCGCCGTCAGCTCGCCCGCCTCGTCGAGGGCGCGGTAGACCTCGAGGCCCTCCTCGCTGACGCTGGCGTCCTGGAACGACGTCACCCCGTAGCCATGCAGCATCCGCAGCGCGTACCGCAGCCCCTCGCGGCGCTGCTCGGCGGTGTAGGGCGGGATGCGCTCCGCCACCAGCGCCATGGCGGTGTCCTGCAGGCTGCCGATCGGATCGCCCTTAGCGTCGTGGTCGATCCGGCCGCCGGGCGGGTCGGCGGTGTCACGGGTGATCCCCGCGATCTGCAGGGCCCGGCTGTTGACCCAGGCCGAGTGGCCGTCGGAGGACTCGAGGTAGACCGGCCGGCCGGGTGACACGGCGTCCAGCAGGCGGCGATCGGGGATACCGCTCGGCGCGAACGCCGACAACGCCCAGCCGTCGCCGCGCACCCAGCCGCCCGCGGCCGGCTTGGCGGCGCACTCGGCGACGCGTTTCTGGTAGGCCTCCTTCCCCGCGAGGTCGTACAGGGTGCATCCGAGCGCGTAGGAGACGCCGCCGGAGATCGGGTGGATGTGCGCATCCTGGAAGGCCGGCAGGAGCATGCGTCCCTTCAGGTCGACGACCTTCGTCCGGCCGGGGTTGATGAACCCGGCGACCCCCTGGGATGAGCCGACATAGACGATGCGGTCGCCCTTGATCGCCACCGCCTCGGCCCACGAACGCACCGGGTTCATCGTGTAGACCGGACCGCCGTGGAGCACGATGTCGGCGCGGCCGTGGGGAGCCCGCTGGCTTGCGGCGGCGCCGCCGCCCGCGATGGCGGCGCCTCCACCACCCGCGCCGGCGCCCGAGGCGCCGCCGGTCGGGTCGGGCGGCGCCGCTATGAGGCCGGCCGGGGCGAGGAGCGGCAGGGCGATGAGCAGGGCGGAGAGCGGGAAACGACGACCTGTGCGGGGGCGCATGCGACTTCCTCCCGATGCCGAGGTTACAGAAGTGTCACCGCTTGCGCAATCGACGGCCGGGCACAACATTTTCGGTTGTGAGCCTGGGCCGCGCGCCCGTTCGCGCGTGGTCCCGGACGGAGGGACGGGTCGTGACGATCATCCTGAGAAGCCTGGCGGCATTCGCGATCGTGCATGGCCTTCTAATGCTGGCCCCGAGCCTCCTTTCAGCCCCGACCACCGGCGCGACCGCCGAGAGCTGCATGGCCTGCGCCGACTCGTGCGACCTGAAGTCCTGCCACGCGATCGCCATTGAGCTGGCCACGGCGCGCGACTTCGGCCGCGCCATCGCGATCGAGGAGTTCGTGCGTGCGCGCGACACCACCAACCCCGAGGTCGCCGCGGCCCTGGCCAGGATGTACGACGTCGGCCGTCGCGACGTGGTCAACGCCATCAAGATGTACCACGAGGCGCTCCATGCGGCGCCCGGCTACCCGCCGGCCCTGCTGGGCCTGGGGACGCTGATGAAGGAGCGCGGCGAGATGGCGATCGCCGAGCGTTACTTCGAGCGCGGCGCGCGTGAGAACCCCGACCAGCCGCTGTTCAAAGTGAGGCTTGCCGAAGTGCTGATCGAGACCGGCCGCGCCGAAGGGGCCCGGCCGATCCTCGAACAGATCGTCGCCGAGTGGCCCGATACCGGCGAGGCCGGCACCGCCCGCCGGCTGATGAATCGCACCGCCCTCGCGCGCCAGTAGGCGTCTCCCCAGGACGGATCCCCACCTGCATTCCCGGCGTCGGCCGGGAACCTGAGAGCCGCAATCTGCGTTGTTGACGATCCCGGAGGCAGGGGCCTATTCTTCCGCCTTCCGTCCACGAGAACCCGGCCGGGCGCAGTCGACCGGCCACTCAAGGAGTCGATCGTCATGATGCTCTCGCCGCACCGCCTCGTCCGTTTTCTGGCCTGCGCCCTCGCCCTTCTGCCCGCGACCCGGGCGCTGGCCCTGGAGGAATGCCGGCTCCTCCGGCAGCCCGATATCCAGGGCGATCGGGTGGTGTTCGCCTATGCCGGCGATCTCTGGACGGTCGCCCGCGGCGGCGGCGTGGCCGCCCGCCTGACGACCCATGAGGGAGTCGAGCGGTTCCCGAAGCTGTCGCCCGACGGAAGGAGCGTCGCCTTCACCGCCGAGTACGACGGAAATATCGATGCCTATATCGTCCCGGTCGACGGGGGGGAGCCGGTGCGCACGACCTGGCACCCCGACCCGGATCAGGTCGCCGATTGGTACCCCGACGGCGGGTCGATCCTGCTGCGCTCGCAGCGTGCGTCGTCGATGCGCCGCTTCGATCGTTTCTTCAAGGTCGCCGCGACCGGCGGCTTCGAGTCGATGCTGCCGCTGCCGACGGCCGGCTATGCCTCGCTGTCGGCCGACGGCAAGCGGATCGCCTACGTCTCGCCGAGCTACGACAACAGAACATGGAAGCGCTACCGCGGCGGCAATGCCCCGGACATCTGGATCTACGACTTCGAGAAGAACAAGGCCGAGAAGATGACCGACTGGGCCGGGCCGGACGAGTGGCCGATGTGGCACGGCGACGAGGTCTACTACGCCTCCGACCGCGGCGGGCGCACCGTCAACATCTGGTCCTACGACACGAAGAGCCACACCCACCGCCAGGTGACCCGCTTCGAGGAATACGACGTGAAGTGGCCGGGCATCGGCACCGACGCCATCGTGTTCGAGAATGGCGGCTACCTGCACATTCTCGACCTGGCGTCCGGCAAGACGACGCAGATCCGGGTGCTGGTCCCCGACGACAAGCCCGCGACCCGCGCCGAGCTGCGCAACGTGTCGCGCTTCCTCAACAGCGGTGACCTGTCGCCCTCGGCGAAGCGGGCGGTCGTCGAGGCGCGTGGCGACATCTTCACGGTGCCGGCGGAGCATGGCGATGCCCGCAACCTGACCCAGTCGCCCGGGTCGCGCGAGCGCGATCCGGCCTGGTCGCCGGACGGGAAGTGGATCGCCTACCTGTCGGACCGCAGCGGCGAATACGAGATTCATGTCATCGGCGCCGACGGCAAGACCCCCGACCGGCAGGTCACGAAGGGGGCGACCACCTACCGCTACCAGCCGCGCTGGTCGCCCGACTCGAAGAAGCTGCTGTTCTCCGACAAGACCGGAACGATCTCCTGGTGCGACGTCGAGGGCGGCAAGGTGACGCGGGTCGACAAGGGCGATCACGCCGAGATTTTCGACTACACCTGGTCGGGTGACTCCCGGTGGATCGCCTATTCCAAGGCCGGCGCCAATGCCTTCAACCGGGTCATGCTCTACTCGGTCGAAAGCGGCCAGGTGACGCCGATTTCGAACGGCATGTTCGATGACCTCGGGCCGTCGTTCGCCCCGTCCGGCGACTACCTCTATTTCGTCTCGCGCCGCACCTTCAACCCGCGCTTCGGCCAGTTCCAGCTCGACTTCCAGTTCTCGGCCACCGACCGCATCTACGCGGTGGCGCTGCGCAAAGATCTCGGTTCGCCCATCCCGCCGCAGAGCGACGAGGAGAAGGGCGACGAGAAATCGGCCGAGGGAAAGGACGGCGAGGGTAAGGACAAGGGCGACGGCAAGGACAAGGGCGACGGCAAGGACAAGGACGCCAAAGCCAAGGACAAGGAAAAGGAGTCCAAGGACGCGGAGGTGAAGCCGTGGGTCATCGACCTCGACGGGAT
>Ga0210377_10000971_pt1 | contig 26882 bp, 25 predicted proteins | sample PLM4_65_b1redo_FD_155480 | JGI IMG/M metagenome (GOLD analysis project Ga0210377, IMG submission 155480) | Groundwater sediment microbial communities from an aquifer in East River, Colorado, USA - PLM4_65_b1 redo | ecosystem: Environmental > Terrestrial > Soil > Riparian zone | place: USA: East...
GAGTGAACGTTATCGCAACCGACGAAAACGTTTTGCCATCCGGTTCAATCTGATTGCCGCTATTTGCAACTTGGAACTCAAAAAGGCTTAAGAATCTACTTTTGCAAGAGGTCTATTATATAACCTTTCAGAAAGGGAAATCATGGTCGCGCAAAATCGTGAAATAACCCTCCGCTTTCTCGCCGAGCCAACCGACAGCAATGTGATGGGCAAGGTGCATGGCGGCGCGGTGATGAAATGGATCGACCTCGCCGGGGCATCGTGCGCCCTCGGCTGGTGCGGCCAAACCGTCGTGACGATTTATGTCGGCGGCATTCGCTTTTACAAGCCTATTCTTATCGGCCATCTGGTCGAAGTTCACGCCAAAGTGATCTACACCGGGCACACCAGCATCCATATCGCGGTCGATGTCCGGGCGGGCGACCCGCGTGATCGGGTGTTCACCCAGACCACGCGCTGTATTATTGTATTTGTGGCCCTTGACGCCGACAGCAGGCCCGCCGAAGTCCCGGCGTGGAAGCCCGAAACCGCCGAAGATTTGTCCCTGCAAGCCTATGCGGTCAAGATGACTGAGCTTGGCAAGAGCATTCATGATCAGATGCCTTCACTAGCCATAAAGCGAGATGACGTATGACAGCTACCCCCTCCATTATTGTTCATGGCGGCTCAGGCGCTTGGCCTGTAGACACCCATGAAGCCGCCCTCAACGGGACGCATGCCGCCGCCAGCCTCGGCTGGGAGCTTCTTCAACAGGGCCGCCCCGCGATGGATGTGGTTGAGCAGGTCATCCATATTCTTGAGGACGACCCGATCTTTGACGCGGGGCGCGGCAGTTATGTCAACACCGCCGGGGAAGTGGAGCTGGATGCCATTGTCATGGACGGCCAGACGCTCAAGACAGGGGCGGTCGCCGCGTTGCGTGGCGTCGCCAACCCGATCAGCGTGGCGCGGCTGGTTTTGGATCGAACCCCGCACAACTTGATAGTTGGCGCGGGCGCGCGCGCGTTTGCTATACAGCATGGCGTTCCGCTGGTCGCTGAAGAAGTGCTGCTCGTCGGTGTTGAGCTAGAAAAGTGGCAAGCCATCCTCGCCGGGATAACGCCTGATCCAGCGGCGCTAGCCGGAAAAGGCACGGTCGGGGCTGTCGTGCGCGATGTCTACGGCAATATCGCAGTGGGCACATCGACGGGCGGCACAGAGAACAAACTGCCGGGTCGTGTCGGCGATTCCCCGCTAGTTGGTTGCGGCGCGTATGCCGACAACGCGCTGGGCGGCGCGTCATCCACCGGGCTGGGCGAAGGCTTGATGAAGGTCGTTATGGCAAAAACCGTGTGCGACCTGATGGCGGCGGGCCTCCCGGCGGATCAAGCCGCGCGCAAAGCCATCGCCCGCTTGGACGATCCTCGCATCAAGGCGTGGGGTGGCGTGATTGCCATCGATCGGCAGGGGCGAATCGGGTTTGCCTATAATTCAGCCCATCTTTCGCGGGCATATGTCCGCCCGGATGGGACAATTGTCGCTGAGATATAACCCATCTCGCGCCTTGCCCCGATCAGTGTCGCTGGTTATCATCCAGTTATGGATGACGCCGTTTCTTCAACAACCCAACATCGGCAGATGCCGCGCTGGCCCTTCCGGCTGATGGCGGCTGGCGCGGCGCTGGCGTTGCTCTCCGGCGCGGCGATCTTTCTGCTGGCCCCGGTAGAAAACGCCGAGCCTGCGCCCGCCTCGATCATCCGCTTGCCATCCGTGTTTCCAACACCCACTCCCGCCAGCGATGCGCTCATCCAGCGTCAGCCAGTAGTCGCTGCCGCCGATGCTGTGACGCCTGTTCCCGACCCGGCAACCTTGCCGCCCGCCGTCAGCCAACCCACCACCGCGTCCCCTGTTGTCCCGCCTGTCGCGCCGCCCGTGATTGAGTGGTCGGATGCCGACAAGAATATCCTCTCGTGGGTGTGCTATGCCGAAGTTGGCGGTATGGACGAAGTGAAAATCGACGCCTGCCTCTCGGTGATCTCTACCATCCGCGCCCGCTACGCGCCTGATAGCCCGTTCCACCAAGCCGATATTGTGAGCGTCCTGCAAAGTCCCGGCCAGTTCCCCGGCGTTCATTGGGAAGCGGAGCGCCCCGGCCCTGATCCAGAGCTAATGTGGACCGTCAATCAGTATCGGGCGGGCATGCGTGGCTCTTGCACGGGCTACCTCTATTTCGATTCTGTCCCCGGCGGCCCGTCGCTGTGCGTCATTCGTTCCAGCAACAACCAGTTCATGGAATTTCATAGTGGCTGGAATTGAGCCTCTGCCCGCCGATCTCGCAAACTTTCCTGACAAAGGTGTTTTTATCCGGCGGCTGTTCGGGAAAATCGCGCCCCGTTACGATCTGATGAACCGGCTGATGACCGCCAGCATGGATTGGCGCTGGCGGCGCGCGATGATGGATGAGGCCAGCGTGCCGTTGGGCGGCGCGCTTCTCGATCTGGCGACAGGCACGGGCGATGTGGCGTTGCTGGCTGTTCAGCGTGACTCGTCCGCGCGCGTGGTCGGCGCGGATTTTTCGTTGGCGATGATGCAAACCGGAAAATCCTTGAATGGCAGATCGTCTATTCACTGGTGCGGCGCGGATGCGCTTAACCTCCCCTTTCCAGACCGTTGCTTTGACTCCGTGACTTCCGCCTTTTTGATCCGCAATCTGCCGGGCGACAGGCTGCTTCACGCTTTTGGGGAGCAGGCGCGCTTGCTAAAACCGGGCGGCAGAGTCGTCTGCCTAGACATTACCCCGCCTCCCCCCGGACCTCTCGCGCCGCTGGTCGGGTTGTATATGAAGGTTGTGATTCCACTGATCGGTTGGCTGGTCACAGGCCACCGGGGCGCCTATGAGTATCTGGCTGTGTCCGCCGCCCAATTCAAACCGCCCGATGAACTCGTGTCGATCATGGCGGCAGCCGGGTTGCGTGATGTTCGCTATCGCCAGTTCATGCTGGGGGCGATCACTTTGCTGGTGGGCATCAAGTCAATTTGACACAACGCCAATTTTGATTTAGGCTTGCAAGTAGATCGCAAAGAGCGCAGGAGCGTGAACACATGGATGATGATCTGAATTCCCTCCGGGGCAACGCCCCTTCCAGTGACGACGACTTTTTTAGCAGCTTTGAAAACTCGTCCGCGGAGACGACGACCAGCAGCCCCACCGGCGCGCCTGCGGGCGGCTCAGGCTCGCTCGACCTGTTCGATCAGCCTGCGGCGCCCGCGCCTGCCAAAAAGGGAAAAGGGAAAGCCCCTCCCAAAAAGAAGGCCAAGAAACGATCAGCAAAGGCGGCGGGGATGACCCCGCAGCAGCGCATGATCCTATCGATTTTCCTTTTTCTGGATGTGGCCGTGTTGGGCTGCCTGATCTTGGTCGCGCTTGGAAAAATCCAACTCTAAAATCAGCGCGTTTTGTTAATTAACTCAAAAGGGAGGCCTATTCCGGCCTCCCTTTTGAGTTGCGCTAATTATGGCGCGGGTTGCAACGTGAGATGCTGATTGGGGCCGCCTTCCACATCAGCCCGATTCCACAGCGAGGCGTGATACTCGAAGTTGATCCACTTCTGGATAAGATCGTCGTAATGCGCATCGCCGGGGTGACCGCTTTGGCCGCCATTGAAGATCATCTGTGAGTTGGCATAATCGCTCAAATCATGAACTATTCGCAAGGCTGGCGCGCTGCTGGCTTCAAACCCATCGATCGCGTTCCATGAAATTTTGTTGACAACGCCCTCCGATCCGCTGACCGGGAACGGCCCGCGATTGAAAATAGCTTCAATCAGCCCAATGCCTGACTGGCCCAATGGGCTTTCAACCATCGTGATTGTGTGCATAGCGCCCCACCGCCACTTGGTCCAATCGTCGCCCTGCGCGTCCTTGCCTGTGTCATAGCCATCCGCGAAGGCGCGGGCCAGAATGTCGTCACGGGTTTCCTTTACGTTGGGGGTGGTGATGTCGTCCCACCAGGGATTCTTCTCGTCTTGTGACAGGTGAAACATTGTTTCCATGTTGCGCTGGCCGCCGTTCGCCGCAATCGATTTAGGCAATTGATCGTTGAAAGTGGCATTGACCAGCTCCACCCAGAAGTAGTTGTATAACGCGGCCTCAGGGCTGTCAGGGTTCATCTGCGCGTCCCATTCGAGCAGCCGGTCACGCGCAGCCTTAACCCCTGCCTCGTCAAAATTCAAATCCTTGAGATAGGGAATGACTTCCAGCGCGGGCAAGCTTTTGTTGTCGCGCTGAATCGTTTCCATATCGTCAATCGAAAACTTGTGTCCGTTGGCCTTGATATCCTCAATCATCTGGACGATCCGGGTCACCCGGTAGCCATAATCGATGTCTGTCGCCAGCAGATAGGGATAATCGCTGGTGACCTGTGGATTATTGGCTGTGGCAATATACCCCTTGTCCGGGTTGTAGCTGTACGGAAGCTCATCGTAGGGGATGTACCCCGCCCATTCATAATCGTCTGTCCAACCGGGGACAGGCAGCGAGCCGTCGCCTTTGGCGCGGATCGGGATCAAGCCCGGAAGCTGATAGCCGATGTTGCCATCCACGTCGGCGTACAGCCAGTTTTGCGTTCCCGCGTCAAATTGCTTAAGCGCCTCGCGGAAGTCGTCAAAATTCTGCGCCCGGTTCACGCCTAACACCGCCTCAAGGCTGTGGATCGGGTTAAGCCCCGTCCAGCGCAGAGACATGCCCAACAGCGCTAGCCCATCCTCGCCAACCGTGTAACCATTGCGCTCCGTTTTGAGTCGATCCGAGACCAGCGGGCCATGCCGGGTGCTTTTGACCAGCAGCGCGTAGGGCTTGTCCTCGCCCTCAATCTTGATTTCCTCGCGCCGGATTTCCATGTTGACCCACTTGCCATTGACTTCAACCTGATTCGGGTTATCCGGGTTGATGCGCTCGATATACATATCCTGCGCGTCAAAGCTGGCATTGGTCAGCGCCCACGAAATGCGATCATTATGGCCGATGAGAATGCCGGGAATGCCTGCCAGCGAGAAACCTTGAAACTCATAGGGGCAGTCGTCTGTTTTTTTGGCGCAGTGCATATCGACTTCGTGCCAGATCGAGGGTATCTGAATCCCCATGTGGGGGTCGTTCGCCATCAAGGGCTTGCCTGTTGATGTATATTTCCCGGCGATGACCCAGCTATTCGACCCTGCGCGGATGCCATTGTAGAAGTGTGGAGCGTTTTCTGGCGTGAATCCGCCTGCCAGCCGGGTGTCAACTTCCATCAGCGCTGCCAGATACGCCGAGTCCAGATCAGCGACCTGCGTCACCCCTGAGCCAGCGACGTTTGCTAGATTCTCATTATCGGGAACGATCACGGGGCGATCCTCACGATAAAGTGGGGTCATCTGCTGCTGCATATCCAGCCCCACTGCCCTCAGCGTGTCCATGTTGCGGGTTTCAACCCGCATCTTGTCGCTCTGGTCATAGATCATCATGTGCGTCCATAGGAGGCTGTCAACGCCTGTCCAGGGTTCAATAGCGAACTCCACGCCTTGCAGTTTGAAGATGGCGAATTCCAGGCCAAGCTCCTCTGGCTGCCGATTCAAGATATAGGCATTGACTCCGGCTGAATACGAGTCGAGGACTTTCTTGGCCTCTGGAGTTAGATCGGCGTATTCCTGTTCGGCCAAATGCCTGAAACCCATCGTGCGAATATAAATGTCTGTGTCTAGAGTCGCGTCGCCGATGATCTCGGACAGGCGGCCTGACCCCACCCGCCGTTGGAATTCCATCTGCCAGAAGCGTTCCTGCGCGTGAACGTACCCCTGCGCGAAAAACAGGTCTTCTGTCGTCTCGGCGTAGATATGCGCAACGCCATTGCTGTCGCGGTAAACCTCGACAGGCTTGTTCAAACCCTTGATGCTGATTGATCCACTGGTCTGCGGGAACGAGCGTCGTGAATACAGCAGCCACGCAGCAGCCAAAATCAAGGCCAATGCAGCGATAACCCCAACCGCAATCCCAACCCGTCGGAGAACTTTGCGCATAATCTGCCTCCTGAGATCAAGCCAAAAAGTGAGGGCAAAGACTATCTTTTGCCCTCAATCAGAATGACAATTTACGGGCGCGTGGCCATGCCGCCAATCTTGTTCGCTGCCCAGCCAATTCCCATAGCCAGCAGGGGCAGAATCGCGGCGAGGGGCAGCGGCAGTTGCGGCCAGAAGACCGTCGATTGAAACACGTCTATGTAGTATTTGAACCCAAGCATAGTGTCCGGCAAGGTCCAGCTGTATTGAACATCCCATAACACATAGAACACCAAAATCTGGATTATCACGCCTGCGCCCATCACAAACAGCGTGTTCTCGGCGTCGCGGGCCAGCGCGCCCACGCCTGCTTTGCGCCGCCATAGCCCCAGAATGATCATGCAGACTGCCATCAAGATCATCGCGTCAATCACCCGGTTTGTCAGGAATGGCAGGATATATTCCTCGGTGTTGAACATGGTGATCGAGTAGCTCAAGCCGCGTCCGAGATAAATCACGGGGTTCAAGATCAAGTAGATCAGCCCAACCGCCACAGGAGCAGCCCGGTTCCAGCCTGCTTTTGCCCACCAGATTGCATATAAAACCATTGGCAGGATCAGCCACAGGGCTGCCAGCAGCCGGAGGAAACGTTCGTTCGCCAGCCGTCCTTCACGCGCGGCGTCCCACTGGGCGCGCGTCACGCTGATGGACTGATTCGCTAGTTCAATCGCTTTGTCAGTATCGCCTGCTGTCAGGCTGGCGTGGGCCTGCTCGATCAAAGTTTGATCGACTTTCGCTTTGCTGCCAATCACTTCCAGCATCGATTGATAACGTGCGGCGATCTGCTCGGCGTTGTCCACCGCGCGCGTTGCCTTGAGCGTTCCCGGCGCGTCAATCATGTCTAACAGAATATTGCCTTGATTATGCGTTGGGATGGAAAGCCCTAGCAGCGTGGCAATCGTCGGGGCGATGTCTGCCTGCGTCGCGTCCGCATACTTGTCAGGCTTGATTCCCTTTCCGGCAGCGATCAACGGGCTGCGTAGGACAATCGATTCCCATCCGCCGTGCCCGCCGCCGCCGTCCCAGTTCTGGTCGATCTGGCCGTGATCCGAGGTGACAATCACCGTTGCCTCGCTCAGGTCAATTTGTTCCAGATATTGGGCGATCCATCCATCGACGTTCATCGCCGCGTCAAGATACTGTTGGCTGGCTCCGCCATAGCCATGCCCCGCGCTGTCCACCCCGGTGAAGTACAGCAGAGCGAAATCCGGGTTGGATTTCAACGCCTCCAACCCGCGTTTTCCGAGGTCGTTGTCATAAGCCAGAATGGCTTCCATATTGGTATAGTGATCTTCATCGCCAGAGGTGGGGTTGTCTGGCGTGTCTGAAAGATCGACGCCCTGATCGTAGAGCTGCGCCCATTCTGGCGAGCCAACCAGCGCCGTTTTCAGGCCAGCGCGTTTGGCTGCCAAAAAGAGGGTATCCAATTGAATGTGGTTCTTGGGGGAGTTCGTGGCAAAGCCGCTTTGTTCTTGCCATGCCCCTGTGCCCATCACCGTCCAGCCCGGCAGAGAGAATGAGGGCTGTCCGACTATAGCAACTCGATCCGCGCCCTGCTCTCGCAGCTTGTTCAGCGAAGGCATTTTGCGCGAAACATCGTCACGCAGCGCGTCAACGACGATCAGAATAACCCGCTTGGTGACAGGATCGCCCGGCTTGCCCTGGGGCAACGGGCCAACCAACGGACTGTTTTCTGTGTACGGGCTATTGAAATACGAGAGGCTGTTAAAGGTGGTCAATCCAAGATTGGGGGCCCCAAATCGCGCCCACAATAACAGCAACACGGGAATCGCCAAAATCGGCCAATTCCCCTTTGCTCGTAGAAATTTCCATACGGATTGCATAGAGTTTTCCTTGCTCGTTGTTGGCACAGAGGATATGTCAGGCATTCTACTCCCGGCCCGAAAGCCCGTCAAACAAGAGAATTATTATTGAGACAGAGGTTGACGCAAAAACATCAGGGCGACCATATATTGGTCGCCCCGATGTTTTCTCTGGAAGAGTCGTCACGCTCAACGCGAGGTGTCTATCGCTGGTTGACCATTTCCTGCACAGATTCGACAATCTCCACCGTCGTCGGCAAGATGCGCCGCCACAGGCTGCTGGTGTCCAACACAAAATTCTTGAGCGCGCGTGAACGCAGGCGGCCTGCGGTGTCCGGTCGATATTCGTCATAATAGCCGTCTGGCCCAAGAGCGTACAAATTTGGCAGTTCCCGAATCGGGTCAATCATCCAATATTCGCGGACGCCCGCGCTTTCATACGCCACGAACTTGTGCCCGCGATCCTCTGCGGCGCTTTCAGCCGACACCACTTCCATAATCAAATCCGGCGCGCCTTCAACAAATGTCTCGTGAACCCGATCAAAATTCGAGCCGCCGATAAACAGCAAATCCGGCTCAAAGGGTATGCTGCTGCCCAGTTTGACCCAGAACGGCGCCTCACGCACTAATCCGGCATCTGTCATCTCTACAAATGTTTTGAGCAACACCGCCAGATACAGGCGCACGTCCTGATGCCGACCCGTGACCACAGGAAGCGCAGCCGGGCGCGAAACGCCCTTGCGCGTTGGAGCGACATAAGAGGATGCAGATTTTATTTTAGACGCAACTTCAGGCACGACCATTTGCTCAAAGCTCATTTGCTGGCCGTGCGCTCGCCCGCGTTCTAGCTCATCCAGAAGGGCTTCTGTGTCCATATGAAATTTCCCCTCTACTAAAAACTAACCTATTACAAATAATTATAGCACAATTTTGGCTCTCGTGTCCAGTCGATGCGGGGAAAGTCAACCAATTAGATTTAGCTATTTTGTAAGTTACGAGAAAAACGCTCACATAAACAAAAGCGGCGCCAAAAAGTGGGCGACGCTTGGTCAGATAAGGTGAAATGCGACAACAGCAATGAACTGACTGCTACAAATGAGTGATTTTATGCGCCGCTAGAGCTGCGAACAACAGCCGAGCCATCGTAAGCGCCGCGAATTGTCTCGACCAACTCATCGATAGCAGTATTTTTAGACAGATAGCTCACCGCGCCAGCTTCCAGCATTGACTGGATGGCAGCTTCGTCCTTTGAACTGGTTAACGCGACTACCTGAATCTCTGGATGATTCTGGCGAATATGGCGTGTGGCCTCTATGCCGCCCATTTCGGGCATCATCATGTCCATCAGAACAACGTCGGGCCGCAATTCATCGGCTAGTTTGATGGCTTCGAGTCCATTGGCGGCATTGCCAATGAGTTGAAGATCGTCAAACGCTCGGATCAGGATAGCCAGTCCGCGTCGCACGACATCATGATCATCTACAACGACAACCCGAATAGTTTTGCCGTCAGTAGCCATATCACATATACCCCTCATGCATAGCCAGTGTGCGCTTGTTGAACTAACAGTACACTTTTCATAACTCCGGCGCATCATGCAACAGTACGGTATCTGGCCTGGTCAACTGACTAGGCCCTGTTGTAGGGCCAACGCCACAGCTTCGGTGCGGCTCGACACGCTCAGTTTGGACAGAATGCTGCTGATATGAAACTTCACGGTTGAACGGCTGACTACCAGTTCTTCCGCAATGCGCGGGTTGCTCATTCCTAAGGTCATCAATCGCAAAACCTCCATTTCCCGCTCAGTCAGGTTGTATTGAGGCTGCGGCGGGCTTGTTGCCGCTCGAATCAGCGCGCTGGTGGCTTCAGGCGATAGGGTAGGCTTGCCTTGATAGGCGGCGCGAATTGCCCCGGCTAAATCATTCAACGAAACGTTTTTCATCAAATAGCCAACAGCCCCCGATTGAAGAGCCTTTTGCACTAATGCGTCTTCCTGCGAACTGGTCAAAGCGATCATCTTGATGTCGGCATTCATTTGCCTGATGACTCTGATTGCTTCGATCCCGTCCATCTCAGGCATCATCATATCCATTAAGATCACGTCAGGCTTGATTGCCGCGACTTTGTTGATGGCTTCCAGCCCGCTGCTCGCTTCGCCAACTAAAGTAAATTCGGGCAAGGCTTGCAGGAACATCCCCAACCCATGACGGACAATATCGTGGTCGTCAACGATCATGACACGTATAGGATTCATAATTCCCATATTTGTCGCTCAAATGCGCTGCGGAAAACAACATTTTGCGTAGTCTGTGTAAGTTTGCGCGATTCAGCCCTGACACGCTCAAACAGCCGAATTGTATGGCGCTCATAAGTATAACAGGACTTACGTGCAATAACGCGAACAAGGTCGTTTTGAAGATAAAATTAGTGCAATTCATGAAATTCGTGGACTGAATCTGCCGTTTTGCGTAAGTCTTGTATAAATCAGAATCGCAAATGGAACTGCGTCAGTCAATAGCGCCATGCCAATCAAAAACAAAAACGGGGTCGGTTATCCCGGCCCCGTTGAACGGCATGCAATTTGCCTGTCAGGATGATGGCACGGCCTCGGCCTCTTCAGCTTCAGCCTGCGTGAGCAGCAGCTCGTCATCAACATAATCGATTAAGATGACGCTGCCATTTTCAAATTTCCCGGCCAGAATGCCGTCTGAAAGGGCGTCTTCGACTTTGTTCTGAATCACCCGCCGCAATGGCCTTGCGCCATACTCCGGGTCGAAACCCTCATCGGCCAGATAGTTCTTCGCGGACGACGTAAGCCGAATGCTAACGTTATGTTCGGTCAGGCGTTTTGCCACATCTTCGATCAGAATATCGACGATAAGCGTTATCTCTTCTTTGTTTAGCGACCGGAACACAATCGTGGCGTCAACCCGATTAAGAAATTCGGGCCGGAAGGCGCGGCGCAATTGCTCCATCAGTTTCTTGCGCATATCCTCGTAATCGGAGGCTTCCAGCAACGCCTCATCGCGCGGGATATGAAAGCCCAATACCTCGCCCTTGCGAATGAGATCAGCGCCGACATTGCTGGTCATCACGATAATCGCATTGCGGAAATCCACCATCCGCCCGCGCGCGTCGGATAAATGACCTTCTTCCATGATCTGAAGCAGCATGTTAAAGGCTTCTGGGTGAGCCTTTTCGATCTCGTCAAACACCACAATCGAGTAAGGACGGCGGCGAATCCCCTCGGTGAGTTGGCCTGCGTCTTCATAACCCACATAGCCGGGAGGCGCGCCCACTAGCCGGGCGACACTATGCCGCTCCATGAATTCGCTCATGTCAAGCTGGATCAAGGCTTCTTCGCTGCCAAACAGAAATTCGGCGAGGGCTTTAGTCAATTCGGTCTTGCCGACCCCCGTTGGGCCGAGGAAGATGAACGACCCCACCGGGCGACGCGGGTCTTTGAGGCCCGCGCGGGCGCGGCGAACAGCCTTGCTGATCGCGTCAATCGCCTCATCCTGCCCGATAATCCGCTTGTGCAGCGCATCTTCCATTTCCAAAAGGCGGGCGCTTTCTTCGCCAGCGATGCGCGTCACCGGTATGCCTGTCCACATCGCCACCACTTCCGCCACATCTTCAGCGTTGACTTCCGCCTCGCCCGCGGCGTTCCATTGCTGGCGGACCGAGTCCAGCATCTCTTCCAGGTCTCCCTGGCGGCGAGCGAGAATGCCTTTCGCTTCGTCTTCAACCGCGTCAACGATCTTGATCTTCACGTCGTCCAGTTCTTCCTGGGCTTTGCGAACGCGGATTGCTTCTGGCGACTTGTACATGCGGACTCGCGCCGCGCTTTCGTCAATCAGATCGATGGCTTTGTCCGGCAAAAAGCGATCAGGCACGTATCGCGCAGAAAGCGTCGCAGCGGCTTCAATCGCTTCGTCGCTGATGCGTAGCGCGTGGTGCTCCTCGTAAGGACGCCGAACGCCTTTCAAAATTTCGATGGTCTGTTCGACGGTTGGCTCTTCAACTGTGATCGGCTGGAAACGACGTTCAAGCGCTGCATCAGATTCGATGTGGCGGCGATACTCGTCAAAGGTTGTTGCGCCGATGCATTGAAGCTCGCCGCGCGCCAGCGCCGGTTTGAGGATGTTAGCAGCGTCCACTGAACTGCCCGCCGAACCAGCCCCGACCAGCATATGCACTTCGTCGATAAACAGAATGCTGTCAGATGATTTTAACTCATCGATCACGCGCTTGAGGCGTTCCTCAAACTGGCCGCGATACATCGTTCCGGCGACCAGCGAGCCGACATCCAATTGCAACACGCGTTTGCCCAGCAGCGGCGCGGGCGTTTCGCCCCGCACGATGCGCTGGGCCAGGCCTTCGACGATGGCAGTTTTGCCCACCCCCGGCTCGCCGATCAGCGCCGGATTGTTCTTGGTGCGGCGGCTGAGAATCTGGATGACGCGCTCAATTTCCATCTCGCGCCCAATCACAGGGTCGAGCTTGCCGTCTTCAGCCAGCGCAGTCAAATCCGTTGCGAGTTGATCGACCAGCGGCGTCTTTTGACCGCTGGAACTGCTGCCAGCCGCCGCGCCTTCGCGTCGGCGGGTCGTCGGGCGCGATGCCGCGGGCGGCCTCGGCGGCGAAGACGGGCTATCTTGAAGGATACGATTGGTATGCTTGCGAATCTGATCAGGCGTGATCTTGAGGGCAGCCAGCACGTCCATGGCTACGCCTTCGTTGTGGCTCACCAGCGCCAGCAGCAGATGTTCTGTCCCGATATAGTGATGCCCCAGACGGCGCGCTTCCTCAATAGCCAGTTCCAGAACGCGCTTTGTGCCGGGCGACAAATCGATTTTAGAGAAGGGAGCGCGCTGTCCAGAGCGAGTCTTGCGCTCGACCAGCGTTTCAACCTGCTGGATATCGACGCCAAGCTCGCGCAGGACGCGCCCGGCAACGCCGCCCTCTTCATGCATCAGGCCGAGCAGCAGATGCTCGGTGCCAATGTAGCTGTGGTTTAACCGTTCCGCCTCTTCCTGCGCCAGGCTCAACACGCGGCGGGCGCGCTGAGTGAAGCGTTGCATTTTGTCGGACAAAGAGTCGAACCTCCATCCAAAACGATGCGGCAAACCGCATCGGTAGACCAATTCGCTATCTATGGCTGCTTGTCAAATAGCTTAAACGTAATCCTACCTTAATCAACCCGAAACTGCCACTGCGCTTTATTCTAGGTAAGAGCGTGAAAATTGTTGCTATCGCGCCGCGCGAGGTAAAATCCTCCGATTTGCTACCAGCGCCTGAGACGGCAAATCAAATTCGCCTATCGGAGCGCATGGATGAGCAATATTCCTCCCGCAATGAACGACCATAAGTCTGGCGACCGCGCGACTTCGCTCGCCGCCACAGAAATTCTGCATGGGCAAAGCAAGAAGAACCTGCTGGCCCGGTTGATGCCTTTCTTCGGCCCGGCGTTTGTGGCCAGCGTTGCCTACATAGACCCCGGCAATTTCGCCACCAATATTCAGGGCGGGGCGCAGTTTGGCTATACCCTATTATGGGTGGTTGTCGTCAGCAACCTCATGGCGATGTTGATCCAGACACTGTCGGCGAAGCTGGGCATCGCTTCTGGCAAGAATCTCGCGGAGCAGTGCCGCGCAAACTTTCCACGCCCGATCACGATTGGCATGTGGGCGCTGATGGAAATTGTGGCGATGGCGACCGATCTGGCCGAGTTTCTGGGCGCAGCGCTGGGTTTCAATTTGCTGTTCGGCATTCCGTTATGGGTGGCCGGGTTGCTCACTGCCGGGGTGACATTCTTGGTGCTTGGTTTGGAGCGCTATGGGTTTCGCCCGCTTGAAGTCGTGATCGGGGCGTTTGTGGGGGTAGTAGCAATATGTTATGTCATCGAGACTATCCTTGACCACCCCGATTGGGGATTAGTGGCTTTTCATGCAGTGACGCCTCAGCTTCCCAACGGTGAAGCCGTCTTGCTGGCGACAGGCATTCTGGGCGCGACCGTGATGCCGCACGCTATTTTTCTGCATTCCGCGTTGACCGCGCAGCGCATCGTTGTCCGCGAGCCAGCTCAGTTAAAACGCCTGTTCCGCCTTGAGTTGATGGATGTGATCGTCGCCATGACCGTCGCCGGCCTGATCAATATGGCGATCTTGATCATGTCGGCTTCAACGTTTCATTTTCAAGGCATCAATGAGGTCGGGTCTATCGAACAGGCCTATCATACCCTTGAGCCATTGCTGGGCGCGGCGGCGAGCTGGGTGTTCGCTGTTTCGCTGCTGGCTTCCGGGCTGTCATCATCTTCGGTGGGCACGATGGCGGGGCAGGTGATCATGCAGGGGTTCTTGCATGTTCATATCCCGGTCTGGCTGCGCCGTCTGATTACCATTCTGCCCGCCTTGGTGGTGATTTCCATCGGCCTTGATCCTACCCGGACGCTGGTGATTTCGCAGGTCGTCTTGAGCTTCGGGCTGCCTTTTGCGATTGTTCCATTGGTGATGTTCACCAGCCGCAAAGACATTATGGGGGTGTTAGTCAACCATCGTCTGACTACGGTGGCTGTCAGCGTCGTGGCTGCCTTGATTGTGGTTCTGAATGTTTACCTGCTTATTCAAATCTTTCGTGGGGGATAGCCAGAATAGGCGATATCGGGACGGGTGGGCTTCTCCCGAATCGCTGGGAAGAAGAAATCTTCTTAATGAAAAAGCTCGCTACAAATGGAGGGTAAACACGGACACACGGTAGCATCACGCGCAGCAAGGAATTCAAGCTAGATACATTAGCGCGCCGAGCCAGTAGCGGCTGCTTAAACCTACATGAGCCATTGACGGGATTCAAAACATGCCAATCGAGGGATATAATGGGGGATCATGCGCGCCTTCATTGCTGAGATGTTCAAATTCATGCAAGGTCGCCCGGATCATCCCGTGTATCGGCGCGAGATGGCCGGGTGGTCGTATGTGCGGATGTGGCGCGGCTTGCGGCAAGGTTGTCTCCCCTTGATTCTGATCATGGTTGTGGTGACATCGGCCTGTTGTGGCCTGATGACATTGGTGACTGTGACACAGGAGAGCGTCGAACCCGATTGGATTTATCGGCTGCTGCTTACCATAGGGGCAGGCGTTTTCGGGGCTTTTTGGATAGGGGAAGTGGTGCTTCAAATCGCGGGCCTGATTGCCACCGTGTTGACCTCGACCAGCGTTAGCGCAGAGATGGAAGCGGACACGTTCGGGTTAGTGCGTCTGACGCTCGTCTCGCCCCGCGAAATTGTGCTGGCGAAGTTTGGGGCTGCGGTGCGAGAATTGCGTCTTCCTGTCATCGCTGTGCTGGTCACGCGGACGCTGTTCCTCGTGGCGATTCCGCTGCTGCTGATTGTGGCAGGGATTTACGGCATCTCAACCGTCGCGGGCGCGCCCGGCGGCTCGTCATCCCCATCGTCGCCCGGCGGGGCGGTGTCATCGGCCTTGCTCCCAGCGTCGATGTTGGCTCTTGTCCCGCTTTTAACGACCAGCGCGTTGGGTCTGGCTAGCCTTGTGATAGCCGGAGCGTTAGGGCTGTTCTACTATTTTATCCAGCCTGCGTTGGACATGATGTTATTCTCTGCGGTGGGTGTGGCTGGCTCCACGTTAGCTCGAACCCGCGCCTCGGGATTGTTCGCCGGCTTTGGGCTGCGAGTTGGGCTTTGGGCAGGGGCGTGCATGATCAATCAAATTGTCTCCAATGGCATCTCCATAGTGTTGACTCCGGCGTTAGTGCTGCCCGCCACCAATAACGCGATTGGTGATATGCTGGCGAACAATCCGGGTATGCTGATCGCGCTGTATGGTTTTGCGATGGCCGCTTTCGTCCTGATATTGATCATTGCCCAGTTCGTGACCACTATTGCCCTGCTTCGCTTTGCTGAAAGCCGCGCCTCGCGCTTGCCCTATAATGTCTGAATTAAAAAGGCAAGGCGACAGCCTTGCCTTGTAATGAAGGGCTGGCAATCGCTTGCCCGCTTATGATGATTCTTCGGTTGTTTCTTCGCTCGGGCTGCTATCAGAGCTGCCGCGCTTGGATTCGGCTCGAGTCTTGCGCCGTTCGAGGCGCAACTTTTCCTTCTCCGCCGCGCGCGCCTGCCGTTTGCGATCCTCTTGCAGCTTTTGATAGGTCTGCAAACGCTGGCGTAATGTCTGCGGGCGGGCGATCCATGGGATACGCATATATCCTAACCGGTCCAGAACGATGACAATTCCTGCGATGACCCATAGCGTCACAAATATCTGCGAGTAGCTAATCGGCAAGCCGGGGATTTTGGGCTGATCGGGGCGGAAGAACTCGATCACAAAGCGGCCAAACCCTGCCAGAATCAGATACCAGCCCGTGATCACGCCTTGAATAACTTGATCCTGATACCGCCAGAAAATGTAGGCCAGCCCTGCAAAACAGAGAACCAACCACGCAGCCTCGTAAAACATGGTCGGGTGGAAAAGCGTCTCAGCAGGAAGGTTCTGAAATTCCGCCATGCGGTATTCCTGCGGGATCAGGATGCCAAAGGTGGCTGATCCGGTCGGCGGGCCATACAACTCATGATTGATGAAGTTGCCGATGCGCCCGATGGCCTGTCCGATAAACAAACCCATAAACGCGGCGTCGGCCAGCAGCCAGCCGTTGATCTTCTTGGCGCGGGCATACAGGATCAGCGCGACAACGCCGAATAACGCCCCGCCAATAATGTTCATCCCCCCCAAACGCGAGTTGATGATTTTCAACAAATCGCTCGCCTGAGTGACCGCAAATCCCTCTATCCCATACGGTGTCCCAATCACAGCCTGAGCGACGTACCACAACCGCGCGCCCACCAGCGCTGGAACCAGAATCCAGAGCAGGGCGTCCCAGATCAGGTCCGGGTCGCCGCCATCACGCTCCACATGTTTGCTGGCGTAAAATGCCCCGGCGAATATGCCAGCCGAGGCCAGAATGCCGTACCAGTAGATCGACAGGGTTGGGCCGCCAATAGCCTCAGGCCACGGGATGCAAAAAGCGACCCGCCCTGATCCTTGCGCAGCGCATTGAAGCAATTGTTCCCACATAACGTTCTTCTTCTCCTGAGGTGGAGCGCCAGCGAACGCCCCGTCAGCGCGACAGCGCTAACGAAGTCTCTGTGCGCTATCGCTATTCAATATATCCCAGCCCGCGCAGGCGTTCCAGAATTTCAGGGTTGTTGCTGTAATCTAACCGTTCGCCCGCCTTCGTGCCGTCACGCTGCGCCTCGACGCCGAGCATGAACTGTTCCAGTTCGCGTTCGAGCCTGACCGCTTCATTCTCGTAACCTTGCGGCCTGTCTAACAGGTTGTCTAATTCTAGCGGATCCTGCTTGAGATCAAAGAACTCATCCAACCGCCCGCCAACATCCATCAGCTTGGTTCCGTCCCCATAAATCGCCCGGCGGGTCTCGCGCACTCGGAATCGCTCAATCGCCTCCGGGTTGTTCATCTCCATTACATTGATGAAGTTCACCGGGGGATACCCTTCGATGACGACATGCTCCAGTGGCGGCTCCTTGCCCTCGATGGTGCGAACAAGGCTCAGATCGTGGACGGATTTGCCAAACGCTTCGTGCGCGATGCCTGCCGCTTCCAGCACGGTATGAAACAGCCGCCGGGTGGAAATGGTTTGCGGGATGCGCTTCCCGGCGGGAAACGCTTGCGGATACCGGATCATCAATGGCACATGAACCAATTCTTCGTAGATCGAGAAGGAATGGCCCATGAAGTCGTGTTCGCCATGACTCTCGCCGTGATCCGCCACGATCACGACCATGGTGTTCTCAAGCTGCCCCGAACGGTTCAGGACACGGAACACGCGCTGCAATTCCTGATCCTGATACGCGATCTCCGCGTCATAAACATCGCGCAGGGTACGCTCTTGCAGTTCGGTCAGTGGCTCAACCAGCGGGGCCATCCAGCGATAGCTTGAATTATTGAATAACTGCAAGAACTCGCGCGCTTCACGATCATGTTTGATGGATGGCGCCCACCGATCCAGCGCGGCGGGGGGCGGGTGATAAGGCAGGTGCGTTTCCATCATGTTGATAAACATGAACAGCGGCTGATCGTTATGCGCGGCAAAGTGGTGGCGCAAATAGCCGGTCACATCCACCAGCGATTGGTGGGTGTTGCCTTTGAAATTCATGATCCGCGACCAGATTGGCACAAAGATCGGCATCGTCGCCAGCCTGAGCAGTAGCGGCGACTGTCCGAAGCGTCGCTCAATCGGCACGGTGACATTCTTGAGCAGGTCGATAGTTAGCCGTTGCAAGCGCCGCAGCCCGTGATCGTCGCCAATCTGCGGCATGTCCGGTAGCGTTGTGCCGTAGTTGTAAAAGTTCGAAAATCCCCGTTTGAGGCCGTTATCCATCACCCCGATCAGCGGATTGTTGCAGAAGCCTACCGTGTCGTAGCCATGCTCGCGCAACAGTTCAGCCAGCGTCGGGATATTGGTAGGGAGGGTGCTGAACGATTGCGTGGTCTGATGCGCCGTAGGATACAGCCCGGTGAACATCGAGCCGTGCGAAGGAATCGTCCACTGGCCGGGCGCAATCGCGTGCTCGAACAGCGTGGCCCCTTCAGAAAATCCCTCCAGAACAGGGGTAGTATTTTTGTGATACCCATACATCGACATGCGTCCGGCGCGGTGGGTGTCCAGCACCAGAAAGATGATATGCGGTTTTGCCTGAGCCATAAACGCTCTCCGGTGATTGAGGCTTGCCCATATTCTAACCTAAGCCGCGCGCTTTGGCTAAAGCCGCCTTCGTTGAGCGCTATTGACTGCTCACCCCATCCGGCGTGCGGCCACCCCCCCGTTTCACGGGGGAGGAAAATTCGAGCAGTCTACCCCTGCAAGGGGGTGGGGGTGATGCCTGAGTACTTACGCCCGTTATTTGTTAATCAGCCGGACGACGACATTGAGGATTATAGTCAGGACAACGCTGATCACAATCATGCTGACGATAGGGACGAAACAGCCAAAGCTGGCGTCCGGGCTGGTGTAGCGAATATCGCCCGGCAGGTTGCCGAGACGATTCAGAAAGGGGATTTTGCTCGCCAGCCAGATCAACCCGCCGAGAGCGGCGAGTCCGAGACCGATGAAGAACAGCCATTTGCCAACAGTGTCTACTTGAAACATGGTTGCGTTACGATGACTGTTTCATCGGAAGCTAACTTTCAGATCGGCAGGTGTGTATGTCGGCGCGTCTTCATCTGCCATGTCACGCATAGCAAACGCCAACGACAAGGCTGACCACTCGCTGGCTTCTTGCTGTTGCGCCTTGATCAGCAGATATTCGATAAAGTCAAGCGCTTCCGCTTGGAGCGAGGCAGGTAGTCTTAGAATGGATTGTTGAATCTTGTCGGCGGTTGTCATGGCGGTATCATCCCTATCGTCATAATGCCTATATGAATCTACCAACAAATTCTTGTGGAACCCAATACACTCGGTCATGACCGTCTGGACACGGTCGAGCAGACCATCCTGCTCAATCATCTGTATGAGCGGATGGGCCGGTGCTACAATCTCTTCCAACCTGTCCTGCGGGTGTCAGACAAAACGGTTGTCAGCGATGCCACAGGCCGTTTCGTCCGCGTCAAACGTCGCTTTGACTCCGCCCAGACACCCTTCGACCGTCTGTGCGCTACCCAGACCCTCGACCCTGACCAGCGTGACCGCTTGGCCGCCCTGCGCGACAACCTTAACCCGCGCCAGCTCCGCCATGAAATCTACCAACTCCTTGACCAACTCTTTCGATTGCCCCCGGCTACATCCGGCGTCACCCAAGATGTCTTCTTGACCTTGTTTCAAGCAACAGATTCTTTTGCTTGCATCCATTCGGAGAAAGCAGACGGCATCCTCCCGGTAACATTATCATTTGAGTGAACAACCCCGCTTCGGTAACATTATCTTTTGACTTGACACGGTTCCAACTTCGGCCCATGATTTTTCGCTCAGGAAGCGCTATGATTAACCATGACTCTTCTTATCAGGGATGCTATCATGCTCACCATTAGCGATTCGGCCATTGCCCGCCTTCAAGCTGCCATTGACGCCAAGCAGGAACCCGACCTCGCCGTTCGCCTGTCCATTCTGGGCCGGGGGAATGAAGGCTTTCGCTACGACTTCCGCATGGTTTTTGGCGCGGACAAGCGCGAGGACGATACCACCGTCGATTGCGGCAGGTTCAGCCTGCTGATCGATTCCGAAACGTGGCCTAATCTGGATGACGCGTCGCTCGACCTCAAAGAAGATGGGGTGGGTTTCAAAATCGAAAACCCTAACCCGGTCTGGCGTGACCCCAAAGGCCCGGCCATTCTGGAAGTCATTGAGACCAAAATAAACCCCGGCATCGCCATGCACGGCGGTCACATCACCCTGCTGGATGTCCGCGACGGCATCGTGTATCTCTCGTTTGGCGGCGGCTGTCAGGGCTGCGGCATGGCGAATGTCACGCTCAAACAGGGCGTTCACAAGATGCTTCGGGAGGCCGTCCCGGACATCGAAGATATTGTGGACATGACCGACCACGCGCTGGGGGCCAATCCGTTTTACCGGCCCGGCGTCGCTGGGCAGTCTCCGATCAGCAAAGCGACATCCTGATTACCGTAGGGCGGATTTGAAACCCGCCCTTTTCGTTTCATTACGGCCCAACGGGTTGAAACACCAGTTGATAGCCCGGTGTCGTGGTTTGTCCTGTCTCCGTCAAACAGTCCGCCGAGTTGATCCCCACGACTGGCTCAGACAGGCCCGGCAGCGTCACCGTGTAAGTGAGGTTTGGCTCCATCTGGAAATCGGCGTAGCCGGAGCTGATCTCTGGTTTGAGTCCTGTAAAAAAGCTGTCGGAGTCCCCATCCCACGACACTTGAATTTCCACCCCGGCGATTCCTCCCCCGGCCTGATCCACCACGTACACTTCCAGCCGTCCCGCCGCGTCGCTCTCAACGCATATCGGCTTGAGAACCGTCAGCTTCATCGTCGCGTTCTCGGGGATTGAGATGGGCGTTGAGGTTGCCGTGACTGCAATTTCTGGGGTTGGAGTGGCGCTGGGTTCTTGTGATGTTGGGGTCAGGCTGGCGATGCCTTCAAACGTCCCAGTGGCGGATCCGTCAGCATTGTTAGGCGCTGGCAGCGTCCCTGAAAATACCTCCGCCGCCAGTGGATGCCCGCCCAACGCCTCAGCCAACACGGTCAATGCCCGGATGTCATTGGGGTCGCTGCCATGCACATACCCCGCGTCCGCCAGCGCCGAGACATGCGCTGCGCTGTCCGCCTGTCCCAACGTCTCCAGCCTCTTCTGCGCGCGGGCGAGATCAAGATCGGCGCTGTAGGCGTGACTGACCATCAGAACATATTGATCTTGATCGGTCGCGGCGAGTTGGCGCGGGCCAATGTTCTCATATCGAACAGGGTTGATCAGCCATGCGTAGGCCAACCCGCCGCCGATGCCTATCGCCAATCCGAGGATCAGCGCTCCCCATGAAAAACCGGGCGCGACTCGCATATTAAGGCCCTGTCGGGGTGGCGGGCAGGTAGGGGATCATCGGCGGGGTGACATAGCCAGATCGCGCCGCCAAAGCCGCCAGCGCGCGGATGTCATCGGGGTTGCGTCCCTCAGCGATGTAGCTCTCAGTTACTACCACCAGATAACCCGCCAGGTCTGGCTCTGCCAGCGCGCCCAATCTGGCCTGCGCCGCGTCCCAATCGCCGTCACGGGCATACGCCATTCCTACCATCACCGCATAGTCGGCTTTATTGTCATTGGACAAAGCGCTCATCGCCGCGCCTGCATTGCCGATGGGCGCCAGCCAGCCGATACCGACACCGATAGCCGCGCCAAACGCTAGGCCAATCAGCAGAGGAATCAAGTTGCGTTGCATAGCCGATGATTTTACTGTGTGGGGTGGAAAATAAAAACAACCGGATAAATTATCCAGTTGTTTTAGTGCCGGAGGTGGGAGTCGAACCCACAAGCCCTTGCGAGCGCCACATTTTGAGTGTGGTATGTTTGCCGATTTCATCACTCCGGCTTTAGCGGCGATGAGTATACCGCCATCGACTAGGCCTTGCCAATGATTTTTGCCGCCCCTGCTTTCACAGGTATAATCCGCGTTGACCTGTTCTTGCTTTTCATGGATAACGCATGGACGAAGCGGCGCTCATCCTCGACGCCCAGAACGGCCTCGTCGATTCCTATAATTCGCTCGTGCTCCACTATCAAGAGCAGGCGTTTAATGTCGCCTACCGAATTATGGGCGATCAGGATTCAGCGGCGGATGCCGCCCAGGAAGCGTTCATTTCCGCTTATCGATCCGTTCGCTCGTTTCGAGGCGGCTCGTTTCGCGCGTGGCTGCTGCGGATAGTCACCAACACCTGCTACGATGAGCTTCGCCGCCGCAAGCGCCGTCCGCAAGCGTCGCTCGAAGCCCTGCACGTCGAAGACGAATCTCCCGAACCTCAACTCGTCTCTCATAATGAAAGCCCCGAAAGCTATACCCAGCGCCGGGAGCTTCAAGCCGCGATAATGTCTTGCCTGCAAAGCCTCCCGGATGATCAGCGCGCCATAGCGATCTTGTCGGATATTGAAGGTTTGAGCTACGAGGAAATTGCCGAGTCGGTGGGCGTGGCGTTAGGCACGGTCAAATCGCGCCTCAGCCGTTCCCGCGCTCGCCTCCGTGAATGTTTGCAGGGCTTTGGGGAACTTTTGCCCACCTCTTATCGTTCTTAAAGGTAGAAAGTTGATGCGTGTTGAGTCTCAGGCCATGTGGCAAGATTGCCCGCCTTTGAACGTATCATTCGTGACTGAGAACTGACGTTATGCCTATTACGGAACGCGATTTCGAATTACTGAATAGTTATGTAGATGGGCGGCTCACTCAAAACGAGCGCGCCGTCCTCGAATCGCGTCTCGTGTCGGATACTGCTCTCAAAGCTGAACTCGAATCGCTCCGCGCCACCGTTGGCCTGCTCAAGATGGCCGAGCGCGTTCGAGCGCCGCGCAGCTTCACCCTTGATCCGCAGGTTTACGGAAAACCAGCCCGTTCCTCCTTCTGGCAGCGATGGGGTGTCAGCGCCCTCACCCCGCTGGCGAGCGCTGGAGCGGCGCTCGCCGTGCTGATGATCCTCGGCGGCGGCTTTGTGATGACCGCCAGTTTCGGGTCGCTGGTCCAGCGCGCCGCGGCGCCCGCCCCTGTCGCGCAAGAACAGGGCGCGGACGCGTTCATGGCTGCGGAGGCGACTGAGGCTGCGACCGAAGCCTCTGCCGAGAGCTTGATGACCGCCGCGGATGCCGGGACTCCCGCCGCCGACAGCGCTGGCGTAGCCGCGGCAGGCCCGGCTGCGGCAGGCCCGAATCAAGCTGCGGCCCCAATCGCGCCGGGCGCTGGCGGCGGGGCTGGCGGCGGTTTGCCTCCTGACAGTGGCGGCGTCCCCTCGCCCCAGCCAACAGCGGCAGCGGCTCTCCCGCCCTCGACCGATGATGGCTCGCGTTATGGCGGCGCTGGCCCAGCCGCCGGCAATATAGCCGCCGATCAGGCCCCGGGCGCGGCGGCTCCCAAAGCCGGGCCGGGCGAAACAGACGCCGGGGCTGCCGAAGCTATTGAAGCCGCGCCAGAAAGCGCCCAGAGCGTCCCGGTGGACTCCGTCAGCGTCGTTGAGCCTGCGCCTGTCCTGCCGCTGATGCCGTTGCTGGGTGGTGGGCTGGTCTTGGCTGGCATAGCACTTCTGGCGGTTATCTTCATTCGCCGTCGGGCATAAATGCCGCAAGTTTGGCGTCGTAGGGGTATGGCGCTGCCAAACCCTTTGGGTTGCGCCTCTGCTAGTGTGGAGACTCTGTGACCGACCCCCGCGACATGATCTACTGCCCTCGCTGCGCTTCCAAACTGGTCGACGCGGTTCACGCTGGCAAACCCTGCCGATCTTGCCCGCAATGCAGCTTTATCTACTTCCGCGATCCGGTAGTGGCGGTGATCGTGCGCGTGATTCACGATGATCGCGTGTTGCTGGTCAAACGCGGCGTCGATCCTGAAAGGGGCAAGTGGGCGCTCCCGGCGGGTTACGTGGATTATGGCGAAGACCCGCGTCAGGCGGCTGTCCGTGAGGTCAAAGAGGAAACCGGGCTGGATGTGCGTGTCAGCGCCCTGATCGATGTGCTGGGGCCGGACGGCGCGCCCGGGTCAAAGATGAGCATCGCGATTTTATTCGAGGGCGAGTTGTTGGGCGGGGCGCTTGCGCCGCAGGATGATGTGGATCAGACCGCTTTCTTCGCGCGCGGCAAAATCCCCGTGAACAATTTGGCTGCTTTTGAAAGCATCCGCGTTCTACTGGCTCGCTGGCTCGCTAATCCAACAAGCCTTTAGCCTTTCGTCTCTCCCCTTTTAACTTTCCACTTTCCACTTTTCGTTGCCGTTAAGGCCCCCAATCCGGCCCATACGCCTGCGTGGTCGTCGAGGTCAGCTTGACCACTTCCCCGCTGGCGAGGTGCAGACGGTACACATCTGAAATATCCGCCACAGCCTTGTTGAAGAACAGGAACTTTCCGCCGCTTGACCATACCGGGCGGCCATTCTCCCCGCCAACCACGACCAGCTTGGCCTCGCTTGTCGCCACGGTTAGCACATAGATATTCTTCTCCGTGCCTTGCGCGTCCAGCGTGTTAAACGCGATCTGCGTCCCTTCCGGCGACCATGCTGGGAAGCGGCAGTCCGGGTCCGGGCAGGCGAACAGCCCGATCTGATTCCCGGCAGGGTACGCCATAATCGCGATCTCCCACTTGCCGCGCTGCCGCGTCATATACGCGATCTTCGTCCCATCGGGCGAAAAGTGCGCCGCGCGATCCCCGTAGGCGTTGTTTGTCAGCCGGACCTGATTGCTGCCATCGGCGTTCATTGCCCAGATTTCGCTGGCTTCGTCCTTGCCTGATTCATAAACGATCAGGTTGCCGTTTGGGGACCAATCGGGGTGACGATCCACTTCCGGGGCAGACGTCAGGCGGGCCGCGCCCGATCCGTTCGCCGCCATCGTGTAGATGTCAGTGTTGTCGCCTTCAATCGCCTCATACACAATCCGCGTCCCGTCCGGCGACCAGTCCGGCTCGCCGTCATATTGCCCATCGCTGGTGATTGGCTGTCTCCCCCCGCCGCTGGTGTCCATGACCACAATCTCTGCCGACTCGTTCAGCCCCTCGGTGAAAGCGATCTTGCCCGAAGGCGGGGCGGCGGTGTCGGTCGGCGGCGGAACAGTAGTGTCGGTGGCAATATTGGGCGTGAACGTCAGCGTGATCGTTGGTGGGATCGATGTCTGGCTTGGGATCAACGTCCATGTCAGCGTTGGCAGAACGACCGGCGCAGGCGTGAAGGTGTCTGCTGGCGTCGCCGATGGCTCGATGATCCCGCCGATAATGTCCGTCGGTGTTGGCTGGCTGTCAACGGGCGTGTCCGTGATCGAGCCGGGCAGCGTCGGCGGCAGCGTCTCGGTGATCACCACTGGCGGCGGCGGCACGATCAGTGATCCGCCCCCCGACGAAAGCGCCGATAACCCCGCGATCCCTAGCCCTACCACCGCGATCAGCGCCACGCCGCCAAGAACGCTGTACAATGCGGTTTGCGACGGGCGAGCGACGCTCTGGCGCGCCTCTTCATAGGGATAGTCCTGATCGTATGGGGCATCATAGATCGGTGCGTTATCCATCGCGGCGACCATGACTTCCGGCGCGATCTCCTCATCCTGAACCCGATGCTCCGTTTCGGCGGTGGGCGCTTCTACCGGATCGACTACCGCCGCCACCGTCTCCGGCTTTTTGCCCCCTCCGCCGCGATTGAAGCTCGGCAGCGACGGCAGCGAAATCCCCGCCTTTTTGGGCGGCTTAGTGGGCGTGGAGAATGGCTCGTCCGGCAGCCCCGCGATCTCCCGCAAAGCCTTGATCATCACCACCGCGTTCGGGTAGCGATCCTTCGGCTGCTTCGCCAGCGCCCGCAAAAACAGCTTGTCGATCCCGGCAGGCAGTTTTGAATTCAGCGCCCGCGCCGAGGGAATCGGGTCTTTGACATGCATGTACATCACCGACAGCGGCGTGTCGGCTTCATAGGGGACAGTCCCGGTCAGCACTTCGAACAGGATAGCCCCCAGCGCGTACACGTCGCTGGGCGGGCCGAGCGCCTTCCCCTGGCACTGCTCCGGCGACATATAGCTGGGCGTGCCGACCACCCCGCTTTGCGTGACTTGCGTGTTGGAGCCGAGCATCTTGGCGATGCCAAAGTCGGTCAGGAAGGCGTTGCCTCGTTCATCTAGCAGAATGTTGCTGGGCTTCAGATCGCGGTGGATCACGTCGCGGGAGTGCGCGAAATCGAGGGCTTCGGCCACTTGCCCGATGATCCGCGCGGTGGTCGCCAGATCGATCTTGTCGTAGAACATCTTGCGGCGCAGCGTCCCGCCTTCGATCACGCGCATGACGATGTAGTAGATACCGCCTTCTTCGCCGTAGTCATACAGCGGGACGATGAAGCGATGCTCAATACGGGCGATGACTTTGGCTTCGCGCTGGAAACGCTTGACAAAGGTGGGGTCGTCCGACAGCATGCGCGACAGCACCTTGATCGCCACATGCCGATCAAAGCTGGGCTGGTAGGCTTTGTAGACAGTTGCCATGCCACCCTGCCCAATCGCCTCGACGATGCGATATTGCCCGATCTGGTTGCCGATCATGCTACGCTAGAATCCCTCTCAGAAGATGCGCGTCACTGTAACACATGTGAGGCGGCGATGCCAGCCACAGGGGAGTGATGAGTAGCGAGAGGCCAGTAAGGGCCGCGATGATAGTGACTAGTAGTCAGTCAATCAGGAATTGAAGGATAAAGTTGAGCCAAACGAATTCGCGCATCGGGCGAAGTGAACTGCCAGCGAACCGTCGAATGGGCCTGATTACGAGCGCTTTCAATGGCAGCCGCCT
>Ga0210377_10000972_pt1 | contig 26843 bp, 22 predicted proteins | sample PLM4_65_b1redo_FD_155480 | JGI IMG/M metagenome (GOLD analysis project Ga0210377, IMG submission 155480) | Groundwater sediment microbial communities from an aquifer in East River, Colorado, USA - PLM4_65_b1 redo | ecosystem: Environmental > Terrestrial > Soil > Riparian zone | place: USA: East...
GCGCACGGCATTCCCGCGCCGCAGAACGCGCGCGTGCTCGAGGCGCTCGAACGCGCCGTTCGGGACGCGCGCGGCCCGGAGAGCCTCGCCGCGGAGGATCTGCTGGCGAGCGCCCTGGCGCGACGGGAGGAGTAGTGTCGGTGAGAACGGGAATGGCCGAAATGAGGGATCCGATGCGAACGCCGTCGAGAGCGGCTTCCATGGCTCTTGCGCTGGCATGGCTCGTCGCGTGCAGTGCGGGTCGGCCCGCACCGCCAGCTCCCCGGGTCACACGACACAGGATCCTGGATGGGTCACTGTGGGAGCCGGAGGCGCCATTGGCTCGAGGAGCGCGGCAGAGCTGGTCGAGCGAGAGCGCCGTCACCTGCACCCGATCGATCACCAGACCCTCGTCTGGATCGGAACCGGTTTGCAGGTGAGCTTCGATGCCTGCGGTAAGTTCCAAAGTTGGTATCCCTGGTCTCTGCCGGGCGAGCTGATCGACCCGGCGGAGAAGCCGCCGTACTGCGCTCCGACGGGATCGATCGATTGCCGAAGCCAGGATTTCCAGGGGGATCGCGAGGCGCGCTTCGACGAGATTCTCGTGACGCCGGAAGGCAGGGTGTCCTTCATCGTCCGCTCCAAGGCGCTCGAGAGCGATCGCGGCGTGCGGGTCGACAGCACGGATCACGGGCGGACATGGAAGATCGAAGCGTTGTAACGACGATCTCTCGAGCAGATTCGATTCATCATCGGTGCCGGGCGTGCCGGCCGAGATCGTCAGATCAAGGTTGCTTCGATGCGCGAGCGAGCTGCTCTAGCTCCTGGCTCACCGTCTGCGGCAGCGACGCGAGCCCCGAGCAATCCTTTCGCGCCCGGGCAGCGAGGAGCGCACGCGCGAGACCCTGGCCGTCTCTCGCCGGACTGTGCAGCGCCTGCCCGCTGATACCGTGCGCCACCGAGCGGTCCGCGCAGGCGAGCCCCACGAGATAGGCGGCGACCGCTGCGCGTGCGGGAGCGGGCCGTGCGCCGCCCAGTGCGGACAGATCCGCGAGCTCGACGTTCGCTCCGTCGAAGCTGGCGCCGCGCGTCTTCGCACCGCGGAGCACGGCGCCCTGTAGCCGCGCTCCGCTGAGATCTGCTTCCGTCAGGTCGGCCTCCGACAGGTCGGCGCCGCGCAGATCGGCGCCCCTCAAATTCGCGGACTCGAGCTTTGCTCCGCGCAGGCTCGCGCCCTGGAGGTGGGCGCCAGCGACCCCTGCCTGTCCCATCTCTGCCTCGCTCAAGTCGGCCCCGCAGAGCTTCGCGGATTCGAGCCTCGCCTTCTGGAGCTTGGCGGAGGTGAGGGTCGCGCGGTTCAGATGCGCCCGGTTGAGCGACCCATCCTGGAGCTTCGCCCAACCGAGATTGGCGTCGTCTAGAATCGCCTCGTCGAACATGGCTCCCTGCATCGAAGCCCATGCGAAATTCGCGCCGATCAGCTGCGTGCGCTGAAGCCCGCGGTCCTCGCAATCGGGCGGATCCTCGCAGCCGCGCCGCGCCTCGCAATCCGCCGGCAGCGGCTCGCCCTCCTGGCCTTCGCCGGTGCGCACGGCGCGCAGGTCGAGGCGCGGGAGCACCGCGTTGTAGAGATCCGCGTAGCGGAAATCGCGACCCTGCAAGGCTTGAAACGGCATCACCTTCGCGAGCACTTCGCGCAGCTGCTCCGGGTCACTGGCGTCGCGCAGGGCGTTGATGTCCTGCGGGCTCAGCGCGTTGGCAGTCAGCACCCGTTCGCGCAGCTCCATGTTCTGCGCGAACCACGAGAACGCGCGCTGGGGGCCGTCCGGGATCGTGGCCACGAACAGCGAGGCGAAGAGGGTCGTGGCGCAGGCGAGGACGATGAAGATGGGCACCGACACCGCCCGGCGGAACACGGCCTGCCAGCCCGAGGCCTTCGCGCCCGCACGCAAGCGCGGCCACAGGCGCGGCAGCAGGATGAAGAGGATCAACGCGGTGTCGGTGGCGACCGCGGCGCGATGCAGCCACGTGTCGAAGGGGCTGTGAAACGGGAGGAAGCGGATCTGGATGAACAGCAGCAACGCGAGGGGGATCATGACGGCGGTCATCCAGGTGATGAACGCGGAGAGCAGATGCAGAAAGCGCGAGGGGGCCCCGCCGGTCAGGTAGAGCACATAGTAGAAGTTCGCGACCCGCTGGCGCAGCAGCGTCCGATGCGGCTCCGCGACCCGGTTCACCTCCTGGTCGAAACGAGCGAGTTCGTTGCCAAGAATCGACAGCTGCAGCAGAAGATCCGAGTGCAGCAGGACGATCAGCCACGGGGCGATCGTGTAGAAGCCGAACGGCCCGATGATCGGGATCTGGGCGTTCAGCAGCGGCAGGGTCACCAGGTTCGACGCCCGCAGCAGCATCTCGTGGGTGGTCGACGCGACGGTCACCGCCACGTAGGCGCCGACGCTGATGAACGTCACGAAGCGCGTGCTGACGGCATTCGCTGCGTCGTTGACCGAGCCGAGCAACTTCTCCGCGTACTGCTCGCGTGTCTCCGCCATGGCGCCCAGCTACCGCCGCTTCGCGAAGAAGGCGCGGATCGCCTCCAGGTTCTCGGGCGAGCCGATGCGCTCGCGGAACGCCTCGTCTTCGCGCGCGCGCGCCGCGCGGATCGCGTCGAGATCGCAAGCGCGGACGAGGCGTTTGGTGTGGCGCAGCGAGCCGATCGGGTGCTGCGCGATGCGCGCCGCGAGCGCGTTCAGCTCCCGCAGCAGCTGCTCGGGGGTCAGCTCGCGGGCCGCGAGCCCGATCTCGACGGCGCGCGCGGAGCTCACCCAGTCCGCCGTGAAGAGGATCTCGGCCGCGGCTTGATGGCCCACGCGCAGCGGCAGCAGATAGCTGCTTGCCGCCTCGGGCACGACGCCGAGCGACACGAAGGGCACGCGCAGGCGCGCGCCGCGCGCGATGTAGACCACGTCGCAGTGCAGCAAGAGCGTGAGGCCCAGCCCCACGCCGACCCCGTTGACGGCCGCCAGCAGCGGCTTGTCGAAGCTGATCACGCGGTCGAGGCAGGCACCGAAGGGATGCTCGCCGCCCGTGGCACCGGCCGCCGGCAGCGCCATCTCGGCGAGGTCCTGCCCGGCGGTGAAGGCCTCCCCCGCGCCGGTCAGGATCACGACCTTCACGAGATCGTCGTCCGCCGCGCGGTCGAGCGCGTCGCGCAGCAGGCGGTACTGCTGCGCATCGAACGCGTTGCGCGCCTCCGGTCGGTCGAAGACCAGGGTGCGCACGCCGCTCTGGGTCTCTTCGCGCAGGCTCTGCCGTGTCACTTCAAGCCCCTCTCGCGGCGGCCTCGACGCTCTCGCGCGTAATGGCGAGCAGCTGGTCGAGATCCGCATCGGGAATGTTCAGGGATGGCGTCACGTAGACGACGTTTCCGAGCGGCCGCAGATAGGCGCCGCGGCGCAGCGCCTCCTCGTAGACGCGCCAACCCGTGCGCGCGAGATAGCCCGCATCGCCGGCGAGGTCGAGGGCGCCCACCATGCCGAGGGCGCGCGTGCTCGCCACGCCCGGCAGGCCCCGCATGGCCTCGAAGGCGGAGGCGATGCGGGCGGCCTTGGGTGCCGCGCGCGCGAGGATCTCCTCCTCCTCGAACACGCGCAGCACCTCGAGCGCCACCGCGGCGCCGAGCGGGTGGCCGCAGAAGGTGTGCCCGTAATGGAACGTGCGCGTGGCGTCGCCGAGGAAGCCGTCGAAGACACGCGGCGTCGCGAGCGTCGCGGCCATCGGCAGCAGGCCACCCGTGAAGCCCTTCGCGGTACAGAGCAGGTCTGGCGACACGCCTGCGTGATGAGCGGCCCACATCGGACCGCTGCGCCCGTAGCCGGTGAAGACCTCGTCGAAGACCAGGAACACGTCGTGGCGGTCGCACAGCTCGCGCGCCGCGCGCAGGAACGCCGGATCGTAGGGGCGCATGCCTGCGGCGCCTTGCAGCACCGGCTCGACCACCAGCGCGGCGATCCCATCCGCGTGCGCCGCGAACGTACGGGCGAGCGCTTCGACCGCCAGCGGCGTGCTCCCCGGCTCGCGCGGCGGAGCCACGAAGAAGCACTCGAGCAGCGCCCCCGCGAACGGCCTCCGGAAGGCCTCGACTCCGCCGATCGCCGTCGCGCCGAGCGTCTCGCCATGGAAGGCGTCCTCGAGCGCCATGAAGCGGCGGCGGTCCGGCCGCCCGTTCTGGGCCCAGTATTGGAGCGCGAGCTTCAGCGCGACCTCGACGGCCGTCGAGCCGTCGTCGCTGTAGAAGACGTGCTCGAGGCCAGGAGGCGCAACGCGACACAACGCTTCGGCGAGCTCCGCAGCGGGCGCGTGGGCGATGCCGGCGAGCGCCGTGTGCCCGAGCGCATCCGCCTGGCGCCGGAGCGCGGCGAGCAGGCGCGGATGCGCGTGCCCGAGCGTCGAGGACCACCAGGAGGCGTTGCCGTCGAGATAGCCGCGCCCGTCGGCGTCGAAGAGGCGCGAGCCGGCCGCCCCCACGATCACGAGCGGGTCCGGCCCCTCGCGATAGCGGCTCATCTCGGTGTAGGGGTGCCACACCCGACGCTTGTCGAGCGCAACGATGCGCGCGCGCGCTGATTCCGGCGTCAATGGGCTAGAGCACGAGCTCCGCGAGCAGCCGCAGGGCCTCTGGCTGGCCCGCGCCCATCAGCATCGAGGTCGCGGGCGACTTCTTCCAGGCTGCGACGCGGTCGCGGATGCGCTCCTTCGGGCCGACGAGCGAGATCTCGTCCACCAGCTTGTCGGGCACCGCCGCCATCGCCTCGGCCTTGCGGCCGGCCAGGTAGAGATCCTGGATCTTCACAGCGGCTTCCTCGTACCCGAGGCGCTTCGTGTAGTCGTTGTAGAAGTTCTTGCCGCGCGCGCCCATGCCGCCGATGTAGAGCGCGAGCATGCCCTTCACCGGCATGCGACAGCGATCGAGATCGTCGCCCAGCACGCAGGTGATGAAAGGCGCGAGGTCGAAGTCGGCGAGCTTGCGCTTGCCCCCGGTCGTCGCAATGCCCTTCTCGATCGACGGCATCAGCACGTCGGCTCGCTCGGGGTTCATCCACACCGGAAACACACCGTCGGCGACCTCGCCCGCGCACTCGAGGCCGTTCGGGCTGATCGCGGCGGTGTAGATCTTCAGGTCGGCGCGCCCGTGGAGGATGCTCTTCAGCGGCTTGCCGAGCCCGCTCGCGCCCGGCCCCCGATAGGGGATCTCGTAGTGGTATCCCTTGTGTTCGAGCGGCGCCTCGCGCGCGAGGATCTTGCGAATGATCGTCACGTACTCGCGCGTGCGCGTCAGCGGCCGGCCATATGCCACGCCGTGCCAGCCCTCGATCACCTGCGGCCCGGAGGGACCGAGCCCGAGGATGAATCTCCCGCCCGAGAGCGCGTCGAGCGTCATCGCCGTCATTGCGGTCATGGCGGGCGTGCGCGCCGGCATCTGCATGATCGCCGTTCCAAGTTTGATTTTGGTGGTCTTCGCCGCGATCCAGGTGAGCGGCGTGACGGCGTCGTTGCCGTAGGCCTCGGCCGTCCAGACCGAGTCGTAGCCGAGCCGCTCGGCTTCGAGGATCAGGTCGATGGGAACGGAGGGCTTGGGGCCGAACTGGCCCGCGATCAGACCGAGACGCATGGCGGGCTCCTCGCTGCCGGGTGGGGCTCCCGGCGAAGGCGGAGAGCATATCGGATCCGGAGGACGTCAAGCAGGAGCGGCGGTTTCCTCGGTCGGCGTGGCATCGAGCGGCAGCTCGATCACGAACGTCGCGCCGCGCCCCGGCTCGGACTCGACGCGGATGCGGCCGCGGTGACGCTCGACGATCCCGTGCGAGAGCGAGAGACCGAGCCCTGTCCCGACACCCACGGGCTTGGTGGTGAAAAAAGGATCGAAGATGCGGGTCTGCACTTCGGGCGGGATGCCGGGGCCGTCGTCGTGGAACTCGAGGCGGACGCCCTCCTCGGTGCGGCGGGTCTTGATGTGGATCTCACCCCTGCCGTCGATCGCGTCGCAGGCGTTCATCAGCAGATTCAGGAAGACCTGATTCAGCTGGCCGGGGTAGCAGCGCACGCGCGGGAGATCTCCGTAATCGCGCACCACGTTGATCGCGTTCTTGAAGCGCGGCTCCATCAGCGCCAGCGTACGATCGATCTCTTCGTGCAGGTCGGCATCCTGCACGTCGGCCTGGTCCATGCGCGAGAAGGTGCGCAGGTCCTGCACGATCTTCTTCACGCGCTGCGTGCCCTCTCGACTGCGCGAGAGCAGCTTGCTGATGGTTTCACGGATGCGTTCGGTATCGGTGTCCGTACGCTGACCCTCGACGAGCTTCTGGATGTATTCGTCGAGGAGCTGGAGGTTCGCATGGACGAAGCCGATCGGATTGTTGAGCTCGTGGGCAACGCCCGCGACGAGCTGGCCGAGCGACTTCATCTTCTCCGCCTGCGTGAGCTGGGCCTGGATGTCGCGCAGCTCCCGCGTGCGTTCCTCGACGCGCGCTTCGAGCGTCTCGTTGAGCTTCGCGATCTCGTCGAAGGCCTTGGCGTTCTCGATCGCGATCGAGCTCTGGTTCGCGAGCGTCCGCAGCAGCAGGCGATCGTCGGCGGCCAGCCGGTCGCCAGAGAGCTTGCGCCCCACGGCGATCACGCCGAGCAGATCGACGCCGTAGAGGATGGGGACCAGCAGCTCGACCTCGAGGGTGTCGAACACGTCGCGGCAGGCCTCGCGGCTCTCGAGATCGTGCTCGTCGTCGAAATCGACCCGCGAGAGATCCTCGCGCCGCATCCACAGGTGCTTCCAGATCGGATGGTCGGAGGGGATCTCGATCTTGAGCGCTTCGCCGTCCCAATCGCCCCGCGAGGCGATCGGCTGTAGAACCTTCCCCCTGTCGTCGACCAGCAGCACCATCGCGCGTTCGACGCCCATCGTGTCCGTGAGCGCCACGAGGATGCGGTCCGCGATCTCGCCGAGCGACAGCATCGAGACCATCGCCTCGGAGATCTCGCGCACCGCCACCCGATAGGCGGCCCGATCGCGGTCGAAGAAGCGATCGACGAGCGCCTGCATGCGGTTGCGCGCCGGATTGAACAGCAGGATTGCGACGAAAAGCAACGCCACCTGCGCGGGCCGTTCGCTCACGCCGAAGCGCGCGACGAGCGTATCCGCGAAGGTGATGGCGAAAGCGAACGCGCCGGTGATGCCGAGCGTCGCGGCGCCATAGGCGGCGGACGATTTCGCGAGGCTGCGCACCTCGAACAGCTGGCGTCTCACGATCCCATAGCCGACGGCGAGCGGAAACACGAAGACCCAGAGCAACGGCAGGTAGTACGGGAAGGGAGTCTGGAACAGCAGCTCGGCGACGAGCCCCACGAGCACGGGCAGGAAGCTCACCAGCGCGCCCAGGAAGACGACGTCGGCGTGGTCGCGCAGCGCGCCTTCGCGGTGCCGGTGGCGCTCGATTCCGACGATCACGAGCGAGACCAGGAAGAGCCCGAGCGTGTAGGCGAGCGCGAGGCCCGAGCCGGTCCCCGCGCGCATTCCGAGCGCGTGATCCCCGATCGCGAATCCGCCGAGCACGATCGCAGCCAGGTAGGGCAGGAGCTGGATGCGGCGGCGCCGCACGATCCAGTCCGGCTCGATGGGATAGCTGGTGAAGAGATGGAAGGTCGTGGCGCCGATCAGGGGCAGGTTGATCATCAAGCGCGTGAACGACCACGGAATGTCGTCGGTCTGGATCACGGTGGCGAGCTGCACCGCCATCGTCGAGCAGAAAAGCAGCAGCGCCCACGCGCCGGCGCGATCCGGGCGCATCCACCAAACCGCCCCGCCGGTGACGAGATAGATCGCGGCGACGACGAGCAGGAGCGCGTGGAAGAGCGTATCAGCCGGAGTGCGCATCTCGGCGCACGGAACCGGCGGCAGCGCGAACGTGATGCGCCGGCCGTCGCGCTTCTCGATCAGGTAGACGTTGGGCACGCCGGCGCGCAGCCAATCATTGCCCTGGCGCTGCTGATAGAGATACGAGTCGCCGTTGACTTCGAGGATGGTGTCGCCGGGGCTCGCGCCCGTGTCGGCGGCGGACGCAGAGAGCGATTCGATCACGGCCCGGCCGCCGAGCCGCGAATCCGCGAAGGGATGGCTGAGGGCGCCCGCCGGGACGCGCAGCCCCGCGAGCGACAGGAAGATCGCGAGCAACGCCCAGGCGATCGCGACGAAGGCCGTCCAGCGCCGCATGCGCAGGGTGGAGGTGGGGTTCATTGCGCTCCGGGCACCCCCCGCATGCTACCAGAGCGGCGGAACCCGGCGGGACTGCAAGCGAAGCGCGGGCGGCGCGGGCTGTGCCGCGCCGGGATCCGAGAGCTACTGCTCGGCGCGCAGGCGCTCGAGGTCGATGGTCGTGCGGTCGAGCGAGCTTCCCGAAGCGTAGTTGTAGCCGCGGTTGTTCAGCACGATGATCCGGCCGCTCGCGGCGGGGTCGATCTGGGCGGCGACCTGCTTGCGGATCTGCTCGAGGGCCGGGCCGGCCTGCTCGAGATCGGCCTCCGGGCCCTGCTGGCTACACGAGGGACCGTCGTTGCTCGCGAGCGGCGGCCGGTGGTCCTCGGCCCGCACGGCCTTCACCCCGGGAAGGGCGAGCACGAACGTTGCGAGGAGCGCGAGGCTCCCGACCAGCGTCTTGCAGTCGAACGGCGATCGCATGGCGGCCTCCGTGGTACTCTGCCTCCACCCCTCATCGGCCGTCCGCGCGCGGCGCTTGACGGCAGCCGCCGCCGTCCGCCACCGTCGCGGGCGGACTTTGCGGGCGGAATGCAGCCCGGCTGCCGCGAGCTTGCCGCGAGCTTGCCGTGTCGCGAGCCATGGGCGCCGGGGAGGCAGGCGGGGAGGCCATGCAGCTCGTCAGCTTCGAACGCCGCACAAGCGACACCGCTTCGGATCGACCAGAGGCTGGGCGCCGGCTCGCCTCGCTCGCCGACTCCGCGCTCGGCTTCGAGTCGTTGGAAGCGACGCGCCCGGGTGTGCGCCGACTCGGGGCCGTGCTGCCCGCCGGGCCGCACGCCGGATCGATCGTCGATCTCAATCGCGCGCTCGCAATCCGGCTGGCCGGCGAAGACGTCGGCGCTCCGGAGGCCGAAGCCGATTCGCTGCTCCCCTCCGAGATGCACGCCTTCTTGCGACGCGGCCCCGCGGCGCTCGCGGTGGCGCGCGCCGCACTCGAGTTCGCCGCGGACGCCGTCGACCGCTATGACGCCCCCGATCTGGTGCGCGCCGGAGTCATCGAGCCGCGCCGGCGCGTGCGCCTGTGGGCGCCCGTCCCACAGCCCCGCAAGATCATTGCCGTCGCGCGCAACTACCCCGCGCACGCCCGTGAGCGTGGCGCTGCGGCGCCGCCCTCCGAGCCCGTGCTCTTCCTCAAGGCGCCATCCGCGGTGATCGGTCCCGACGACGAGATCCTGCTCCCGGCGGCGGCCTCGCGCGTCGATTGGGAGGGCGAGCTCGCGGTCGTGATCGGGTCGCTCGCGCGCGGCGTCAGCGCGCAGAACGCGCTCGCCTGCGTGGCCGGCTACACCGTCGCCAACGACGTCTCCGCCCGGGATTTCCAGAACGAGCGCGGGCAGCATTTCATCGGAAAGTCGTGCGACACGTTCGCTCCGCTCGGCCCGGCGCTGGTCACCGCCGACGAGATCCCCGACCCGCAGGATCTCGGCATCCGGACGCTGGTATCGGGCGAGTCGATGCAGTCGGCGCGCACGAAGGAGATGATCTTCCCGATCGCCGAGATCATCGCGTTCGTCTCGAAGCTGATGACCCTCGAGCCGGGCGACGTGCTGCTCACGGGTACGCCAGCGGGGGTCGGCGCCGCACGCACGCCGCCGCGCTGGCTGCGCGACGGTGACGTCGTCGAGATCGAGATCGAGCGGGTGGGGCGGCTGCGCAACTACGTCCGCGCCGCACCCGCGCCGCCCGCCGCCGGCACCTCGGGCACGTAGCGGATCAGCACGCGGCTGCCGTCGCGCGCACCCTCGCGCATCGGCCCGCGCCAGTTGGCGATCTCGGCGGGGTATTTCTTCTCGTAGACCGCGAGCAGGTTGTCGATGAACGTGGCATCGCGGATCCGCTCGGCGTGCGCCACGCAGCTCGGCCCGCTGCGGAAGGCCTCGTTGCGCCCCATCAGCTGCTTCCAGCGTCCATGATCTCCGACCCAGAGGCGGGCGCGGCTGAGCCCGCGAGCGAGGCTGCGCGCCTTCCAGCTCGTGGCCGCCGTGATCACCACGACCGAGCCATCCATCCACCCGAACCACGCTTCGCCGTGGCAGGTGCTCTCGGCTCCGTCCGAGCGCAGGGGGCTGACGTAGACGTATGGGCTCGTTGCGAGCGCTCGCTCGAGCGCCGGGTCGAGGGCGGTGCGGGCGGGGGGCGTTTGCGCCCGGGCCAGCGCCACGGGAGCGAGCGCGATCCCGACCAGCGCCTCGAGCAGCGTCCGGCGATCGATCAAATGCCGGACCCCTTCTCCTGCTCATCGACGTGGATGCCGCACTCGCGTGTCTCGGGGCTCTCCCACCACCAGCGGCCCGCGCGCGGATCATCGCCCGGCGCGATCGCGCGTGAGCACGGATCGCAACCCACGGACGGGTAGCCTTCCGCGTGCAGCCGGTTGATGGGAACATTGTGCGTGCGCACGTACGCGAGCACCTGCTCGTGCGTCCAGTCGGCGATCGGGTTCACCTTCACGATGCCGCCGTGCACGGCGTCGAGCTGAACCTTCGGGGTGTCCTCGCGCGTCACGCCCTGGTCGCGGCGCAAGCCCGTCACCCAGGCGTCGAGCCCCGCGAGATGGCGCTGCAGCGGCTCGACCTTGCGCAGGCGGCAGCAGAGCTGGCGGTTCTCGATCGACTCGTAGAAGAGATTCATACCCTTGGCCTGCACCATCGCCGCGACGGCGGAGGCTTCCGGGAAGACGACCTCGACGCCCTTGTCGTAGCGGTCGCGCACGCGATCGATCAGATCGTAGGTCGCTTGCGGCAGACGGCCGGTATCGAGCACGAAAACCCGCGAGGCCGGATCGATGCGGTGCAGCATGTCGAGGAGCACCAGGCCCTCGGGCGCACCGAACGAGCAGGAGAGCGCGATCTTCGGGGCGAACGTCTTGAGGGCCCACGTCAGCAGCTGCTGCGGATCGAGCGCCTCGGCCTGTCCGGACTCGATGAAGCGAAGGATCGCGTCATGCATGATCACGGGTCCATCTTCTCGGAAGCGGGCGCGCCAGGATCGACACACAAGGCTACCACCGCCCGCGGATCGCGCACGCGCCGCGCGAGCTCCTCGACGGTCCTCCCGAGCTGCGGATGCACGAGCCGGGGCGCCAGCTCGCACAGCGGCTCGAGCACGAACGCCCGTTCATGCAGGCGAGGGTGCGGAATGCACAGCCCGGGCTCGTCGAGCGTGAGTTCGCCGTAGAAGAGCAGATCGAGGTCGAGACTGCGCGCGCTCCAGCGCTCGCCTCCGCGCACGCGCCCCGCGGCGACCTCGATCTCGAGCAGGCGCGCGAGCAGCGCGCGCGGATCGAGCCACGTGCACAGGCGCACGACGGCATTCAGATAGGGACCCTGCGGCGGCGGCCCGACGGGCGCCGTCTCGTACAGCGTCGAGACCGCCTCGACACGAACTTCCGGGTGCGCGCGCAGCGCCTCGATCGCCGTGGCCAGATGCGCCTCGCGATCGCCGAGATTCGAGCCGAGCGCGACGTAGGCCTCGACCTCGCCGCCGGCAGGAACACCCGAGCGAGGAGCGCCACTCATGCTGCCGAGGGTACCGCTACATTGCGCTCTCGTGTCGGCCTCCCGAACCCTCCCTCCCGCGCTCTCGACCGCCGTGCCCGCCCCCCGGTCGTGCGCGCGGAGGATGGCCGAGCGATTCGCAATTTTCCCCGATGCGGGGGTAATGGCGGCGATTGCAAAATGGGAGGAGATTCGATGGCCAATCCGACACACAAGAGCGGCTGCTTCTGCGGCGCGGTGCAGGTCGAGCTCAGCGGTGACCCGACCGTGCAGGCCTACTGCCACTGCGGCTCGTGCCGCGGCTGGCTCGGCGCGCCGGTCCACGCGGCGAGCCTCTGGCCGGCGGCCAACGTGCGCGTGGTGAAGGGCTCCGACAAGCTCGGCCTGTTCAAGAAGACCGAGGCGAGCCACCGGCAGTTCTGCACGAGCTGCGGGAGCCCCGTCCTCGTCGGCCACCCCGGCATGGGGCTGACCGACATCCCAGCAGGGACGATCTCGGGCTTCGCCTTCAAGCCGACGCTGCACGTCCACTACGGCGAGAAGGTGCTCTCGGTGCGCGACGGATTGCCGAAGTTCAAGGACTTCCCCAAGAACTTCGGCGGCTCCGGCGACACGCTGCCGGAGTAGCGCCGGCTACGCCTGGCGGAGCCGCGCGAGCAGGCGCTCCCAGATCCCGCCGAACCCGACGTTCGACATGACGAGCGCGACGTCGCGGCCCGTCCGGTTGCGGGCGAGGCGCTCGATGATCTCGTCGACGGACCGCGGTCGGCGCGGTCGATCCGATCGACCTCGAGCGAGAGCCCCTCCCCCATCATGCGTTCGGCCTAGTCCGCATTCCCTAGCCGACCCGGCCGATTTTGCAGGGCTTTTCAATACCCGATGCTGCCCTCCGAACGCGGGCCCCGCGCCCGCAAGGAGGATCCGATGGAAACCATCTCTCGCTACCTGGTTCGTACCGTGCTGGCCATGCTGGCCGCTCTCGTGGCGCTGGTGGCGGTGCGCGCCAGCGCGCAGGCGCCGGCCGCGATCGACGCGTTCCCGGGCATCGATTGCGCCCTCGCGGCGGCCGGCGGCGAAGTCTGCGCCATCGAGCTCGCGCCGGGCGTGCGGGTGGAAGCGCCGCGAGCAGCCTGGCTGCCGCATCTGGATCGCAATGGCTTCGACGTGAACCACGGCGATACGCAGCTGAGCGTACGCTTCTGCCCGGGCAGCGTGGCCGCGGGGACGTTCTGCCTCGACACGCTGCGCGGCACGCAGCGCTCGGAGCTGCCGCAGATTCCCTTCCTCTCCGCGTTCGTGACCCCGGAGCCGCCGCTCACCACGCTCGGCCTCGATCTCGGCGCGAACCTGAAGGCCGACGATCTCGGACTCTCGAGCGACCTCACGGCGATGCTGAACCCGGACCGCAAGTACGTGATCCATCACACGGTCACGTCGGGGGTCTCGGCACAGGTCCCCGGGCTCGAATTCCTCAAGCTCTCGTCCGGCGGCGAGCCGACGACGTACGTGGTGGGCGCCGAGCACCCCTTCTTCTACTTCGAGGGCGAGTTCGAGTTTCCGTTCAGCGACAAGCAGAACCCGAACGACTCCGACGCGAACTCTACCTCCGATGCGAGCGACGCTTCCGAGAACGCCGCCGACGCCTCGGAAACCCCGAGCGCCAACGAAGCTGCGGAGGGCCAGGAGGCGGCCGACGGCTCCGAGACGCCGGGCGCGCAGACCGGGGACGAGGCGGGTGCGACCGATCCCAACGCAGAACCAGCGCCGAAGCAGGCGCAGGACCAGGAACCTGACGCCGATGGCGCGGCGTCCTTCGCGATCGCGCTCGATGCCGACGGCGGCATCCCGTTCACGCCGCTGCGCAAGGTCGGAGTCGAGGCCTACATGAAGGGCTTCACCGGCCACCTCTACGTGCGCGGCCCGGTGCCGATCGCGACGGGCGTCGAGCTCGACGGCACGGTCGTCGTCGACCTCGATCCCGACGGCGACGGCGATCATCCCTTCGAGGCCGGCTACTACACGAGCTTCGACCTCGCGCTGGGCGGTAACGGCGCACTCGCCATCGCGCTGCCCTTCGACTTCGTCGATCTCTCCGCGCTCGGCCTCGAGCTCGGCGAGGCGTCGGCGACGGCGACGGTCTCCGAGGACGAGGACGCCGTCGTCTTCACCGGCCTCGTGGCGAGCGAGGGCTTCCTGACCGACCTCCCGATCCCGATTCCCATCCGCCCCGACGCGCGCGTCGAGGCCTGGGGCCGCGTCTCGGGCCAGGACCCGATCGGCTCGTACGTGCACCTCCGCGGCGAGGTCGGCGTCTCGCTCGCCGGGCTCGGCGCGCTGCTCGGTCTGCCTCTCGGCGAGCTCGCTTCGCAGGACGCGGCGATCGACGTGAACGCGGCCGGCGTGACGCTCTCGGGCACCACTTCCTCGCAGATCCACCCCGACGTCGCGTCGGGCGCGATGCAGCTTACCGTCCACGTGCCGAGCATGGGCGGGCTCGCCTACGTCGAGCTGCGCGGCGACGTCGTGATCGCCGGTGAAGGCGTGCGCGACGCGACGATCCACATCGACGCCGAGGCCATGCGCGTGAACGGCATCCTCGTCACCAACCAGTACAGCTTCGAGATGGTCGGTGTCTTCTCGGCGGCGGGCTACCGCCTCGCGGGCAGCACGACGCTCGCCGATCCGATCGCGCTGAACGCGGAGTCGCGCGCGGCGGCGGTCGCCGCGCTCTCGGTCCAGCAGGGGATCCTCGCCGGTCTTCAGCGCGATCTCGCCGGGCATCAGGTGACGCTTGCCAGTCTTCAGGCGGCCTTCAAAGACGCGCAGACGGGCGTCGCGATCGCGCAGGCCGAGGTGAACCGCCTCCAGACCCTGATCAACTCCGCCGCGAGCAGCCGCAATGCTGCGTACTCGAGCTACCTCTCGTGGTCGAAGAAATCGTGCGTCTGGTACGACGTCGTCTGCCAGAGCACGCGCGCCGCGAACATGACCTACTACCTCGGGCGCTACGGCTACTTCGGCGGGCTGCACGGCACGTACACCGCGGCGAAAACGGTGGCGCTCGGCGCGCTCTCCGTGGCGCAGGGGGTCCTTTCGGGGATCCAGTGGCAGCTCACGGCGCTGCAGGCGACGGTCGCGTCGTTCCAGGCGCAGGTGAGCGCGTCGCAACACCTGGTGAACCTCGCGCACTCGGCGCTCGCGGCCCTCCCCGACGTCTCGGGCTCCATCTCACCGGTGGTGACGCTCATCCTCGAGAACGGCAAAGCGTCGGGCCGTGTGGACGTGAGCTGGAACGGCGTGGCGCTCGGCGGCGGCACGGTGAGCCTCAGCGACCCGGCCGAAGCGTGCTTCGAGATCCCCGCCAGCGGGACGCTGTGCACGCCGCTCTAGCCTGCGCGCAAACGAACGACGAGATGGGCGGATCGCACGATCCGCCCGTCTCCCGTTCTATTCTTCGCCGGGGGCCTTGATGCCGAGCTCGCGCGCCGCCACCGCGGCCTCGGTGCGGTTGGTGACCTCGAGCGTCTCGAAGATCGCGGCGATGTGCGTCTTCACCGTGCCCTCGCGGATGTCGAGCACGCCGCAGATCTCGCGGTTGGTGAGACCACGCGCCATCAGCGAGAGCACTTCGATCTGCCGCGCGCTGAGCGTTCCCGCGCGCTCGCGGCGCTGCTCGCGGCGCGCCGCGCCCGAGCCCGCCGCGGGCGCCGGCGCGGCGAGCGCTGCGCGCGGCACGTACACGCCGCCCGCGAGCACGAGGCGCAGCGCCGCCAGCAGCTCCGCGCTGCTCGACGACTTCGAAATGAAGCCCGAGGCGCCTTCGTCGAGCACGCGGCGCATCTCGGCTGGATCGTCCGTTGCCGAGACGATCACCACCGGCAGCGCCGGCTGCGCGGCGCGGAGCTGGCGCAGCCCCGTGCGGCCGTCTGTCCCAGGCATGTGGAGGTCGAGCAGCACCAGCTCGGTGTCGATGTGCGACTTCACCAGCGCGAGCGCTTGGGCCACGTCGGGGGCCTCGAGCAGCTCCGCCTCGGCGGAGAGCTCCCCGAGCACCGCGCGCAGGCCCGCACGGAAGATGGCGTGGTCGTCGCAGACGAGAATCCGCACGGGCCGCTCCGGAGGTGCCCCATCTTAGCCGCTTCACCGCCGCCGCGATCCTTCGAGACTCGAGTACTCTGGGCCCCGGGAGGGCGCGGCGTGGACCGCTACTCGACCCTCGACAAGCTGCTGCTGATGGTGTGGCTGCCGATCGTGGCGTGCATGCTCGCCCTACACGTGCGCGAGGTGGTACGCACGGGCCTGGCCCAGCCGCCCGTCTTCGCGACGCCGCCCGGTGAGGATGGCTACCCGCGGGTCGGCGGCTATCCGCTCGAGGTCGAGACGCGCGGCAGCGGGCTCGAGGTGGGCGATCGGCTGCTATCGGTCGGCGGCGAGGACCTGAAGGGCCGCGGCTACCTCGGCTTCATGGGGATCGCGCTCGAGAAGGCCGGGCTCTCGCGGCGCACGTCGCTGATCTTCGAGCGCGGCGGAGTCACCCGGGAGACGATGCTCGAGGTGCGGCCCCTCGCGGTGCCCTGGCACCGTGTTCCGTTCCTCGCGATGTGGGCATTCGCGGCGGCGATGATGCTGCTGCGCTGCCCGCGCACGCCCGTCGTGCAGCATGGAGCGCTCGCGATCGGCGGCGTCGTCCTGTGTGAGTCGCTCTTCGTCGGTGGACCGCGCTGGCAGACGAACGCCGCGATCTCGATCTTCTTCTTCGCGCCGCTGGTCTTCTTCCCGGTCGGCGTGCTGTGGCTGGGCGAGTTCCCCGGGCGGGAGTTCCTGCGCCGGCGCTTGCCGGGGCTGCGCATCTGGGCTGCGCTCGCTGGCGTGCTGTGGGTCGTGCCCAAGCTGCTCTACCTGATGGGCGCTCCTTTCGCGGCATCGAAGCTTCCCATCTTCGTCTCGGGCGCGGACGCGCTCGGAATCGTGCCCTTCGGCGCCGCGATCACCTGGAACTACTTCCACGCCGACGCGATCGGCCGGCGGCGGCTCAAGTGGGTGGCGTACGGCTCCTGGATCGCGGGGCTCGGGATGATTTCGGCGCTCGCGGCGCCGGTGGTCTATCCCCGCTGGCCGTGGGTCGAGGAGTCGCTCGGAATCGCCGGGGTCGTGGGCGCTGTGATGCCAATCGGATTCCTGATCGCGGTCGCCGCCCACAACCTGCTCGACGTCGATCGCCTGATCAGCGCCACCGCATCGTACACGCTGCTGCTCGTCGCCCTCTTCGCGTCGACGCTCGTGCTCGTGCCGCGTGTCTCCGCCGCACTCGCGGTCGCCTTCGACCTCGACGCCGCGACGACGCAGCTCTTCCTCGCGGTGTTCCTCGCCGCGCTCGTCGTGCCGGTGAACCGCCGCTTGCGGCCCCGACTCGACCAGATCTTCTTCCCCGAGCAGCAGGCGCTCGAGAGCGGGGTCGACGCGCTGCTGCGTGAGATCGAGCAGACGCGTGACGAAGCCGGGCTGGTCGACGCGATGGCGCGGGGCCTGCACGCGCTCTTCCGCGCCGAACGCGCCTTTGGCTACGGGCCGGAAGCGGGCGGATTCGCGACGGACGTGGCGCTCGGAGCCGGCGCCGCGCCGCCGGCGCGGCTCGCCGCGGATCATCCCCTCGTCGCGCTGCTCGCGGAGCGCGGAACCCCGCTCGTGCTCTCGCCCGACGCCGCGGGCGGTGCGCGGACGGCGCCGGCGGTGTTGGGCGGACCCTTCCTCGCGACGCCGCTCTTGCTTCCCGTCCGCCGCGGCAAAGAGCTCGCCGCCTTCGTGGCGCTCGGGCCCAAGCGTTCGGGCGACGTCTACACCGCGAGCGATCTCGCGCTCTTGAGCGCCGTCTGCGAGGCCGGCGCGCGCCAGCTCGAGCGCCTGCACGCGGCCGATGAGCTCGCACGCGAGCGGGAGCGACGGCGCGGCGAGGTTCGGCGCCGGCGCGCCAGCGAGGACGCCCATTTCGCGCGCTCACGCCACCTCGCCGCCGCGAGCCACGACCTGCGCCAGCCCCTGCACGCGCTCGGGCTCTTCGCCGACGCGCTCGAGAAGCGCGTGCACGACGACGAGGCTCGCGCGCTGGTCCAGCGCATGCGCAGCTCCGCAGGCGCGCTGCGCGAGATGTTCGACTCACTGATCGACGTCTCGCGGCTCGAGCAGGGCGCCGTCGAACCGATGGTGGGCGACGTCGAGCTCGATCCGCTGCTCGAGCGCCTCACCGATGAGGCCGAGCCCGGCGCCCGCGCGAAGGGGCTCGAGCTGCGCCGCGCCGCCACGGGGCTGCGCGTGCGCAGCGATCCGGTGCTGCTCGGCCGCATCCTCCAGAACCTGCTGGTGAACGCGGTCCGCTATACGCGCGAGGGGCACGTGGCGCTGCGCGCGGAGGAGCGCGAGCGGGAGATCTACATCTTCGTTTCGGATACGGGCCCGGGGATCCCCGAGGATCGGCGGGACGCGATCTTCGCCGAGTTCGTGCGCCTGCACGAGGACCCCTCGGTGCAGGGGCTGGGTCTCGGCCTCGCGATCGTCGACCGCCTGGTGAAGCTGCTGGGCCACCGCGTCGTGCTCGAGAGCCTGCCCGGCCACGGCAGCAGCTTCCGCGTCGAGGTCGCGGCCGCTAGCGCGGGGGCGCGCGGCGATCGCGTCTCGAACCCTACGGCGGGGAGCGCTGGCCCCGGCGCGCTCGCTGGGAGCCGGGTGCTCGTGATCGACGACGATCTCGACATCCTGATGGGCATGCAGGCGCTGCTCGAAGAATGGGGCGCGCGGGTAACGCTCGCGGCCTCCGCCGAGGAAGCGCTCGAGAGCGTCGAGACGGACGGGCCCCCGAACGCCGTGGTGGCGGACTACCGCCTCGGCGACGCGCTCGGCACCGAGGTGGTCGCGGCGATCCAGCGAGCCGCCGGGCGGCGCGTGCCGGCGATCGTCGTCACGGGCAGCAGCTCCGAGAGCCTGCACGCCGACCTCGCACGCCACGGCCTCACCCATCTCTCGAAGCCGATTGCCCCGGCGCGGCTGCGCGCCGCGCTCTTCGAGCTCTTGAGGGGCGCCGTGGAGGGTTGAGCAACCCCTGCGGCCGTCACCCCGCGGCAGCTCGTCGAACGCTGGCTCCATGACGGTCTCCCGGCTTCATTCGAGCTTACGGGGAAAAGCCGCGGACTGATACGCGTTGCGACACAGCGCCACCGCCTGTTTGGGGTCGCTGCCCATCATCCCAACAGCCCGGTCCACCAGCCGCTGCGCGCTCTGCTTGACCCGGTAGCCGCGTGCGTCCGACGCATCGATGGCTTGCTGGGCTGCGTTGCACACCTCTTCCATGCGGTCCGTGTGCAGGACGGTCAGGCGCGCTTCGCGGGGTGTCACGAGCGTCTGCTCGAGTTGGGTCCTGAGCAAGAGACCGAGCTTCTCGTTGACGTCGTCGATCTTGCTCTCGATGCGGGCGAGCTGCTGCTTCACGTCACGGTCGTGGTTCGCGAGCAGATCCACCTCGTCCTCGTCGACGTGCACGACCATCTGGCGCCGCGTCGCCTCGGTGTCCGTTTCGCTCTTTCCGACCACGAACTGCTCGCTCATGGCCTCCGCCTGAAACCACACGCGGTAGGTCCGGCCGCGCCGGAGGAGGAGCTGGAGGTTCCCGCGGCCGTGGTAGATGCGGTAGGCCTCGCGTCCCGTGGTGATGTCCGTGAAGCCCTGGTCGCCCGAGCGATCCTGGCGAAACAAGCTGGCCGCGCCGACCCCTTCGGCGGTCCCCGTCGTGACATCCTCGACGACCAGACCGAGCTCCCCGGCCACCTCGTAAGCCGCGCTTCCGAGCAACGACACGAAGAGGTCGTAGGACACGGAGATCTGGACCGACACGAAGCTCTCCGCCGGCCCCGGGATCGTGAAGTCGTCGTAGATCCGGGCAGAAGCCAAGTGGGGCTCGCCGAGGCCAGTACCGAGGATCGCACCGTGTCTCGCCACGACGAAGTTGTCCGCCGGCTCTGTCGTGGTCCCCGCGAATCCCAGACCGGTCGGGAACCCGCAGGTCACATCAACGACGCCGAGCGTGCAGGTCACGTCTCCGCCGTCCGCGCCTCCCCCGACGTCGCTGCCGCCCAGATCGACGGACTGGCCGGGAAGGACCGGAACCGCTGCGCGGGCAGGTTCGGCGAGGCCGATGAGCATGGGCAGTGTCAGGGCGATCGGCGCGACGAGCAGTTGAACGAGCGGGGAGTGGCGAGCCAACGAGCGTCTCCTCGGCGGCGACCTCCCCCAAGGCCAACGCAGTCTGAAGACCCTACGAGTGTGTATATGCAGCTGTCAATCGAAAAAGACCTCGCGACAATGCGACGGGGTCAATGCGATCCGGCGCGTACCGGCGCCCGGGTCTTCAGCGAAGCCGGTGTTGCACCGATCGAAGGTAGGAACGCTTACCTGCCGAGGAGAGTCACCATGCGCCTCTCGCGCGCCCTTTCGCTGGCCCTGCTGATCGCCTGCCTCGCCCCGGGTCTCGCCTGGAAGGGCGAGAACAGCGGGAGCGTGCGACCCATCGCCGAAGTTGTCGCGAAGGCGGAATCGGGCGACATCGTCACCGTGGAGGGAAGGGTGCTCGACACCACGACCGGTTCGGGCTCCCTCCTGATTGCAATTTTCCAGGACGAAACCGGGCAGGTCCAGGTCGCCGTCCCCGAGTCGCTGACCCGCAAGCTGGACATGCGCCAGGGTGAAGCCGCAGGTGGACAACGCTACCGAGTGGTCGGCCGGTGGGACCACAAGCACATGGACGAGGGCACCTGGGGCATCTACGCGCAAGAGATCGAACGCGTCCCGAACCCCTGACACCGGCTCGGCTGGATGCGCGCGGCTCGCGACCGGCACCTACAACCGGGCCCATCTGATTCGGCGCGCGAGCGACTCCGCGATCGCGCAGACCATCGCGGGCGACGAGATCTCGTCGTGGGATGGACTGTCATTCTACTACCCTCGGGGCGGCAGCAGGTAAAGCGTCATCGCGAAAATCAGGTACACCATCAGCACCAACACCCCGACGAACCACGCCGATCGCCCGCTGTTGGTCACGAACGAGGTGGTCGTCGTGGCGATGAGAATCATCACCACCGCGCCAGGCCAGAATTGCAGGTCCATCGGCGTCGGCCCGATGAAATAGCTCACGAGCACCAGCACCGGCGCAATGAAGAGCGCGATTTGCGATGCGCTGCCCAATGCGATGCCCACGCTCAGGTCCAGCCGATTCTTGCGCGCGCCCGAAAACGCCGAGGCCATCTCCGCCGCGCCGCCGACCAGCGCCACGACGATGAATCCCACGAAAGCGGGGGTCATCCCGAACGCCTCCGCCGCCTTCTGCACCGACTCGACGAAGACTTCGCTCACCAGCGCCACCAGCACCGTGGCGCCCGCCAGCGTGGCCAGGGCCACACCTAGTGGCCACGGCGCTTCGCCGGCCTCCCCGGATTCGGCACTCGCAAACAGCTCGCGGTGCGTTTTGAGCGAAAACCACATGCCCAACCCATACGCGGCGATGAGTAGCACCGCCAGACCCACGCTCAATTTCTGGGTGAACGCCGCCCCCGCCGCGGAGTCGACTTGAGAAACCGCCGAAGGAATCAGCAGCGCGACCGTGACCAGGAAGAGCAGACCCGCTTGCATGCGGGCGCTGACCCGGTTGTATTCCTGCACGTGGTGCTTGAGGCCGCCGAGGAGAAACGACGCGCCCAACATGAACAGTGTATTGGTGACAATCGCGCCGGCAATGGACGCCTTCACCAGCATGTATTGCCCAGCGCGCAAGGCCGTAAGTGCAATGACCAGTTCGGTCAGGTTTCCCAGCGTGGCGTTGAGCAGGCCACCCACCGCATCGCCCGTCTTGGCCGCTACGGATTCGGTGGCATGACTCAGCAGTGCGGCCAAAGGCACGATGGCCAGGACCGAGAGCACGAAAAGCAGCGTGTGTGCTTCGGGCTTGAGCTTCGTGGCTGCAAACACCACGGGCACGAAGGCCAGCAGCCAGAGCAGTGGATTGTGACGGATTTCTTTGAGCAGTTGTTTCATGGGTTCATTTTGCCTTTGTTTGCAAACGCGGCGCGTAAATCCTGCTCATCACCGCGAAGAAAAGGCGTGTACGCGCGCTTCTGCACGATCGTCAGCGGCACGTAGCGCGCTCCACCGAGGAGTTCCGGGGAGGCGGGAGGTTCAGCGCTGCGTCTCGACCGGCTGCGGCGAGTCGTCGGGACCGGCTTCGAAGACCGCGTCCCAGCGCCCGGGCGCGATCGCGCCCTGGATGCTGCCGTCCTCGCGCATGAAGACGAGGCTGCTTTCGTCGAGCAACAGCTTGTCGGCCCACACGAAGACCAGAGCGACGCCATGCTCGTGCGCGCCGTCGCTCGTCTCGAGCGGCGTGCGCACGCCCCAACGGTTCCGTCCCTGATGTCGCGCCCAGTACTGCTTCATGCCTGCTTCATGCCTGCTTCATGCCCGCTTCATGCCTGCTTCATGCCTGCTTCATGCGGTACCAAGCCTCGCAGGTTTCCCCGTCGAACGGACCGCCTGAAGCTGGACTCTCGAGGGGCGCGTCCGCTCGCCATGTAGCTCAGCCTCGGCACCCGGTCGAGGAAGTTGCTGGACCGCCATTCGGCACCCTCCGGCGCCGCGCGTCCCGCGCATCGGGAGGGCCCTTCTCGCGTCGACCCGGGCTCCCTCTACCGGCGGGAGTTGACGGAACGCCCCTACCCGGACGCAGGCTGCCCGCTTGAACGGACTGTCCGTCCGTCGCCTACACTCGAGCGTCGTGTCGGCGCTCCGGACCCTCCCGCCCGAACTCCTGACGCCCGTGCCCGGCCCGCGCTCGCTGGCGCTCGCCAGCCGTCTCGCCGCGTGCGAGAGCCGCAACGTCACGTGCCTCGCGCCCGCGCCCATCTTCTGGGAGCGCGCACAGGGCGCCAACGTCTGGGATGTCGACGGCAATCGCTTCATCGACCTCACGGCCGGCTTCGGCGTCGCGAACGTGGGGCACGCGCACCCGCGCGTCGTCGCCGCGGTGCGCGCGCAGTCCGAAGCCCTGCTCCACGGCCTGGGCGACGTGCATCCGCCCGCGGTAAAGGTCGAGCTGCTCGAGGCGCTCGTGCGCCGCTATCCCGGCGGCGTTCCCGCGCGCGGCGTGCTCGGCTCTTCGGGCTCGGACGCAGTCGAGGCGGCTCTCAAGACGGCTCTGCTCGCGACCGGGCGTGCGGGAGTCGTGGCCTTCGAGGGCGCGTATCACGGGCTCACGCTCGGCGCGCTCGACACCACCTGGCGCCAGGACTTTCGCGCGCCGTTCGCGGCGCGGCTGCCGGGCTCCACGGTGTTCGCGCGCTTCGGCGACGCGGCGGACGTCCGGCGCGCTGCGAGATCCTGCCGGGTCCCGGTCGGCGCGGTGCTCGTCGAGCCGGTGCAGGGGCGCGGGGGGGAGCGCATCCCACCGCGCGGATTCCTGGCCGCGTTGCGCGCGCTGTGCGACGCGGAAGGTTGGCTGCTCGTCGCGGACGAGGTCTACACGGGCTTCGGTCGCACCGGCCGCTGGTTCGCGTGCGAGCATGAGGGCGTGATCCCGGATCTCCTGTGCCTCGCCAAGGGCCTCGCCTCCGGCATGCCGATCTCCGCGTGTCTCGGGCGTCTCGAGGTGATGCAGGCCTGGCCGCCGTCGCGCGGCGAGGCGCTGCACACCCAGACGTTCCTCGGGCACCCGCCGGGCTGCGCGGCGGCGCTCGCCTCGCTCGCCGTGATCGAGGAGGAGAAGCTCGTCGAGCGCGCCGCCGAGACCGGCGCTCGCGCGCTCGCCTACCTGACTCGCCGCTGCGCCGGGCTGGTCGGTTGCGCCGACGTGCGCGGCCTGGGGCTCCTGCTCGCGATCGAGTGCGACACCCCGGAGCGCGCCGCGCGCGCCTGCGCCGAGGCGCTGCGCCAGGGCGTGATCGTGCTCCCGTCGGGCGATGACGGACGCGTCCTGTCCATCACCCCGCCGCTCTCGATCGAGGCGGAGCCGCTCGAGCTCGCGTGCGACCGGCTCGCCGGGGCGCTCGCGTGACGCTGGGGCCCGATCCGGCGCGCAGGGATCTCGACGCGCGCGTGCTCGCGTGGATGCGCGAGCCCGCGTGGCGTCTGGACGCCGCGCGCTTCGAGGCGCTCGCGCTCGAGCTCTTCGCCTTCCAGTGGGAACGCTGCCAGCCCTATCGACGCTTCTGCGAGCGCCGCGGTGTGCGTCCGGCGACGCTCTCGCGCTGGGAGGACATCCCCGCCGTTCCGACGGGAGCCTTCAAGGAGCTCGAGCTGCGGAGCTTCCCGGTCGAGCGCTCGGCCCACGTTTTCCGCACGAGCGGCACCTCGACCTCCGCGCGCGGCGCCCTGCATCTGGACACGCTCGAGCTCTACGAGGCATCGCTGTTGCCGAGCTTCGCGCGCTTTGTAGTGCCCGATCTCGCGCCGGGCGAACGCGCCTCGATCTTCGTGCTCGCGCCCTCGCCGTACGAGGTCCCCGACTCGTCGCTCTCGCACATGTTCGGCGTGGTGCTGCGCGAGCTCGCGACCTCGGAGAGCGGCTTCTTCCTGCGCGAGGGAGCCCTGCGCACGGACGAGCTGCTGGCCGCGCTCGCGCGAGCCAGCGAACGCGGCGGGCGCGTTGCATTGTGCGGCACCGCCTTCGGGTTCGTGTTCCTGCTCGACGAGCTCGCGCGCCGCGGTCGCACGCTCGCGCTTCCGCCCGCCGCGCGCATCATGGAAACCGGAGGCTTCAAGGCCCGTTCGCGCGAGCTCGGCCGCGACGCGCTCTACGCCGAGATCGAGGCACGCCTGGGCGTGCCTGCCAGCCGCATCGTGAACCAATATGGAATGACGGAGCTCGGCAGCCAGTTCTACGACTCGCTGCTGCGCCTGCCCGGCGAGCCGCGTCGCAAGCTCGGGCCGCCCTGGGCGCGCGTGAAGCTCGTCGAGCCGGTTGGCGGCGGTCCGGCGCCCGAGCACGAGATCGGCGCGATCGCCGTCGTCGATCTCGCCAACACCGGCAGCGTGCTCGCGCTCCAGACCGCCGATCTCGGCCGCCGGATCGGCGATGGCTTCGACGTGCTCGGGCGCGAGCCGGGCGCCGAGGCGCGCGGCTGCTCGATCGCCGCCGACGAGCTGCTCGGCCAGGCGGACACATGACGCCGCAGGAGGTCATGGATCGACTGGCGGCGCTGCGCGAGGCCGGCGTGAAGCTGCGACGCCGCCCCGCGCGCGACACGCTCGCGCTGCTCGGGCGCGTCCTCGAGTCGTGGCGAGATCCGGGGTCGCCGTGGCGGCGGCGGCTCGAAGCGGAGCTACCTGGCGTGACGGGATTCTCACCCGAGAACGTGCGCGAGGGCCTCGCGCGGGGGCTCGCAGCTTTCGGCAGCGAGGCGTTGCACGCGCTGGTGCGCGCCGAGCTGGGCGATTCCGCGCGCCTCGACGCCGCGAGCAGCAGCATGCTGTCGGGCTTCGACGTGACGGCCGTCGTGCTCGCGGGCTCGATTCCGCAGCCGACACTGCTCGCGCTGCTCGCGCCCCTGGTGTTGCGCTCACCGGTGCTCGCGAAGCCCGCGTCGCGCGATCCCGTGACCCCCGGGCTCGTGGCGGAGTCGATCGCGGCCGTCGATGCCGGACTCGGCCGCTGCATCGCCATCGCACCCTTCGGCTCGCACGACGAAGGCTGTCTCTCCGCGCTGCTCGGAGCGGATTGCGTCGCGGCGACGGGCTCGGACGCCAGCATCGCCGCGCTCGCTGCGCGCGTGCGGCCGCCCCGCCGCTTCATTCCTTCCGGCCACCGGCTCTCGATCGCGGCGCTCGGCCCGGCGGCGCTCGCGGGCGCCGCGCTCGACGCCGCAGCCGAGGGCATCGCCCTCGACGTCGCGCTGTGGGATCAGCTCGGCTGCTTGTCGCCGCTCGCGGTCTACGCGGTCGGAGGTTCCGACACGGCGTCGGATCGGCTCGCCGAATGCCTCGCGGACGCGCTCACGGCCCTCGAGCGCCGGCTGCCGCGCGGCAAGCCCGATGCCGCCGCTGGGGCTGCGTTCCTGTACGAGTGCGACTCCGCCGAGCTGCGAGCCGCGGCAGGCGGACGCGTGCAGCTGTTCGGGGGCGCGGCGCAGCGCTTCGCCGTCGTGCGCGAGGCGGACGCCGCGCTGCGCCCGGCCCCGCTCCACCGCTTCCTGCGCGTGCACCCCGTGCCCGACGCCCTCGCGCTCGGCGCGGCGCTTCGGCCGCTCGCCCCGCATCTGGCGGGCGTGGCGCTGGCGGGCTTCGGCCCGGAATCCGACGCGGTCGCGCGCGGCCTCGCCGATCTGGGCGCCTCGCGCGTGTGCCGGCCGGGGGAGCTCCAGGCGCCGCCGCTGGCCTGGCGCCACGACAACCGTCCCGTGTTGCTGCCGCTGGCGCGCTTTACGGATCGCGAGACGCAGGAGTAGAGTGGGTCTGGTGAAGATCCTTCTGATCACGCCCAGGAATCCGACGAGCTTCTGGACCTACGACGCGATCCTGCCGGTCCTCGGCAAGCACTGCATCTTCCCGAACCTCTCGATGCCCACGCTCGCGGGGCTCACGCCGCCGCCGCACGAAGTGGTGCTGTGTGACGAGAACGTCGAAGACATCGAGTTCGACATTGCCGCCGACATCGTCGGCGTCACCGGCTACATCGTCCACCGCGAGCGCATGTTCGAGATCATCGACGAGTTCCGCCGCCGCGGCCGCTTCGTCGTCGTGGGGGGGCCCTTCGCCTCCCTGTGTCCCGAGCAGCTCCGCGGGCGCTGCGATGCGCTCTTCGTCGACGAGGCCGAAGAGACCTGGATCCGCTTCCTCGCCGATTTCGAGGCGGGAGTTCCGAAGAGCGAGTACCAGCCCGAAGAAAAGCCGGACATGACGCTGTCGCCGACGCCACGTTTTGATTTGCTGCGGGTCGATCGCTACCACGCGCTCACGATCCAGTTCGCGCGCGGCTGCCCCTTCAACTGCGAATTCTGCGACATCATCGTCGTCTACGGGCGGCGTCCGCG
>Ga0210377_10000973_pt1 | contig 26835 bp, 35 predicted proteins | sample PLM4_65_b1redo_FD_155480 | JGI IMG/M metagenome (GOLD analysis project Ga0210377, IMG submission 155480) | Groundwater sediment microbial communities from an aquifer in East River, Colorado, USA - PLM4_65_b1 redo | ecosystem: Environmental > Terrestrial > Soil > Riparian zone | place: USA: East...
GTAGCCATCTGAATATTCTTTATAAACAGGCAGGTCCTTTGTGGAAGCCTGCTGCGCCTTCTCCATTTCCTTCGCCACGCGCTTATCGTTCTCGGCAGTTTCCTTTACTGCACGAACGAGATCGTAGTCCTTCAACTTTGCCGGATCGACATTCTGACGGAGATAGTCGCCGACGTGGGAGAGATAGTTCGGAATGGCTGATATATCCTCAGACGTTCTGTAGATAAGTTCGTCTGGGGGCGTACGGAATGGAATTTCAGAGGGCGGGTAAGTATCAGCCTTACGAGTTCTTATAGACTTATCCCAAGCATCTCCCCAAGAGACTGTACCCTGTCCAAACGGAATCTCCACATCCTTCAGCGGATCTCTCTCCGTCCCGGCGTACTTGTTAAGGTAGTTGCGGATGGCTTTGTCTGACCAGGCGTGAAGCGGAGCCTGCTTCTCTTCAATAAGTTTACGCGAGGCTTCAAATGCTTGAATGCCGCCTTGTACGTCTATTTCTCCGACTCCACGAGCAAGAGCGTCTTTCAGTGGCACACTAAGCCTCTCCACCGCCTCCGGGTGCCACATTCCTCCAGGTGCCTTCACTGCTCCAGCTTGCTTCATCTTCGATGGAACAGCCTCTCCTCTCCCTATAAACGGAAGCACGAAGCTCAGTCCACTAGCCGCCCCTAGTGTCGCTCCCCGCAGCGTCTCATCATCCAGTGTAGCTCCCGCGACTGCCCCCAGCCCAGCCGCCGCGAGCATCAGCAGCGCCTCTGGAGACGCCCGGCCTTCCTGCGCCGCGTTCTTCAGCGCTACTAGCTCCGCCGGCGTCCTACTCGCCCCCGGCTTCTCCAGAATCCTCTGTGCCTCCGGCCTCGACATCTTCTCCGTCTGTCGCACATTGAAGTCCTCAACCCTCTTCTGCCACACAGCTTCGTCTGCCTTGGCTCGTGCTTCAATCTGAGGATCGACGTAAGTTCTCGGCGGCATCTCATTCAAGCGTTGCTGATAGTCCGCCTCATTTCGCGTTCTTTCGTCCGCCTTAAAGATCGACTCCTCAATCGTACCAAAGTCACTCCCCGGAGCCGGTTCCTTAAATGCCGCCTTTAGATCCTTCGCTTTCTGAACATGACGTTGAGCCTGTTCACGCGGCGGCACAACCCCAAGCATATCATTGATCTGTTGCTGTACTGGAACTCGCGCGGCGAATTCCTCAGGGCTCATAGAAACCGGCGCTTCTTCAGCCGCCTTCGTATCAGCTTTCTGCCGCTCTACCTCAACCGCCTCGCGCATTCGCTTAGCAGTTGTCGGGTCAATGCCGCCAGCTTTCTTCCCTCCAAACCCCGCTGCCGAGGCCATCAGCGTCTCAGCCAGCATGGGAACTGCATCGCGGCTGATCCTTCCACCTGACACCTTCTCCGCCCAGCTCCCCGCTTCCTCCAGCCCCGTGGCGAGCTTCTCCATACCCTTCGTCGTGGCGGCTTCCTCATAGGCCTTACCCGAGCGGAACAGGTCTAGTACCTTCTTCAGCGGATTCATAAGCGGCTCGCCGAACTCTCGTCCTGCTTCTCGTCCCGCTCCGTAGGCGATGCTCGCCGGCTCCCCTCTTGCAAAGGCCTGGACAGTTCCTCCAAGCTGCGCTCCAACTCCGACCATGAAGCCGGGAACGCTGAGTACCAGATCTGCCAATGCCGCCGCCTCACCACCTGCGGCCTTCAGCTCAGTAATCGTCTTATCCATCATCCCGGCGTAGTCAGGCCCATTGCCCTTAGGTGCTCCACTAAACTCATCAAAGCTCAGGATCGCAGGGGTCGAGATAGCCTCCGACCTGGGGGGAAGAGAGGGTTCGGCACTGCTCCCCGCCCCTGCGAAATCTTCGAAGCTAAGTTCGGGCATGATTATTCTTCGTCCTCTCCGTCCTCATTCTGGTCCCCATTACCAGAAGATAACGGGCGCCTGCCTGCCTCAGACACTTCAAATCCATTCCCAGTCCACTTACCTACCATGCCCTGAGTATTGGTGTAGTAGCGACCTGTCTTTAGATCTCCTTGATTCTTCGGAATTACCATCGCAGTAGCCGGCGACTTGCCCGCTCCACGGTACTGTGTCTTCACTCCAATCTTGCCAATTACAGGAATAGTCAGCCCCGCGGTATCCGCGAAGTCGCCGGCTTGCCGCGCGTTGTTATACGCTTGCTGAATAGCAATCGACGCATCCAGCGCGGGGTTGGCTCTGCGTAGCGCCCGTGCTTCAGCCGCGATGTCATAGGCCGCATCGTTCAGATCAGTCGGCCCGAGACCAGTAAAGTCGCGGCCCAACAGCCGCTTCGCGGCGTCTAATTCTCCCTTTACTGGACCTGATACTCCTCTCCCTCCTCCAGACTTAGCCAGCCGTTCTTCCCGTTCTCTCGCCAATTCCAATCTCCGTTCCTGAATTCCTCTCAGCAGATCATGTTGAGTTATCCGTCTATCTCTAAATGCCTTCAGATTAAGTCGAGTGAGCTCTTTATCCTTCAGATCCAGTTCTTCTTTCACCGTCAGCGCGCTATCCTTAATGCTGCTTACGATCTCTGGGCTATAGGGCAGATTTGCATAAGGACTCGGCTTACCTGTCTGGAACATGAAGAGTGCATTGGCGCGAGTCCAGGAATCTTGATCCGTAGCTCCACCAAGTAATTGACCTGTCAGATCAGCATTAGCTCGTTGAGCGTCGATGATCGCTTTAGCCCTCGTCGCGGACGAGTTAGCCGCTGAAGCCTCTCGCTGCCGAACTAAGGCCGCGTCTTTCGCCAGCCCTGTGCCTTTCACTACTAGACCCGCGCCGAAGGCACCTCGTGCCCACGCGTCTAATTGATCCGCCATAGACGTAGGCATCCCGCCTATCGACCCTTGCATCGACGATTGCATCAGCGCGGCCATTCGCTTCTCTGCGTCCAGCGCCATTTCATCCTTCGTCGCTTCAGCTTCAATCTTCCGTTGTTGCGCCGGCTGCATTGCAATCCGCCCAAGCGCCTCTACTGCACTCGCATGAGCTTTACTCGCCTCGCGCTGATCCTTCTCATAAGCTCGAATCCCGCCAGTCAAACCGAAGAATTCTTCAGGCATTTGAGACTCCTAGCTGAAGAGACCCATCGCGGCGTACCCGAGGGATTTCAGAGACTGATTCCGCATCTGATTAGCCGCGATAGTACCTTGTAGCTCCGTAGCACTAGGTTGCGCTAGTGCAGTCAATCGTGCAAGTTCAGTATCGTATTGCTTGCCGCCATAGTCCCGCAGCGCCACCATCATATTCCCAGAGCCGAGATATCCCTGCGAGGCCATCCTCCGTTCCACAGCTTGCAACCCCGCCTTGTATCCCGGCAGCGAAGTCACGCGGCTCGGATCGGCTTGAAGGGCGGCGGCGTCACTAACCGCCTGCGTCCTCATCGGCGAGGCTGCCTGAGCAAGTTTCTCCAACTGTCTCGCCTTATTCATCCCGTAGATTCCCGAGACCGCATTAAGCCCCTGCATTCCAGTCTTCAGCATCCCTCGTTTCTTCATCCAGTCAAGGAATTGCTGGTAATAGCTCTGCCCCGCAGGCTCAGCGCCGAAGGTAGCGCCCCCCGGCCCGCCTGGACCGGCTTCCCCTCCGAAGGCGCCTTGGAGGTCTGCGCCTTGAAAGAGGTCTTCAGAGAATACTCCTGAATTAGCCCCACCACTATCAAACACTGGTTCAAAGCCCCCCTCTGGGAGAGAGAACTGAATTGACGAACTGTTCGGCGCAGCCCCAATTCCTTCTCCGCCAGCAGAGGGAATGAAGCTTCCAGAGAAAGAGGCAGTAGTACCCACACTTTCCGCCGCTGGCGCCCCTGCTGATAGTTCCGCCGACAGCCCTTCACCGAAGGCGGCTTCACTTCCTCCTCCCGCTGCTGTTGCCGCTGCTCCGCCGGCTGCTCCGCCGAACGCGCCGCCGACCAGTGCCATTATTCCAGCCTCCAACTGCCCAGCATGCCGCGACTCGCGTTGCCTCACATCTGCTGAGTGTTGCCCGGCGGTCCAATACTCCGAGCCCTCGCCGAACCCCGCCAGCACTGACCCAATGCCCGGATTATCCTTCGCAGCTAGCTGCGCAATCTGAAACACCGGGATCATCCAGTTCTGAAACTGCGAGCTCCCGTTCGGGTTCGACTGCGCGAAGGCGGCTTGATACGGCTGCCAATCGAAGTCGTCTGGCAGTCCGGCGGCTTTACCTATACTCTGTAGTGTTGCGTCCATATGCCGAGGATTAGCCCCAGCATACAGAACATCTTGCAAACTCTTTCCAGGACTGTAATCGAATCCTTGAGTATAACCAAGTTCGCTCTGCCCTTGCCCAATATAGCCGCCGCCTTGTGGGTCTTGGAGCGCTCCAATGAACGTTCCAGACTGTGGGTCTATCTGATATCCGCTAGGCGCGACGGTCTGTCCCTGTGCCCAGTTCATCATTGTCTGTGCATCAAGCATCTGAGGCTCCTGAGTTCTATACGTTAACTGCGTTAGCTTCCACGAGCTACACTCTTTATGCTGTAACCAGTGCAACCCACGCTCCGGCTTCCTTGTGGTAGATAACTGTATTTCCGGCCTTTGTCCCGTCGGAGCGGAAGTAGAAATCCCCATCGCTCCCATCAGTATTGTTAGGAGCACCACTGCCAGCATAGAGATCGGCGGCTGTCTGCGCCACTCCCGCTGGTGTCGTTGGTCTGTGTCCACCATCTGTGCCAATCGTCTCCTGTTGAAGCTGTGTTAGGTGGTAACGTTGAGAAGAGCTGCCGCCCTGAATAGAAGTTAAACTATTATGCAGCAATGCTGTTCCACCACTTTCATTTAGTATTTGTGCAAGATCCAAGAACCACTTCAGCCAGACAGGATTGAACTTAGCCTTCTGGGTCTGAGGATTAACAATGACGATCTCAGCCCAAGTAGGAGGAGGTTGAAGGCTGGCCACTATAATACTCCTAAATCCATCTGTAACTCCACCGCTTGAATCCGCGGCATCCTAATTGGCTTCTTATGCCGGAAGTTATGTACACGGCGGACGAAGGTTCCACAATTGTCCAACGTAGGATTCTTCTTGCTTAAATCAAGCTGGCGATAGTTCGTCCACTTCTTCGGATTGTAGTCGTGGTCGTTCACCCGCACGTCTAAAGTGCTACCGACCTGCTGATCGCTTACGAGGCGGAGCTGCGAGAGTATCTTCCGGCGGCGGGTCCCACCATCGAAGTTCGGAGTATAGATATCCACCGTAATCAGATCTCCATCATCCGTTGTGTAGGAACTATCCGCAAGATAAATCCTCCCATTCGATTCGTGCTGGAGTAGATGTTGCAGACTTGCACCCACACAGGAATCCACAATCGGCAGATAATTCCCATTCACATCCGTCCATTGACTCCACCGCCGCTCGTCCATATCGAAGGCGAGTGTGAGATTGCTCTCCTTAAACGTCAGGATATAGAACCTATGACCTTCCAGTTTGAGGGTCCAGGAATAGATCGTCGTCAGAGTAATGTTATTCAGCAGCCGCTCTATAGGCTTAGTCGATACTACTTCCGCCTTCAGTCCCTCTAATAGAATCACCTCCGGCGATCCCTCTTTCGTCTTACCTAGCCAAAGAAGTGCTCCATCAAGCTGACGGACGGAATCGGCGGATAGACAGCCCCAGTTCACCTTCGCACCTTCGACTCGGCCCAATGGAGAGCCGGCGGAGTTGCCCGCGTCGTAGAATATCTCCGTCGTCCATTCCTTAAGCGCAACAACGTAGACGAGTTGCTTGTTCAGCGCGGTTCCTAAGTCTGGCTCGATCTGCACTAAGATATCGTTGAGTGAATCCCAGTTAACTGGATCATTGATGTCGTCACCAAGAATGTGAGCTGAGGGCGTCATAACGTAGGTAGTACCATCAAGATACGCCCACCCTTTGACGAAGGCGGCTGGGAACTGTGCGTCGTTAATCAGTACTAGTCCGGCGCCTGCATCGTAGTTATAGGCGAATAGGCCATTTCCGAATTGTAGCTTCGGCGTAGCGCCCATGCAGGAATCGAAGCGATACACTCCATTCGCGGTATTGACTGTCCCTGCTAAAGCTACTCCATCCTTATACACTTTATCCGCGAAGATGGAATAGATATTCCCCTTCCAGTTAAAGATCCCTCTCCCCGTAGCATTAGCCGCCGGCGGCCTGGAATCCTCATCCATCCCCGGGCGCTCGTAGATCCAGGTCTCTTCCCCCTTCTTCTCCATATACGCATTTACTAACTTCGCGTCGTAAGAGGTAGAGTCGCCTCGGTTCTCCGGCTCAATTACGAGAGGGAGACGCTTAGGAAGTTCTATCGTCTGCGTCTGAGGCATTATCTAAATCCGCCTGTAGGATACCCTCGCTGCATATCAGGGGCGAAATTCGTTTGGCTATCTTCCACGTCCCAGTTTTCTAACATCGTGCGATACGATTGAGCACGTTGAGCACAGCGGTCCATGATCGCTTGAGGCTGGCCGGTAGAGATATCATCAGCTAGTGCCCAGCGAAGGTACATTCGCCACTCTTCAGGGAAGGCCATAGTCTCGACTAGGCTGATCGGGTTGGCGGCTTGGATCTGCATTAATAGATGTATTGCCCCATTAGCTGCCTCCGTCGTATCGGGGCAGAGCCAGAAAGTGACAGAGAGAGGCGTGGCTTTCTTATCCACGAAGTAGCTGTTTACCGCCCCCTGATTCGCGGCGGCTGTACCAGCCTGCCCAAGGGTGAGATAGTCATTCCAAGCGAGCGCAGTGAGAGGCCGGCGAACGCTACCCGTAGTGAACAGATAATAGCCTTGAATCACCCTTAATGGCTTCGTCATTACTACATCACCTGAGGGGCCGAAGGTATAAGTCGCCTGCCCCGCTACCAGCGGCACAGTAATATCCTGATTCAGAAACAGCTTCAACCCCTGCGTCTGGCAGGTATTGATAACATCTCTCAACCTCCGCATGTTCGAGGCAAGTTGTTCCGGCGAGGGATCGTCCCCTTCTTGCAACTTTCCCGCGTCCATCATCGCGTCAGTAATGATCGCGTAGGGAGTGTTGATATCTGGAGTGGTCATTTATAGGTCCAAGATTTGATACCCGGTTGTGACATCTGGAGTCGGGCTCCAATCAGGTGTTACCGTAATAACCTTCGTCACCCCATTGTAGGTAGAGATTGCCCGCGTCTGCCCGCTTCCGGCTCCGGCTACTAGCTTAACTGACCAACCGCCTGGGAACTCAACAGGAGCGTCAAGGGCCAAGGTGATACTCGTCGCATCGCCCGTTTGTGCTGTACCAGCGTACATGACAACAGCGCTCCGCGGCTGCGCGCGTGCGGGCCGTTTATCAAAAGGCGCAGTTGCCTCAGTCCGCCGAGATCTATCGCTCACGCGGTTCTCAGCATTTCAAGCTTACGTTTCAGCTTCTGTTCTGAGAGAACAAGTTCTCGTTCCCTCTTCTCCAATTCGTTCTCCAGCTTCTCACACGCTGCGTTACGCGTAGAAGCGTCCATTGCTTGCTGCGTTTTCTGCTTCTCTAACTCAGCTATTGCTTGACGTAGCTCAGACCACTTTTTGGTCAATTCTGTTCCATTCGCCTTCAGTTCCTCTTCCTTAGTCGCAGCCGCCCGTAGCCGCACTTCCGCGGCTTCCCTCTTCGCCTTCGCCTGTTCCAGTGTAGTGCTTGCTTCGGCGAGAAGAGCACTAGCGACGTCTACTGCTTGCGCAGCTTCTACTTTCGCTTCCTCTATCGTTTTAACAAGTCCAAGTTTCTCTTCTAATAGTCCACGCGCTTCCTTAAATTCTTTGATCTTCCCGTCAAACTTACCAGTGACCACTAGTTGCGCGGCGCCAACCGCTTCGTAGATTTCAAGAAGCAGCTCTGGACTAATGCTCTTATGCTCGTGCTCTCTACGAGAACCTTCTCTCATCTTAAACTCCTGTTGAAAGGTGCTTTAACGACTCGTCGCCGCCGGTGCCGCGCGAAGATGAAGCGCCAGGGTTCCGTTTTAAGCACGGTGATTGTGCTTACACCACTAATTGCTTCATCAGCAGCCGGTGGCGCTCCGCCCTCTGCCCAAACCCCATCAGCCCAGACTGTTGACGCCCAGACTCCTGCTTTCCATACTCCGTCTACTTGCAGGCTCATACGTTGAACGGCGTGACGCTGCCATCCCCGACTATTACCACGTCGTTGATCTTCTGAATGTTTGCTAACACTTCCTCGGTCGCTGGATCGAAGTTATTTAACGCGGCAACAGCAGCCAATACTGCATCATCTGCGGTTCCGAGAGCAGTCGCCAATTCTGCATTCGTCGGCAGATCATCAACGCTGATTTGGCTAGAGCGAGCGTCGAGGATCAAATCTAGCCGCCCGCCGTTCACCCAATCTGTCTGCAATTCGTTCGTGTCCACTAGGATTGCCGCGGTGTCCACCTTCATAGCGATGATGTCAGCGGCAACCGTTGCGCCCGCCGCTCCTGTGACTACCGCCCCGTAGATGGTGTTCGCATCAGCCACAGGATCCCCGATGGCCTGCCCGAAGGTGCCGCCCGTTTGATGCCCAGTCGCATCAAGATCCCACACTTGGCTGGCAACGGCTGTCAGCCCTGCGCCAGCCGCTCCAATAGTCGTTTCCAAGCCATCCACAAAGTTGTCGATAACCAGTATATCTGCGCTGATGGATGCTCCAGCGGGCGTACCGAGTTTCGGCTGCATGTCGGCGGTATCTGTCAGGATAGCGGCAGTGTCGGTCTTGATCGCGCCGAGGCCGTCCGTGCCGTTCGCCAAGTCCACGGCTGCTGCGCTGCGCGAGAGCGTGAATCGAAAGACAACTTCGCCGACCACGGACACACCGCCGACTGTGCCTGTCGTGATGACAAGATGATAATCTTTGCCTGCTTCAAATCCGTTTGCGCCTGAAGCAACCACCGTGACGAGATTCAATCCGGTTACGGTGTCATGGTCAACGCCCAGGGTGACTCCAGCCGTAATCTGCGTCACACTTTCATTCTCGTATGCCGATACAACCGGAGACCCGGCAAGCTGTGTCGGAGCACCCGTAGAAAACGAGCGCGTGGTAAATAGCGCGTAGATCGTGTCGGCTATGGTGTAGTCGCTCATGAGGCCAAGCCTCCTGCTCCCGCAAGGCGAAAGTTGTTTCCAACCATTTTGATGAACGCGGCTCCGCCAGCCAAGTCACCTGTAGAGAAGTTATCTATGGCGATGTCGTTCGTGGATACCACAGAGCCAAAGGCGGTGATCGCGGCTTTGCGATCTCCAGCGCCGCCAGTGAATGTAGTGTCCGTGGCCGTCATGACCGACACACCATTGTGGTAGCACGTCAGCGTCGAGCCATCGGTCTCAAATTTCAGGTCGCCGGATTCCCTCGTTGTGGTGTCGGTATCGAGGTTCGAATCGTCATCCCATCTGTAGATACGATTCGCAGGAGTTCCGACATTATTCGAGAACTCCGCTCCATAGCCGTCCCCGCCTCCGGGGAACGTACCTCCGCGCGCAGCCACCCCTACGGCTAATTGTCCACCGTTACGCACCCAATTCGTGATCGTGAACTGCACGAAGTAGTCAGCGGTGTCCACGTCCACTGTCGAACCTTCAACGGGGAACGAACCTGCGACGATATTCACGCAAGCGGCGGCGTTGCTCACAATCGCCCACACGCTAGAATTTCTATCGGCCCAAGTGTTCGTGCCGCCTGAGAACGTGTCTCCCGTCAAATCTCCATCGGCGCGATTGAAATCATCCGTGTAGGTGACACTGCTATGGGCAACTCTTGCCGCCTGCGTCCAGAACAGCTTGCCCTTGTCCGGGCCAAGCAGGATCTCGAAACGCTGCCTGCGCTTCGATGGCCGCAGCGCGTTCCACTTACCAGCGCGCGGGGCCATGAGCAGCCCTGCGATCATCGCCTGCAGCCGGTCAGTTGGCTGAAACGTCCTATCCTCCAAAAAGTCCTGCAGCAACGCGCGCCGGTTCGCTGGCAGCGCGTCCTCTTTGGAATCCCCTAGCGTCTGCGCCCTTGGATCAGAAATCGTCGTCGGCGTCCAGATCAGCGCACGCCGCGCCGCACCACTGCCTAGCAGGATGTAGTTCCCGCCAAGGTCGAAGCCGAGCGGCGACCGCTGCATCCCGCCCTTGATGCGGTAGGACGGGCGAACGTCAACTAGCGGGACAATGGCGTAGGGCATCAACTTGTGCCGTGATCGAGGACGAACATGGCCACCGCTTGCGCCCGCGTCCTCGCGCCTAGCTTTTCGCACACCAGGCGCACGCGATGCCTGACCGTGCAACGCGCCACGCCTAGACGCTTTGCTGTCTCGCCGTCACGCAGACCGTCAGCGATCAACCGCATGGTTTCCTTTTCCTTGTCGTTCAGCACCCCGACCCGCTCCATGCGCTCCCGGTCCAGCACAGGTAGCCCTTGCTCGGGCTCTCCACCCTGATCCCGCCGCTGGCGCTGACGTAGAGTCGCTGATCGTCGGTGTGCGGCTTGGCCACGCCCACATTGTTCCTATATGCTTGGCCGCCGACGAATGTCCAGATCACGCCAGCAGCATCCACCAACTGCGGTAGCGGGGGATTGGGGCATGTAGAGCAGATGCCGGTGTAATCCCCGGGCTTGCTAGCAACGGTGGTTGGCACCGGCGTCACTACCGGAGGAGGGGCTGGTGTAATCGGCCCAGAGATGCTTGTAGCCCCCACCGTCCATTGCAGCGTGCCAGCGCCAGTCACCGGATAGTCAAGTCTCACCGCGAGCGTGCGCCCGGCAGGCACGGTGATAGATGGCAACAGTGACAGATCAACCGTGGTATTCGCAGTCCACCCGGCTTGCGAGGTCACTGAAAGACGCAGCCCCGACACCACCATCGGGGAGGTCTTTTGCCCAGGAAACACCGCCGACACCATGTTTAGCTGCAGGTTCGCCTTCTGCGCCTGCCCGGCGATTGCGGCAAAGCCAGTTGCCGTCGCCCGCAGCGGCACAACTGTGGCCTGCACCATTTGTGTCTTGAACGACCACGGACTTTGCACCGGCATCGCGCCGGTCTGCGCCTGCGCCTGGAACGCGCAAAGCAACATCAGTGCTAGAAGATATCTCACATCAAACCTCCTAAACTTTCCGCACTTGAATAATCATTGAGCCTTGGTCGATAGAGGAAGTAAAGCCAGTTGTCGTGATCTGCAACTGTCCCGTTCCGTCCATCCCAGAGTCATCCAGCAAGCGCCCAAAGGGACGGAAGTCAATCGGATGATTCGTTCCTTCGGAAATTACCCACTTGAAGGTCGGCGTGGTTAGGCCAGAAGCGAACTCGATACACGCGTCAAAGCCGGCGAAGTTATAGGCAACATAGTCTAGAGACAATCTCTCCTTAGGCCTCATCCCCAAAAGCGCCGGGTCAATCAGCGTATAGTCGTTAAGTTCTCCAGAAGCGCCGTCACTCTTCAGATAAACAGACACAATCGCCATACTCGGGCCGTTCAGCAGCGTCTTGATATTGACTGTATTCATGCAATCTCCTTGGAAAGGAGGGAGGGTCTCCCCTCCCCCTTAGGTCGTTACTGCGCGATCTCTGCCCAAGTGACCGAGACAATTCCAACTGCCGCCGTGGTCAGATAGGAGAGAGACATTGCACCGCCAGGGAGAATAATCAGATCCCCATTCAGTGTCTCCTTATACTTCGCCGGCGTGATCGAGGAGGCGGCTACGACCTGACCGATCGCTCTCCACCAAAGGGGCGTGCTAGCGAGTGTTGAGGAGGCGTCGGCTTTACCTACACAGGTAGAGGATACATTACCAGCCGCCAGCGCGTTGTGGACCACCATCGGAGTCGTGTGCGTGGTCTCCGTTGGGCTAAGCGCGGTGTGGATGCAGATACCAACAGGCGCGGCGCCGGCGGGTGCGGTCGAGGGTGCGAAGGATATGCTCTTAAGCACCAGCAACTTCCCCGAGCCGTAGCTATTCGACAGCGAGAGCCCGGTACAGGTAGTGCTGACTGTTGAGAGGGTAACCGCCCCCGCTGAGCAGGCGGTATAGACGTTGCCGAGTCTTGCTTGTTCCAGGAACCAGTCCATTTGATGCTCCTATGTGTAAAAGTTAGACTGCAAGCGGGTTGAGTACCGGCTGTTTATCGTGCGCGCCGGTGATCGAGCAGTAATTCTCCGCAAATCCCAGCTTGGTGCTGAGCGGAGCAATCAGCCCTGTTGCAGCGAGGTGCCAAGAATAATTATCGTAGACGAGGCCGGAGCTGGTAGTGCTGCCGCCGCTGAACAACTCACCCGCGGTCGTACCTGTGTTCAAGCTATAGGTACGATTACCGTAGATTCGCGCATTCTGCGCGGCGTTGGCGCCGAAGGCCCAGCCCAGAGCGACGTTGTTATTTACTGTCTTGTTGGAGATGAAGTTCTCGGCGAAGGTCGGGCGGTCGATCGCGGCTTGAGTAACCACAGCCGTATTTGCGGCTGGCGGGCTGGTCAGGTTCCTGAGCACCCTATTCCGCATAAACGTCAAGCCGTCGTTCTGATTAGCCGTAGTGCCGCCGACGAAACAGGCGATGAATCCGAGCGAGGCGCTGGAATCTCTGAATTCGCAGTTCTCGATACAGAACTCCTTTGCCACTACTGCATTCGCGTTATTGAACGCGGCGGCTACGAAGGTAGTCGCTGCTCCACCAAGGAACAGGAAGTTCTGCCACGAGATGTTACTGGCAGACACCGCAATCGTGCTGGTTGTCAGTGACCAGGTGAGCGTCGGGCGATTAGCCCCACTACCAAGTCCGACAAGCGCAACGCCTGCGATGTCTAGCGTGATGAAGGAGGCTGCACTGATCGTCTCAGCATGTCCTGGCTTGACCATGATGATATCGCCAGTATTCGCTGAGCACTTACCAATCGCAGCGTCGATAGTAGCCAGAGGCCGTTGATGGGTCCCAGGGTTCCCATCTGCTCCACCTGTACAACCTGGTAGCAGCGTAGTCCCGTTCCCGACCCAGAATACTTGTCCTGGTTGGGCTTGCACCAGCGGCATACCGCGAACGGTGAACCCGTTAGCGAAGCCGTCTGGGAAATTCGAAGGCTTAAACATCGCAATTGCTCCTTTCAGAGACACCCTGGATTCGCCAGGGCACGATGGGGGCTAGAGACAGCCCTTTTTGGAGGCCCGTTATCTTTCTATAACAGACCCCCTAAAAGAAGCCCTCTCTCGAAGGCTCCCCTTCTTACAGCGACCCAGCGATGCACCGCGGATCGGTCGCTCCTACGCTAAACCGCATGTACGTCGCGGCCATAGCGTTCTTCGTGCTGAAATCATTATCCTGATCGAACGAGGGGCGATCCCGCCAGAACATTGTCATTCCGTTCGGGCAGTTCGTTCGAACGTACCACTGACTCGCTGAAGTGAAGTAGTGGTTTAGCTTAATACCCTTCGGAAATGCGTTCGTGGCCTTTAACACGTTGATGTTATTAGTCACTGCGTCGGATTGCAGTACCGACTTAAGGATACGATTCGCATTGAACCACTCTTGACGAGGGATATGCAGGCTCTGCGGCATGATCGAGAGCAGCAGCCCTCTATCCGTCTCTGTGCCCATGATCTGAATGCACATATCTTCCAGTGCTACTTCGCTCAGATCCGCACCCGGGTTCAGCTCGTTGCTGTACGTTCCTCCAGTCGTGTTGATGTGCGCCGTGTCGATCAGTGCTACACCATCGCCCGTAGTGAAGTACGTTGTGACAAAGGCGTTGTTGTAGATGAAGGCCGCCACGTTCTCAATCGTTTGATTGACTGAGAATGCGTTCGCCTTAGCGCGTCGCATTGAGATAACTTCGTACAGATTGTCCCGAAGCTCCTCAAAGGTAACGATGTAACCGAGCGCATAGGCTATAGGCGTGTATCGAGTCACTGGACCCTGGACTTCCGAGTCGTAGGTGATCGAGCCGCCTTGGACCTTAATTGGCGCGAGTCCGAAGCCCGTGATCTGGACATCTTCCTCGTAAGCCATATCCGAATCTTCCTGGTCGAAGAGATCGGGGTACTCTGCTGCATGGGCCTCGTACATCTGACCCCAGAACTCGTGCACTCCAGGCCAGAGTGCCTTTGGGTGTGACCCAGTAGTGATTACGCCGGCTGGCATGATGGATTCTCCTTAGTAGCCGACTTGGCCGATGCGATAGCAGTGAAGGTTGATGAGAACCAGCCACTTCGCATGTTCGCCGAAGGCATTCCCCTGGCGTTGTGCCAGTCCAAGCAGCTTGAGCTGAAGCGTACCACCTGCGCCCTCGCCGCTGTTGTTTACTTCCCAGCCGGAAATATATCCGTTATTAACACCGGATACTAAGTCGGCGTTGAGGCCCACTTCGGCGGCTGCGAATGGCGTTCCTCCTGAGACCTCTTGGATTTCAAAGATCACATTTGGATCGTCGCAGACCAGGACGTAGTAGTCCCGCGACTTGACTGCCGGGATTACAATGGGGCTCTCTTGTGGCACCCCGTAAGAACCACCGTAAATGGTGGCACCTGCACCTGAGACGATAGGACCAAGCGTCGAGTTGGTGGCGCCGGCGGTTGCCAGTGTAATCGTCGGTACACCTTGTGCATCTGCACTCCCGGCCAGCACGACAGGATCGCCAATTGCATAGGCATTCGAGTCGTCTGTGTTGGGAATACAGTACACGCGGCCTCCCCCATTCCAGGGGGAACCATTCAGGTACTGTACTGGCGACAGTCCTGATGGGCGATCTACGTTAGCCATGCTGATCTCCAGATTGGTTGAGGTTGTCTATTTCACCTTGCGGCGGAATAGGTCCGGTACTTTCGATCGCGCTTTGTCTACGTAGCGGGCGGCTTGATCTTCAGGCCGTTCGCCGGGGGCTGCACCACCAACTGAACCTTGGCGGTAGGCGGCAGTAAGCGCATCCGCAATCGAGTCGTTTCTTTTCTGGGAAAGCTCTGCATCTTCCTGATAGTGTTCCAGCTTCTGCTTCATCAAATACATCCGTACGGCCTGACCGCCGCCGTCAATTTCGCTTCCTTCGACCACGCTAACCCGATCACCCAGGTCAGTATTACCATCTTTCCTCGCATCTCCGCCAAGACTGACATTATTAAGCTGAATCTCATCAGGAGTGACAAAGACGAAGCCTGCTCGCTCGGCCTGAGCCAGCCGTTGCGGAGTACCCCTGAACCAACGAGTGTGATATCCGGGGATATCAGGTACTTCCAGTTTCCGCTGAGGGACGGAAAGGGGAATCCTTGTGCGCTCCGCTGTCGTCTTGCCGGGAGTGGTAGAAGGATTCTCCCTCTGCATTGTTTCCTTCGCCTTCGCTACTGCTGCGGTAAGATCAGTCATGACTTACTCCTTGTAATATTGTTCAGTGTAAGACGCGCGCCACGAGGCGACGTCTTTGTGCTTGCGGCTTGGGCCGACGACCTTGGCGGCGAACTTGTCGCAGGCAGCCTTAGCGTCGGCGGGGAGATCGGCGTAGGTCTTGCCGGCGGTGCCGCTCGTAGCCCCTCTATTACCCCCACCGTTTCCAGCGGAAACCTTAGTCGTCCCACTAGGCCGTCCACCGTATTCTGCTTCCACCTTCTCGGCGACCAGATCGAGGAAGGCAGGGCCGGTTGCTGTCTCACCTGCCGCGCGAAGCTCTTGCTGAATCACTCCAGCTAGCGCTACCTTCCGCGGGTTGCTAACGAAGTCTTGATTCTTCTGGAACCAAGCTTGGACCTCGGGAGAGATAGCGGGGCGTTCAACAATGGGCGGCTTACGTTCTTCCTCCCCACCTGCCTCTTTATTCGCCGCGTTCAATTGACCAAGCTTATCCGTAAGCTCAGCCACTGCTTCGTGATCGCCCTCTCTAGACGCCACGGTCAATTCTGCCTTAAGTTCCTTCCGCGCCTGTTCCACTTGTTCCTTCACATCGTCGGCGTGTGAAGCTTCAAGTGTTTCGATCGTTGTCTGGGCAGCTTTGAGCGCACCAGCGAGACCGTCAAGCTTGGAATTGAGGTTGCCGACTTGACTGAGCAACCGTTCATTGTTCTTTTGCATTATAGGCAAGATCTGCCGCCCTTTTTCCACAAAGGCGGGCGCCTCGACCCAATGGGACTCGTCTCCCTTAAATTCCGCTTTCGGCAACCAGCCCATTGCTCTGGCTTCCTTCTCCGCCTGTTGCTGTACTTCTGCTTCGTCAGCCATGACTTACTCCTCGATTTGACAGAATATATCTCTGTCGTTGACGAGCCGATAAAGCTTTCCATCTTTCGGCCCCTGGGCTACATAGCCCGCCATCTTAGTTACAATCACCTTATCGCCCGGCTTAGCGCGTGGTTCTTTCTCATCTTCCCAAGCGGAACTTCCAGCTTCGATCACAAGTGCTCTTTGCTCCATGATAGAGGAGTTCCTCCGCACGCTGTCTGGAATATGAATCGTGCTGGCTTGAAGCTCCTCCAGCTCAATCATCTGTACCAGCACCGCGCGGCCCTTAGGCCTCAATCCACTCAGATTCTCAGCCATCTTCCATCTCTCCTTTTAGTTGCTCGAAGTTCATCTCTTGAAGGAACTTATATGCCTGGGCCTGCCCGATTGCGGCGGCGTTCCTTAGCATCTGTTCATCCTTTGATAGTTCTAGCACAATGCCATCCTCCCATCTATCCTTCAGCTCCTGTCGCTTGCGCCGAAGAGCCTCGCGAATTACCTCCGTTACCGGGTCTTCCAGCCATGAGAGAAACATCTCCTCCGTTACGTTCAGCTTGGGCATCTCTTAGCTCCATTATCTTAATCGCAGCGTCGATTCGTTTCATAAGCACTTCATCCTTGGATTTCAACATTCCAAGCATTGCGTTGAGCATTCCTACTTTACGATCCTGAACATCGCCGGCTGTATCAAGCCGCGCTTGCTCAAGATCACCCATGATCTTCATGATTTCAGCGTTATTCATCCGCTGCTCTTCCATCAGCGCCATGACGAACTTCTGCTTCTCAAAGCCGAGCCAGAGGTTCTCGGTTTGGGCCTTGAGCTCAGCGATGGAGAGCTTGATGTCCTTCGGCATGCCAGTTTTCTTGATTCCAGGGTAGATCTGGTCGATCCCGTCGATCTTGATAGCCTTGAGGTAGCGGCGTTCTACAGCTTCAACATCGTACCCAGGAGTCTGCATGGCGGCAGCTTTTAGCATCTGCGCCTGCGCCATTTGCATCTGTTCGGAGGTTACATTCGGGTCGGCGGCAGGGGCGACTTCATCTGGGTTGCCAAGATAATCCTCTCTCAGCACCACGACGCCCTGACCAAAGGATTTCCTCCGCGGCATGTGGATACCGTTGAGGATATAGCCCTTCTTGAACTCCTCTTTCATACAGCGCCAGACTCGCTTGAATACGCCGGAGTAGATCCGTGAGCCTTCTTGGATCATTGAGCGGGTGGTCTCGGCGGGAGTGTTCTGTCCAGTAGATTCTCCCACCATTGGATCGGTAGTTCCACTAATCCGCTGGACGTAGTTGATTAAGAGGCTCAGTAGCTGGAACAGGACTGCGTTCGGCTCTCTAACCGGAAGGGGGACAAGAGATTTACTGAGATCCTCGCCGCCCGAGTCCACACGCTGCCAGCCAAAGGGCTGGAATGTGTAGGTGCCGCCGCGAAGCTTCGCGCCACGCCCGAGGAAGCCGCCGGCTGTAATACTCATCGTCCCGGCGTCTACGAGTTGGTTGATGATGGAGTTCGTTGATTCGTTAAGCGGACCGAGTAGTACCCCAAAGCCCACATCATATATCCCTCCATCTGGCGATGGAATGAAGGAATACTTAGTGAAGTATTGCAGCGCACGGATGGAGATAATCTCCCCGCTCTTCGTCCGTTCTATATCTTCAGGTCGGTCAAAGCCAGTAACGATGCGGAGGACACAGCCAGTTGTCTGCTCAACTGTGATGATATAAGGCTCTGCATACCCATCATTATCCAGATCGAGATCAACGTGCTGTTCCAGACCTATAAACGGCGTAGTCTGATCCGTCTGTGGAGGGGTCATGCCTCTGCGATTGTCCCTCTGAGCCTCACTCGCACCTGTAGGCGCCGGGGCAGGCTGTTGATACCAAGCTTCTTCGCTGATATCCCGAAACACTTTACGCTTAATCCTCGAATGGATCTCATTGCGGAAGAAGGGGATGATGTGGGTCTTACGGGGGCAGGACTCTACGCTCTTCGCGTAGTAGTCCAGAACCAGGTCCTGCGCCAGAACGGTCTCGTCTACCTTATGGCCCTTATCGGCGTCGTAGTAAGACTTCGTGAATACCGTTCCGACGATTGGGAGGTTGATTAAGAGCCTATCCTTCTCTTCCTCCCAAGCCTTATCTTCCTCCAGCACCTGCCAGCTCATGTGCATGGAGATGCGCTGAGCGCGGGCTGTTTTCTCTCCTGTAGGATCGTCGCCGATGATCCTACACTTTACTAGCTCGGCGCCGACTAACAGCGCAGGATAGGCGCGGGAGTGGAAGCTAAGAGCCGCGATGGTAATTAGAGGAAAGGCGATATTCGAGCACCCCGCCCAAGGGAAATTCTTATCCCGCTGCACCTGCATAGCAAGGTCCATTGCGCTTTGCGTGCGGCGCTCCCACTTCGCGCGGGAGGCTTTGTCGAGCTTGAATCCATCGCTTACACATGTGCCAATGCGATCAAGGTCGGTCTTGGAGAAACGATCACAGAGGTTCGGGGACTTAATCACATCGTCATCGAGGGTGATATACTGGTCGAGGGTGAGCATGCTCAGTATCCTGTCACCAGCGAGCGACCGTCGCGGCCTGGACCTCTACGCCGACGATTCATCTCTCGAATGCTAAGTTCCTCTTCCTCCATGAAATCTTCATCCTCTACCACCGCTGCATAATTCTCGAAGCCGATGGCGAGGAGGGAAGTGGAGTCGAACTGATCATCCAGCCGCGCCTGAGAGGCGCCCGTAAAGCGGAGGAGTTCGGCTTCATATCCAGGATACCATTCAGCATTCTTATCAAAGCGTACCATCCCCGCGCGCATGCGTTTTTGTAGAGTGCGGCCCCGGGAGGCTTTATCCTTGATCGAGGGGATCTCAAAGATGTTGATTATAACATCTCGAAGCTGCATCTCGTTAAACACCATTGTCTTGACTGCATTCCAGATCACGCCGGCTTCTACGAAGAATATCTCAGGCTGCCAGCGGGTCTGGATGGAGAACATTTCCTCGATCCAGTCAGGGGAGTCCCAACGATCCACTCGCTGGTCGATGATGTGGGTGAGGTTGAGGGAGCACTTGCCGCCGATGGTGAAAGAGGTTCGGTTGCCGATGTCGGCCTTAGAGACTGCGAAGTCGGCGGCTGCGTAGATCCGCTTCTGCCGCTCATAGTCCGCGGGCTGCATGGGGAGGAAGTCACCCTTGCGGAGGTAAGCTTCAGCATTGTCTTGGGGATCGTTGAGGAATTCTTGGGAATAGCCGCCCGAGTCACCATCCTCAATGAACTCGTGCCTTCGCCCGCGAAGGCGCTTCTCATCCCAGGCTTCAGGCCAGAGGATTTGAGAGAAATCGTCGAAGGAATGATGGGCCTTGAAGAACAGTGAACGCCATGTCTTATTCTTCTGCAGCCGGGCGAGGAGAGAATCTTCGTGGAGGATTGTCCCGTGAACCCGGATGCGACCGCGGCGGCTGAGCGCTTGGCGGGCGGCCCGGAAGAACCAGCGACGGAACTTAGATCTCCGGTCCTTGTTCTCTACTTGCTCATCATCCTCCATATCGTCGCAAACGAGGAGATTAGGCCGCTTCCCGTTCCACATCTTGCCGCGAATCTTCTGCTCAGCGCCGCGGGCGAGGATGCGGAATCTATGCCCATCGTCCATCTTGACGATCAGATCAGTCTGTGAGTCCCTCTCTACCTCAGAGACCCCGAATTCCTCTCTCAAATCATCGTTCTCCCTTACTTCCTCCACGATGTTCGAGAGTTGCTCAGCCGCGTTCTCCTCCGTAGAGCCGATAAGGATTACGTAATCGCTCACGCGGAACATTACTTCCGCGAGGATGAATGCGAAGGTGAAGGCTGTGGACTTAGCGTGGTCTCTGGGGGCGACGAGATCGACTTGAGAGTAATCTGAAACGTACAGTTCCCAGCCAGTTCGATGAAACTCAGGTGTGGGGACTAATGCATCGTAGCGAGGGGAGAGGAAAGTCCCCGCGAAGGATTCTATGATCTCGGCTGTGAGCTTAATCGGTCTCATTACGGCTCGTCGGGGATGATGGCTAAGAGGCCGACTTGCTGAAGCACCTGACTCAGGGACGTTGTAGCCGCGCAGATCAGTTCGTAAATCACGCCCAGAGTCCCCGCAGTAATATTCTGAGAGACCACCGCGCCTGATGTCGAATCCGCGCCAGATAGGATCGCGGAAGGCGAAGCGTCCGTGCCCGAATAGACCGTGGCTGTAACAGTCGCGGAACTAATCGTTTCGCCGACTGCGAGATTGGAGCTGAAATCGAAGGAGTAAGTCTTCGTCTCGCCGACCAGCTTAGGAGGAAGGTCCGCACGGGTACTCACGCGTTAAGTTCCCTCTTTGCGCGCTTAAGCCCATCGCGATAGAGGCGCTCGGATGCGGCGGTATTACCCTCCATGCCGGCGGCTTCCATTTGCTTCAGTGAAGCAAGGCCGAGGGCCTTAGCACGGAGGAGGAAAAACTCGACAGTTCCGTCCTTGGGCTGGGAAGGGGTGCCCTGATTGAAGGCGCTTACCTCGGCCTGAAGCTGCTCGATGGCGAGACGGAGGCTCATTAGTATCCTTTACCGCGCTTCCGACGAGGCGATCTCCGTGGGGGCATGGGGCCTCTCTTAGCCATTACGCAGCTCTCTTCGTCAGCATTACGTTGTCGTTATCGAGAAACAGCCTCGCTGTGAAACGACTTGCCAACTTCTTCGGGCCGTGCCGGCGCAGGAATTTTACCTGTCTCTCTAGCCACAGAAGCAATTGTCGGCGACCTACTTCGCTATTCGCTCCATGAACCACAAGTGTCGCTTTGCGTTTCATGAGCACCCCGCCATCTTCGCGTGCATCCGCACTGGTTCAGCATCAGTCGGCTTGCAGTCCTCTTGGCACTGTTCCGGGCTCATAGACATCAGCGCCCGGTCCTTGTACTCACCGCCGTAGGCACTATCAGCCGCGGGCGCCGGCTTGCTGGACGATTTCTGTGACTTGTACGCCATCTTTGGCATCGAGGTTCCTTTCTATACGTTGAGGCATTAAGGCAACCAGCCGCTGGGCTAGTCGTTCGAGACGATCTTGGGCGGCGGGCGGGGGAGGCGGAGCATTGCCGCCGATCCCGAGGGCTTTAGCGCCGAGTTCGGCGGCCCTAAGTGCCACATTATCACTTACCTGCGCGCCATTGAGCTTAGTCTGTAGCACATCAAGCGAGCGGATCACCAGCGCGCGGAAGCGCTCTTCTATCGTCGCGCGGATAAACGGATCAATCACCTCTTCCCGCCTTAGTGCCATCTTTGCCTGAAACGCGTCGGAGGCGAGGATGTTAGAGATCCAGCCGGGAGTGTAGCCGAAGTGGGCGGCGAGCTTGTTCTGATCGAGCTGCGGCTGCTCGATAATCAAGTCTATCAAGGCATCATGGGTATAACTGCACTTTTGCAACACTCCCATCGTCGGCGCGTGGGAGGGCTCGCGGGCTTTCCCCACCAGTTCCTCTACCAGTCGATCGCCGGCTCTTAAAGCTTCGCCCGTAGGTGCCATCGTGCATTATACCACAACTGTCCTCTCAGGCATAGAGCGGGCGGCGGAACGATGTTCTGGGCCAAATGGACCCCTATTATGGAACGATAAGAGGAGCCCGATTCCCCCAGGGCCAAAAAATGAGAAACTGCATTAAGCACTATTTCGCGTGGAGTAATTTTCCCCCCACCCCCTTGATTCGGGGCTAGGGGTCGGGTCAGTCGGGCGGGGACGACAGCCGGGCGGCGGGGGATGGTGTATGCTGCGGCGCGGCATGATCGTGTATGCGTCGGGCTGCAGCGACACGTTGGGCCGCGCACCGGACTGGTGCATTAACCAGTTGATGATTCGACGTGTCGGCGGCTCGACACATTCATCCTCCCATCCAGTTCATTTATACCCCCATCAATATGACTGAACTGCCCAGAATTGTCACATTCGGCCCAGAATTGTCAATGAGTGACGTTGGCGGGCATGTGTCGAGAACCTGACGGTAATGTAATCAATCAGTTACGATGGTGGGAACTAGGCACGGGGATTGCATGTCTATTAGGTGCGGGCAATGGTGCCCGGTTAATGGAGGCTTGATATGGCCGTAAAAGCCATGAAGGAGAATCAACACGTTCAGCCGGTTGTGGATGTGGAGAAGGGTACGGTGACGTTCAACGTCAAAGGGCACGATCCGATCGTTCTGCATATGGAGCGGTTGCACCCCGAGATCGTCAAACGGGCGGCGATGGTGGGAATGGCGCAGGTTCGGATTGTCGATGCGGCGGCTGTGGGGATGGCAGATGACGATGGGAATATCGTTCCCGAGGCCGAGCGGATTGACATGAAGGCCGAGAGGATGGCGGCACTCGTGGAACACTACGAGACTGGTACGAGCGAATGGTCAAGGGTGCGGGAGGGTAGGGGCGGTGGGCGGTCAATCACCATCGAAGCCATTGCGCGCATTAGGGCCATTCCCTACGACGACGCGAAGGCGATGGTGCAACGGCACGCCGATACGATGCACAAAGGCGATACAAAGACAGCCCTCGCGCATCTGCGGCAGGGTGCGAAGGTGGGTGCGGCTATCAACGCGATCCGGGCGGAACGCACGCCGAAGGGGAAAGTCGATGCAGATGCGGCGTTGGAGGAGTTGAAATAAGCATCGGCGCATTACAGAGCGGTCCCGTAAGACCGCTCGATGATGCGTCAATGGTGGCGCGGACTGGGGGGCTTAATGATGATGGTACTGATCACTTGCGTACTCGCGGGCTGGGTTCTTGCACAGCCGATTATTTGGCTAATCAGGAAGATGGGCTGAGGGGGCGGGAATGGGAGAGGGCTGGGAAAGGCCCTTTCCTGTTTGCGCTGGTACAGTGAGATATCATCATCATCATATCACCATACGGAACGCAAACGAGCGCGGAGGCTTGTGGGCTAAGACTTTATTTAGTAATATTTTTTTTAAGAATACTATTCAATCCCAAGGAGGTCTCAGTTTCCTTCCCTTTTCGTATTCCGTATGATGATCAGATGATGATGATGATGTGTTTACATCCCTTTGTTGACTCTATCACCAGCTTATGTTAAGCTCCATTAAGTACACGAGCAGACGAGGAGAGGCAAATGAGTACTAAGTTCTCCAGCCGGAATCACCGGGCAGCAAAGCTGACTGAGGCGTTGGTGGAGCAAATGAGAGCACGATATGCCGCCGGTGAAGTGACGCAAGGAGATCTAGCGCGAGAGTACAACGTCTCTGTAGTGCAGATCGGGCGGATAGTTCGAGGCGAGTCTTGGGCTACGAATAGAGCTATTACTCCAAGAGACCAGGATATTGCTGCAAGCGCAGCGAGGATGTTTGCGGTCCAGCAAGAGGTTAATGCGCGGCGCGCGGCAGGGGAACCCTTTGAGCCGCCCGTTATCCCGATAGCGCCTGAGCCTCAGCCTGCTGGTAGCGCACTTGCAAAGATGCAGACGGAGATACAGAAACGCAGGGATGGAGATGCAGATCACATGCTCAACGAACTAACCGGAGATAAAGATGCTTAAAGAACTGTTGTTCGAGGCGCTTTGGGTGATTGTTATTCCTTGCTTAATGATCGTAATCGGTGCGAATATAGCGAGGCACTATGGAGAAATCAATGACAAGTGAGCCAGTAGAAGAGGTAGCCGCGCCTGAAATGAGCGAAGAGGACATTAAGTGGGTGAAGGGTGTTCATGAGCCTCTTCAACCTGTAGCGAAGCGCCATGGGAAGTCGCTCTTTCAAATCGTAATCCAAGCCGGGATGATTAGCGAAGCACTAGGGAGGATCGCGGCGCAGGGGAGAGGGAATCGGGCGATTGGGCAGGGAGTGATGGTGCTACTCGGCGCGACAGATGATCTCTGTAAGCGCGCACTTGCTGGAGGGGGGCATACACTACCACAGTTCATTGAGTGCAAAGGGGATATTGAGCGAGTGATCGCCCTAGCGAGCGCGGTCCATAAGCCAGGAGATAGAATATCCACCGGAGGGATCATTTTAGACTCGTGATCCCTTCGACATGCAATCGAATGAATGTGGTATGATGGAATATGCGCGGCCTACGCGCTAAGGAGGCTCAAATGACCACAAAGCACACACCCGCAACGCCGCTGCCTTGGAGAGTACCGATCACTTACAAGCCGAGCGATGGCCTAGAACTACTCGGGGCGGACGACTTCTGCGTCACCAGTTTCGACACGGAAGAATGCCCACAAACGACAGGCGATGCGCTTTACATCGCCCACGCCTGCAACTCGTACCCGAAGCTGATTGATTTCGTGCGCAGTCGCGCCGGTCGTACCGATGCCGACGCCCTCCTGCGCTCGCTCGGGGAGGCATAAATGGAATCCTTCATCGAGAACCTTTACCTTCTCTTCCTCGGCGGCGCAATAGCTTGCTTTCTCGCCGCCGGTGCCGCGTGTGCCTGCGACTTCATCGAGAAGCTGTGGCCGTGATGTTAAGCGTTCGGTTAAGCGCTCTCATGCTGGCGTTATTCATCGCGGTCTCACAAGCCGCCCCGTTGCTACAGCCACGTCAAGCTGAACTCTCCCCGCCGTGGCCCCTATGCACCGCCACGCGCTGGGGCAACTGGCCGGATCGCGTGCTCTGGCGCAGATGGGTGATCGCGCAGCAGGCAGATGGAGGACACTGGAAGCACGCCTGCGCATATGACAGCGGGACATATCTCTAACGCGCTCGCCCGCCGTAGCCATCCTGGCTTGAAGGAATGCGTACTTCCTGAGCGCGGCGAGCGCTCTGGTAACGGTGCGGTAAGGTTCTGCACGAATACATAGGAGAAATGAGATGCAAGGCTACTGGATCACGTTCACCGATGGCTCGGCTGGTTACTGCCAAGGGCAAAATCCATACGACGCCAAGAAGATCGCGGAGAAAATGACCGGCAAGAAAGTGCCAGGAGACGAGTTCAAGCCGGAATTACTAACGCTGCCATATCCTGCCAGCCCAGTGATTTGGCAATTCGATCATCCAGTGAGCGGAAAGTGCCCGACGTTCTGTTACACCCCGAATATCTGCAAGGGGAAAACGTCGTGCCCGAAGAACCACGCTTGCGATGATTGACCGCCTAGCTTCGCGCAACTACTGAGAGGGGAAAGGACATGGAACCCGGATACAAACTGGTGCTTGACGTGTGGCTCATGTGGCGTTGCGTTGAATGCGACCACCGCCAAGAAACCGTCAAGGATGAGGAGTGGCCTTATCACTGCAACAAGACGATGAAGTTGCAGCCGATGCGCCAATTCGTTGTAGAGCCAGAAGTAGCGCCAGTTTAGGTAAGAGGAGAAATAGGATGAAGCCACTACAGGACGACATGGACGCGCAACGACGGGCACAGGAGTTCATCAAGCTATGTGGGGGCCACAAGGTAGGCTCCTCTGATGTGGATCGTCGCTGATCGTGTGGCAACACGTTCCAATGACTAATGCGGCGAAGCGCAAGCAGCCATTGACCGAGCGCGCAAAGGTGCGCCGCCGCTTTCCACAGGCATACGCCTACCAGTGGGGGCCGAGGGACTGGAACATCTACGCATCGCAACACGGGGCGCTGGCGGGTATTGACATCAGCGGCTCGCGCTCGTCGCAGAAAGCAGCGTGGCTGTTCGCTGCGCTCGGTCTTCGCAATTACAGCTAGATCAACGAACGAGAGGAGAAACACATGAGCAATCGCTACTGGGACGACAAAGCGCAAGACCTGCTGTGGTGGCCGGTGATTCGCGACACCTTGCTGACGATCACGGTGCTGGTCGCCGTCGGGATGTACGGCTACCCGCAGTACCACGTCTGGAGCCAGGGGCTTGTTGGGCAGGCCGAGCTGCGCCGTGCCGAGCAGAACCGGCAGATCAAGATTCAGGAAGCTATGGCGCACGAAGAGTCCGCCAAGCACTTGGCGCGCGCAGAAGTCGAGCGCGCAAAAGGCGTGGCCGAGGCCAACAAGATCATCGGGGAAGGGTTGAAGGGCAACGAGGAGTATTTGCGCTACCTCTGGATCATGTCGCTGGAGCACGTTGCCGCATCGTCGAATGGCTCGACGGTGGTGTATGTGCCGACCGAGGCGAATCTGCCGATCCTCGAAGCTGGTCGGTTCAAGCAGAAAGCGCCCCAGTGACGGGCCGCGATACCCCACCGAGCGAAGCGCCACAGCCGCCGATGTTCGACGACGAGTGGTACGACGACGACCAGGAACCTGACCGCACCTGCAAGAACTGCGGCGGCACCGGAGGCGAACCCTATGACGACTACATCACCCCTTGCGAGGAATGCGATGGCGAAGGCTACTACTGGTGGCTCTGACATGACCAAGCGCCGTGGCTTCAACAAGTTGAAGGCCGACATCGTGAAAGCCGAGGGCGCGATGGAGAAGGCGCTGGCACGCGCATTTCCGAATGGCACGCGCATCCGCTGCAACATCATGTACGGCCAGGTCAACCCGAGCACCGGGGAAATCATCGGCCACGAAGGCGGGCGCAACGCCTACCTGATCGTGCGCCTAAACAGCCGCAAGCAGGAAGTCCGTCGCGTTCCAGTGGAGAACATCCTATGACCGATCCGCGCGATGAGGCAGGCAGCAGAGCGAGAGCAGC
>Ga0210377_10000974_pt1 | contig 26831 bp, 28 predicted proteins | sample PLM4_65_b1redo_FD_155480 | JGI IMG/M metagenome (GOLD analysis project Ga0210377, IMG submission 155480) | Groundwater sediment microbial communities from an aquifer in East River, Colorado, USA - PLM4_65_b1 redo | ecosystem: Environmental > Terrestrial > Soil > Riparian zone | place: USA: East...
ACATCCCAGGGAGGAGGTGACGAGCCCCCGCTCACATAGGTGAACGCGATGGGTCCGCCGTGTTAGCGCGACTGCTGCCACATCCCGCAGTCTGGATGGCGTACCGTTTACGAACAACGCCCTCGCAGGTGTAACCCGGCCTGAGAGGGCGTTAGGGTTTTCGGGCAAGGAGGAGACCATGGGCAGGAGTAACAAGGCGGCTTTGTGTCGACCTTCGCCCTATGCCTCCACGATCGCTCTAGGCGCCGATTGAAGGCAGGCTGCTGGGGCACTGACGCGTTATAAGCCCACCGATTCCCAGTCGTATCCGCTCTGGAGACACAGCCCCGCAGGAGGCGCCCTTGTCGGCTCGCCCCCGGCACCCAGGCGCTTATTGGGGAGCCCAAAACCCGCTACCATAAAATATACTGGGATGTAAATAGGTGCCACTCGGACGACGGTATTTCCGGCCTTCAGTTCTGGTAATCCAGGGGGAGTGCGTGGGCTCGATCCAAAGAAATCGCGGCGTTAGCTGGACGGGGGTCACCTTGGCATGCCAGATGCACCAGAGGCATTTGACTACCTGCATTCCGTGGTGGGGCTCCGTCGCTATCTCTCGCTGGGGTGTGAGCGGAACGGGGAAGATTGCAACGGACAGACGCTGAGACCGTGCTGGAGCCCCACTGGGAAATCGCAACCGAGCGAATCGAGCAGGGAAGGAGGTGAAGCGCACAGGAGTATGCGGGCGGAGAAGCCCGGTGGAAGTGACCGAATTTTTTCTGCCACCAGCACATGAAAGGGTAACGGAGGGAGTCCATGACAAAGATCCGAGTCAGAACAGGGGCGGTGTTCATTACACTCCTCCTTCTTCTGGCGCTGCCCATGGGGGCACTGGCCAAGCAGGGTGGGGATAACAACACCGGGAGTAACGGCCACGACAACGGTCAGTTCACCAATCAAGACCTCAGGGGGACGTTCTCGTTCCGCTTGGTCCCCGCGAAAAGCTTCTCAGCGGACGCCCCCGGCGACCCCGGCGACATCGCGGGTGCCCCCCGACAGGACATTCTGCGGGTGGGCGTCTTCACGGCGAACGGCGCAGGGGGCATCACAGCGGGACACACACTAGCGACGACTGACACGAACGCCGGGGCGACCTTCCTAATCGACTTCTCGTGGACCGGCACCTACACCGTCAATCCAGACGGCACAGGCACCTTGAAAATCGCCGATCCGCTGTTGGTGGCCCAAACCTGCACGGATACGACCGCTGTGAGCCCGTCACCTTTGCCGTGCGTTTCAGACGATGAGGGTGCCGAGACCTACGCGATCGTGATCAACCGACACGGGGACGACAAGACTATTGACATGATCCAGACCGACAACGTGGGTAGTGGCGCCAAGATCTTCTTGACGGGTCAGGCGAAGCGACAAAGCGGGGACTAGCGAGGGTTAAGTAACCTCCCGCCAACAAACCTGAGGGGGCACCACCTGGGTGCCCCCTATGTTTTCTAGAAGCCGGACCACCCGAAGGGTTGCCTCCATCTCCATGCCCAGGAACTCCACTCGGTGGGGCCGTTGCGAGCACGGTGCCCGCGACGCCTCCGTCATCACGATCAGCCTCGGTGTCCCCCGACCCTGCCCAGCCCTCCGCTTCAGGACCGCGAGGCCGATCTTGTTCTCCCCCTCCGTTCGGTGAAGCATCTGGCGAGACGTCCAGTGCAGATTACACCCCCGTAACCCGTACTAAGGAGAGGGGCGGGTGATTCAGTCAAAGGGGGGCGTTCAGGGACGGCGAGCAATCTTTTGACTGCAGAGCTGGAAGGGCTAGAGAGAGGTTGGGCTTAACTGGCATCAGGCGCGCGACGGCGACAAGCTTCAAGAACGGATCTTACAGGTACTGGCCGTAGCGGATCTTCTCGACCACCTCCTTGGTCCGGCGGTACTGTTCGAGCACCCGCTGGATGTCCTCGGTGGAGACCAAGCCGGCCTGCTGGCCGCTCCCCTCGAGCCGGACTTTCTCCTCCAACGCCCGCTGGATGATCTCGGCGATGTCGGCTCCGCTCAGTTTCACCATCCTGGTAATAATCGCGTCGTACTGCAGCTCCAGAAAGAGCTTCCGCCCCGCCCTGGCCTCCGCCTTGGCCTGATGAATGCGGAAGATCTCCGCCTTCTCTTCCGCTTCCGGGAGTCCCACCTCGATGAAGCGATCGATCCGCCCGGGACGGACCAGCGCCGGGTCGATCGCGTCAATCCGGTTGGTGGATGCCACGACCATATTCTGCCCAGTGTCGTCAAGATCGTCCAGATTCTCGGCCATCGTGTTCACCAATCGACCACCAGCAGCTCTAGCCTCCTCGGGCAGGAAGAACCGTTCGATGGAGAGGGCGTCCAGTTCGTCCAGGAAGAGAACGCTGCGGCCGTTCGCCTTCACCACGCTGAAGACCTCCTGAAAGAGTTCTCCCGACTCTCCACGCCATTTGGACACGACATTGTTGAGCTTCAGGTGGAAAAAGACCGCTCCAGATTCACGGGCCAAGGCTTTGCTCAGAAGGGTCTTCCCGGTCCCGGCAGGCCCATAGAGAAGGACTCCCCTGGGCGGCTTTGTCCCCCAGCGCAAATGGAGATCCGGGGACGTCAAGGCAAAGATGAGGCCTTCGAGCTCGCGCTTGGGGCCCGCCAGACCGCCGATGTCTTTCAGGGAGGTCTCGGGCGTCATGGTCATTTCGATCTTCCCGCGGAGGTCCCCATATTTCTTTTCCAGCTTCGCGAGAGAGTCTTCTAACCGTCGCCGGAGGGCCTCGCGTGCGGGTGGAGCCGGAAGGCTCAATGGGCTCGATCGCTCTGGTTTCACTGAGGGTGACCGTTGACTTGGCCGAATGTATGCCAGCCGGGATTGAGGGTAGTGTTACGCAACCCAAGAGATGATCGGAGTGATACTATAATCGGCCTTGAACGAAGGCAAGAAAAAACACGGGGCTGACGTCCTCATCGCTTCCAGTGTCGCTTAAGCCAATCATACCCTTCTCCCCCGCTCAGGTAGACGCCGGCATAGAAGACGCCCCAGCTCAGGAGTGAAGCGAGAAGGGTGATACCGATTTTCATCCTGTCAGATAGCGAAAGGAATGGAACCACGGAATAGGCCGGGTAGACCAGGAAGCTTGCGGTCATCAGGATGATGCCAGTAATGAACCGAGCGCGCCTGACGTCGCCCTCGCGGAGTCCCGGAGGTTTCTGAACGGTGTTAGGACCGATGGGTTTTCTCACGCATTATTGTCATGGGCCCCCGCGCATCGGGGTCGCCGAATGCCCCGATCGAGGCGACCCCGAATAGCGCCGTGCTCCCGCATGGTCGCAAGCTAGTCCTGGCCAAATATAATGCTGTTGATACCTTCAAGGACGTCACCTTGGCAATGAAGTTGGACGAGAACTCTTCGGTCCTGGACGCACTTACAGGAGAAGGGGACCGGAAGGGGGAGGGTACCACCAGGAAGAAGGCAACCAAGGTGTAAACCGGGAAGGCCGAGCGCCGAAAACCGAGGTCGTCAGCTCCTGCCGAGGTGGATCGTTAACTCCTGACCCACTCTGAGCTTGGCCCGTTGAGCCAGATCGTTCCAACGGCGCAGTTCTTCCGGGGTGACATCGTGGGCTCTAGCGACCTCCCAAAGAGTATCACCCCGTTTGACCTTGTACCGGACCGCCGTTGTGGACTTTTGGGAACCACCATTCTTGCCATTCGTCTTGACGGCTTGACTGCCAACCCGCAACGGCTGCCCCGGTTGGAGCTTGGCCGAGCGCTTCAGGTCATTCCACTGGCGCAACTCCTCGGCCGTCACAGCGTAGGCTTTGGCAATTCCCCAGAGGGTGTCGCCGCGCTTGACGATGTGGACGGGTGACCGGGCGGGCGCGGCTGTTCCTTCGACTCGGCTCAGGACAGGCTTCGGCGCCATGGCTGCCATCGTCGGAGAAGGGGTAGCGGGGGCAGAGGCAATGGCCGGCCCAGTCGATCGCTTCCCCTGAGGGAGCCGGAGCAGCGCGCCCACCTGGAGCGGGTCGCCGACTTTCATGCCATTCAGCCCAGCCAGCATGGCGACGCTGGTCCGATGGCTCGACGCGATCCTCCCTAGGGTATCGCCGGGCCTGACGCGATACCGGTCGCCAGTGGCCCGGACCACCTGATGGCGCTTGCCTTGAGCGAAGTCGGAGGAGCGGGATCTGGGAAGTTGATCGAGATTGGCCAGCAAGACCTCCTTGGTACCAAGCGGCAGGAGAACCTCCGCCTGGGCGGAGCCTGGAGGCGTGACACCGCGCATTAGGGCTGCATTCAGCTCACGGATCTCGTCGGGCGGGACGTTGACCACGCGTGCAATGGAGTGGAGCTCGATGGCCCCGGGGATCGACACCCGTTCCACCTCCCAGGGCCTTTCGGTTGGCGGCGTAAACCCGTACTGCTGGGGGTCCTTGGCCATGATGGTGATTGCCATGAAGGCCGGGACGAAGAGCTGTGTTTCCCTCGGGAGCCGTAACGACCAGAAGTCAGTGGTCCCCTGCCGGTCGATGGCCCGCTGGACTTTCTGCTCACCGGCGTTGTACGCGGCCAGCGCGAGCGGCCAGGAGTTAAACATCCTGTACAGGTCCTTCAGGTAGGCAGCAGCCGCCCGGGTTGCCTTCTCCGGGTCCCGCCGCTCATCGAGGTAGTGGGTGACTTTCAGACGATACCGCTGCCCCGTCGATTTGATGAATTGCCAGATCCCCATGGCTTTGGCCCTGGAGTAGGCCCGGTAGTTGTAGGCGCTTTCGATGTACGCCAGATTGACCAGGTCCTGTGGGAGGCCCTGTTCCTTGAAAATGTCGCGCATCATCGGCAGGTACCGACCTGACCGCGCAAAGGCCTTGCCGATCAGCTCCCGCTTCCGGGTTTGAAAGAACTGGATGTATGACTTGACCTGTTCATTGAGCTCGATCGGCACGTCATATTTGCTGAGGTCCGGTTCCGCAATCGCCTCGGGTCCGACTGGGGGAGACTCAAGCGCTGGCTCTTCTTTGGGATTAACTAAGTCGGGGGTCTCTTCGGTGTCGGCCTCATCGTCCTGCTCGTCTGCCCCGCTCCCTCCATCTTGGGAGGTAGCGGTGAGCGCTGCTCTCAGGGCAGCCGTATCTTCGATCAGTTTGAGGCGAAGGCCATCCGAGGTCGCCGACTCGGGGATCTTCGAGAGGATATTGATGGAGGCCTCCAGCTCTCCTTTAGCCTTCGCCCTATCTCCCGCTTGCAGCGCTTTCAACCCCAGAGACGAATGGATCAGCGCATTTTGGAGGGCCTGTCCTGAGTCCAGTCGAAGGGACTGTTCCGGTTCCCCCGGCTTGGGCAGGGTGGCATCGGGAAAGACGGTCGGAATTGGTGCTGCCTGAACGCCATTCGATGGGATGACAGCGGCCGCCACAAGATTCCCCCCGTGATTCAGAGGCTCCTGGGTCAGGGCGGGGCGAGTTTGAGGCGTGGGTCCTTCGAAAGGTATAGCAGGGAAGGAGGTCAGAAGCCAGAAGCTCAGGGCGACGGCGGCAACAACCCCCAGGGGCCTTCGGAAGAATCGAGAACTCATCTTGACCTCCTGTCAGGGTTCCTGCGAGAGGCTGGCAAGAATCAAGAAGCCGTGACCATCCGTTCTTTCTGAAGAGCCCCTTTGATAGCGGGCAGGGATAATTGAATAGCCTTATACCCCGCTTCGATCAGTTTGTCAAGCTTTTCAAATGCCAGGATGCTTTCCGCTTCGATGTTGCCTGGCCCGACCTCGATGACAACCGCCCCTCGGCGGCGGCACTCTTCCACCTCCCAGCGCATCTGGGCTTTCCCAAGCCAATCGACGATCCGCCAGGGAAGAAACCTCCGGAGATCCTGCCTGTGCTTGAAGAGGAACCCGAGGTTGACCGCCACGATCACCAGGGCTCCTTGCTCCGAGGCGGTCAGGGCCGGCAGGTTGCCAGCGAGGCTGCCGTCAACCAACAACCTCCCGCGATAGCGGACCGGGAAACGGGATGGCAGGGCCGAGCTCGCCATCAATGCCTCGACGACTGGCTCTGAAGGGACGGTGCCAAGGACGGTTCGCCCAGGGGGAAGAAGCCGCATCGCGGTAACCAAGAGGGGTGTCTGCAATGATCTAAAACTCAGCCCTTTGAGGCCAAGGCCTTCTTCAAGCCACCGGCGCCGCTGACGCCGACTGAAAAGCTGAAGGACCCGGATGAGCCTAACTGGCTGAGAAAGCTCAGCAAACCGTTCCTGGAGGCCGAGGGCAGCGTCTTGTAGCCGCTCGATGGCGCGCCTGTGATCACCTGCCGCGGCAAAGGCGGCCCCAAGGATGGCGCCTATGCTCACCCCCACTAGGAGGTCGGGAATCAGCCCCTCCTCGACCAGGGCGCGAAGCACACCGATGTGCGCAGCGCCGCGGGCCGCGCCTCCTCCCAGGACTAGGGCAAAGAACGGCGGCCGAGTCTTGGTGGGGGGCGGCGCATTCATTTGACCGACTCGTCGATCCACGCCAAGTAGTCGGGGGAGCCGTCGAGAATCGGCAATGCTATCACCTCTGGCACCGTATAGGAATGGAGCCGCTTGACCGCTTCGATGATCGAGGGCAGGAGATCACTCCGGCTCTTTACCAGCAAGAGCACCTCTTCCTGCTCTTCGATCTTTCCCTGCCATCGAAAGAGGGAGCGCACCCCAGCAGAAGAAATGTTCACGCAAGCCGCCATTCGACCTTCAACCAGCGCCCTGCCGATTGCCTCGGCCTCCCCTGTGGAAGTCGTCGTGATGAGCACCACAATATGACTCATTGTCCGACCTATTTCGAATTCAGTCTTAAGTTGTAATATGTTACGTGGAAACTAGCCTAAACTCGGCGGGAAGTCAAGGGAATTTCTGTGAACGATCTGGTCGAAAAAAGTCAAGAAATCTAAATAAAACTCTTTAAAGAAACTTGACAACAATTGACTCAATGACTACACTTCAAGTGAACGCAAGGTTAGCTGCCGGTTCACAAGAAAATTCACATCAGGAGGAGAACAGGTGGGAAAAGTTATTGGCATTGACCTTGGAACGACCAACTCCGTCGTGGCAATCATGGAGGCGGGAGATCCGGTCGTCGTTGCCAACGCAGAGGGAGGTCGCCTGACCCCGTCGGTCGTCGCCTTCACCAAAGAGGGAGAACGACTCGTGGGCCAGGTGGCAAAGCGCCAGGCAACAACGAACCCTGAGAATACCGTCTTTTCGATCAAGCGCTTCATGGGTCGCCGCTATGAAGAGGTCGCCCAGGAGATCAAGCTCGTCCCATACAAGGTCGGCCGGGCCTCCAATGGCGATGCCTGGGTTGAAGTGAAGGGGAAGCGCTATTCCCCGCCGGAGATCTCGGCCATGATCCTCCAGAAACTGAAGGCTGATACCGAGGCCTACCTCGGGGAGAAGATCACGCAGGCGGTGATCACCGTTCCGGCCTATTTCAATGATGCTCAGCGCCAAGCTACCAAGGATGCAGGCAAGATTGCCGGGCTCGAGGTGCTCAGGATTGTCAATGAACCGACTGCCGCGTCATTGGCCTACGGGCTTGATAAGAAAAAGGACGAGAAGATCGCCGTCTATGATCTGGGAGGCGGTACCTTTGACATCTCCATTCTTGAGTTGGGCGAGGGGGTGTTCGAGGTCAAAGCGACAAATGGAGACACCCATCTCGGAGGGGACGACTTCGACGAGCAGGTAATCAACTGGCTGGTGGAGGAGTTTAAAAAGGATCAAGGGATCGACCTCCGTAAGGATCGGATGGCCCTCCAGCGGCTAAAGGAGGCAGCGGAAAAGGCCAAATGCGAGCTCAGCACGACGTTGGAAACTGAGATTAACCTCCCGTTCATCACGGCCGACGCATCCGGCCCCAAGCACCTGAGCATAAAGCTCACCCGGGCGAAACTCGAGCAACTGACTGACGACCTGATCCAGCGGACCGTCGAGCCCTGCCGCCAAGCGCTGAAAGATGCCGGACTCCAACCCGGCAACATTGATGAGGTTGTGCTGGTGGGCGGCCAGACCAGGATGCCGAAAGTGCAGCAGATCGTCAGGGAGTTCTTCGGCAAGGAGCCGCACAGGGGAGTCAACCCTGACGAGGTGGTCGCGATCGGTGCGGCGATCCAGGCCGGGGTGTTGGTCGGCGAGGTGAAAGATATTGTTCTCCTGGACGTGACGCCCCTCTCCCTGGGGATCGAGACGCTAGGTGGGGTGATGACCCGGCTGATCGAACGAAACACCACGATCCCCACCCGGAAGAGCGAGATCTTCACAACGGCGGCCGACAATCAGACCAGCGTGGAGGTTCACGTTCTCCAGGGGGAGCGACAATTGGCCAAGGACAGCCGCACCTTGGGCCGTTTCCACCTCGTCGGCATCCCATCTGCGCCGCGCGGCGTGCCGCAGATCGAGGTGAGTTTCGACATCGACGCCAATGGCATCCTCAACGTCGCCGCCAAGGACCTGGGCACCGGCAAGGAGCAGAAGATCACGATCACGGCCAGCTCGGGTCTCACGAAAGACGAGATCGAGCGATTGGTCAAAGACTCCGACCGGTACGCCGAGGAAGATAAGAAGCGGCGAGAGGAGATCGAGGTCCGGAACCAGCTCGATGGTCTCTGCTATCAGACCGAGAAGATGCTGAACGAGAATCGAGAAAAGCTCCCGATCGCCGAGCTGGGCAACCTGGAGGCCGCCATCGCTGCAGGCAAGGAGGCCCTGAAGAGCGAAGAGGTGGGGAAGCAGCGGGAGGCGCTGGATCAGCTTACGAAGGCCTCCCATAAGCTCGCCGAGCTCCTTTACCAGCAGGCCCAGAGCAAAGGAGAGGCGGGCCAGGACGGCGGCCACGCGCAGGGCGGACCATCACAGGGTGCGCCTGAAGGCGATGTCGTTGACGCCGAGTTTGAAGACCTCGGCGGCAAGGGCGAGAAGAAATGAGGTAGAGAAAGGAGGTGGGGACCATGGCGGTCGTTCGATGGGACCCATTTCGCGATGTCATGTCGCTTCAGGGGCGGATGAACCGACTGTTCGATCGGGCCCTGTCCAGGACACGGACGGATGACGAGGAGGGACTGACGGCCTCCACATCGTCGCCTGCCGTGGACATCTTCGAAACCCCCGACAGCATCGTCATGAAGGCGGAGCTGCCCGGTATCAACCAGAAGAAGGTCGAGATCTCCCTACGGGGGTTCATGGCCGAAGTCATCGCTCCGCCTGAACTCCTGTTTTCTTTGAGTAAATAGGGGGAACTAGTGCCGTTCCAACTTGTTGCGGCTAATGGCAGAGAGGTATGCAGCACATACGTCTCTTTCACCGATGTTTCGCTGTTTCGGCGTAAGTCGTTGGAACGGCACAAGGGGCGAAGCCCCTGGTGGGATGGATGCACAAGCGCGACTACTATGAAGTGCTAGGCGTCGGGAGAGCCGCCTCGGAAAAGGAGGTCAAGAACGCCTACCGGCGGCTGGCCAGAAAACACCATCCCGACGTCAACCCCAATAACAAAGGGGCAGAGGCCAAGTTTAAGGAAATCACCGAGGCGAACGAGGTCTTAAGCGACCCGGCCAAGCGGCGGCACTATGATCAATTTGGACACCAGCCGTTCGGCGCCGGCCATGAAGGCGCTCCGCCCCAGGGCGGCGGAGCGGGCGGTTCTGGCTTCGACTTCAGCCAGTTTGACCTCGGCGGCCCGGGAGGCTTTGAAGACCTCTTTTCGGACCTGTTCGGCCGGCGCGGGCAGACCGTTCAGACCGGCCCCTGGAAGGGCGAAGATCTCCACTACTCGATCGATCTCAACTTCGAGGACGCCGTCCGTGGCCTCTCGACCGAGATCAGCCTGCAGCGACAGGTAGCCTGTCCTACATGCCAGGGCACAGGGATCGGCTCGGGCGGCCAGTTGCAGACCTGCCCTGCCTGCAGAGGAAGCGGCCGCACGCGGGCAGGGTCGGGACGCTTGAGCGGGCAACAGGCCTGTGCCCGGTGCCGCGGGACCGGAAAGCTTCCATCGACCCTGTGCGCATCCTGCAATGGACACGGGGCAGTCCTCAGGTCCGAGCGGATCTCCATTAAGATCCCGCCAGGTGTGGACAATGGGTCAACCGTCCGAGTTCACGGCAAAGGCCACGCCGGCCGCGCGGGGGGGCCGCCCGGCGACCTGTATATCGTGACCCGGGTGCGTCCTCACCCCTTTTTCGAGCGCAAGGGGGATAACCTGTATTGCGAGGTGCCGATCACCGTGACCGAAGCGGCACTGGGGGCGAAGATCGACGTCCCAACCGTGGACGGCAAGGCCTCGATGCGGATCCCCCCGGGCACCAGCAGTGGTCAGATATTTCGCCTCCGAGGAATAGGGGTCCCGCACCTGAAGGGGCCAGGACGAGGCGATCAATTCGTGACAGTGAAAATCGTGGTGCCGCAGAATCTGGATGCGCCGTCACAGGAGTTGTTCCGGGAGTTGGGGCGGTTGCGGCCTGAGGACCCGCGTCGCGGGATATGGCATGGGTCATCATCGTGATGAGCTTCGCGAGAGACCGAAAGGTGGCGCCATGGTAAGACCTCGGCAGCGCCGGTACTCGATCAGCGTTGTGGCCGAGATGTTCGATCTCCATCCGCAGACCCTTCGAACGTACGAGCGGGAGGGGCTGCTTCGGCCGGCCCGCACCGTCGGCAACACTCGGGTCTATTCCCAGGAGGATGTGGAGCGAATCGAGCTGATCCTTCGGCTGACCAAGGAGCTGGGCGTGAACCTCGCTGGTGTGGAGGTCATCCTGAATATGCGGGATCGGATGGAGGCGATGCAGCGCCAGGCGAGCGAGCTGCTTCAAGCGATGGCAGAACGATTCGATGCAGAGATGAAGCAGTGGGGGGAGCGTGCGGAGGAAGGGCTGGTCCCTGTCGGCAAAGGCGGCCTGCTTCGGCGACGCAGCCTCTGAGGGAGGCCGAACCGCGAATCTTTCCCGGGTGCGGTCCTGCTTGACAGAGAAGGAGAGTTCGACTAGGCTCAATATGTACTATGGCGCCTGCACGATGATGCATGGCGCCGTGATCAAGGAGGAAGCGTGAATGAATAATGCCCTGAAAACCACGGCCCTGCTGGGCCTGCTGACTGGCCTTCTGGTGTTAATCGGAGGCTACTTCGGCGGGACTCAGGGGATGGGGATCGCCTTCGTCATGGCGTTCCTCATGAACTTCGGCTCCTACTGGTTCTCGGACCGGATCGTCCTCGCGATGTACGGCGCTCAGGCGGTGACCGAGGCAGAGGCGCCCGATCTGTACAGGATTGTGCGGGGGCTGGCGCAGCGGGCACACATGCCGATGCCCCGGATCTACATCATTCCCATCGAAACGCCCAACGCCTTCGCGACCGGGCGAAATCCGGAGCATGCGGCCGTCGCGGCCACCCAAGGCATTCTGAGAGTTCTCAACGAGGAGGAGCTGGAGGGGGTGCTGTCCCATGAGCTGGCCCACGTGCGGAACCGGGACACCCTGATCAGCACCGTGGCCGCGACCCTTGCCGGCGTGATTGTGATGCTGGCCCGGATGGCCATGTGGATGCCGTTCTTTGGCGGAGGCGGTCGCGACGAGGAGGATCGCGGGGGCGGCATGCTGGGATTTCTGTTCCTGACAATCCTGGCGCCCATCGCGGCGATGCTGATCCAATTAGCGATCTCCCGGTCCCGGGAGTTTCAGGCTGACGAATCGGGCGCTCAGCTCAGCCACAAGCCCTACGCGTTGGCCTCCGCCCTGCAAAAGCTGGAGGTGGCTGCCAACCGTCTGCCGATGGATGCCAACCCGGCCACGTCGCACCTCTTCATCGTGAACCCGCTTCGGGGAAACGCCCTGTTCAGGCTGTTCTCCACCCATCCACCCATCGAGGAGCGGATCGCCCGCCTTCGGGCCCTTCGGGTGTGAAGAGCGGCCGGACAACTCGGACAACGTGAAGCGCTGTACTCCAGGGCCCGCTTTGCGGGCCTTTTTTTCTCTTGTGTTGGCGACATCGCTCGCCGCTTGCGCTTCAGGCCCCAGCGGAGAGGCGATGCTCCGTCCCGGCCCGCAGCGGCTGTCCACCCTGCGAGCCCAAGGCGACCTCGTCATTGCCACGCTGAAGGGCGCGGCGATGACCGTTCAGCCGCTCACCCAGGAAGGGCTGGACGCCTACTACGCGCGGCGGCCGTCTCTCGTCAATCCGTTCAAAACCGTGCTGACGCCCGCCAACCGCCCGCTCGCCTTCATCGTTCGGATCCAGAACCTGGGCCGGGACCGGATCAACTTCGATCCCAGCCAGGCACTGTTGACAGATCAGCACGATCACCGCACGGCCGCGCTCTCGTATGACGACCTGTACACCATACTCTCGGAGGGCGACAAGCCGACCGCGGCCTTACAGGCGCTTGAGGAGACGGTCCTCACCAGCTACATTGTCCTACCGCCAAAGCTCGACCGGGAGGGTCTGCTCCTCTTCCCCCCGCCCGAGCCCGGGGCCAAGACGGTCATCCTGGAGATTGGTTCCTTCTATATCGGCTCGACCGAACAACTGCTGCTGTTCGAGTTCGAGGTTTTTCGGCCCCCAAAGGCAGGGAAGATTGGGATGTTTGGACTATGAACGATGCAGAGGTGTCCTCCGCCCTTGGACCGAACGAGGAGCGGCAGCTTCAGGAGGTCGTTCACGAGCTGCAGCAGCTCTACCATGGCCAGCTCGTCGCTGTATTCCTGTATGGAAGTGCCGCGCGGGGCAATTTTATCCCCGGAAGGTCCGATCTCAACCTTCTGATAATGCTGCAATCGGTCAAGCTGGACGACCTGGGCAGGGCGGCGACGCTATTCCGCCGATGGAGAAAGCTCAAGATCGCCCCACTCTTGATGGCGGCCAGTGAGCTCCAGTCGGCCAGCCGTGTCTTCCCGCTTGAGTTGTCCGACGTCAAGGAGTTCGGACGGCTGCTCTACGGGTCCAACCCGCTTGCCGGGATCCAGATTGCGCCCGAACACATTCGGGCGCAATGCCGGCGTGAACTCCATGGCAGGTTGATCCGGCTTCGGCAAGAGTACCTGGAGCTGGGCGATCGGCGACACGCCCTGGCGGGCATCCTTGCCGGTGCCCTCAGCTCCATCCTCCCCGTTTTTCGCGCCGTCCTGCGTCTGGGCGGTGCTCAGGTCCCAACTACCGATGAGGCCGTCGTCGAAGCCGTCGTAGCCAGGCACTACCTTGACCGAGACCTGTTCACCACGGTGCTCGCTCACAAGCGCGGATCGAGACAGCTCGCCACTGCCGATCATGAACGGCTCCTCGGCCGCCTCATCGGTGAGTGGGAGCGACTGATTGCGCTTGTCGATGCTCCGTAACCGCCGCTTCTCTCCTTCCACTCGCTACGTTTTTCCTTGCCTTGCAACCTCTCTCCTCCTGTGTTTCTGCCTGATCTATGGACCCGCCTTTGCTGCCGTCTCGTTTCCCAAACCCGAGGGGTGGGTCACCGATCGAGCCGGTTTGCTTGATCCGACCGCGAAAGCTCGCGTGGAACAGCTCCTGACAGAGGTGGATCGAAAAAGCGGTGTGGAGATCGCCGTGGTCACCCTCCCGACACTCGGCGGAAGGTCTGTTGAGGAGGTTGCCGTCGAGCTATTCCACGCCTGGGGAATCGGCAAGAAGGGCAAGGATGAGGGATTGCTGCTCCTGGTCGCCCCGAAGGAACGGACACTTCGAATCGAGGTGGGTTACGGATTGGAGGGGACGATCCCCGACGGACTGGCAGGCGAGATCATCCGGGAAACGATCACGCCGCGTTTCCGACAGGGTCAATTCGCCGAGGGGATCGAGACAGGCGTTAGACAGATCGTCGAGACGATCGCGAGGCAGAAGCAGATCGAGCTCACGTCACTTCACGCGCCACGCCCCCGGACGACTGTCAGCACGCTCGGAATGGATCAACAGCGACTGGTCTCCAAGGCAACCATCTTCTTCCTGCTTCTGCTGATTGGATTGATCGCCATAAGCATAGCCCAAGAGCGGTCGCTTCGTCGTCAGCGCGGCAGAGGGCGATTGCCCAATCGGTTCCTGGGATTTCCAGGCGTTTATCCCGCTGGAGGTTGGTCGGGCGGTGGCTTTGGCTCAGGTGATTCTGGCGGCTTCGGTGGCTTCGGTGGGGGATCGAGCGGCGGCGGAGGCGCCAGCGGCGGGTGGTGATCTTGTCAAGGCAGCCTGCAGCACGGCACATTGATTCAGATGAGATGGGTTGATGTGGAGATCGATTATGCCTTTCTATCGTATCATTACGGTTCTTAGCCTCCCCGGGTCGGCGCTAACATGCTGTTATGCCGATCGTTCGGCAGGGGGACGATTCTCGCTGTGCGGTCCTCACATCTTCGTGTAGATTACACCGCCGAGATATGAACTGTTCACCAGCGAAGATTAGTGGTTGAAATCTACACTGCCGGGAGCCCAGGAAAGGGGTTCGGTGACTTTAGTCACAAAAGAGCTTGACACGCCTGGGGAGACCGTGGTAGAAAACAGCCCTCAAGGGAGATCGTGATGATCCCAGGGTGACTATAGCGTTTCAGCCGCCCCTTGCAATTTTGCTTGGCCCACTACGTGGCAACGCCCTCTCGGGTGTAACTCAGCCTGAGAGGGCGTTCGTGTTTTTGGGTCGAGGAGGAGCAATGCCGGCGCTACATGTTCAGAGCTCGCCCTCTGCGTGGTTGCCCTGATGTGCCGAACATGGCGCTGGGGCGGTGGAAAGGAGGTGACAGTATACATAAGTGGACATTGCAGATTGATCCTGAATCTCTTCGGTTTTAAAGACGAACGGGAGACGTCACGTGGGCCCTGTGCGACTTCGATCGAGGCAGATGTCAATCAAAAGGGAGAGAGTAGAGATGAAACGGCTAAAGAAGATGATGGGAACGGTTCTTCCCCTTTTCGGGTTGGTGGTGGTGATCGGTTTGCTCGCGGTTGGCACGACGTCGGCCGCGGACATCAATCTTACGCAGATGATCAATGTGTTCCTCGCCGCCGAAACCAAGGCGATTGCGATCAGTGTTCCGATGGACATCGCCATCGTCGATCGCGGGGGCAGGCTGAAGGGCTTCGCCAGGATGGATGGGGCGTGGGTCGGAAGCATCGACATCGCCCAGGCCAAGGCGTTTACGGCGACCGCGTTCTGCAATGACAACGCCAGTCCGGTCTGTGTCAACACGCTGCAGTTGCAGCCGCTAGTCCAGCCAGGGGGGCCGCTTTTCGGCTTGCAGGCCACCAACCGGAAAGATGGAATCGTCGCGTTTCCCGGTGGCGTGACCCTCTGCCAAGGCGGGGTGCCGATCGGCGCCATCGGGGTCAGCGGTGGGAGCATCGAACAGGACCAGGACGTTGCCAGGACTGCCGCCGTGAATGCAGGATTCTTGTGCGCGGGCCAATAGACCTGTCTGCGTGGGCGGCACTCTGCAGGGGAGGCAGGGGGCTGACGCCTCCTGCCTTCACTTGTACCATTAGCCGCGACCCGCCCAAAAGCGAATTTCTATCAGCTATCAGCCTCTCGTGCGAAGTTCAACAGCGAACCAATGAAAAGGAGACACCAATGACCGGCAAATTTATCAAAACAGCGCTTTTCTCTGGGGTACTCATGGCCCTGGCAGCCGGGGTCGTCCTAGCAGGCCCGATAGCAAAGAAAGGGACCACGAGCTACACGTCGCACTACGTGTTTCGCCCCTTGGGCACCATCGACGTTCCCGGCGTCGGTAAGGTCAGCGCGTTGGAGATGGTCGGGCCTACCGAAAACACGAAAGGCGAAACGGCGTTCGACAAGATGCAAGCGCGGTGCTTCGCTGTCAGCGCTGAGTCGGGCGGGCAGAAATGGATTGACGGCGCCTGCACGATGACTGACAGCGACGGTGACCTTGTGTTCTCGACCTTTGATACGCGCGACCTCGACAAGTCGCAGCCGAAAATGAATTGTGGCACCCATATCATCACGGGCGGCACCGGCAAATACAAGGGGATCACTGGGAGGGAGGCATTTGCTTGCATTACGAAGCCCACACCGGCTGGTGAGCCGCCCGGCTCGACTGCGGTGGACATTCCGCACAATACAACCTGGAAGATTAAGTAAGCCTGTCGCTCCCTCAGCGCGGCGCGGGCCCGAATCGTATCGCGTTACCGGCGCTTCGGTAACGTGGGGATCGTCTAGGCGCTTTACGCTGTAGCGCACAACCCGAGGGCGGCAGTCCGCAAGGACCGCCGCCTTTTGTCTTGGGCGGGATTGGCTCTCGCCCAACCTCGATGGCCGGACCTGGGAGGCCGAGCGGAATCTCCTTGCGCTGTTTTTCGGCCGCGCAAAGTCGCCGGCCGTTACCCCGCACAGGGCAAGTCGCGTCCCTGGTGCCACGCGCGAAAACGGAACGCCACCTTGGGATCGCCGGTCGCCAATACCTCGGCAACGCATCGCACGATGCGCACGGCATTCGCATGGCCGCCCTTGCAGTCCGCGTGAGTGCGCGGGACGGCCGCCGGTTTCGGGGCCGCGGTGCGTTGGGGGGCGGCTTGGGGAGCTGGCGTCAGTTCCGTCGCTTGCCGGCGGACAAGGCCATCCGAGCCCCTGCAGGAGAAGGACGGCGCTGCCGGAAAATGCGGGACGAAAGTGCAGATTACATCCCCGTAACCTTATCCGCGATTGTGCCATTACGCGGTCCTGCCAAGCGAGGATTGCCAGCTTCTTCTACCATCGACAAGACTGGCCCGATCCGGTGTGTTCCTCGTTGGCAACGGTGAAGTCACTACCACGCAGCCCAACCGACCACTGCGTTCGGAACGCTCACGCCACGAAATCACTTGAGCGTTCACAATGTCCTCACCGTTATGAAAAGCCGTGGATGTGGTCGGGAGGGGCAGGCGTTGAGAGCTCGGTGAGATTATGGCAATCGTTCTATCATCTCGCGGAGTGTGGCGCGAATTATGTCGGCGCTGGCCGATGTGACCCGGATCGTCTTGAGGCGGGCGTGCTGGCCCGACACGATCTGAAGGCGGGATGGAGGCAGGTCGAGAGCCTTGGCCAGCAGGCGCAGGCAGGCCTCGTTGGCCCGCCCGTCCACGGCAGGAGCGGTCACTCGAAGCTTCAGGATGCCGTCGGCTTCCCCGAGGACCCCTTCGCGAGATGTCTTTGGCTGGAGATGGACGCGAAAGGAGACGGCCTCGCCCTCCTGCCGAACCAAGACCATTACCGGAGTCGCCAGGCCAGTTCGTTGAGTGAAGCGACCAGAAACCTCTGAACGAAGATGATCGCCAGGATGGCGACCAGCGGCGAAAAGTCAATTCCCCAACCCCGCGTCGGGAGCATTCGCTGGATCGGACGCAAGACCGGGTCCGTCGCGCGATGGAGGAACTGGACAATCGGGTTCCAGGGGTCGGCGTTGACCCAGGAGACAATGGCCCGAACGATGATAATCCAATAGTAGGCGGTCAGGGCGATGTCAAGGATCGTGGCGAGAGCGTTCAGCAGGTTGCTGGCAATGAACATTCGCCCCTCCCTCGGTTAGCGTTTACCCAGCTCTCGGGACCGGATCGTGGCCGCCTCCACTGCCTCCATCAGCGTCCCACGCAGTCCGCCGCGCTCCAGGGCGTGCAGGCCGGCGATGGTGGTGCCGCCGGGAGAGGCCACCATGTCTTTCAGCTCTGCTGGATGGCGCCCGCTCTCGAGGAGCATCTTTGCGGCCCCCAGGACGGTCTGGGCGGCCAGAAGCTTTGCCACCTCGCGCGTGAGCCCCATCTTCACGCCCGCATCGGCCAGCGCCTCGATGAATAGGAACACGTAGGCGGGCCCGCTGCCGCTCAGACCGGTGACCGCATCGAGGTGCTTCTCCTCGACCACGACCGCCTTTCCGACGGCGGCGAAGATCGCCTCGGCGACCTGCAGATCTTCGGCGGTCGCATGCTCGCCTCTGGCAATCCCTGCGGCGCCCGCCAGTACCAGGGCTGGCGCATTCGGCATCACCCGCACGATCCGGGCCTTTGCCGGCAGCCGCTCCGCGATAAAGGCGATCGGCGTACCGGCAGCGATCGAGATGACCGTCTTGGTCTGATCGACAGAAGGCGCAATCGTCTTGAGCGCCACCTCCATGTCCTGCGGCTTCACCGCCAGGATCAGGATCGACGCTTTCGCCGCAACCTCCCGGCTGTCGGCAACGGTCTGGACACCGTATCCCTGGCGGATCCGCTGCCGCCTGGCCTCTACGATGTCGCATGCCAGAAGTTGTTCAGCGGTCACCAGCTTGGCTTCAAGCAGTCCGCGAATCATGGCTTCAGCCATGTTCCCCGCGCCGATAAACCCGATGGTCCGGCCCTGCAACATGCCACCCCCCTCACGCCAGCGACGGTCCCTCGTCTTATAGCGTCAAACCCTGAGCGAGTCAAGGGGATTTGCCAAGCCATCCGCTCCACAAGAACTCCTTGCGGCGGCGCAAGAATTGCGGTATATGGTGGGGACTGCGAACGGGGAGGAAGCAAGGGGAAACTCGATGAAACGGGCGAGGGTACGGGTACCGGCCTCAACGGCCAACCTGGGTTCCGGCTTTGATACCCTGGGGATGGCCCTCACTCTGTATAACGAGGTCGAGCTGACCGAAGAAGGCGAGGGCCTGCAGCTTGTCGTCGATGGCGAGGGGAAGGCGGTGCTGGAAAAGGCGGGGGTCCAGAACCTTGTGGTTCGGGCAATTCAGGCAACACTGGAGGACCTCGGCACCCGTCGGCCCGGATTGAGGGTGCGCCAGACCAACCGAATCCCGCTACGGCGCGGCTTGGGGAGCAGTGCCGCGGCCTGTCTCGGCGGGATCGCCGCCGCCGCGCGCCTGGCCGGGGTCGAACTCTCCACCGACGAGATCCTCGCTCGAGCCCTTCCCTTCGAGGGTCACCCCGACAACATTGCCCCGGCCCTGATGGGTGGATTGACCGCCTCTGCCATCGTCGAGGGCCGCGTCGTCTCTGCCAGAGTCCCCGTTCCTGAGCGTCTGAAGGCCGTGGTCGTGATCCCCAGCCTGGAGATGACCACCAAGCGCGCCCGGGAGGTCCTGCCCAAGCAGGTCCCGTTCCAGGACGCGGTCTTCAATCTGACCCGCCTTGCCCTGCTCCTGGCCGGCCTCGCCACCGATCGTCTCGACCTGCTGGCGGCCGGGTCGGAGGACCGCCTCCACCAGCCCTATCGGGCGGGACTGCTGCCCGGGATGGAGGCAATTATTGAAGAGGGGCGCCGGGCCGGCGCGCTGGCTGCCTTCCTCAGCGGGGCGGGCTCGTCACTGCTGGCACTGGTCAGTGGGAACGGCGAGGAGATCGGGCGACGCATGAGCGAGCGCTGGCAGCGTGAGTTCGGGATGGAGAACAGCGTCCGCCTCCTGGAGATCGACCGCCAGGGGCTTATCTACCTCGAGTGACGATCACGCCAGCGTACCCACAACTGACCCGACTTCTCTGGGAGCGGCTAATGATGCCTTGGCAGCTCCAGCACTCGTCCGGTGGAGGATGAACCACAACGGGTGCTCGCCCGTTCTCGTGTCAGGCGGCCTGGTGGATCCGGGGGCCGCCCTTCACGCCGAGGACGCTGTAGGCGACCACAGGTTTCTGAAAACCTTTGACGGTGAACGGCCCCACCTCGACTGTATCAACCATGTCCCGGACCATGTCAAACGTCCTCTGGTTGATGATGATCTGGCCGGGCTCCGCCACCCCAACGAGCCTGGCGGCCAGGTTGACCTGTGTCCCCACGACCGTGTATTCCATCCGATGCTCAGAGCCGATGGTCCCGACGGTCACATAACCGGTAGTGATTCCGATTCCCAGCTTGAGCGGCGAGTCGCCAACGGACAACTCGGTGCTGATCTCCCTGGCCCGCTCCTGCATGTCCATGGCCATCTGCACCGCCCGCTTCGCATGGTCGGGCTGGGGCACGGGATCGTTGAAGAACACCAGCATCCCGTCGCCGAGGAATTTGTCCAGCGTCCCCTCGTACTTGAAGACCAGGTCGGTCATCTTCGACAGGTACGTATTCAGGAGAGTGATCACCTCTTCGGGCTCGGCCATGTCTGAAAACGCCGTGAAGCCCCGGATGTCGGCGAAGAAGATGGTGAGCTGCTTCCGCGCATTGGCCATGGCGAACGTGCTTTCCCCGGACGTGATCGCTTGAACGACCTGGGGCGCCAAATAGCTGCCGAGGCGCCGCGTTCGCTCGAGCTCGTCCACCTGTGATCGGACCCGTCCCTCCAACTGCCGGTTCACTTCGTCCAGCTTCCTGGCCTGCTCCTTGACGGCCTCGTGCTCGCGCATGAGCTCTGTCTGTGCCCGGGCCAGCGCGCGCATCATCTCATTCGCCTTCTCCGCCAGTCCCTGGAACTCATCGCGGTTCGGAACGGTGATCTCCTTCTGGAACTCACCCCGCGCGACGCGGCCCATGTGGTCGTCGAGCTCCTGGACCGCGCCGATGACCGACCACGAGAGGACATAGCCAAGGAAGAGCGCAAGGCCGATGCTGGCAAGCCCTGCGCCCCCAAGGAGCGCGGTACCGGCCCGGGTGTCCCGCTCGACGGCCCGCAGGCTCTCGTCGCGACGCCCGCTGGAGATGCGAATCAGCTCACGGGCGAGCGCCTCCAGCTCGTGGGAGAAGGGGTGCTCTCCTTTGAGGTGGATCTCCATTGCTCCCGGAAGATCTCTGCCGTGTGCGTGACCATCCACCTGCTGTGCCGACATGGCGAACTTGAGGTTGGCCTCGTGGATTTTCTGGATCACCGCTCGCTCTTGTCCCTCCGCCGTGGCCTCCAAAGACCCCAGCACCGTCGCGAAGTCCTGGCGGGCCTTCACGAGCTTCTGGTCGTTGGCCGCATCGCCGGTCAACAGATGCATCGCCCTGAAATGCATCGAGGCTGTGATCGCGTACTCCATTCGCCCCGCACGGACTACCCGGTCGGTGAGGTCCGCAATCCGGTGGGCCTGGGCGCTGCCTCGCTGCAGGAGTGAAAGCCCGAGGACGGCTGTGCCCAAGAGAAGGAGGACGATCAGCAGAAAGCCGATCAGTAGCTTCTTGTTGAGCGAGGTGTGCCATCGTGCGACTGAGGCCACGACCGGGTCGAGAAATGAGATCGGCGTTTTCATGCTGACTCCTTCAATCAGTCTTGGACCTACTGAAAAGCGCGCCTTCGCTGATGAACCATCTGGAGCCACGTTAGGCGTCGCGCATTACTCTTGTGTTGTGGATGCCGGACCTCACCATAACGGAGGTGTTCCTGGGCACCTGCTCGAAGTGAAGGGGGATGCGGTTACAGGACCGGGTACCATCAGGTGGGTAGTACGGGGCTACGACGATGGATATCTCTTCTTCTCACCATCCTGCCTTCTTACCTGTGCTCCGGTCGAGGCGCGTCGGTCCCCCAGCAGAAGATGCATGCAGGCCAGATTGTGTCCCGATGGCTCTACTTGGCTGGGGCAGGATCCACGCCGACGATCTTGACGTCGAAGGTCAGGGTCATGCCCGCCAGAGGATGATTGGCGTCGAGCACAATCGTCTTCTCCTTGACTTCCTTGACCAACAGCGGGATTGGCGCGCCGCTCCCTTGCTGATTTCTGGCCATAAGACGAGTCCCCACCTTCTGCGAATCTGGTGGGATCCGTTCCTTCGGAACCTCGATAACCGCCTCGGGCTTGACCGGTCCGTACGCCTCCTGGGGCGGGATGACGACATGCTTCTGGTCGCCGGTATGCAGGCCCTTTAGTGCCTTTTCCAGTCCGGGGATGATCTGCCCTTCCCCATGAATGTAGGCCAGAGGCTCTTGCCCCTTGTTGGTATCGAGCAGCTTCCCCTTCTCATCGGTAAGGGTGTACTCGATCTTCACAGCGGAGCCATTTTGAATCACCGGATCGGCCGTCTTGGGCTTGGCCGACCCCTGTTCTGGCGACTCGGCAAGGACAAGTTCCCCTCCCAGCGCCACCACCATCACCAGCGTGGCCACAAGAATCGAAACAACCTTGATCTTCAGCATCCTGCGTCCTCCATCGTGTGTTCCCTTGGGCACCGTATCCGCTCAAACGCACTAGCGATAGTAGCCCCCCCGGCCCTCAAGCGCAATTGAAAAGTGTCGTCCCCTCTGCGGGACGTGAAGGAACACTCATGGCCAACGCGGCCACGATGGGGTTGTGCGCCACGTGCCAGCACTGCGGATCTGTAGCCAGGGCCAAGGGTTTGGCTTTCTTCCTTTGCCGCTTTTCTGAACACGACATGTGTTCCCAAGATACCCAACCTTATCGACGGTTCGATCTCCCGGGTATGAAGAAACGAGAAAAGGCGAGCGGCCCAGCAGGGGTAGTGTCCAGGCTTGATGGACAAACCCGCAAGAATTGCGAATTGGGACACTGCCGCCCGATGCATTCACTCTGGTGCTCAATTTGCTGCAGCCATAATCGGTTTATGCTGATCAATGGTTGTTGGCACCGGCGGGTTCCAGCGGACCTTGACAGGTCCTTGCAAATCGGGAAGAATTGCCGCAGTCGTCGGACGTCTGAGAACGGAGATATGCTGACCAGCATACTCAATGGTTAGGCTAAAGCCTTAGAGAGCGGTTCCTGCTATCGATCGCCCTCTCCTTGAGTGTACACGAAGCGTCGCTGCGCATGTGAGCGCTGAAGCTGGATTCGGGGGGGGCATGGTGCAGAGGGAGGGGGCAGCATTGATCAAGCGACCTTTCGAGAGGCCCTTCCACAGGTTCAGGATGAGCGTGTTAGAAGGGCGACATTTTTTTGCTTGACTTATTAGTCAAATGTATAATATTGGTAGTAGATGCTTCTTTATCTCAGTCCTGCTCTCTTAACCCCCTCATCTTCGCGTTCGCCCCTCACCCCACCTCCCCCCTCAGCAGAGGTGCTGGAAGAGATGACGCGGGTGTCTCGTGGGCGGATCCTGTCCTGAGCTCCGTCGAAGGGACGGAACTCACCGCTCTGGGTGAGATGGTCAGGGTGTGTGGGCGAGAGGAGGCGGAGCGGCCGCTCAAGACGTTTCGGGTGGAGGTTCGGTGAGCGTGCTATACGACGGGCTGGTATCTGGATATACTGCCAGATTGGCGGGGTATATCAGTACGGGTGAGGTCTTGACAATGGGGAGAGAAGTGTGGGATATGGTGAGTGATTTTGGTTCTGAAGAGTGGCGGTGTCGCTCCCTTGCTACACCGCCAGACAGTTGGCAGTGTACTTAATAGTTAGGCGCCCGATGCCGAAGCTTGGCGGCGAGGATCATCGGCGATGTCGGGCTCTGGATAGACGCTCGCGGCGTGGCCAAGCCCCCTGACCTTCGGTAAGATCATCATCCATCGGTGGGCGGCTCGGGCCGCCTTACGTATCCGGTCCGTTTAGGCCGTGATCGCCCAGGAGGGGCAGGCACAAAGTGGCGCAGCGCAACGCCTTCAAGACGAACTCCAGCTTCTTCCGCATGCTCGCCGTCGGGGCGGTGGGCGCGAAGGCGGTCCAGGCTGCGCTCAACTCCCGGGGCCATGACGTCGTAGAACTGGAACGCGGCTCGCTGTCGACCAGGATCTGGCGGGACGTCAAGCGGAAGCGTGTCCGAATACCGGACCTCTGTTGCACCCGCTGCGGAGTCCGGGTCGAGTCGCGCGCCAAGACGAGGCCCGATCTGACCATGTCGCACTCCCCTCGCGACGCCGAGCGCGCATGGGACTACGGCATGCTGGACGGCGACTGAATCGCGTTCCCGATCCTCGCCGCGGACGAACAAGTCTGGGGCGAAGGCTCGCTCGCGGAGCGGCGCTCGCTATGGCGTGAGCGCACGCTCACCTCGTGGTCGCTCGTCGGCACCGTAAACTTCTTCCGCGTCGGCGAGTTCAGGTCGGTCGCTCCGAAGCAGCAGAAGCCGAAAGGTGTGACCGAGGGTTCCGAGGTTCAGGTCTCGTGGAAAGCGCGGTTCGCGAAGGCCGCCGGCAGGGTGACGTCGGTGAGGAGTGGGCGTCTCGGCTACAAGCTCGGGGGCAAGAAGAACGAGAGCCACTTCCGCTTGGGCTCCGACGAGCAGGCTTTCTTGAAAGCCGGCGACGAGTTCGTGGAGAACGAGGTCGTCGCCGGCCAGGTGCGGCCGCTCACCGACGCGATCTTGCGATGCACCGGCGGTTGTGGCGAGCGGGAGGTCGAGAGGATGCTGCAGTCCCGCGAGCGCACGGTGCGCTTCACCGGCTGCAAGCTGGCACGCCTGAGACGACACGGCGGCCTAGCAACCGCGGTCCGCGAGCTGGCGAACGACCCAGAGGAGGACCCATACGTCCAGATGGAGGCGCGCGCCTACCTCTGCGACGTCGCAGAGGAGTCTGCCGACGACCAGTTCCGCGCGACCCTGCTGACGCATGCCGACGAGCAGATGCGCCTGGAGGCCGCGGTAGCACTCGCGGAGACGAGGACACCAAGCGCTTTCGATCTCCTCAGACTCGTACTCGAAGACACGGGCCAGCCTCTGTTCCTTCGGAGCGCCTGCGCGTGGGCAACCGGGTGCCACGGAACGAGACAGGCCGCGGAGTGCTTGGTCCGGGCATTCGGCGACGTAGCACCGGAGATCCGCGAGGAAGCGCTGTCCGCGGTTGCGGAGTTGGGAACCGTTGGGGTCGACCCACTCGTCAAGGGGCTGTCAGACGGACCCGCCCTAGCAGCCGGATCCGCGGAAGCCCTTCGGCGCCTGGGCGCCGTCGCCGTGGAAGACATAGCCGCGCTGGCCGAGAGTTCCGCTGGAGCTTGGCCTACCTGGACCTTGGCGCACCTGCCGAAGGAGGCTGTCTTGCCGCACATCGCCGCTCTGCAAAGCAAGCGCCCCGAGGTCCACTTCGCCGTCACTGTGTTGTGGACGTTTCTTGAAAGCTGGATCGCTCCGAACTGGACACCGAAAGCAACACCATGACGGGCCGACCACCGAACGTCTTCGACTCCCTTCCGACGCCCGTCTACAAGACGCAGCGCGGCGCGGCATACTTTGGCGACTCAAGAGATCTGCTTGCAGAGCTTCCGAACGAAAGCGTGGACCTCGTCGTTACCTCCCCCCCTTTCGCCCTCCTGCGTCAGAAGGCATACGGTAACAAGGACCAGGCGGAATACGTCGAGTGGTTGTGCAGCTTCGGTGTTCAGGTGCGCCGTGTCCTGCGCGAGACAGGCAGCTTCGTGCTTGACCTCGGTGGTGCATACCAGCGCGGGGTTCCAGTGCGTTCACTCTATCAGTATCGAGTGCTGCTGAAGATGTGCGACGAGGTGGGGTTCTTTCTCGCCGAAGAGTTTTTCTGGCACAACCCTGCGAAACTACCGTCGCCGATCGAGTGGGTGAACAAGCGCAAGTTACGCGCGAAGGACTCGGTGGACACCGTGTGGTGGCTCTCCAAGTCCGAGTGGCCGAAGGCCGACATCCGCAACGTGCTGGTTCCTTACTCCGAACGCATGAAGACGCTGCTGAAGAATCCGGAGAAGTTCTACAAAGCGAAGGGCCGACCCTCGGGGCACGAGATCAGCATGGGCTTCGGTTCTCCGGAGAACGACGGCGCCATCCCGCCGAACTTGCTCCAGATCCCGAACACGGAAAGCAACTCGTCATACTTGCGCCTAGCCAAGCTAGTCGGACTCGAAGGACATCCTGCGCGGTTCCCGGCCGCGCTCCCGGAGTTCTTCATCAAGTTCCTGACAGACCACGATGATCTAGTCGTCGACATCTTCGCTGGCTCCAACACTACTGGGAGGGTCGCGGAGCAACTCGGACGCCGGTGGATAGCGATGGAACTCGACGCTGACTACATCGCCGCTTCGGCGCTACGCTTCATGGACCACCTTCCAGAGAGCAAGGTATCCGAGACGTTCGGTAGGGTCTCGGCTTGGAACAAAGGCGAGCCGGTTGACCTCTCCGGACCGCCCACGCTGTTCGACACAACAACGGCGAGTATGTGCAACCGGAAAGATAGGTAACACAAAAGTCCGGGGACATGGGTTACAGATGGCGTTTCAGTCTACCAAATGCATCCTCGATCCGCATGTGTTTTTCGAGCAGGCGTCCCAGCTTGAGCGAGCCGACTCGCCTGTCCCGGTCCCGTCGGCCGTCCGCTGAGCCCGAACGTTAGGGCCCGAGCCATTATGGGCGTTGGTTCGATGTTCAAGAAAGGAGGAGACTATGAAACGGCGACCCTGTTACTTCTTGTGGCGGTGTTCCTCGTAGTGGGCTACTCGTTCGCTCAGCAACAAGTCGAACGGAAGGGCGTAACATCGACAGTCAAGCTCGAGGGAACGGATTTCGGCTATCTGAGCTAACTCAATGGCAAGTACAAGTTGCGCGTCACCGAAACAATCATTGAACCGGGCGGATACGTAGGCGAGCACAACCACGTTGGGCCGGGAATTCGATTTCTGCTCTCTGGTGAACTGACGTTCGTTGAGCACGGCAAAACGAGGACCTACAAGGCGGGCGACTATTTTTATGAAACAGGGGCCATCACCAATAGGGCTTCCAACAAAGGGAGTTCGCCCGTGGTCAATATCATCTTTGAAATACTACCTGTGGACTGGAAGGCGGGATCGGCGGTGCCCCCGAAATCTCAATGAAAAAGCGGAACACCTTCGTTCTTTCGGGAACTCCGCCCTAACCATCGCTTTCACACGGACGTGTCGACAAGTGATCGCGATCGGCGTAGAATACCTACGTGAGCATGGACAAGGTTCTGGAGCGCGTCCTCAGTCGGATCTCCGACGCGAACATTCGGTTTGACGATCTGTGTCACCTGCTCAGTAGCCTTGGTTTTGAGATGCGCGTCCGCGGCAGTCACCACATCTTTCGCA
>Ga0210377_10000975_pt1 | contig 26824 bp, 22 predicted proteins | sample PLM4_65_b1redo_FD_155480 | JGI IMG/M metagenome (GOLD analysis project Ga0210377, IMG submission 155480) | Groundwater sediment microbial communities from an aquifer in East River, Colorado, USA - PLM4_65_b1 redo | ecosystem: Environmental > Terrestrial > Soil > Riparian zone | place: USA: East...
GGCGGGCACGCTTGTTGACTTCGCTCGGCTTCGCCTCGCTGCGCGGCCGCCTCAGAAGGCGGCCTTGCATGCGGTGCCTAGCCGAGCCGCTCGAAGCTCACGGGCAGGCCGTCGCGGGGCTTCGAGATCGGAGCCTGCTGCACCGGCATCTCGTAGCCCTCGGGCACCGACCAGCGAACCCGCAGCAGCAGCTGGTGCAGGATGCTCTTGATCTGCAGCTCGGCGAAACGCAGCCCGATGCAGGTGTGGGCCCCGCCGCTGAACGGCACCCACGAGTGCGAGTGGCGGCGGTGTTCGGCGCGCGCATCGGAGAAGCGCTCCGGGTCGAATTGATACGGATCGCTCCACCACTCCTTCATGTGGTGGGTGTGGATCGGATACACGACGATCAGCGCGCGCGCCGGCACGCGATAGCCCTCGTAATCGAACTCGCGCGTCGAGAGGCGCGGCACCGTCGAGAGGGGCGGATAGCGGCGCAGCGTCTCCTGCATCACCCAGCCGAGCGCCGTGAGGCGGTCCATGTCGGCGAAGGCGAGCGATTCGCTGCCGAGCGCGCGCGACTCCTCGCGCAGGCGCTCCTGCCATTCCGGTCGCCGGCCCAGCTCGTAGAGCATCGACGTGAGCGTGCTCGTCGTCGTGTCGTGGGCGGCCATCATCAGGAAGATCATGTGATCGATGATCTCCTCGTCGCTGAAGCGCTGACCGTCATCACTCTGGGCGCGGCAGAGCCGGCTCAGCATGTCGTTGCCGCTCGAGACGCGCTTGCCCGGCAGCAGGCCTCGAAAGAAACGAATCATCCACTCGCGCCCGACGAGACCGCGCTGGAACTCGAGACCCGGGATGCGCAGCCGCACGATCGACATCGAGGCCGCGACCGTGTTCTCGAAGGCGCGATTCAGGTGCTGCGTCAGCGGTCCCAGCTCGACCCCGAGGAAGACCGAGGCGGCCAGATCGAGCGTGAGCGTCTTGAAGGCCGGGAAGGCGCGGAATCCGGGTCCGTGTTGGTGCCAGTCGCGGATCCCCTCGGCGATCCGCGGGTTCATCTGGTCGACGTAGCTCGCGAGCGCGCCAGCCGAAAATGCCTGCTGCATGATGCGGCGCTGGTAGCGGTGCTCGTCGCCATCCATCAACAGCAGACCGTTGCTGAAGATGCGCCCCATGATGAGGTCCCAGGCGCCCTTCGCCGACAGATTGTTTTCGCGGTCGAGCATCACGAACTTGTTCGCGTCGGGTCCGAAGAGATTCACGGACTTCATGAATCCGACGCTCGTCATCACGACCGGGCCGTAGCGTTCGTACATCCGCTCGGTCAGCGCGAGGGCCTCGTTGCGCATCCGCAGCATGCGGCTCAGCCACTCGAACGGACCCGCCTTGGGCATGCTCTTCGAGGACCGCGCCAGCACGGGCTGTGATCGAGTCTGCTGCGCCTGCACTCCGCGGCCCTCCCTCTGCTTGTGGCTTTTCGGTCGCTCGGTAGAGTTGCGCGACCGAAAAAACGGTCCCGGCGGCCGCCGGCTCCGCGCCCGCCCGCAGCCGGGTTCGGCTTCAGCCGGGTTCGGTTTTCAGCCGGAGCGGCTTCAGCCGGAGCATAGGCGTTCCGGCCCACGTGGAGCCCAGGATGCAGCGACTCGCCGACCGGCCGGGCCTCGCCCTGCTCGTGGTCGTCGCGGCCGTGCTGGCCGTCGACCTGATCGGAATTCGCGATCGCATCCTGATCGTCGGCGACGAGGCGCTCTACGCGGCGGCCGCGCGCGAGATGCTCGAGCGCGGCGACTGGATCGTGCCGAGCTTCAACTACGAGCCCCGCTACCAGAAGCCGATCTTGATCTATTGGCTGATCGGCGCGGCCTACCAGGCCTTTGGCGTGAGCGAAGCCGCCGCCCGCCTGCCGAGCGCAGTCTTTGGCCTCGCGCTGTGCGCGCTCGTTTTCGCGCTCGGCCGCAAGCTCGGCGATCGCTCCACCGGCCTCGCCGCCGGGCTCGTGATGGCGACGAACGTCGCGACGGTGGGGCTCTCGCGGGCGGTGATGACCGACGTGATCCTGTGCGCCTGCATCACGGCTGCGATCACCGGGTTTGTTTTTGCCGAGGCGGCGCGCGAGCGAGGCGGCAGCGGTCGCCGCGCCACGGGGCTCGCCTTCGTCGCGCTGGCGGCAGGTTTCTTGACCAAGGGGCCCATCGCCGTGCTCGTGCCTGCGCTGGTCTGGCTGCCCTGGCTCGCATGGCGCGGGGCGCTCGGGCGCTTCCTGCGCCGGCGCGACGTGGCGATCGGCGCGGCGCTCTTCTGCGTGCTCGTGGCGCCGTGGTTCATCGCGGTGCATCTGCGTACACAGGGCGCCTTCACGCGCCACGCGCTCGGCTACGAGACGCTCGAGCGCTTCTTCGGCCAGGCGGTGAGCAGCGCGAGCCTCCCGTGGTGGGGCTATCTCGCGACGCTCTGGCCGGCCTTCTTCCCGTGGTCCGCGTTCCTCCCGAGCGCCGGCCTGGCACTGCTCGCTCGAGCTCGGCCTGCACGAGGGTCGCGCGAGCCGGATGCGCTCGTCGCGTTCGCCGCGTGGTGGGCCGTCGTCGTATACGTGTTCTTCTCGCTCGGCGCGACGCGCGTCGTCACCTACGTCTTCCCGGCGTTCCCCGCGCTCGCGCTGCTGGTCGGGCGTTGGTGGAGCCTCGCGCTCGCGCAGCCCCGTCCCCGGCGCGCGCTCTCGCCACTCCCACCCTTGTTGATCCTGCTCGCGCTGCTGCTCCTCGCGCTAGGGCTGCTCGCGTTGCCGGGCGGGCCCGGCGCAGCCCTGCCCGAGGCGATCATCGAGCCTGCGCTCGCGACGCTCGCGGCGCTCGCCGTCGGCCTCGCCGGGGTCTGCGCGCTCGCGTGCTGGCGGCCGGCGCGGGAGGTGTTTTCCGCGCTCGTCGTCTTGATCGTCCTCGCGTTCGGCGCAGCAAGTCTCTTTTTGATGCCGCGCGTCGAGGCGCTCGAGGCGTCGTCGGCAAAGAGCTTTGGCGAGTGGCTGCGCGCACATCCCGACGTGCGGGCGCTCGCGTTCGACGATCACGCGCCCGGACTCTATTTTTATGCGCAGCGCCGCATCGAGCGCTTCGGCCCGCGCGAGAGCGGACGCTTTCGCGCGGCCTTGCAGGCGGAGGGCCCGGCCGCCGCGGTCGTCCGCCGCAAGCGCCGCGCGGCGCTCGCCGGGCTCGATCTCACGCGGCTCGCCGAGGACTACCGCCACGTCTTCGTCGCGAACGCCGCGTGGCGCGCGCAAGCGATGCCTCAGGGTCGCGAGGGCGGTGCTCCGATCCCTGCGCTCGAAACCGCGAAGCCGCGGGACCCGGCGTCTCTATGGCTCGCAAGCGACGACGCCAGCGTCGAAATCGATCCCGAACGCTTCCGACTCAGGTTGCGCGACGCCGCGGGCCGGGTGTTGGCCGAGCAGCGGCGCTTCGGGCTCGCCTTTGTCCGCGATGGCCGCGAGCAGCGCGTGCGCCGCGTGCTCGAGGCCAGCCCGCACGAGGATGGCCGCGCGCTCGGGCTGCGCGTCGAGACGGACGCCGGCGAAGCGGAGCTGCGGCTGCGCTGGCGCACGCCGCGCGCGCTCGACGTCGAGCTCGTGCCGCCCGCAGCGGTTGCGCTCGAGGGGCCCGAAGCTGGCCTTGTTACAGACTTCGCCGACGCGTGGCGCCTCGCGCCGGACGAGGCCGTGTACGGCCTGACCGAGCGGGCCGCCGACTCGATCGCGTTCTTCGGCGGGCCGCCGCTGGGCGAGATCGTGCCGCGCGAGGTCGGGACGCTCGACCGCCGCGGCGAGACGATCGAGATGCTCGTGCGGCCCACCGAGGCCCTCTACGCGCCGTTCTACGTGAGCTCCGCCGGCTACGGCCTCTACGTCGCGACGACGGCGCCCGGCAGCTACGACGTCGGGGACAGCGATGCGGACGTGCTGCGCTGGCGCTTCGAAGCGGTCGGCCCCGCCGCGAGCCGAACGCTGCGCTACAGCCTCTTCGTCGGTCCACCTGCGGCGGTGCTCGATGAGTACACGCGTCTCACGGGTCGACCCTTCGAGCCTCCGGAGTGGGCGCTCCGGCACTGGCGCTGGCGCGATGAGCTCGCGCCGGGCGCGCCGGGCGAGCTCGACGGCGCTGCCGTGAACGCGCAGGTCGCCGAGGACCTGCGCATGTACGAGCGCTTCGGCATTCCGGCGGGTGTCTACCTGTTCGACCGGCCCTGGAGCGAGGGAGAGTGGGGCTTCGAGAGCTTCCGTTGGGGCGAGCAGCGACTGCCGAACGTCTCCGCCATGCTCGCGGCGCTCGAGCGCCGCGGCTGGAAGCTCGCGCTCTGGAGCGCAGCATTCGCCGTGGGCGAGAACCTCGAGACGGCGCGCGCGCACGGCTATCTCGCGCCCGGGAGCGATCTCGTGCTCGACCTCACGAACCCGGAAGCGCGCGCGTGGTGGAAGCGCGAGCACGTCGCATTTGCGAAGCGCTGGAACATCGCGGCGTTCAAGCTCGACCGCGGCGAGGAGTGGATTCCTTCGCGCGCGCAGGATCTCTGGTTCGACGGCCGCGATGGACGCGAGCTGCGCAACGCCTACCCGGAGCTTCAGCTCGCGCTCTACGCGGAGATGCTGCGCGAGGCGCGCGGCGACGATTTCCTGGTGATCGCGCGCGCAGGCTTTGCCGGCGCCCAACGACACGGCGCCGCCTGGGGCGGCGACATGACGGGAAGCCACTTCCTCGGCCTCGGGCCGGGGACCGACCTGGGGCTGCGCAGCGCGATCCTCGGCCTGTTGCGTGCGGCCTTCCTGGGCTGGCCGTTCTGGGGCTCGGACACGGGCGGCTACTACGAGTTCAAGGAACGTGAGGTCTTCGCGCGCTGGCTCGAGTTCAGCGCCTTCTGTCCGATCATGGAGATCGGCGGCCATGGGGCGCATGCTCCGTGGGCGATGCCGAGCGAGCCGCACTTCGACCGCGAGCTGACCGAGATCTACCGGAGCATGGTGCAGCTGCACCACGATCTGATCCCCTACGTGAGCAAGCACGCACGAGCCGCATCGGAAACGGGTCTCCCGATCGCGCGTCCACTGGTGTTCGCCTGGCCCGACGACCCGCGTGTGCGCGACGTGTGGGACGAGTATCTGTATGGCGACGATCTGCTGGTCGCGCCGGTCTGGCGCGAGGGCGCTCGCGCCCGCGAGGTCTGGCTGCCGCCCGGCGCCTGGGAGGATTTCTGGGAGCCGACCCGCCGCTTCGAAGGGCCCGTCTCGCTCACGGTCGCGGCGCCGCTGGGACGCATCCCGGTGTTCGTGCGCGCGGGCGCGAGCGTGCCGGGACGCCCCTGAGCCCATGCGGCACCTCACCCTCCGAGCGCTGGCGGCCGCGCTGCTGGCGGCCGCGCTGCTCGCGTCGGATTCGCTCGGCGAAGACGAGAGCGACGCCGGGGGCCGCATCGTACGCGGCCTCGCGTACGGCGCGCCCGTCGCGGACGACCCGGACGCGCACACGCTCGATCTCTACCTCCCCGCAGCAACGGGCGCGCCGCCGCCGCTGCTCGTCTTCGTGCCGGGTCATTTCTGGACGACCCGCGCCGGAGAGCGCTCGCTCGATCCGCACTTCGCGCGCGTGCTGCAAGGGGAGGGCGCTGCCGTGGCGCTGGTCCGCCACCGGCTCGCGCCGACCCATCGCCATCCTGCAGCCGCCGAGGACGTCGCGGCGGCGGTCGCGTTCCTGCTCGCCCGCGCTGCGCGCTTCGGCTTCGATCCGGAGCGCGTAACCCTGGGCGGCTACGCATCGGGTGCGCACCTCGCCGCGCTCGTCGCGCTCGATCCAGCTTATCTGGCCGCGCAGGGCGCCGACGCCGCGCGGCTGGCCGGGGTCCTAGCGCTCTCCGGCGTCTACGATCTCGATCCCGATCCGGCTCCGAGCCCGGAGGAGCTCGAGTTCTACGAGCAAGCGTTCGGTGACGCCGGCGTGAGGCGCGCGGCTTCGCCCCAAAGGCTGGCCGTGAAGGCCGGGCCGCCGGTGCTGTTGATCGCGGCCGAGCGCGACATCCCGGGCTATGTCCCCGGCGCGGTCGCCTTCGCCGAGGTCTTGCGCAAGGCGGGCCGCCAGCCGGCCGAGGTGTTCCTCGTGATGGGCCGCGATCACGTCTCCGAGCTCGACTTCAGCGACGCGCGCAACCCGGCGCGCACGCACGTGCTCTCCTTTCTTCAAGTGGGCGAACCGGGCGAGGACATCCGGGAGCTCTTCGCGGCTCGTCGCCTGTGGCGGGATCCGCCGCTTTCGACGCAGGGCTTCTGGCAGGGAACCGCGCGCGTCCGCGTGCACGACGCCGACGAGGGCTTCCTGCGCGTCGCGAACCTGCTGTTCCAGGGCCCGGCCGGGGCCGCCGTCCGGCCGGTGCGCGCGCGGCGCTACCACGCGCTCGAGCTCTTCGACTGGCTCGCTGCGCTCGGGCCCGAGCGCGTGGGTCGGGGCGGCTACCTGACCCTCACGAACGCGCGCGGCGAGCAGGCGGTGTTTCGCGTCGAGGAGCTGCGTGCGCTCGCGCCGCGCGTGGTCGTCGGGATCGACGACGAGCGCAATCTCTTCCGGATCGTCGACCTGTATCACACGCTGCGCGAGTACAGCTGGAGCCAGCCCGAGCCGAGCTTTCGGACGCTGGCGCGGCCGCTTGGCGGCTTCCTGCTGTTTCCCAAGGAGGAGCCCGCGGCGCTCGGCTCGCGGGTGTTCGGACGCTACCAGCTCACGCCGGAGAGCTTCCGGCTGACGGAGACGGATCCCTGGGCTGGCGTGCGCGATCTGCCCGAGGATCTCCACGCCGCGGTGACGCGCGATCTCGCGTGCGTCGCGTGTCACCAGCTGCGCGGCGCGGGCGCGCGCGCCGGCCATCTGCGAGCGCTCGACGCGGCGCTGGTCGGCGGCTTCGGGCTCGCGCTCGAGGATTATCCTCCGGAGACGTGGCGCCGATACGTCTTCGAGCAGAAGCGCGTCGCGGCGGAGATCGGCGCGGCGCCGGTTGCGCTCGAAGGTCCCCTGGCGCAGCGCCTATACGATCTCGTGGTGCGCGAACGCGAGGCGCGCGCTCGCCCGTCCGGCGGCGAGTGAGGGCTATGGTAGATTCCGCGCGTTCGCTGGGGGTGACATGGCGCACGAGATCGACGTCGATCCCCAGGAGACGCGCGAGTGGCTCGAGAGCCTCGACTCCGCGATCGAGCGGGAGGGTGCCCCGCGCGCCCACTACCTGATCGAGCGCTTGATCGACCAGGCGCGCCGCTCCGGTGCGTACCTGCCCTACACGGCGACCACCGCCTACGTCAACACGATCCGCAAATCCGACGAAGAGACGCTGCGCGGCGAGCCCGGGCTCGAGCACCGGCTGCGCTCGATCGTGCGCTGGAACGCGCTCGCAATGGTGATGAAGGCCAACCTGGTCTCGAAAGAACTCGGCGGACACATCGCGACCTTCGCCTCCGCAGCGACGCTCTACGACGTCGGTTTCAATCACTTCTTCCATGCGCCGACCCAGACCCACGGCGGCGATCTCGTGTACTTCCAGGGGCACTGCGCGCCCGGGATCTATGCGCGCGCGTTTCTCGAGGGGCGCCTCACGGAGGAGCAGCTCCTGCGCTTCCGCCAGGAGGTCGGCGGCGGCGGTCTCTCCTCGTATCCGCACCCGTGGCTGATGCCCGATTTCTGGCAGTTCCCGACGGTCTCGATGGGGCTCAGCCCGCTGATGGGAATCTACCAGGCGCGCTTCATGCGCTACCTGCACGATCGCGGCCTCGTCGACACGGCCGGACGCAAGGTCTGGGTGTTCGTGGGAGACGGCGAGATGGACGAGCCGGAGTCGCTCGGCGCGGTGTCGCTGGCGGCGCGCGAGCGGCTCGACAATCTGATCTTCGTCGTGAACTGCAACCTGCAGCGCCTCGACGGCCCCGTGCGCGGCAACGGCAAGATCATCCAGGAGCTCGAGGGCGTCTTCCGCGGCGCCGGCTGGAACGTGATCAAGGTGATCTGGGGCGGGGGCTGGGACGCGCTGCTGGCGCGCGACAAGCACGGCCTGCTGCTCAAGCGCATGGAAGAGGCGCTCGACGGCGATTATCAGAACTACAAGGCGAAGGGCGGCGCCTACACGCGCGAGCATTTCTTCGGGAAGTATCCGCAGCTGCGCGAGATGGTCGCGAACATGACGGACGACGACATCTGGCGCCTCAATCGCGGCGGGCACGACCCGCAGAAGGTCTATGCGGCGTACGCGGCGGCGGTGAAGCACACGGGCCAGCCCTCCGTGATCCTCGCCAAGACGGTGAAGGGCTACGGGCTCGGCAAGTCGGGCGAGAGCGTGAACATCTCGCACCAGATGAAGAAGATGAGCGAAGACGAGCTGCGCGACTTCCGCGACCGCTATCGGCTCCCGATCTCGGACGCGAAGCTGAAAGACGCGCCGTTCTACAAGCCGCCGGACGACAGCGCCGAGATGGTCTACCTGCGCGAGCGGCGCGAGGCGCTCGGGGGCTACCTGCCCGCGCGCCGCCGCTCCGCGCCCGCGCTCGAGGTGCCCGGCTTCGAGATCTTCGAGGCGCAGGCGAAGGGCTCGGGCGAGCGCGAGATCTCGACCACGATGGCCTTCGTGCGGCTGCTGACGGCCCTCACGCGCGACAAGCAGATCGGACCCCATGTCGTGCCGATCGTCCCCGACGAGGCGCGCACCTTCGGGATGGAGGGGCTGTTCCGCACGCTCGGCATCTACTCCTCGATCGGCCAGCTCTACGATCCCGTCGATGCCGACCAGGTGATGTACTACCGCGAGCACAAGGAAGGGCAGATCCTTCAGGAAGGCCTCTCGGAGGCCGGCTCGATGTCATCCTTCATTGCCGCGGGCACTGCATATTCGTGCCACGGCATGCAGATGATTCCCTTCTACATCTTCTACTCGATGTTCGGCTTCCAGCGCGTCGGCGACCTCGCGTGGGCCGCGGGCGACAGCCAGGCGCGCGGCTTCCTGCTCGGCGGAACCTCGGGGCGCACGACGCTCGCGGGGGAGGGCTTGCAGCACCAGGACGGCCACAGCTTCATCCTGGCGTCCACGATCCCGAATTGCCGCGCCTACGACCCGACCTTCGCCTACGAGCTCGCCGTGATCCTCCACGAGGGTCTGCTGCGCATGGTGCGCGATCACGAGAACGTCTTCTACTACGTCACCGTGATGAACGAGAACTACGCGCACCCGCCGATGCCCGAGGGCGTGCGCGAGGGCATCGTGCGCGGCATGTACGAAATCAGGCGGGGCGGTGGACCGAAGCACCGCGTCCAGCTGCTCGGCTCGGGCGCCATCCTGCGCGAAGTGCTGGCGGCGGCGGAGCTGCTCGAAACGGACTGGGAGGTGGCGGCCGACGTCTGGAGCGCCACGAGCCTGAACGAGCTGCGCCGCGACGGTCTCGATTGCGAGCGCTGGAATCTGCTCCACCCCGAAGAGACGCCGCGCCAGAGCTGGGTCGAGCGCTGCCTCGGCGGGCGGCCCGGGCCGGTCGTCGCGGCGACGGACTACATGCGCGCCCACGCGGATCAGATCCGCCCCTTCATCGCGCAGCGCTACAAGGTGCTCGGCACCGACGGCTACGGCCGCAGCGATACCCGGCGCCGCCTGCGGGAGTTCTTCGAGGTCGACCGCCACTGGGTCGTGCTCGCGGCGCTCAAGGCGCTCGCGGACGACGGCGAGATTCCTGCCGCGACCGTGAGCGCGGCGATGGCTCGCTATGGCCTCGACCCGAAGAAGCCGAACCCGGTGACGGTGTAGTCCCCCGGTCTGCGCAGAGGATCCCGTGGCGAGCGAGCGACAGATCACCGTCCCCGACATCGGTGACTTCCACGACGTGGAGGTGATCGAGGTGCTGGTCGCGGTCGGCGACCGCGTGAAGGCGGATCAGACCCTGATCACGCTCGAGAGCGAGAAGGCCACGATGGAGATCCCCTCACCGGCGGCGGGCGTGGTGCGGGCGCTGGCGGTCGGGCTCGGGGACAAGGTGAGCGAGGGGTCGCTGATCGCGACGCTCGAGGTGGACGAGGCTGCCGCCGCGGCCGAGCCGCCGCGCGCGCCGGTCGCAGCCGATGCGACGTCGGCGCCGCCTCCCGCGGCGGCGGCGATCCCCGAGCCGCCGCCCGCGGGCGTCGAGGCTGCGTCTGCGCCGCCCGCGCGCGAGGAGCCGTCCGCAGCGGAGGCTGCCCTCGCGCAGGGCGCGCCGCGCGGCGCGCTGGCCCACGCGAGCCCCTCGGTGCGGCGGCTCGCGCGCGAGCTCGGCGTCGATCTTTCGCGCGTGCCCGGCTCGGGCCGCAAGCACCGCGTCCGCACCGAAGACGTCCAGGCGTTCGTGAAGTCGGCGCTCGCGGCGGGCGCAACGGCCGCGCCGCTGGGCCTCCAGGTGGCGCCGCCGCCCGACATCGATTTCGCGAAGTTCGGCCCGATCGAGGTGCTCGAGCTGCCGAACCTGCGGCGCATCGCGGGGCGCAACCTGCACCGTTCCTGGGTGACCGTCCCGCACGTCACGCAGTTCGACGAAGCCGACGTCACGGATCTCGAGGCCTTTCGCCAGTCGAAGTCGCCGGAGTCGAGCCCGGAGGGCGTGAAGCTCACGCTGCTCGCCTTCCTGCTGAAGGCCGCAGCCGTGACTCTCAAGGAGTTCCCGCGCTTCAACAGCTCGCTCGATCGCAGCGGTGAGGCGCTGATCCTCAAGAAGTACTTTCACATCGGAGTGGCCGTCGATACCGAGCACGGGCTGGTCGTGCCGGTGATCCGCGACGTCGACCGCAAGGGCCTGCTCTCACTCGCCGCGGAGCTGGCCGACGTGAGCCGGCGCGCGCGCGCGCGAAGGCTGCGTCCCGAGGATCTCGCGGGCGGTTGCTTCTCGATCTCGAGCCTCGGCGGTATCGGCGGCACGGCCTTCACGCCGATCGTGAACACGCCCGAGGTCGCGATCCTCGGCGTCTCGCGCGCACAGCTCCGGCCGGTCTGGACGGAGGGCGCCTTCCAACCGCGGCTGATGCTGCCCCTCTCGCTCTCCTACGACCACCGGGTGATCGACGGCGCGGAGGCCGCGCGCTTCACGACGCGGCTGCGGGCTGTGCTTTCCGACATCCGCAACCTGATCCTGTGACGCAGCCCGGGGACGCGCGCATGAGCGGGTGGGTCGAGGTGCGGGTCCCCGACATCGGAGACTTCCACGACGTCGAGGTGATCGAGGTGCTGGTCGCCGCGGGCGACGCGGTGGCGGCCGAGCAATCGCTGATCACGCTCGAGAGCGACAAGGCGACGATGGAGATCCCGGCGCCGCGGGCCGGCGTCGTGCGCGAGCTCGCCGTGGCGGTGGGCGCGCGGGTCTCCGAGGGCTCGCTGATCCTGCGCCTCGAGCCGGCGGCGTCCGCGGGTGAAGTGGCGGCGCCCGAGCGCGCGGCGGCGCCGCAGGCGGCGGCTCCGACGCCGGCGTCGGGTCCGACCGCAGCGCCGGCGAGCGCCGCCGAGCCCCCGAGCGCGTCGAAGCTGGCGCGCTCGGCGACCGCGGGCGAAGGGCGCGCGGGGGTCGTCGTGCTGGGCGCGGGGCCCGGTGGCTACACCGCTGCGTTTCGAGCCGCCGATCTCGGGCTCGACGTGGTGCTGGTCGAGCGATACGAGCAGCTCGGCGGCGTGTGCCTGAACGTCGGCTGCATCCCGTCGAAGACCCTCCTGCACTTTGCCGAGGTGATCCGCGAAGCCGGCGAGCTCGCGCGCGCAGGCATCGAGTTCGGCCCGCCGCGCCTCGACCTCGCGAAGATCCGCGCGCGCAAGGACACCGTCGTGCAGCGTCTCACGACGGGGCTCGCCGGGCTCGCGAAGCGCCGCGGCGTGAAGGTGGTGCGCGGCACGGGGCGTTTCGTCGGGCCGCACGAGCTCGCCGTCGAGACCGCCGCGGGGCCCACGCAAGTCTTTTTCGAGCACGCGATCCTCGCGGCGGGCTCGCGCGCGCTGCGGCTTCCGGGCAGCCGCGACGACCCGCGCATCATGGACTCGACCGCGGCGCTCGCGCTCGCCGAGATCCCGCAGCGCCTGCTGGTGATCGGCGGCGGGATCATCGGCCTCGAGATGGCGGCGGTCTTCTCCGCGCTGGGCTCGCGCGTGACGGTGGTCGAGCTGCTCCCGGCCCTATTGGCCGGCACCGATCCCGAGCTGGTGAAGCCGCTCCAGCGCCGCATCGAGAAGCAGTACGAGAACATCTTTCTCTCGACCAGGGTCACCTCGATCGAGCCCCTGCAAGACGGGCTGCACGTCACCTTCGAAGGCCCGAAGGCGCCACACTCGGACGTGTTCGCGCGCGTGCTCGTCGCGATCGGGCGCCGCCCGAACGGCGATCTCATCGGCGCCGAGGCGGCCGGCGTGCACGTCGACGCGCGCGGCTTCGTGCCGGTCGACGCGCAGCAGCGCACGAACGTCCCCCACATCTTCGCGATCGGCGACGTGGTGGGCGAGCCGCTGCTCGCGCACAAGGCCACGCATGAGGGCAAGGTGGCGGCCGAGGTGATCGCCGGACGCAACGTCGCATTCGACGCGCGCACGATTCCGTCGGTGGCCTACACCGATCCCGAGGTGGCCTGGATGGGGCTCTCCGAGGCGCAGGCCGCGGAGCGCGGGATTGCAGTCGAGAAGGCGGTGTTCCCCTGGCTCGCGAGCGGCCGTGCCCTCGGCATCGGCCGCGAGGAGGGCATGACGAAGCTGCTCTTCGAGCCGGGGAGCCGGCGACTCGTTGGCGCGGGGATCGTCGGGCGCAACGCCGGAGAGCTGATTTCCGAGCTGGTGGTAGCGCTCGAGCTGGGCGCAGACGCCGCCGATCTCGCGCTCTCGATCCACCCGCACCCGACGCTCTCCGAGACGCTGGCTTTCGCCGCGGAGATCGCCGAGGGGACGATCACGGATCTCTACAATCCGAAGCGTTGAAGGCGCTCGTCCCGGATGGCGCGGACAGCCCGCGACTCGCGCGCGGCCCCTCAGCCATGCGCCTCCGGTGCGCGCACCGCTCCGCGAGCAGCCCCGGGCTCGAAGCGTTCGTTGCCACGCACAGGTTTCGCGAACGGCTCCGGGTCGTCGGCTCCGTTCGCCCGGGTGAGCGCACAGAAAGCCAGGATGCAAAAGGCGTAAAGAAGGATCCCGAGCAGGATGCTCATTCTCGTCCCCCCCCAATCAAAACGAGCTGTCTCTGGCCTCTCTCCTTCTCTCGCGCAGACGCGCGAGTGCTGGGCGCAAGCCCAGCCTGCGCCTAAAATGGCACACTGAATGTGACGGATATCACACAATTGTCGTAATTGCGGGCTCCGGAGCGATCGGGGCGCGCTCAGATCGGTCCCCGCGCACGGAATCGCCAGAGAAGCCCAGACGAGATCCCGTAGAGCAGCCCCGCCGCCACGAGAGCGAACTTGGGCCACGCGCAAGCGGCGGCGAGGGCGGGCCAGGCGCCCGGGGGCGAGGCGCCGAGCACGCGCAGCAGCGCCAGATTCTCGATTGCATCGAAGCCGCCGGCGGCGAGCTGCGCCCAGGCGAGCGCGGCGCCGGTTGCGGCGAGTCGCGATCCCGCGGCTCGCTCGCGGTCGGCGGCCGCTGCGCACAGCAGGGCGAGTCCGGGCGCGTAGGCGGCGAGGAACAGGAAATCGAGGCGCAGGCTCAGCGCGGCTCGCGTACGCCCGTCGCTGCCCCAGGCCTCGAGGATGCGCGCGGCGGTCTCGCGATCACCCGCGAGCTCGAAGGAGACGATGCCGTGGGGCGAGAGCGGGGTGTGCAGGCTCGCGTCGAGCCAGGCGAGCACGAGCATCATCGCGAGGCTGAGTGCGGCGAGAACGAGGATGCCGCCGCGGCGGGCTCGCGCCGGGAGTCGCACGAAGGGATGCGGGAGCGGAGCGGGCATCGCGATCACCCAGGCGTGGCCGCTGGCGCACGCAAACCTACCACGCGCCCGGTTCGCACGGTAAGCTGCGCCTTCCCCTCGGCCCCCCACGGCAGGAGCTTGCATGCCGATCGATCCGAACGCCGTCGGGAGCACCGGCGGCCCCGTCGAGCGCAGCTGGACTTCGAAGGACTGTCTGCTCTACGCGCTCGGCGTCGGCGCAGGCACGGACGAGCTCGCGTTCTCGACCGAGAAGGACCAGCGCGTGCTCCCGACCTTCGCCGTGATCATCGGCGGAGGCGGCATCCCGTTCGCTGCCATCGGCAAATTCAACCCGGCGATGCTCGTCCACGGCGAGCAGGCGATCGAGGTCTTCGGCTCGATTCCCGTCGAGGGCACGGTGCGCAGCACGGGCCGGATCGCGAACGTCTGGGACAAGCGTTCGGGCGCGGTCGTCGTGATGGAATCGGAATCGGTCGACGCCGTCACCGGCGAGCCGCGTTTTCGGACGCGCATGGCGGCCTTCATCCGCGGCGAGGGCGGCTTCGGCGGCGAGCGCGGCCCCTCGGGCCCGCGCAACGAGCCGCCGAAGCGAGCCGCGGATCTCGAGGTCCGCTACGAGACGCGGCCCGATCAGGCGCTCCTCTACCGGCTCTCGGGCGACCGCAACCCGCTGCACTCGGATCCGGAGTTCGCGAAGCGCGCGGGCTTCGAGCGGCCGATCCTGCACGGGCTGTGCAGCTACGGCTTCACCGGGCGTGCGCTGCTGCACGGCGTGTGCGGCGGCGATCCCGTGCGCTTTCGCTCCATGGAAGCGCGCTTCTCGAAGCCGGTGCTGCCCGGCGACACGCTCACGGTCTCGATCTGGGTCGACGGGGGCGAGGCGAGCTTCCAGACCTCCACGCAGCGCGGCGACGTGGTGATCGATCAGGGCCGCTTCACGTTCGTGTAGCCACCAGATCCCGGCGGCGCCGAGCGCGGCTTCGAGCTGCGCGCTCGGGCCTTCAGACGCGATGCCGGCCGGCCGATGGGGTTCGCATGTCGCTGCGAAGCCGCATCGGGTTGTGCGCGCTGGTCCTCGCCGTCGGCGGCTGCCTGATGCCGGCCCAGGGGACGGCGGTCTTCGTCGACATGCGTGCGGGGAGGTTCTGGTCCGGCAAGGGAATGCTGCTCGAGGTCTCCCCGGACAAGACCCGCTGCCAGGTCGTCGTGCGCGACCGCGCGCTCATCGTGCACGAAATGTGGGTCGATTGCCGCTGGGTGCACGAGCGCAACGCGCGCTGAGCCTTTTCACACGGCATCCCCGAACAGCTCGCGCAGGTAGGCGTTCAGGAAGCGACCGTGAGGGTCGAGCTCACGGCGCACCGCGTGGAAGTCGTCCCAGCGCGGATACAGCTCGCGCAGCTCGGCCGCCTTGCACGAGTGCAGCTTCCCCCAGTGCGGCCGCCCTCCGACGCTGCGGAAGATTGCCTCGCCATCGGCGAACAGGTCCTGGTAGGGGAGATCCGCTCCCTGGTGGAGTGAGAGCGTCACCGTCGCGCGTCCGTAGGCCGGCGAGAGCGGGATCGCGTCCGCCGCGAGCGTCCGGTACTCGACCGGCCAGAAAACGTCTGGATGGCGCCGGCGCATGCACTCGCGCAGCTCGAGGAAGCACGCGACGCCGTGCTCGGCCGGCACGGCGTACTCCATTTCGACGATCGGGATGTCGCGCAGCGAGGGCAGGATCTCGTGGGCGGGGCCGACGCGCTCGCGGCGTCGATCCGCCAGGACGCCGCTCGGGAGCGTGCTCGGGTTGAGCGCCTTCAGCTCGAGGCGGTCCTTTTGCGGCAGCCAGAAGAACTCGAAGTGGCGGTTCGACGCGATCTGCTCGGCGAGCGATTCGAGGGCGGGCTCGACGTCCTCGCGCCAGATGCGTTCGTGGAGCCGATAGGCGGGGACGAGCCGCAGCCGCACGGCGGCGATCACCCCGAACGCCCCGAGCGCCACACGGGCCGCCGCGAAGACGCGCGGATCGCTCGCCTCGGAGCACTCGAGCCGCTCTCCGCTCGCGCTGTAGAGGCGCAGCCCGACGACCTGATTCGAGAGGCTGCGCAGTCGGCTGCCGGTCCCGTGCGTTCCGGTCGCGATCGCTCCGGCGAGCGCCTGCACATCGACGTCGCCGAGGTTCTCCATCGCCAACCCGAGCTCGAGCAGCGGCGCGCCGATCTCGGCGAGCCGCGTACCGCCGCGCAGCGTCGCTTCGCGGGCCGGGACATCGGCTGCCTCGAGCCCCGCGAGCGCGTCGAGCTCGAGCAGCAGGCCATCGGTGGCGACGAGGGGGGTGTGCGAATGACCGCGTCCGGCGACGCGCACGCCGAGGCCCGCGGCCGCGGCGCCGCGCAGGAGCGCTGCGAGCTGCGCCTCGCTTTCCGGATGCTCGCTGCGCTGCGGCGTGCAATGCACGCTGCGCGACCAGTTGCACCAGCTCTGCGTCATGCGCCAAGATCCTGCCCAGTCAGGAGGCCTTTTCATGGTACAGCGCGAGCTTGCCGTCGCGAGCGTACACGCGGACAGCGAGATGAGCCCGCGCTATCGCAAGGCGCTCCTGCGTCTGCTCGCGGATCAGGCCCGAGCGGAGCTCTTCGCCGCGCACATGTATTCGAAGTGGGTGCGCAAGGCTCCCGGACCGGAAGAGAAGATGCGCGTGGCCGAGCTCGCGAAGGAAGAAACCGAGCACTGGTACCGGACGGTCAAGCTGCTCGAAGAGCTCGGCATTCCCGCGGATCAGGTGAAGCAGTACGAGGGCCACGACTGGTTCATCCCGGTGATGAACGTCCTGACGGGGCGCCTGCGCTGGATCGACATCCTGATGATGAGCTTCCTGATCGACCAGGGCGCCTACTTCCTGGTCGAGGATTTTGCGCAGAGCAGCTACGCGCCGTGGTGCAAGGTGGCGCACGAGATCCTCGAAGAGGAGGTGGGCCATCCGGAGTTCGGCGTGCGTTTCCTCGAGGAGCAGGTCCGGCGGCTCGGACCCGCACGCGTGCAGCGCGCGCTCGACAAGTGGTGGCGCGTAGGACTCAACATGTTCGGTCCCCCTCACACGCGTCGCACGCCGCTCTACTTGAAGCTCGGCCTCAAGTACCGCACCAACGAAGACCGGCGGCAGGCCTTTCGCGCGGCCACCGAGCCCGTGATCGAGAAGCTCGGGCTGACGGTGCCCCGGCTCTGGCGCTCGAGCTATCCCTTCCTCTGATCAGAAGTAGAGATTCCAGGAAAGGCCCACGCGGCCCCAGCTCGTGCCGAAATCGCGCTCGAAGGCGGTGTCGAGCTCGAGTGCGGTGCGGGGCCCGAGCGTCAGGCGCTGCTCGACACCGGCGCGCAGCCAGGTGGTCCGGTCGCCCAATGCGAAGCGCGTCACCTGGGCATACGCGTGTGCGCGCCAGCGGTCGTTCTCGCTGCCGACGAGCAGGCCGAGCGCGGCGCCGGGACCCAGCGCGTAATCCCGCGCCAGTGTCGGGCCCGCGTCGAGCGTGGCCTCGGCGAAGCCGTAGAGCGTGGCATCCCGCGGCAGGGCGAAGGCGAGGCCGACGCCTCCGTGTGTCCTCCAGACTGCTTCCGGGTCGAGATCGGATTGGCCGGCCTCGGGCTGGAGCCGCGTGCGGATGCCCGTGTCGAAGCGCCAGGACAGCGGCTGGAAGAGGGGATCCCAGGTGGTGAGGGATTGCAGGCCCAGGGCGACGAGCTCCTGCAGGCGCACCTGCTCCTGCTCCGGATACCAGCGCAGCGTGGTGTCGAGGAACTGCACGCCGGCGCCGCGCGTGTAGCCGCCCTGCGGGTCGAGCCAATCGTGGAGCGACGGGCGAGCGCGAAGATCCACGAACGCCCGCTGGTCCTCGTAGCCGGCCCGCAACGCGAAGCGTGCGGAGGCGTGCCCCTCGTGCGGCGGCACGCGCGGCGCCGGGACCGCGGGAAAGCTCGAGCCTTGCACGTCGACGCGGCTGCGCGCGACCAGGATGGCGCGGGCGCGCGACGCCGTCTCGTCGCGTGCGACCTCGCCCGCGATCAGCTCGTGGCGCAGGAGGTCGTAGGCCACCGTGAGCACGGCCGCTCGGCCGCGCGTGGCGAGCGCCCCGAGCTCGTCTGCGTCGGGCGCGAGCTCGCCGGTCGAGATCCGCAGCGCGAGGCTGCGCTCCGGCGCCGTGAGGTGCCGCACCGCATCGCGCAGCTGCGTCGTGGTCGACGGCCGGTAGACGGCTTCTCCGACCAGGCCGGCTTCTTCGACCGCCGCCCGCACGGAGTCCGCCGGGATCACCCACAGCGGGAAGCGCTCCGTCAGGCGCAGGGAAGGGCGTGCGACCTCGAGCAGGCCCAGCAGCTGCCAGGAGCAATTCTCGTCGAAGTAGTAGTAGTCGAATCGGATGCCCTGAAGCTCCCAGAGGTGCATCAACAGCAGGTCGATCTCGGCGCGCGAGAGGTCGAGCCGGTATTCCCAGATGTCGCGGCTCTCCCAGTCCCCGTACTCCTTCACCTTCTCGTAGTAGGGGCCGATCGCGTAGTACCCGGGATAGAAGCCGAGCATGCCCTTCATGACGTAGAGCGGCCCGCCGTCGTTTCCGGTTGCGCCCGAGAAGTTGATCGCCCACGAGATCAGGTCGTGGCGTCCCTCGCCGACCGCCGTGTCCAGTCGTAGTAGCGTGTGCCCGAACATCGACGCCGGATTGTTGAGGAAGGCTTCGGGGAAGACGAAGGTGATGCCGCTCGGATCGAGCTCCGCGTACCACGCCTCGAAGCGCGGACAACGTCGTGGCGGCAGACGCTGCGGGTCGAACGCGAGCTCGGCGGCGAGCCAGTGATGACGCGCGATGAAGGCGCATTGCGCGGGTTCGCGATCCGGCTCGGACGGGGGCGGCGCAAAAAAGCTCGCGAGCGTCGCCTCGAGCTCGGCCTGCGCGTCGCTGCGGCCGGTCGGGGCGAGGAAGAAACCCGGCGCATCGGCGCTGCTCGTGGCGCCGATGCGGAACCAGCTCTCGTGGTAATGCAGCAGACGCCGCCACTGCGGAGCGTCAGCGAGGCGCAGCTCGCGGGAGCGCGCGATCAGCGCGGCGAGATAGGCGTCGTTTGCCTCTGCGCGCGCCGCGAGCGGGGCGAGGCAGCAGAGCAGGGCGAGTCCGGCGCGGTGCGCGCGCAGCAAGTGGAGCAGCGCGGCGCCCCGCCCTCGCAGGAGGGCGGGGGCCGCGCGACGGGGATCAGCTCTTCGCGTAGACGGCGAGCTGCTCGTCGGAAGCCAGCAGGCGATCCAGCGAGCCGATCACGTCGTTCTCGGTGACGTCATCGCCGGCGAAGATCTCGGCGAAGTGCGCCTTCGAGAACGCGTAGAAGGCCGGCTGGTCAGTCTGGGCGACGCCCTTCAGGTGAGCGAAGGTGGCGAGCACCTCGCCCTCGCCGACGGCCATCTCGCGCGCGAGGCGATCGAGATTGGCGCCGGCGAACATGCGCAGGCGGGCGTCCGCGGTGACGGTGCCGCCCTGGTGGCAGCCGAGCGTTCCGAACGAGATGCCGAAGGTCTGGAAGCCGAACGAGCCATTGGTCGTGGCGCCGAGGACCTTGGGCATGACGCCCTTGCTCCCCTGCCAGACGGAGGTGCCCGGTCCACAGCCGATGTCGGGGTCGGCGAACGCTGCGCCGACCGGTACGAGCAGCAAGCAGGCGACGAGAAGCAGTTTCCTCATGAAATCCCCTCTTGAAGGTGAAGAACGTCGAATCGCAAACGATCCGCCGATCTTGGGTACCCGATCGAGGAGGACTGTCAAGCACCGTGGGGACAGGCCCGCGCTGAACGGTGGGCGGCGTCAGCGACGCGGCGGCGGCGGCAGGACCGCGGCCAGCGCCGCGACCTGCGCCGCCGGCTGCCAGTCCGCCATGCCGGCTGTCCACACGAGCGTGTCGGGGCGCAGCCGCCCCGAGCTCGCGAGCTGCGCCGGCGCGAAGGGGCCGTGCGACTGACCGGCTTCGGCGATCCACCAGGCCTGAGCAGGCGGCGGCGGTGGCGTCTGCGGCGCGCCGCGGGAAGCGCCGGGCAGGAGCGGAGATGCGATCGCCATGCCCATGCCGACGCCGACGCCGGCGCCCGCGAGCCCGCCGGCGGGATTCGCCGCCGCGACGGGCATCGAGCGCCCGAGCTGATAGGCCTGGTACGCCGCGGCATCGCCGATCACGTTCATGCTGGTGCGCGCATCGAGCGCCTGCTCCACCTCGGCCGGGGCCGAGACGTTCACGATGTAGAGCTGCGGGATCTCGAGCCCGTACTCGTCGTCGATGCGCGTGCGCACCAGATCGCGCAGGCGATCCGAGAGCGACTGGTAGTTCTTCGAGAGATCGACCAGCGCGATCTCGGACTTCGCGACGAGATCAGCGAAGGCGGTTGCGATGATCGAGCGCAGCAGCTCCCCGATCTCGTCGGACTCGAAGGAGGCGTCGGTCCCGACGAGCTGCTCGAGCAGACGCTTCGGCTCGAGCGCGCGCAGGGTGTAGGTGCCGAAGGCGCGCACGCGCAGCGGGCCGAAATCGGGGTCGCGCAGCAAAACCGGGGAAGGCGTTCCCCACTTGAGATCCGTGATCAGCCTCGTGCTGACGAAGTACACCTCGGCCTTGAAGGGGCTGTCGAAGCCGTAGGCCCAGCCCGCGAGCGTCGAGAGCACGGGCAGGTTGCGCGTCTCGAGCCGGTGCTGGCCGGGCGAGAAGACGTCGGCGAGCTTGCCCTCGCGCACGCAGACGGCGAGCTGGCCCGGGCGCACGATCAGCTGCGCTCCATTCTTGATCTGGTTGTGATAGCGCGGGAAGCGCCAGACGAGAGTATGCCGGCCGTCGTCGATCCATTCGATGATGTCGACGAGCTCGGCGCGCAGCTTGTCCAGAAGCCCCATGTTGCGTTCCTCCTCGCGCTTCTCAATCGAGAAGCAGTTTGATCAGCTTCAAGAGACCCAGCCCGAGGCTGGCGGGCGCGTCCTCGCGCTGGCGTTGCAGCTCGAACTGCGCGCGCACGCGCGCAAACTCGGCGGTCGCGCGAGCCTCGGCGCGCGACGCCGGCGGGGTCTCGGCGAACACCGGCGACTGCGTGCCGCCCGACAGGATGAACCCGGTGATCTGCTCGAGCTCGTCGGCATCGAGCCAGCTGCCGTGCTCGCCGCAGACGTCGAGGATCACCCCGGAAGAGCGGCGGAAGTTCCGGCGCAGCATCTGGACGCCGCAGCTCGGGCAGCGCCGGTACTCGACGCGCTGCGCCGCCGGGTTGGCGCCCTTGACGCGGGGCGCCGCCGTGAGCGCCGCCGAGGGATCCTGCTGCTTGCGCAGCTCGATCGCCCGGGTGATGAGCCGATCGAAGTGCTCGCCGGGCACCCAGAGTCCGCCGCAGCTCGTGCACTCGTTCACGGAAATGCCGGCGACGGTCTGCGCGGGCATCAGCGCGTCGCAGATCGGGCAGCCGATCTCGACGCCCTGCGACTGGATCGGCTCGGGGCGGAACGCGACGCCGCAGGCGGTGCAGAAGCGCGCGTCGTTCGCGTTGCGCGCGCAGCATTCGGGGCAGATCAGCGAGAGCTTGCGCGGATCGCCCTCGCGCACGATCGAGGAGCCGCAGAACTCGCAGCTCTTCGCGCGCTCGCCGACCGCCGCGCCGCAGGCCGCACAGCGGTGGATCTTCGCGTCGATCGGCACCAGGGCGCGGTTCTCGAGCACGGCTCCGCAGCGGCAGTCGATGGTCTCGGCCGCCACGTCGCTGACGTCGTATTGGGCGTGGCAGGTCTCGCAGGCGATCAGCCGCACGCCGTTCGCGTCCCCTGCCGGCACACGCGCCGGCCCGCAGGGTCATCGGGCCGCCGGGGGCTCGACTTGACGCGCGGGGGCCGGGGCATCGGGCGCGGAAGCCTGCGCCCGCTCGACGAGATCGCGCAGCTCCGCGAGGCGCATCTGCACGTCGGCCGGCACCTGCCGGCCCCCGGAGCCGGTGTAGCCCGACACGAGGAACTCCCGGAGCTGCGCGAGCGCCTGCGGCGCGAACGGCGCGCCCGGCGCCATGCGGATGGACGTCTCGAGATAGACCTCGGTCTGCGAGAGCCAGAAGGACCGGCCCACGCGCGACTCGATCTCGCCCAGCTGAAAGAAGGCCAGCGCGACGTCCGGTCCCGGCGCTGTGACATCGGTGAAGCGGTGCAGCTCGCCCGAGGCGGCGAGGTCGTAGACGAGCGCGTCGCGTTCGTCGGGGAAGCGCGCGCGACCCTGCGCCACGGCGAGCAGGGCGTTCGCCTCCGCGAGGGGCGTCGCCGCGCGCTTGCGGCTGGCGATCTCGCGCAGCGACGCGACCCAGCGCCCGACCCGGACGCGCAGCCGCTCGGGAACGTCGGCGCGTGCGGCGAAGCGCTCGAGCGTGCGGGCCGGGCGCTCGAAGTCCCGGCGCACGCGCAAGCACAGCTCGAGGTATTCATCGAGGACGCCGGTGAGATCGAGGTCGCTGGCGGTGTAGTCCGGCGATGCGAGCAGCGCCTCGTTCGTCTCCTGCGCGCGCTCGAACTGGCGGGTGGCGAACTCGAGTCTCGCGCGCTCGTCGAGAGGCAGGGCCGCGACGCGTTCCTCGGACATCAGCCGGCGCCCGAGCGATGCATCGCGCTGGCTCGGCAGGCGCGAGTGGCAGGCGACGCAATCCTGCGTGATTTCGTGAAGCAGGAAGCGCGCTTCTTCGCTGCGTCCATCGGCGTAGCGCCGCCGGATCTCCTCGGTGTCGCGGGCGAGCGAGCGCGAGAGGAAGCCGAAGCCCGCGTCGCGGCTGCGGCCGTGGGCTTCGAGCTTCGAGCCGGCCGCGGCGAGCTTCGTGAGGGCCGAAAGGATCGCCTCGCGCTGCGCCGGATCGGCAAAGCGCCCCTCGTCGAGGCTCGCGGGCAGCACCTCGGCGAGGGCGCGAAAGATCTCGCCCATCGTTGCGCGCGGCTCTCGCGACGCCGCGTCGTCCGACGACGCCCGCGCGACCGCAGCCGCGAGCAGGCCACCCAGCAGGACGATCGACCAGCGAGTCATGCTTTCCCCCATGCGCACGAGCGCGCTGCGAGACTGTCGCAGCGGCGGCTTCCGTGCCAGCGTTCGGGGCGAAGGGACGAGGTCGCTCGGCCCGGGTTGGGGCGCGCTGGAGACGCCACGGGGCGCCCGGCCCCAGCGATCGCGGCCTCGAAGAACCCCGGCTCGGCATGCCGCGTGCACCCGGGATGAGACGGGTGGCGCGCCGCCGCCCGGGAGGTTGCATGGTCGAGACGCCGGCCGAGCCCGATGCGAGCGTGAAGCGCCTCGCGGAGCTGTTCCGGTCGCACCCGGCCTGGACGCGCGCCGCGGCGCTGCTCTCGGAGGAGGCGTGCAGCAACGTGCGCTTCCTGCACCGCCCCGGAGAGATCTGGCATCTCTCGCGAGTGCAGGGAGTGACGCGGCTCGAGCCCGGGGCGCTCCCGGACGCGGATCTCGAGCTGGGCTTCCCGCCGGGCGCGATCGATCGTCTGGCCCGGGCGCGCGGCGGAATCGGGGACTTTGCGGTGGCGCTCTTCGAGCTCGCCATCGAGCCCGACCCGGCGCTGCGGGTCGAGCTGCGCATCCTGTCTCCGTTCCTCACGCTCACGCGGCGCGGCTATCTGCGGCTGCTCGTGGCCGGCGGGCCTCGCGTGCTCGCGTGGGGGGCGACGCACGGCGTGCGCAGCCTCGGCGAGCTACGCCGCTGGGTCGCCCGCGTGCGCGGCGGCGCCGGGGTGTCGCCGGGGACGAAGATGCCGCAGGATCCCGCGGCCAGATCCACCCGCCCGCGGCGGCCGCGCAGGAGAGCGCCTTGAAGATCTGCAGCGCGGTCGAGGCCGCCGCCCGCATGAAGCCGATCGATACGCTCGCGCTGCCGCTCGGCCCCGGCATTCCGAGCGCGTTCCTCGATGCGCTCGGGGAGCGTGACGATTGGCGAGAGCTCACCGTCTTCGCGGCGTTGCTCACCCACCCCTACCGACTCTTCACGCGTCCGGGTGTACGCCTGCTCTCGGGATTCTTCGGGCCCGTCGAACGAGCGCTGCGCGCGGCGGGGCACGACGTGCGCTTCGTTCCGGGCGATTTCCGGCGCTTTGCAAAAATCGCGCATGGGCTCGCGCCGCGCGTGATGGCGACGAGCGTCGCGGCGGCGGGGGAGGGGGGCCGCATGAGCCTCTCGCTCCATGCCGGTGCGATGGTCGCGGAGCTGCATCGCTGCGGCGCCGATCCGGAGCGCCTGCTGGTGGTCGAAGCGAGCCCGCGGTTTCCGCGCACGCTCGGGCTCCCGCCCGAGCACCCGCATGCGCTCGAGCCGGGCGAGATCGACCTGCTCGTGCACAGCGATTGCGCGCCGCGCGAGCTGCCCGATGAAGCCCCGAACGAGGTCACGGCCGCGATCGCCGAGCACGCGCTGCGTTTCATCCCCGACGCGGCGACCCTCCAGACCGGGATCGGCGGGATTCCGAGCCAGCTGGTCGCGCGGCTCGCCGCGCGGCCCGGCGGTGACTACGGCGTCCACTCGGAGATGTTCACGACGGGGCTCATGCAGCTGCACCAGGCCGGCAAGGTGAGCAACCGCCGCAAGGGCATCTTCGAGGGCTTCTCGGTGGTGACTTTCGCGATGGGCACGCGCGAGCTGTACGATTGGCTGGAGGGTCGTGACGACGTGCGCTTCCTGCCGGTCGACGTGGTGAACGATCCGACCACGATCGGCCGCAATCAGCGGATGATCTCGCTCAACGGGGCCCTCGAGGTCGACCTTCACGGCCAGGTGGTGGCCGATACGATTCACGGAGCGCAGTACTCCGGGATCGGCGGCCACGAGGATTTCGTCTCGGGCGCCGCGCTCGGCGACGACGACAGGTCCTTGTTGTGCCTGCCCTCGACCTCGCTCGTGGACAGCCGGCGCGTCTCGCGCATCGTGCGCATGCTCGCGCCGGGCTCGATCGTGACCACGCCGCGCCACCAGGTGGACGTGATCGTCACGGAGTTCGGGGCGGCGGAGCTCGGCGGGTGCACGGTCGAGGAGCGCGCCGCTCGGCTCACCGCGATCGCCCATCCCGATTTCCGCGACGAGCTCGCGGGTGGTCGCGAGGCACTCTCGCGATGAGGGGGTCAGCGATGCGCAGCGTTCCGATCGTGCTCCTGGTCTGGCTGGTGGTGGCCGCGGGAAGCACGCGCGCCGAGCCCGCGTTCGACCCCGTGCTCGCGGAGCTCGGGGCGGAGGCGTTCCCGCGCTACTGCGCGAGCTGTCACGGGATGCGCGGCGAGGGCAACGGCCCTGCGTCGGTGGCGCTGCGCACGCCGCCGGCAGACCTCACGCGCATCGCCGCGCGCCGCGGGGGGGTCTTCCCGGACGGGGAGATCGCCCGCTTCATCGACGGACGCTTCGCGCTCCCCGCGCACGGAAGCCGGGAGATGCCGATCTGGGGCGAGCGCTTCGGCGACGCGATTCCGGATTCGGGCGTCGCCGAGGAGGTCTCGCGCGGGCGGATCGCCGTTCTCGTCGAGTACCTGAAATCGATCCAGCGCAAGGATTGATTTCGCCGCGGTTTCGAGTGCGTCACCGGGTCGACACGCCCGGGACGTTGCAGAACGCCGTTTGGGATGCCTGAGCTCCCAGCTTCACCGAAACGACGTTTTGCGGCGGCCGGCGACGTTCTCGCGTGCGTGAACGATCGGCTGCGGTCTCGCGAAGAATCCGTGAATGACTGCGTTCGTGACGGTGTCATGACCTCACGCAGGTACGCTGGCTGCGGAGGAAGCGTCGCGATGCCGATCCAGGTGAGCTTCGAGATTCCCGACGCCGATCTCGCGTACTTCCGCGCCGTGATCCGCAAGGCGCAGGACGGCGCCCGCGGGCGCAGCGAGCCGGCGATCATCGCGGCCGCGCGACGCGTGGCCTTCGACATGCGCAAGCGCAAGCTCCCGGAGTTCGTCGAGCAGCGCGAACGGCGCGGGGGGCAGCTTCTCGATCTTCTTCCAGGGAGCACGGCTCAGGCCGTGCCGTGTCGCGAGGACTCGTGGCGCCATCGTGAAGCAATCGCCTCGAATGCGTCACATGAAAAGGCGACTTTCGCACTCGCTGGCGATCGAACCCCATGCGAAGCGAGGCACCGCCCATGCGTCACCGGCTCCCGCTGAGAACCCTGCCTGCTCTGCTCGTGACGGCGCTCGGCTGTGCCACGTTCTCTGCGCAGCCCTCCGCGTGCCCCAAGGGCATCGAAGAAGTCCTCGCACATCCCAGCCTGCTGCGCGAGCAGGCCGATGCCGCCCTCGAGAATGACGACCTGGAGCTGGCCTACCGCTACCTCGCACTGATCGAAACGCTGCACCCGGACAGCGCCGAGAGCCGCGAGCTGTTTCCCGCGGCCGCGAAGCTCTTCAAGAGCGCCTACTTTCGCAACCGGATCGCTCATCCGAACTCGGTGTGGCTGACCTCGGAGCCCGTTTTCATGTTCCAATGGCTGGCGACCCTCTTCCAGGACGAGGGGGACTTTCCCAAGCAGCAGGTGGCCACCCTGTTCATTGGCATGCCCCTCACCTTCTACGATGATTTCGCGGTGTATGCCAAGACCCGCCCGAGGCTGTCGCGATGGCAAATCCGGGCGAAGGAAGACGACGGCAGGATCGAAGCGATCACGGGCCAGCTGGCCGAGGGGCCGGGCGGGCGGGTCAGCGCGGAGAGCCGCTGACGGCACCAAAGCCAGCGTCGAGCGCCGCCGTCAGCTCCGGCGCGAGGTCCGCGTTCCAGCTGGATTCGAGGAGCAACCGGCCTTCGCTCGTCAACAGCGCAACGGCCGGCAGCGCCGTCTTCCCGGACAGCAACGTGCGTGTGTAGGCCTCGGATACGTGATCGAGCACGAAGGGCATGGTCCATTCGAGCGACCGCAGCCGTTCGGCGAT
>Ga0210377_10000976_pt1 | contig 26817 bp, 23 predicted proteins | sample PLM4_65_b1redo_FD_155480 | JGI IMG/M metagenome (GOLD analysis project Ga0210377, IMG submission 155480) | Groundwater sediment microbial communities from an aquifer in East River, Colorado, USA - PLM4_65_b1 redo | ecosystem: Environmental > Terrestrial > Soil > Riparian zone | place: USA: East...
CGTTGGCGATAGGGTTGCTGGCGCTTGTCCCCAGTCTGCTCATCGCCGCGTGGATCGGCGTGCCCATGCGCGGGAGTCTCGCGCTGTTCTTTCTGTGTTCCGCCGTGTTCCTTGTCAGCAGCATGGGGATCGGCATTCTGATCGCGACGGTCGCGGAAACCATGCAGCAGGCGCTGCTGATTTCTTTCCTGGTCCTGTTTCCCATCCTGTTTCTTTCCGGGACCGTCGTGCCCCTGGAGAGCATGCCCTTGGGACTTCAGTATCTGGCGGAGCTCAGTCCTCTGCGCCATTACATGGATGCGATCCTGGGCATTTTCTTCAAGGGCGTGGGACTGGAGATGCTGTGGCACCGCGTCGCGGCCATGGCCGTGATCGGGGTGGCGCTATTGGCCGGCGGCATCCTGCAACTGCGTCGTCGGATGCGTTAGAACGAGAGTGCTTTCGAACCAACCTAAGGAGACACGACCATGGAAAAAGACCCGGTGTGTGGCATGCTGGTGGATCTCCCGCGCGCGGTGGGACAGCGGACCGCCGGGGGGAGAACCTATTATTTCTGCAGCGCAGGCTGTGTGGCCAAATTCGACGCCAAGCCGGAGCGCTACGTTTCGCAAGACGCCAAGGAGAAGACGTGATGTGCGTATGGTTCCCCGATACTGACGCATGAGATCGCCCCGGATCGGCGTGGTGCTGAGTTCGGGTGGGACGCGAGGCGTTTATGCGCACACCGGGTTTCTCATCGCGCTGGAACGACTGGGGATTTCCGTCGCCGCCGCCACAGGGTCCAGTGCCGGCGCGATCGTCGGCGCCATGGCCGCAAGCGGCACCGATCTGCGCGCGTGGTCGGAAACCATCGCCCAGATTGATCGTGCACGCTTCTGGCGGCCGGATCCCCTGGCGTATGTGTTGTGGCAGTTTCTTATCCGCCGGGGACGAGGCTACACCGGATTGTCTGGCGCCGAAGCGGCGGTCGAGTTCTGCCGCAGCCAGTTGGCGGTTCAGACGTTTGAGGAATGCCGTTACCCGTTTTACGCCCTGGCCGTCAGTCTTGGGCGAGGACGCAAGGTGGTCTTCTCGGAGGGGCAACTGGCGCCGCGCATCGTGGCAAGCGCCGCGATGCCGGTTCTGTACCGACCGGTTGAGATCGACGGCGATTGGTACTGCGACGGCGCGCTGGCTGATCTGGCGCCGACGGATGCCATCTGCTGTAAACATCGCCTGGATGCGCTGATCATTCATCACGTCTCCAGCCGGTATGAGGGCCAGAAGGACCTGAAGCGTATTCGGGAAGGTCCTTGGTCGATGCTTCGTATACTGGAGCGGTTATTGTTCCGCCGACGTCCGTGGTATCTTTCCGACGAGCGATTGAGCTTTCACCGATGTCCGTGTGGGTGCGGAGCCATCGTCGTAGTGGTCGAACCGCAATTGCCTGAACTCCAGTGGACTCTCGATAAAAGCGGCCCGCAGATCCAGAAGTCGGCCATGGAACAAACCCAAGCCTACTTGCGACCCTATGTGGATGCCCTATTGAGCGACCCGAGGAATCATTTGCCCCCCGCGCCAAGCGGTGGTCTTGCTTGAGCTATTCGCTAGCCGATGGGAGCGAATACGGGGCGTTCCATAGCCTGTCCTACGCCCAGCTCCAGTGGTTTTTCTAAAAACAACCCTTTCGTGGGGTTGTCCTTTCCCTTCAGTCGGCACAGAATAGCCCGACGGAGAGATGAGCGTTCACTCAAAAGGGGGGACGATGGAACTCGCGTTCTGGGGCGCCGCCGGTACGGTGACCGGATCCAAATACCTGGTCACGACCGGCGGGCGGAAGATTCTCATCGATTGCGGGCTGTTCCAAGGATTTAAACACCTCCGGTTGCGAAACCGGGCGCCGTTGCCCCTTGATCCCCGCGAGATCGATACCGTGGTGTTGACCCACGCCCACATCGACCACAGCGGGTATCTGCCGCTGCTCGTCAAGAACGGGTTTTCCGGACGCGTCTATTGCAGCCACGCCACGCGCGATCTCTGCGGCATCTTGCTGCCGGACAGCGGGTACCTTCAGGAAGAGGAGGCGGCCTTCGCCAATCGGCATGGGTACTCCAAGCACGCGCCGGCGCTCCCGCTGTACACGCGGGAGGAGGCCGAGCGCTCGCTCGCGCGGCTCACCCCGGTCGCGTTCGAGCACACGGTCGATCTGGGCGACGGACTGACGATGCGGCTGGCGCCCGCTGGCCATATCCTGGGCGCGGCGTTGGTCGTGCTTTCGCACGCCAAGTCGGTCCTCGTGTTTTCCGGCGACCTCGGACGACCGAATGACCCGATCATGCGCGCTCCCGCGATCATCCCGAGAGCGGATTACCTCGTGATCGAGTCCACCTACGGCGACCGCCGCCACGATCCGACCGATCCCCAAGCCGAGCTGGCGTCGGTGATCAACCGCACGGTCAAACGGGACGGGGTGGTCGTGATTCCCTCGTTCGCGGTGGGCCGCGCGCAGACCGTCCTGTATTACCTGCACCTCCTCAAGTCCTCGGGCGCGATTCCGGACGTGCCGGTCTTTCTCAACAGCCCGATGGCCGTCGATGCGACCGGCATTTACCGAGAGCATCGCAGCGAGCACCGCCTGACGCCGGCGGCGTGTCAGGCGATGTGCGGCGCCGCGCGCTTCGTGAGTAGCGCGGAGGAGTCCAAGCAGCTCAATACCCGGCGGGGCCCCATGATCCTGATCTCGGCGAGCGGCATGGCGACCGGAGGACGCGTGGTTCACCACCTCAAGGCCTTCGCGCCCGACCCGAGGAATACGGTCCTGTTTGTGGGGTTCCAGGTTCCCGGGACGCGCGGCGCCGCCATCGTCGGCGGCGCGGAATCGGTCAAGATCCATGGGAGCTACGTGCCGATCAAGGCCGAGATCGTCGCCTTGAACAACCTCTCGGCGCATGCCGATGCGTCGGAGATCATGGAGTGGCTCACGCACATCCATCCCGCGCCCCGGCAAACATTCGTGACGCACGGCGAGCCCGCCGCCGCGGATGCGTTCAGACATCGGATCGAAGAGACCTTGAAGTGGAATTGCCGCGTGCCCGAGCATCTCGAAACGGTGACGTTGCGGTGACCGCCCCCGTTTCCCGCCACGCGGCGCATCGCCTGCGGTTGCGCCGGCTGGGCATCGAGACGTACCAGGAGCCCGTGATCTATATGCGCAGCGACTGTGACGTGTGCCGGTCGGAGGGGTTCGAGGCCCAGTCCCGCGTGGAGATCTGCCGGGACGGCCGATCCATCATCGCGACGCTCAACGTCGTGACGTCCGATCTGTTGGCGCGGGATGAGGCAGGCCTTTCGGAAGTGGCGTGGCGGATCCTCGGCGCGGAGACGGGTGATGCGGTCACCGTGCGGCATCCCGCGCCCTTGGAGTCGCTGGGTGCGGTGCGCGCGAAAGTGCATGGGAAACGATTCGACGACGCGGCCATGACCGCGATTGTGGGAGACATCGCGGCCGGCCGCTACGCGGACGTGCACGTGGCGCTGTTCTTGACGGCGAGCGCGGGAGGTCGGCTCGATCTCGAGGAAACGACGGCGCTCACCCGCGCGATGATCGCCGTGGGCGAGCGCCTGGAGTGGGATCGAAGCCCGGTGGTCGACAAGCACGGCGTGGGCGGGCTGCCCGGGAACCGCACCTCGCTGGTGGTGGTCCCGATCGTGGCCGCCTTTGGGTTGACGATGCCCAAAACCTCGTCGCGGGCCATCACCTCGCCGGCGGGCTCGGCCGACACGATGGAAACCCTCGCGCCGGTGGCGCTCGATCTGGCGGGGATGCGCCGCGTGGTGGCGCGCGAGGGAGGTTGCATCGTGTGGGGCGGGTCGGTCCTCTTGAGTCCGGCCGACGACGTGTTGATCCGGGTCTCGCGGCCGCTCGATCTCGACGGCGAGGGACAGCTCGTGGCGTCGATCCTCTCGAAGAAGGCCGCGGCGGGGTCGAGCCACGTGGTCGTCGATTTGCCGGTGGGGCCGACCGCCAAGATCCGCAGTGCGGAAGCCGGCCGGTCGCTCGCGCAGCGATTGGAGGACGTGGGGCGCGCCGTGGGGTTGGTGGTCCGTGTCGTGATCACCGACGGGTCGCAGCCGGTGGGCCGGGGCATCGGCCCGGGGCTTGAGGCCCGGGACGTGTTGGCGGTCTTGCGCGGCGACAAGGACGCGCCGCCGAATCTCCGCGAGCGCGCGCTCTTGCTGGCGGGACACGTGCTGGAGCAATCGGCGCGCGTGCCGAGCGGACGGGGTCGGGCGCTGGCCGAGACGATTCTCGACGACGGGCGCGCGTGGCGAAAATTTCAAGCGATCTGCGACGCGCAGGGGGGGATGCGCGAGCCCCCGCGCGCGAAGCACACGGCGGTCGTGACGTCGCACCGAACGGGGAGGGTCGCCGAGATCGACAACCGCCGCCTCGCGCGCGTCGCCAAACTGTCGGGGGCGCCTCGCGCGGCGGCGGGCGGCGTCGATTTGCACGCGCCCCTGGGAACGCGGATCGCCGTCGGACAGCCCCTGTTCACGGTCCACGCCGAAACGCCGGGCGAGTTGGCCTACGCCATGGGCTACGCCGAGACCCAGACGGATCTGGTGCGCGTTCAGGAGGACGCATGAGGTCCGTCATTCTCCCGTTTCCGGACAACGCCGAGACGGCGGCGTCCCTCGCCAAGCGCCTGGATGCGGAGGTGGGCGCGGTGACGCTGCGGCGCTTTCCGGACGGGGAGACGTATGTGCGGATCGAGACGCCGGTGACGGGGCGCGAGACGATCCTGGTCTGCACGCTCTCGCGGCCCGATGAGAAGATGCTCCCGCTGCTGTTGGCCGCGGCGACGGCGAAGGATCTCGGCGCGACCCGGGTGGGCTTGGTTGCCCCCTATCTCGCGTACATGCGCCAGGATGCCCGCTTCCAGCCCGGCGAGGGAATCACGTCGAGGTATGTCGCGCGCCTGTTGTCCCAGGCGGTGGACTGGCTGGTGACGGTCGATCCGCACTTGCACCGGTACCGATCGCTCTCCGAGGTGTACTCGATTCCGACCCGGGCGGTGCGGGCGGCGCCGCTCATCGCCCAGTGGATTCGGAACCACGTCTCCTCGCCGGTGGTGGTGGGGCCCGATGGCGAAAGCGCGCAATGGGCTCAGGTGGTGGCCGACGAAGCCGGTGCGCCGTCCGTCGTCTTGAACAAGACCCGACGTGGCGATCGGGATGTCGAGGTCTCCTTTCCCGACGCCGAGCGCTGGAAAGGGTACACGCCGGTGGTGGTGGATGATCTGATTTCGACGGCTCACACGATGATCGAAACCGTGGGGCATGTGAAGCGCGCCGGGTTACCGGCGCCGATCTGCGTCGCCGTGCACGCGGTCTTCGCCGAGCGGGCATATGCCGACCTCGTGGCGGCGGGACCGGCGCGCGTCCTGACGTGCAACACGGTTCCCCACGCCTCGAACGGTTTGGATGCGACGGATCTATTGGCGGACGGAGTGCAAGAAATACGAATGGTATAGGGGTTCAACGGGTTGAACCCCTGTGCAGGCACAGGGGTGAGCGAGGGGCGGGGCAGTTCACGAGCGGAAGGAGGAGACCATGACCGTGTTGCGACGGCTCAAAGCGTATCTGGACGAGAACGAGGTGAAGTACGAGGTGCTGGTGCACCCGGAGACGTATCGGGCGCCCGCCACGGCGGAGGCGCTGCACGTGCCGGGGAAAGAGATGGCGAAGGTGGTCATGCTGAAAGACGGTGGGGATGACTTGATGGCGGTCCTGCCTTCAACCTTTAAGCTCGACCTGCACCGCCTCCGGGAGGTGCTGAGCAGTCAGACGATTCGGCTCGCGACGGAGGAGGAGATGGCCCAGGTGTTCCCCGACTGCGAAGTCGGGATGATGCCGCCGTTCGGCAATCTGTACGGTCTCGACGTGTTGGTGGACGGCGTCTTGACCGAGGACGAAGAGATCGTGTTTCCCGCCGGGACCGCCCGCGAGGCGATCAAGATGGGGTACGACGATTTCGAAGAGCTGGTGGTGCCGCGGGTGGTGGAGTTCAGCGACCGTGAGGTGAAGTACTAGTACAGGCTGCTGAAAAAGTCCATCTGCTGCGTTCTCGGTCGTCGGAAATCCTCACGTACGACCCAGTACGCTCCGGTTTCCTCCTCCCTGCGGCCTTGCATCTGGAGCTTTTTGAGCAGCCTGTTGGGAATGTGTCTGAGTATTTGGGTGTTGGAGCCTGTTCAGGAACGGTCAGATGCAAGGCGGAGCGAGAACCGGACCGCAGCGTACTGGGTCGTACGTGAGGACCGGAAGCGAAGCGACAACGCCGCAGATGACCCTTCATGGACAGGCTCCTGGCGGCGGCTTGATCGGCGCCCACCTCCGTCCTTCGGTGAGCAGGGACGAGAGGGCGTGGTGGGAGACCGGTCGGCTGAAGAGGTAACCCTGCATCGCGTCGCACCGACGCGAGCGCAGGAACGCGGCCTGTTCCTCGGTTTCGACGCCCTCGGCGACGACCTTCAGCCGGAGGTTTTGCGCCAGGGAAATGATCCCGGACGCGATCGCCGCCTGATCCGGGTCGGTGATGATGTCGTTGACGAAGGATCGGTCGATCTTGACCGTGTCGATGGGGAATCGCTTGAGGTAGCTCAGCGATGAGTACCCGGTTCCGAAGTCGTCGATCGACAACGAGACCCCCATCGCGTGCAGCTCTTCGAACCGTGTGATCATCGCCTCCGCGTGTTCCATGAGGAGGCTCTCGGTCATCTCCAGTTCCAACGACACAGGGGGGAAGCCGGTGTCGCGGAGCACCTTCGCGACGGTTTCGGAGAAGTCGTTCTGTCTGAACTGGCGCGCCGAGACGTTGACCGAGAGCCGGAGGAACCCAAAGCCGGCGTCGTGCCAGGCCTTGCCCCGCGCGCACGCCGTGCGCAGGACCCACTCGCCGATCGGCACGATCAAGCCGGTCTCCTCCGCCAGGGGGATGAAATCGGCGGGGGAGACCAGGCCGGTCTGACGCTGCCAGCGCACCAGCGCCTCCACGCCGATGATGCGGCCGGTCTGCAGGTCGACCTGGGGCTGATAGTGGAGCAGCAGTTCCCCGCGCTCCAACGCGTGGCGGAGATGGGTTTCCAAGGCGAGCCGTTCGCCGGCCTTGGCGTTCATGTCCGCGGTGTAGAACTGGTAGCTGTTGCGTCCCCGTTCCTTGGCGCGGTACATGGCGATGTCGGCGTTCTTGAGCAGATTGTCGACGCTGGCGTCGTCTGACGGGTAGAGGGTAACGCCGATGCTGACCGTCACGAAGAGTTCGTGCTCGGCCACGCGAAGCGGCTCGGAGAACGCGTCGACGATTTTTTGCGCCACCCGCGCGGCGTCTTGGGTCTGCGCCATGTCGGCGAGGACGACCGCGTATTCGTCGCCGCCCAAGCGGGCCACCGTGTCGCCCGCCCGGAGGCAGCCGACGATCCGCTCGGCGGCGGCCTTGATCACGAGGTCCCCCACGTCGTGGCCCAGGGTGTCGTTGATGGTCTTGAACCGGTCGAGGTCGATGAACATCACGGTGACGACGCGGTCGTGACGGGCGGCGGCGATGGTGGTCTGTTTCAGGCGATCGTTGAACAGGACGCGGTTGGGAAGGGACGTGAGAGTGTCGTAATGGGCGAGGAGGTTGAGTTGCTCCTCGGCGTGCTTACGGTCCGTGATGTCGCGCACGATCCCGATGAAGACGCGACGGTTCTCGACCTGCATCACGCTGATGGCCAGATCCATCGGGAACACGGTGCCGTCCTGCCGGCGTCCGAGCACCTCGCGCGGCCCCACGCCGATGATCCGTCCATGGCCGGATTCGCCGTACGCACGCAGGTAGCCATCGTGCTCGCTGCGGTAGGGATCGGGCATCAGCATCTTCACATTCCGGCCCACGACGTCGGCCGCCGCGTAGCCGAAGATCCGCTCGGAGGCCGGGTTGAACGACTCGACGTTCCCGTGCTCGTCGATCGTAATGATTCCGTCCGCCGCGCTGGCTAGGATCGCACGGATACGGTGCTCGCTGTCTTGCAGGGCGTCCTCCGCCCGCTGGCGCTCGAGTTCGGCGGCGGCGCGAGCGGCAAAGATTTTCAGGAGGGGGACGGCGGTCTGGGCTCCGATCATCGGCCCATCGTGCATGACGCCCAAATGTCCCAATACCGTTCCGGATGTGTTCACGAGCGGGATCGCCAGGTAGCTCTCGACCCCCTGCTCCGCGATCCAGCGATCCTCGGGAAATTGCTCCCGCACGTTGCGAGGGTAATAACACAGTTTGTTGGCGATGACCTGTTCGCACGGCGTTCCCTTCGCGGCGTATTCGAAGGGCGCATCGTACCCCTGTCCCGTCCAGAACGCGATGAGGCGGATGCGCTCGCCGAGGTCATCCGCCAACTTGGACACGAAGGCCCACCGGACGCGGAAGGCCTCAGCCAAGACCTTCACGAGGGATCGGAAAAATTCTTCCCCCACGACCGACGCGGTGCCCTTCACCAGCAGTTCCATCGCCTTATCAGCCTGTTCGCGCTCGGCCTGGCTGCGGACGTTCGCCAAAATCATGGCGAGCGAGCCGGCGAAGCTCGATGCCAAGAGTTCATCGTGAGCGGTAAAGGGCTCGCCGGTGGTCTTGTCGCACAGATAGACTCGGCCGTACGCGTGGCCCTGGTGGGAAACGGGCACCGCGAGGAGGGATTTCATCGGGGGATGATGGGCAGGGAAGCCCGCGGAGCGCGGATCGCTGGTCATGTCGTCCAGCCGGAGCACTTGGTTTTCGCGGATGACGGCCCCCAGGAGTCCGCGTCCTTGAGGAAGAAGACCGATGCGCTCCGCGTCCTCCGGCCCGATTCCGGTATAAAAGAAATGCGTCAGTTGTCCGCCTTCATCCAGAATGCCGACCGCCCCGTAGCGGGCTTGGAGGAGCTTAGTCACCGCATCGATGCCGTTTTGCAGCAGGTCTCGTTCAATGGCGTGGGCCGCCAAGAGCCCCAGCAATTTCGTAGCGGCGGTGTAAAGTTCCTCGGAACGAGCCAGCCACGTCGACAAACGCCGCCGGTCATCTTCCACTACCGCCTGCAGATGTTGGGATTCTTCAAGCAGGCCCCGCTCGCGTTTTAGCAGGGCTGCGAACAGGCTGGTTCGGGTGATGGCGCCGGCGAAGGCTTTCTCGGAGTTCAAAACAGGGATCGCCTCCACCGACTCCGCGTCCATCCGAGCGAGGACTTCCTCAACCGGCGCATCCAACCTCGCCGGGACCGGGAGACGGCGGGGGAGTAAGTCGGCGAAGATCCGATTGGGGGATCGAGAGATGTTTTGGGATGTGACCAAACCGAGGAAAATCGGCTCCCGGGCGCCGGCCGGCGCCTCGTCGAAGACGGCGTAGATCGCCGCGGGGGACATCTCGTCCAGTCCTCGGGGACGTGCGTCGGCCGCGACTCGCAGCAACGGTTCGTGCAGGGCGTCGCCAGCCGCGAGCACCATCATAGGTTCTCGTCCTCCAGCGTGACCTCGGCCTCCAGATCCAGGTGCAGGATCTCCTCGGGTCCCATGAGCGGCTTGATCCGCTGCAGCACGAAGTCGACCAACTTCTCTTGGGGGATGCGGCGCAGGATCGTGCTCCGGACCAGGAGATCGCTAACGATCTCGTCGCGTACCTCGATGTGCTCGAACGGCGAGGTCACCAACAAGTCGATGGCCTTACGGATCGCGGCGCAACCGATGGGCGAATTCCGGCCCAAGACCAGGCCGTCGCGGATCGGAGGGATGCCAAACTCCTTCACGCGGACTTTGAGCGAGTGTTGGCCCTGGACGTGTGGGGTTGTCATGGAGTTCCTTTCAGGTGGGCGGTGAGCAGCGTGACGCAATCCATTGCGATCGACACCAGTTTGGTATGGGTGAAAGGGCGCTGTCTCAGCACGAGAAGGAAACCACAATTCAGCGAACGCGGTCAAGCCCCTCGAAACAGCTAAAAAACGCCCCTTTTGGGGGGTGGCGATTTCCACTCGCTCGTTTGATACTTATAAAAAGGTGAAAGTGGTTTCGGGAGGCAGGAGATGGTCGAGCACCGTCGAGGAGATGTCCGGTCGGCGATGCGGTGCCAGCGATGTACCGGCTTGATGCGGTTCGAGCGGTCCATTGCGGCCATTCGGAGAGGGGGCGCGCCGTGGAATTGTGAAGCGTGGCGCTGCCTGCTCTGCGGCGAGAGTATCGATGTGGTCCTCCGCCGCGGGAAGGGCGCGATCAGCCGAGGGGCGCCTTCGGTGTTCGGGGAAGTCTCGTGAGGCGGGACGAGGGTCAGGCGGTGATCAGTGGGGAGAGAGGGTGTTCGCCTGCGGCATGGGGAGGGCGGCGCTGGCAAGAATCTTGGAGACGAGGGTTGCTCGGTTGTGCACGTTTGTTTTCTGGTAAATGTTTTTCAAGTGGCCTTTGACGGTCAACTCGCTGATGAACAGCCGGTCCGCGATCTCCTTGTTGGCGTCGCCGCGGCAGAGTTGCTTGATGACATCAAGTTCCCGCTCCGAGAGGTCGAACTTCTCCCGGATCTCCGTCATGTCGATCACCCGGTCCCGGTGGTCTCCGTTGGACAGCGTCCAATGCGTTTGCAGGCGCATGGCCCGTTGTTCCACCGCCAGCCGGACCGCTTGGACCAATTGCGGGAGGTCATCTTTTGATTTCTCGATGTAATCGAAGGCGCCTCCCCGGCGAAGCGACTGGATGGCCGTTTGGAGCGAGGCCTTCGCGGTGAGCATGATCACGACCGAGTCGGGGTCGATTTGCTTCGCTTCCCGGAGGACTTCCATGCCGTCGAGTTTCGGCAGGTGGATGTCGACGATCAGGACGCCGGGAGGGGAAGCCGCTTCGTGCAGATAATCCAGCGCTTCTTCCCCGTCTTTGGCGACGTGGAGGGGATTCGTGATGCGCCCTTTTCTGAGCGACCGTTGGATGATCTCGACGTCGGCACGGTTGTCTTCGACCAACAGGATGGGAACGGAATCGGTGTTCATCGCCGTGAGCTCCCCTCGCCCAAAAGGATTAGAGCCCATTATCTGGGATGAAGAGAGCCGATGTCAAACACGTTGGAATGATGAAGAATCTTTCTGCTTGTATTCTTCAAAAGCGTCTGATAGGTTCCTAAACTTTCGCCATGATTCGCGCCGACGGACAAGACCCCGGTCAGACCCACGAAGAGCTTCTGGAAGAGCTCAACGCGCTACGGGCTCGTCTGGCGCACGTTGAACGGCTGGAAGCCGAGCATGGGCAGGCCGAGGCCAAGTTCCGCGGGCTGCTTGAAGCCGCGCCCGACGCGATCGCGATCGTCGATCGATCGGGTCGTATCGTGCTCGTCAACGCCCAAACCGAAGCGTTGTTCGGTTACGGCCGGGACGAACTGATCGGCCGCGCCGTCGAACTCTTGGTGCCCGAACGGTTTCGGGACGCGCATAATGGACACCGGAGCGCCTATGCCTTGACGCCTCGAACGCGGCCGATGGGCGCGTGCCTGGACCTGGTGGGACGGCGAAAGGACGGGACGGAGGTGCCAATCGAGGTCAGCCTCAGCCCCGTGACGATCGGCGACGAGGTGCTCGTCATCGGCATGCTTCGCGACACCTCTGACCGCCGGCGGATGATCACCGAGCTCAAGCACGCGGAAGAGGAACTGCGCGTCCAGAAGCGGTTCCTGGAAGACAAGGTCCGCGAGATGGACGATTTTATGCATGTGGTCTCGCATGACCTGAAAGAGCCGCTCCGCGGGATCGAGGCCTTCGCCGGTTTTCTGTTTGAAGATTACGGCCCGTCGCTGGATGGGGACGGAAAACGGTACGTGACCTTCCTCAAGCAAGCCGCCGTTCGGATGAAGGACCTCATCCACGATCTGCTGACCCTGGCCTCGTTGTCCCGAAAAGGTTCGACGACGCAGACCATCGATCTGAATCGAATCCTGGCCCAGGCCCAGCGCGATCTCGAGTATTCGATCCAACAGAAGCACGCCGAGATCCGAGTCGTCTCGACCCTCCCCACCGTGGTCTGCGACCCGACCCAGATCGGGGAGGTGTTCAAAAACCTGATTTCAAACGCCGTGAAGTTCAATACCCGCCCGCACCCCACGATCGAGATCGCCAGTCGGGAAGAAGGGGATGCGCACGTGATTTCGGTCGCCGACAACGGGATCGGGATCGATCCCAGGTACATGGAACGGATCTTCGGGCTCTTTGAACGCCTTCATCCTCAGGAAGAGTTCGAGGGCACCGGAGCGGGGTTAGCCATCTGTAAAAAAGTGATCGAGGGTGGCGGGGGGCGGATCTGGGTGACCTCGCAGCCGGGAGAAGGCAGTACGTTCTCTTTCACCATCCCGAAAAGAAGGGAAGAATCGTCAACCGCCGAACGACTCCCCACGGGCGGCGGCAACGCTGAACGAAGGAACACGCCATGATGGTGAATCACCTCCAACCCGTCACGATACTCTTAGTCGAAGATAACCTTCAAGACATCGAGATTACCCGTCGGGCCTTTGCCAAGGGGCGAATGAGAAACGACTTGTTGGTGGTTCGGGACGGAGAGGAAGCGCTCGATTACCTCTATCGTCGAGGGAAGTTTCACGATCCGGCGACCTCCCCGCGGCCGGGGATGATCTTGCTGGACTTGAACCTTCCGAAGGTCGGCGGGCTGGAGGTGCTGCAGCAAATCAAGCAAGACGACCATCTCAAGACGATTCCGGTCATTGTCCTCACCGTGTCGCAGCGCGAAGAAGACGTTGTCCGGAGCTACAATCTCGGGGTCAACACGTACATTCAGAAACCGGTCGAGTTCGACAACTTCATGCGCGTCGTCAACGCCGTGCACGAATACTGGATCCTGATCGCCACGCTCCCGCCGAGCTAGGAGCCTGTCCATGAACGGCCATCTGCTGCGTTGTCAGTCGGCCTTGTGTGCTCACGTACGACTCAGTACGCTCCGCGCGCAAGGCCTCGTTCCGCCTTGCATCTGGCCATTCCTGAACAGGCTCCAATACCCAAATACTCGGACACACTCCTAGCGCGTGGAATGCCCCCCCTGCGACTTGCCGGACTGCTGGAGTGGTCCCTCGCCGTCTCGGGGTTCTTCCTCAACTTTTTCTGGGAGATGGCGCAGTCCCCGTTGTACCGCGATGTGGCCGAGCGATCGTACGCGGAGATTCTCGTTTCGCGAGTGCACTGCACCCTCGGGGACGTGGCGATTCTGCTGGTCGCTCACGGGATCGTGGCGTGGGCGCGTCGGGATCGGCAGTGGGTGATGAACCTTCGATTCCGCGATCTTGCCGTCTTTACCGGCCTGGGGTTGGGGTATACCGTCGTGAGCGAGTGGGTCAACGTGGACCTTCGAAGCGGTTGGGCGTACGACCCCGCCATGCCCCGCGTGCCGTTGCTGGGCACTGGGCTGGCGCCGTTCGTTCAGTGGATCGTGCTCCCGCCGGTAATCGCGTTCGTGTCCGCGACCCTGCTTCGCGGGAGGGGTGTTCGCGGGGCGTGACCGACCTCCACCGTCCCAGTCCTCAGGCGGCCGATGCCTCGACGATCCGCCGCAGGATCGTCAGCTCTTCCCCGTGATACCTGGTGGGCTCGAGGACGGTCCAGCCCAAGCGCTCGAACAGGCGCCCTCCGTCGCGCGCTGCGACGTACAGTATCCGAAATTCCTGCCGCTCGGCTTCCTGAACCACCGCTGAGACCAGCTCGCCGGCGATGCCCCGCCGTCGCCGATCAGGCGCAACATAGAGACCCGAGAGCCACGGGCCGAGGTGCACGTGGGTCAGGATTGAGGCGGCCTTCAGCGCGGCGGTCCCGCACGGCGTCGGGCCGTCGAAGGCGACGAGGACGATCGGCAGCCGATCCCGATTCGCGCACACCTCGAACTCGCGAGCCGTGCCGGCGGCCGTCCGATGTCCGTAGTACGCGCTCCACTCGTCATGGAACCAGCGAGCCAAGGTGGGAATGACGTTCGGATGGTCCGCCAAATATCCGATGTGCATAGCTCACGACCCTCAACGTTGGCTGTGCGGGTGACGCTAGATTGACTGATAGTGAGGGGTAAAGTAAAGAAGCCGGTCTGTGATCGAGGTGAGTTCGTGCCGAGAGAGTGGCGGGTTGGTTCGCGGTTCAGCGGATCGAAACCGAAAGATGGAGTCGGTCGACAGGATGCTTGATATCGACCTCGATACTATGACAAGCTCGAACCTTCGAAACGAGTCGAAGTTCCACAAGGAGGAGGGGGGACATGGTTCTCTGCTTGAAGAGGTATGGCACGTTCCTGTGCTCGGTCTCGATGGGCGTCTTGCTCGGTCTCTGGTCCGTTGTCGCGTCCGGTCAAGAGATCATCAAGGCGCAGATCACCAGTGCGCCGAATGTTCCTCCTCCGGTCGACCGCACCAAACCGGCCCGCGTTCAGGTGGAGATCGAGACGAGGGAGGTGCGGGGGACGCTCGCGGATGGGGTGGAGTACGAGTTCTGGACGTTTGGCACCACGGTGCCAGGGCCCTTTATTCGGGTTCGGCAGGGCGACACGATCGAGCTGACCCTCACGAACGATGCGGCCAGCAAGTTCCCCCACTCCATCGATCTCCACGCCGTCACCGGGCCGGGGGGCGGCGCCAAAGTCACCCAGACCCTTCCCGGGACCAAGACCGCCTTCCTCTGGAAGGCGATGAATGCCGGGCTCTACATCTATCACTGTGCCACGCCCCATGTTCCGACCCACATCGCCAACGGGATGTATGGATTGATTCTGGTGGAGCCGGAACATGGTTTGTCCAAGGTCGACCGCGAGTTCTACATCCTCCAAAGTGAGTTCTATACCACGGGTCGGTTCGGCGAGAAGGGGGTTCAGTCCTTTAACCTGGATGACCTTCGGGACGAGCATCCGCATTACGTCGTGTTCAACGGCCGGGTGGGGTCGCTCATGGGAGAGCGGTCGCTGAAAGCCAAGGTCGGCGAAACGATCCGGTTGTACGTCGGGGTCGGGGGGCCCAACCTCGTCTCATCGTTCCACGTGATCGGTGAGGTCTTTGACGCCGTGTATCCGGAGGGCGCGGTTGGAAGTCCCGCGCAAAAGAATGTTCAGACCACACTGATTCCAGCCGGCGGCGCGGCGATGGTCGAGTTTAAGGTTGAGGTGCCTGGAACCTATATTCTGGTCGATCACAGCATCGTCCGCGCCTTTGACAAGGGAGCGATCGGGATGATCGAGGTCAGCGGGCCGGAGGCGCCCTCGATCTTCAAGCCCTTGGTGGACGGGATGGGCGGTTCCGGACACTGAGTCCACAACCGCATGAAAGAGGAGAGAGCAGAAGAGGGACGCTCATTTCCCGGAGGTCGTTATGGCGGACAAAGACACCGTGCTCAAGACGGTTCGCGCCGCGTTCGAGCACGAGTGGCGAATCAACCTGCATCGGTACCCAATCAAGATGGACTTCCGTGATGGTGCCCTGACATTAGAAGGAGAGGTCGAGCATGTCGCGGCGAAGAAGCTGGCCCTCGAACTGGCGATCGTCGTTCCCGGCGTCAGCGGTATCGTGGATCGGCTCCACGTGGAACCAGCCGAGCGGATGGCTGATGGGGCCATCCTCGATGCGGTGCGAAACGCGTTGTTGCAGGAGTCGGCCCTCGAGGCCTGCACCCTCCGCGTCAGATCCAAGGGGAGGGTTGAGACCGTCAGGGAATCTTGTTTCGAGCCCCACGGCGTGATCGAGGTCTCGGTCACGGATGGCGTGGTGTTGCTCGACGACCACGTGACCAACCTCGCCCAGAAGCGTCTGGCCGGAGTGCTGGCGTGGTGGGTGCCGGGCAGCCGCGATGTGGTGAACGGCTTGGAGGTGACTCCCCCCGAAGACGATACCGACGATGAGGTCACCGATGCGGTGCGCATCGCGCTGGAAAAGGATCCTTTTTTGAATGCCGATCAAATCCGCGTGAGCACCCGGAACGACGTGGTGACCCTGGAAGGATTGGTGAGCACCGAAACCCAGAAGCAGATGGCCGAACACGACGCCTGGTACGTCTTCGGGGTCGACAACGTCATCAACCGCCTTGAAGTGCAGAAATAGTGGTGGTGGAACCACTGGATTCCTGGATGGCCGAGTTCGGTTGATCGGGCAGGTCGACTTTTGGTACGATCGCCCGGTTGGGGAGACCTCAACACGTCCGGCGGCGTCGGCTTTTATCCCCGGTCAGGGTTCGTCCATCTCGATTCCGGACCGGTCCGGTTCTGGTGACCGGGGACGATCGGCGACGGCCGATCGATTGCCGCGAACCGTGATGTTCGGGGACCGCTTGAACACCCCACGGTATGGAGGCCACGGCACGAATCCCGCCGTTCCTTCGGGCAGCGCCTCGCTCGAACCGATCACGAGCGCGCCTCCGACCACCAAGCGACTCCGAATCGTCTCGATCGTTTCTCGCTGTAACTCGTCATCAAAATAGGTCAACGCGATATTCCGACAGAGAATCAGGAGGAAGGGGCCTTCCGGAGCGGTCGTGCGGACGTCTTGCCGGAGGAAGACGACGGGCTCCTGATAGTCGCGGCGGAGACAGTACAGGCCGTCGGAGCGGGTGAACGCCTCCGCGACCCAATGAGGAGGAAGGTCCTTCAGGCTACTGGGAGGGTAGCACCCCGCGCGGGCTCTTTCGAGCACGCTGAGGTCGATATCGGTGGCGATGATCTGAAGACGACAAGGGAACTCCTGTCGTAACCCCAACATCCAGAGCACGGCCACGGTATAGGGTTCCTCCCCCGACGCACAGCCGATGCTCCAGCACCGAAGCGTGGGGTCGCCTCGCGCGAGCGCGGCCCGGGCGAGCGCGGGCATGACGTCGCGCTCCAGCGCCTGAAACGTCGCCCGGTTGCGGTAGAATCGCGAGATCGTGATCGGGCAGAAAGAATCCACGATCGCCCACTCCTCCGCGTGGGTGTCCAGGTACGCCGGGTAGGCGGAGATCGCCGATAAGCCCAACTCGTTGATGCGGCGGGTGAGACGCCGGCACACCTGCTTGCGCACTTTGCGGAAGCCGGCCCACCGGAGGCGCAGCCGGGGAAGCGCCCATTGGAGAAACTGCACGCACTCGGAATCTGTCATCGCAAGGCCACGGGGTATTTGCATAGGATGACGCAATCACAGCGCGATGTCTATTCCGCCATTGGTGGATTCAGCCCCCTCCTTCGGATGAGTCGTCGCCTCCTTGAAAATCTGCGAGCGCTCGTCTGTCCGCGGACTGGCGGGCGGCACCGGGGTGTGATGGACGTATCTGGCGCGGTGTGATGTTGGCATCCAGCGACGCGCTTCACGTCGGGTTGGCGTTCGGGTAGGTTCTCCGTTGAGCGGGTGTTCTCCAGGAACAGGAAATGCCTCTGGCACGGTTCGTCGTCCATGAACACCACGCATCCCATCTTCATTATGATCTTCGCCTCGAGGTCGGGGGTGTGCTCAAATCGTGGGCGGTTCCGAAGGGACCCTCGATGGACCCGGCCGACAAACGGCTCGCCGTCCGTGTGACGGATCATCCGCTGGAGTATGCCTTGTTCGAAGGGGTGATACCGGAAGGAAGCTACGGTGCGGGGACGGTGGCCATTTGGGACGAGGGGATCTTCGAACCGTTGGACGACCCCGAGGCTGGGCTGTTGAGGGGGCACCTCTCGTTCCGCCTCAAGGGAACACGTCTCCGCGGCGAATTTGCCCTCGTGCGAATGAAGCGGGATCTGTGGCTGCTGATCAAAAAACGCGAGACGAGCGACCGCCCTGGACGGCGATCGGCGTGACCCTGGATCGTGTATTTTTCTGGTCCGAACCCCCCACACCCCGGTCAAGTCACGACGTCAGCCCGCCACCACGCCCCTGACAGCCTGGGAACGCTAGTGGGTGTTGATCTTCATGCCCTTTGAGATGACGACGATCCCTGAGTCAGTCACCGTAAAATGCCGACGATCGACGTCGAGATCGTACCCGATGGTGGTCTTCGGAGGAATCGTGACGTCCTTGTCGATGATGGCCCGCCGGATCCGGCTTCCTGCGCCGATCATCACATTTTCCATGAGGATCGACTCATGGACCTCGGCGTGTTCGTTGACGCGGACGTTGGGAGAAAGCACCGAGTTCTGCACGCGCCCGCCACTTAAAATACAGCCTCCGCACACAATCGAATCGACGGCAACGCCCAACCGGCCGCCGGCGTGTTCTTCGGCGAAGACAAACTTGGCCGGCGGGTGCTGTCCCTGATACGTTCGGATCGGCCAGTACTGATCGTACAGATTGAACAGCGGATCGACCGACACGAGATCCATATTGGCTTCCCAGTAGGCGTCGATCGTTCCGACGTCGCGCCAGTACGTGAACGCTTTGTAGTTCTCATCGCGGAAGGTGTACGCGAAGACGCGAAGATTCCCGATCATGTTGGGGAGGATGTCTCGCCCGAAGTCGTGGGTGGTCTCACGGTTCGCATCGGCCATCAGATACTTGTGTAGGGAAGCGGTCCGAAAGAGGTAAATACCCATCGAGCATAAGGCGCGGCTGGGATCATGGGGCAGGGGAACCGGGACACGCGGCTTTTCATCGAATCGCGTGATCTGTGCGTTGGCGTCGACGGCGACGACGCCGAAGTTGGAGGCGTCCTCGATGGGATATCCGATCGTGCCCACGACCACGTCGGCCTGCTTCTGTTGGAGGAAGCTGTACATCGCCTTGTAGTTCATCTTGTAGACGTGATCGCCGGCCAGGATCAGGAGAAAGTCGGGGCGTTCATCTTCCACGATGAACCAGTTCTGATGGACGGCATCCGCCGTGCCTTTGTACCAGTCTTGACTGATCCGCTGTTGAGGCGGGAGGGAGGTCACGTACTCGCCGAGTTCCGGACTAAAAATGTTCCACCCTCGACGGATGTGTCGATCCAGGGAGTGAGACTTGTATTGAATCAACACGATCATCCGGCGCAGGCCGGAGTTGATGCAGTTACTGAGGGTGAAGTCGATGATCCGGTACTTGCCGCCGAACGGCACGGCCGGCTTGGCGCGCTCTGCGGTCAAGGGGTGAAGTCGCTCCCCCCGACCGCCCGCGAGAATCATCGTCAGCACATTCTTCATCGTCAGTCACCAGGAGGGGCGTCGTCCGCGACCACTCGTCTGGAGTGAAACGCATGAGGGGGGACAAAGTCAATCATACCCCACCTCGAGATTGGAACTTGGCTCGTCGACCTCTCAGAGGACTCCAGCCCGGTCACTCCACGATGAGGCGTCCCCGCTCGCCAATCGCTCCCTCCACCCGGACCTCGCGATCCACGAAGTGCCCGATCACCCATAGGTTCGTCAGCAGGTGTGAGGTCACCTCCTGGGTGGTCACGCTTGATGGTCCCTCGGCTAAGGCGAGATAGGGGAGGAGTTGGTCGGCGAGGTGTTTGTCGACCGCGGCTCCCGTCTTCAGGAAGTCGAGACACTCCTGGGCGGCCTCGTGCCCGACGGTTTCTGCACGTTTGCCGATCGCCCCGAGGGAACAAAAGCCCGCGGCGCCATGCTCCACCTCGGCCTTGAGAAAGCATGCGGTGCCTCGGCCCACGGCCGGCGCGCTGAGGAGTCGAATGTCGCCAGCGATGCCCGCGGATTTCAAGAGCGCGAGGGCGGCGTGCTGCTGGCGCTCGGCGATCGAGAGAGGGAGGTTGGCCACGGCGGAGACGCCGGAGATGCGCTTCAGCGCGCCGGGTTCTTCAAGGGACAACGGCGTCAGCCGTGGAACGGGGGTGACGCGCGCGATGACTTCGCCCTTGCCGATCGGGTAGAAGCCCCAGCGCACGAGGTTCAGTTCGGCCTTCACGCCCATCGTTCGAACCATCGGGAGAAAGACCGCGTCGAGATACTGAAACGACGGGGATCGGCTCACGTGGGTGCCGCCTCGCAGGATGAGATGTGACGGTGAGTCGGCTCGGCAGAGGGGGAGTAAGACGGCCTGCAGGATCAACGCGACCGATCCGGCCGAGCCCCTCCCGATGGTCTGTTCGACGTCGAACACGTACTCGCCGCCCTTGATCCGTCGGGGAGAAAACGCGAGGCGCGTGGCGTTCAGTGTCGCGCCCTCGATCTCGGCCTTCGCGATCTGAGCGCAGGCGAGGACCCCCGTCAGGTGCTGCGGTTGGAGGCCGGGCTTCTGGCGGTTGGCGCGGACGTTGATGATCTCCACGGCCTTGCCCGTGATGGCGGACAGGGCGAGGGCGGTCCTGACGATCTGCCCTCCGCCTTCGCCGTGTGAGCCGTCGATCGTGATCATGGCCGCTCTGTTGGGTGAGGTGCGCGCCCCCGATTGTAACTCATCGGCGATTTCGGTATCCTGCCGATATCCCACGATGAGTCACGACACGCCAGACATGCTGATCGACGCGCTGCAGAACCGCGCGCTGTATGACCATCCGGTCGAGCGGTTCGAGGTGGTCGAAACCCACATCTCGTGGGTCCTGCTCACGGGGCCATACGCGTATAAGATCAAGAAGCCGGTCGACTTGGGGTTTTTGGATTTCTCCACGCTGGAGAAGCGGCGGTTCTACTGCCGGGAGGAGTTGCGGCTGAATCGACGCCTGGCGCCCGATCTCTACGTCGACATCGTGGTGATCACCGGCAGCGCGCGCGCTCCGATCCTCGGCGGCGCTGGGCCGGTGATCGATTACGCGGTGAAGATGAAACAGTTTCCTGGCGAGGCGCAGCTCGACCGGGTGTTGGCGCGCGGCGGGCTCACCGCCGAACACGTCGACGCCCTCGCGCGCGAGATCGCCGAATTCCATGGGCGGGCCGTCATCGCGGGGGAGGGGACGCCGTTCGGCGAGCCGGAGCGGATCGCGCAGCCGGTCCGCGAGAACTTCCGGCAGCTCGGGGAGCGCCTCGGCGACCCGAACGATCGGTCCCGCCTCGATCGCCTCGAGTCCTGGAGCGAGGCCGAGCACGCGGCGCTGGGCTTCGAGTTCGAGGCGCGCAAACGCGGAGGTTACGTCCGCGAATGCCACGGCGATCTGCACCTCGCCAACATCGCTTGGATCGGCGGACGCCCGGTGGCCTTTGACTGCATCGAGTTCAGCGAGAGCCTGCGCTGGATCGACGTCATGAGCGAGGTGGCGTTTCTGACGATGGACCTCGACGACCGGGGCGCGCCCCACCTCGCCCGCCGCGCGCTGAACACGTATCTCGAACAGACCGGGGACTACGCCGGGTTGCGGGTGCTGCGGTTCTATCGGGTCTATCGAGCGATGGTGCGGGCCAAAGTTGCGTGCATCCGAATGGACCAAGCGGGGACGGGCGATCGGGATCGCGAGCGGCTTCGGCAGGAGGCGCTTGGTTATCTTGATCTGGCCGAGCGCTACACTCGGCCAACCCGTCCCGCGCTGCTCATCACGCACGGGTTTTCAGGATCGGGCAAGACCACGCTCACGCAGGCGCTCGTCGACGCGTGGGGCGCGCTCCGCGTCCGCAGCGACGTGGAGCGCAAGCGCCTCTTCGGGTTGTCGCCCGACGCGCGCACGGCGTCGGATGTGGCGAGCGGGCTGTATGGTCGGGAAGCCGGGGAGCGAACCTACGCGAGATTGGCGGAGCTCGCGCGCGTGGTGGTCGGCTCGGGATACTCGTGCATCGTGGATGCGGCGTTTCTCCAGCGCGCCCAGCGCGCCTTGCTGCGGGAGGTTGCCGACGACACCGGTGTGCCGTTTGCGATCCTTGATGTCCGCGCTCCCGAGGCCGTGTTGCGATCGAGAATCCTCGCGCGGGAACGGGAGGGGCGCGACGCGTCGGAAGCCGACCTCGCCGTCCTGGGCCACCAGCTCGCGACCTCAGAACCCATCGGACCCGGTGAGGGCGCCGAGGTGCTCGCCGTCGAGACCGAACCGCCGTGCGATCTTCGGCAGCTCATCGCGGCCCTCGATCGGCTGACGCCGTCGTGAGGCCGTTTCCCGTGCACGGGTTGATTCTTTGATTGCGGGGTGGGATGATTGGGTCGCGCGCCCTTTTTCGAAGCCGAGGTGGACATGTCCCGTGACGATCGACCGACGCTGAGCGCCAATGCGCTCGAAGCCCTCCGGGCTCGCTACCTGCGCCGGGCCCCCGACGGGGAGATCGACGAAACCCCGGATGAGCTGTTTGCGCGGGTGGCGCGCGCGGTCGCCGAGGCCGAAGGTCGCTTCGGCCCTCCGCGGCAGGCCTCGGAATGGGAAGAGCGGTTTCGCGACGCGATGACGCGTCTGCAGTTTCTTCCCAACTCGCCCACCCTCATGAACGCGGGGACCGGCGTCGGCCAGCTCTCCGCATGTTTCGTCCTACCCCTTGAGGACAGCATCGACGGTATCTTCACCACCCTCCGCCTTGCCGCCCTGGTGCACCAGACGGGGGGCGGCACGGGGTTTAATTTTTCGGCTCTCCGGCCCGCCGGCGATGAGGTGAGCGGCATGATGGGGGTTGCGTCGGGGGTCTTGTCCTTCCTGCGCGTGTTCAATGCCGCGACCGAAGAGATGCGCCAGGGGGGCAAACGCCGCGGCGCGAACATGGGGATTCTCAACGCCGACCATCCGGACATCGCCGGCTTTATCGAGGCCAAGCGCGAGCCCGGCGCGATGCGCAATTTCAATCTCTCGGTCGGCGCCTCCGATGCGTTCATGACGGCGGTGACCGAGGGGCGGGCGTGGGAGTTGAAGAATCCACGCACCGGTCACGCGACGGCCTCGGTGGACGCCGCCACGCTCTTTCGGCGGATCGCGGAGGCCGCGTGGGCCACCGGCGATCCCGGACTGGTGTTCCTGGACGCGATTGAGCGCGCGAACCCCACCCCGGCGCTCGGGGCGATCCAAACGACCAACCCCTGCGGCGAGGTGCCGCTGCTGCCCCACGAAAGTTGCAACCTGGGCTCGATCAACCTCGCGGCGTGTCTTCGGCGCCAGGGCCCGCAGCATGCCTTCGATTGGGACGCGTTTCGAGACCTGGTGAGACTCGGGGTGCGATTCTTGGACGACGTCGTCGAGGTCAACCGCTACCCGTCTTCCGCGCTCGAGGCGATGGCGCGCGGCAACCGGAAGATCGGCCTGGGGGTGATGGGGCTCGCGGAAACCTTGATTCGTCTCGGCGTAGCATACGACAGCCCCGAGGCGGGTCGCTTGGCGTCCGATATCGCCCGCGGCCTTCGAGAGACGGCCGACGACGCCAGCGCCGAGCTCGCCGGTGAGCGCGGCGTATTCCCGAATTGGCGCGAGTCGGTGTTCGGGCGCGCCCACCAACCACGCCGGAACGCCACCGTGCTGTCCATCGCGCCGACCGGCACGATCAGCCTCATTGCTGGAACCACCTCGGGCATCGAACCCCTCTTCGGGATCGCTTACACCCGCAGTCACGTTCTCGGCGGGCGGGCGCTGCCCGAGGTCTCTCCGTTCTTCGCCGAGCACATGGACGCGCGGGGCCTCGACTGGCGGCCGTTGATTCCGGTCATCCTGCGGACCGGGAGTGTGCAGGACGTCGCGGGCGTTCCAGAGGATCTCAAGCGCGTGTTCCGCTGCGCGCTGGATATCGATCCGATGGACCATCTGCGGATGCAGGCGGCCTTCCAGGCGCACGTGGATAACGCGGTCAGCAAGACCGTCAATCTGCCGTTCGCGGCGGGGGTCGACGTCGTAGAGCGGGTCTACCGAGAGGCTCACCGCATGGGGCTGAAGGGGATCACGGTCTTCCGCTACGGTTCTCGCTCCGAACAGGTCCTGTCGCTGGGGGCGAAGCCGCACGACGAGCGATTCGACCTGGCCCATCTGACGAGTTGCGACCCCGGCGCGTGCCGGGTCTGAGGTCTTGCCACGATGAAGTGGTTCCTCACACCGTCGACCGTCCATCTCCGCGATTCGCTCGTTGAGCGGGGCGCGGCGCTGGGCGGGTGGGAGACCGTTCGCTTTTCCGACGGCGAACGCGGCTATCGCCTGACCGAGGACGTCAATGGGCAGGCCGCCACGCTCCTCGCGTCCGTGACGCCTGATCCGGCGTCGTTGTTCGATCTGTTGGCCCTTTTCCGGCTGTTGGGCGAAAATGGCTCTCAAACACCGTCGCTGGTGATTCCCTATCTAGGCTACGCGCGCCAGGATCGTCCGGTCCGGAGCGGAGAGGGAAGTCTGGGCGTGATGGTCGCCGAACTCGTGAGGAACCTCCAACCGGCGGAGCTCCGAGTCCTCGACGTCCACAGTCCTCGAATTCTGGAGGCGCTCGGTCCCCGCGCGATCGAACTGTCCGCGCTCCCACTCTTTGCCGAGCACCTCGCGCGCGGCGAACCCATCGACGTGGTGGTGGCGCCAGATGCCGGCGCCCGTCGCCGGGCTCAAGCCTTGGCAAATCGGCTCGTTCCCCAAGCCGAGGTCGTGGTCGTCGAGAAAACGAGGCCGAGGCCGAACGTCGCCGTGGCGCGGACGATTCGCGGCGACGTCGCGGGAAAACGCGTGGTCATCGTCGACGACATGATCGACACCGGCGGAACGATCTGCGAAGCGGTGAGGCTGGTTTCCGAGGGGGGCGCCGGGAGCATTCGGGTGACCGCAACCCATGGGATCTTTTCAGCAGATGCTAAAGAGCGGATCGCCCGCTTGCCCGTGAGCGGCACGTGGGTGACCAATTCCTTACCCCAGACACTTCATGAACGGATTCGGGTGTTGGACGTCACCCCGCTTCTCCTCTGTTCAGAAAATCCCCCCATCCCCCTTTGACAAAGGGGGGCAAGGGGGGATTTCGTTAAAACGCTCCGTTTGGGGGGTACTATCGTTCACCTCATCGGCCCATAGTTGCACCTCATCAGGAGGTGGCTATGTCCCGCGGGGCGCTGAACGTGTTGCTTGTCCACGGGATCGGTGATCATCCCAAAGAATTTGTCGGTGAGTTCGAGCGGCAACTCCGCGCGGATCTTCAGAAGCACCTCAATGCGCTCGCCCGCCGCTACAAGCTGTCTGCTCCTCCGCCGGCGGACGCGCTCAACCTTATTCCGGGGCGCTGGGCTCCCGTGACCGAAGGCATTCAGAAGGAGGTCGAGCAGCGGATCTTCCACGGCCCGGTGGATTTCCTCCGGTGGTTCGGGATGCGGTTCATGGGCGACGTCGTGGCCTATCAGGGACGGGCCGTGTACGACGAGATCCACCGGGCCCTGGCGGCGAATCTCCTGGATCAGGTCCAGCCAGAGAGCGGGCATTTGACCATCATCGCCCATAGCCTCGGCGCGGTGGTCGCATCCGATTTCGTCTACGATCACACCGAAAAAATCGGGAGCACGTTGGCGGACCGTTTCGGCGTCGCCTTTTCAAACTTCTTCACGCTCGGTTCTCCGTTGGTGCTGTATGCGATGCAATCGTCGCAAGACGGGGCGTTCGACGCCGGCGGGGTGCTCGACCGGTTCGACCGGCCGGTGCGGGTCGAGTCCGAGGAGGGGGTGTGGCTGAACCTGTTTGCCGAGCCCGATATCATCGGCTACCCGATCAGGTCGATCAATCGGTTCTATTCCGAAGCGGTCACGGCGGATGTTCCGGTGGATGTCGGGGATTTTTGGAGGCGCCGGAGCCCGCTGAGCCACGGCCGCTATTGGACGGATCCCCGCGTCAACGACATCATCGCCCACAAGCTGGCGATTGACCTTGCCGGGCTCCACATGGGGTTGGAGGCGGTGGATCGCCGTCAGGCCATCGCCGACTATCTGAAACGCATCACGCCGCCGTATCCCCAACCGACCACGAAGTTCGGTCGCGCCCAGGTGATGAACCGGCTTGCGCGACTCGCCGTGTGGTAGGGAGGCGTACCCCGACCGACTCCCATCGTTGCCGACTCAAAAATACCCCTTTTGGGGAATAGTGTTTCTCAATGGTTTGGTTCAAACTCCCTCCTTCTGACTTACCCTCCGGAGAACATCCATGAAGAAGCAGCAGGCATGGGGGCGGCCGGTCCGATGCGGCATCGTCCTGGCCGGCGGAGATGGCCGGCGTCTTCGGTCGTTCATTACCCGGTCGCGCGGCGAGGCACTGCCCAAGCAGTACGTCAATTTGATCGGGAGGCGGTCGATGTTGGAGCACACCTTCGATCGCGTCCAGCGGCTGATCCCCGCCGAGCGGGTCTTCACGATCGCAAGCCGCGACCACCTCGACTATCTCGAGGCCGAGCGCCAATTGGCGAATCGTCCGATGGGGACGGTGATCATGCAGCCCGAGAACAAAGAGACCGGGCCCGGATTGTTCCTTCCGCTCATGCACCTGCACGCCCGGTATCCCGACGCCGTGGTGGCGGTGTTTCCCTCGGATCATTTCATTGCCGAGGAAGCGCTGTTCATGGGCCACGTCGACCTCGCCTGCCGCGTGGTTGAGCGGGATCCTTCCCGCGTGGTCATCTTGGGCGTGGAACCCGATGGGATGGAGACGGAGTACGGGTATATCATCCCGGGCCACGACGTCGGGATGCCGACGGGGCTTCGCCGGGTGGCGCGATTCGTCGAGAAGCCCGCGCCGGAGGTGATCCAGGACCTGGTGCAACGGGGTGGATTGTGGAACACGATGGTCATGGCCTTTCGGACCGCTACGTTGCTGACGATGGCGCGTCGGATCGCGCCCGCGTTTTTTGAAATGTTTCAGCGGATTGGGGCCGCCGTCGGGACCACGCGGGAGCGCGCCGTGGTGGAGCAGGTCTACGCCGACATGGCGCCGATGAACTTCTCACGGTGCCTGCTTGAGGCGTTACCCTACCAGCCGCGCTCGCCCCTGACGGTGCTTCCGGTTCGGGGGGTGTTCTGGAGCGATTTGGGGTCGGAGGAACGTATCGCGAGCGTGC
>Ga0210377_10000977_pt1 | contig 26762 bp, 15 predicted proteins | sample PLM4_65_b1redo_FD_155480 | JGI IMG/M metagenome (GOLD analysis project Ga0210377, IMG submission 155480) | Groundwater sediment microbial communities from an aquifer in East River, Colorado, USA - PLM4_65_b1 redo | ecosystem: Environmental > Terrestrial > Soil > Riparian zone | place: USA: East...
GGCGCTGGCCCTCGAGGAATGCCGGCTCCTCCGGCAGCCCGATATCCAGGGCGATCGGGTGGTGTTCGCCTATGCCGGCGATCTCTGGACGGTCGCCCGCGGCGGCGGCGTGGCCGCCCGCCTGACGACCCACGAGGGAGTCGAGCGGTTCCCGAAGCTGTCGCCCGACGGAAAGAGCGTCGCCTTCACCGCCGAGTACGACGGAAATATCGATGCCTATATCGTCCCGGTCGACGGGGGGGAGCCGGTGCGCATGACCTGGCACCCCGATCCGGACCAGGTCGCCGAGTGGTACCCCGACGGCGGGTCGATCCTGCTGCGCTCGCAGCGGGCCTCTTCGATGCGCCGCTTCGACCGTTTCTTCACGGTCGCCGCGACCGGTGGCTTCGAGTCGATGCTGGCGCTGCCGACGGCCGGCTATGCCTCGCTGTCGGCCGACGGCAAGCGCATCGCCTATGTCTCGCCGAGCTACGACAACCGCACCTGGAAGCGCTACCGCGGCGGCAACGCCCCGGACATCTGGATCTACGACTTCGACAAGAACAAGGCCGAGAAGATGACCGACTGGGCCGGGCCGGACGAGTGGCCGATGTGGCACGGCGACGAGGTCTACTACGCCTCCGACCGCGGCGGGCGCACCGTCAACATCTGGTCCTACGACACGAAGAGCCGCACCCACCGCCAGGTGACACACTTCGAGGAATATGACGTGAAGTGGCCGGGCATCGGCTCCGACGCCATCGTGTTCGAGAATGGCGGTTATCTGCACGTTCTCGACCTGGTGTCCGGCAAGACGACGCAGATCCGGGTGCTGGTCCCCGACGACAAGCCCGCGACCCGCGCCGAGCTGCGCAACGTGTCGCACTTCCTCAACGGCGGCGACCTGTCGCCGTCGGCGAAGCGGGCGGTCGTCGAGGCGCGCGGCGACATCTTCACGGTGCCGGCGGAGCAGGGCGATGCCCGCAACCTGACCCGCTCCCCCGGGTCGCGCGAGCGCGATCCGGCCTGGTCACCGGACGGCAAGTGGATCGCCTACCTGTCGGACCGCAGCGGCGAATACGAAATTCATGTCATCGGCGCCGACGGCAAGACCCCCGATCGGCAAGTGACCAAAGGGGCGACCACCTACCGCTACCTGCCGCGCTGGTCGCCCGACTCGAAGAAGCTGGCCTTCTCCGACAAGACCGGGACGGTCTACTGGTGCGACGTCGAGACTGGCCGGCTGACGCGCGTCGACAAGGGCGAGCAGGCCGAGATCTTCGATTACACCTGGTCGGGCGATTCCCGGTGGATTGCCTACTCGAAGACCGCCGCCAACGCCTTCAACCGGGTCATGCTCTACTCGCTCGAGAGCGCGCAGGTGACGCCGGTCTCGACCGGGCTGTTCGACGACCTCGGGCCGTCGTTCGCCCCCTCCGGCGACTACCTCTACTTCGTCTCGCGCCGCACCTTCAACCCGCGCTTCGGCCAGTTCCAGCTCGACTTCCAGTTCTCGGCCACCGACCGCATCTACGCGGTGGCGCTGCGCAAGGACCTGGGCTCCCCCATCCCGCCGCGGAGCGACGAGGAGAAGGGCGACGAGAAGTCGGCCGAGGGAAAGGACGGCGAGGGTAAGGACAAGGACGCCAAAGACAAGGACAAGGAAAAGGAGTCCAAGGACGCGGAGGTGAAGCCGTGGGTCATCGACCTCGACGGGATCGGGACCCGGCTGGTCGAGATCCCGGTCGAGCCCGATCGCTACGCCGGGGTGTCGGCCGTGAAGGGCCGTCTGATCTACGTGGCCCTCGGCGAGCCGACGCCCGACGACGACGGCCCGTCGGCCGCGGCGATCAAGACGTACGACCTCGAGAAGCGCAAGGATTCGACCGTCATCGCCGGGGTCGATCCCTTCTACGCGCTGTCGAAGGACGGCGGCAAGCTCCTGTACCGCGCCCATGACACCTGGGGGATCGTCGAGATCGGCGAGGGGAAGAAACCGGGTGATGGCAAGATCGAAACCGGCGGTCTCATGGCGGTCGTCGACCCGCGCCAGGAGTGGATGCAGATGTTCAACGAGGCGTGGCGGCTCGAGCGCGATTTCTATTACGACCCCGGGATGGGCGGCCTCGACTGGAAGGCGGTCGGCGAGCGCTACCGGCGGCTGGTGCCGTATGTCGGCCACCGCGCCGATCTGAACTACATCCTCGGCGAGATGATCGGCGAGTTGTCGACCTCGCACGCTTACGTCGGCGGCGGCGATCTGCCGCAAGTGCCACGCGTCGACATCGGCCTGCTTGGCGCCGACTACGAGCTCGACGCGACGAACGGTCGCTACCGGTTCGCGACCATCTACCGCGAGCGCGACTGGAACTCACCGGTCGCCGCTCCCCTCGGGGAGCCGGGCATCGACGTGCGTCCCGGCGACTACCTTCTCGAGGTCAACGGGCGGCCGCTGAAGGCGCCGCAGAACCTCTTCGCCGCGTTCGAAGGGACCGCCGGCAAGCAGACGGTCATCACGGTCGGATCGTCGCCCGACGACGCCAAGCCGCGCACCTTCACCGTCAAGCCGATCGGTGAGGGTGAGGTGTCGTTGCGCTACACGGCCTGGGTGCGCGGCAACCGCGAAAGGGTCGAGAAAGCCACCAATGGTCAGGTGGCCTACATCCACGTGCCCAACACCGCCATCCAGGGGATCCAGGAGTTCGCCAAGGGGTATTACGCGCAGATCGATCGCGACGGCATCATCGTCGACGAGCGCTTCAACGGCGGCGGATTCGTCCCCGATTTCTTCATCGATCGGCTGCGGCAGACCACGTGGGTCGCCTGGTCGAACCGCGATTTCGAGGGGTTCCGAACGCCCTCGTACGCCATCGACGGACCGAAGTGCATCCTGATCAACGAGTACGCCGGCTCCGGCGGTGACGCCTTCCCGTTCTATTTCCGGCAGCAGGGGCTCGGCCCGGTCATCGGCAAGCGGACCTGGGGCGGCCTCGTCGGCATCAGCCACAACCTGCCGCTCATCGACGGCGGCGTCGTGACCATGCCCGACTTCGGCATGTTCGACCCGCGCAAGGGGGAGTGGCTGGTCGAGAACCACGGCGTCGACCCGGACATCGAGGTCGAGAACGCCCCCGACCTGATGGTCTCGGGTCACGACCCCCAGCTCGAGCGCGCCATCGACTACGTCGTTGAGGAGCTCAAAAAGAACCCGCCGGCGAAGCCGAAGCTGCCGCCCTACAAGGTGCAGAAGTAGACGGCGATCCGGCGAGATTCAGTTCGCGGCGGGGGTGGCCGCGCGGCTCATGGTCACCGCGATCGGGCCGGTCACCTTCGAGCCGAGGGTGAGGACGCCCGCCGACAGGGTGTCCGGCGCGGCGCCGTTTGGCGCCGGGGAGGCGCCCGGGGCGGCGAACCCCGGCGGCATTGGCATCTGGACGCTCATCATCATGTCGGCGTCGAGGTTGATCTCGGTGAACAGGCCCTCGACGAGGTCGAAGGTCGCGCTGCCCACGGCGCCGCCGGAAACGGTGTAGGACCGGCCCTGAGTCATCGTGGCGGTCGCCTTCGGCAGCACCTGGCGCACGTCGAATCGGGCGAACCCCGGCTCGATCGCTTTCAGCGTGTAAATCCAGCGCGCCTCGACGTGGTCGTCGCCGCGGCCGCCGACGCCCGGCAGGACCACCGGCAGGCGTGCCTCGAACGACTGACCGACGCGCAACGCCCCCTCCGGCAGGTCGGGCAGCGACTGGGCCAGCTGATCGCGGGCCCTGTCATGGCCGCCTGACGCGGCATTCGGAGCGGGCGTGATCTCGACCTTGCGGCCATCGGCGCTGAAGCGGGCTTCGATCGCCGGCCGGCCGACCATGGCCGAGAGATTGGCAAGCGGCTTCGTTTCATCGCCACGCATGCGCATCCCTGTCGCCTCCACCACCTTGAAGGTGAACGGAGTCGAGCCGTCAGCCCCGCGCACCTGCACATCGAGGCGACCCTTGATCCTGATCTCCTGGCGGACGTCTCCCATGGTCGTTGTCGCGATGGCCGCCATCGACTCGGGCAGGGTCGACGGATCGATCCTGAGATCGAGCGCGATGGAGCCCTGCTGGTCGTAGACCGTTGAGGGCTTGAGCCCGTAGCGCAGGCGCACCCCTTTTTCTGCGGCCTGCGAGGCGACCGCGCCGGCCAGCACCAGGGTGGCCGTGAGCGCGGCCGGGATAACAGCGAAAATGCTGCGGGATACTCTCGACGCGGCGTGGTTTCTCTGTGTCATGGGGAAGAGACTAAACCACGCCCCTCCGAGGGTCAAGGAGAACACCCCGCGGCGGGGGCTGCTGGTGTAGAGTGATGCGCCGGGTGGCCATGCGAAAGTGGCGGAACTGGCAGACGCGACGGACTTAGGATCCGTTGGGGCAACCCTTGAGGGTTCGAATCCCTCCTTTCGCACCACCGACCATGCCGGGCGGTGAGGCTTGGCCGACGGTCGCCGGGTCTCTTGCGCCGGGCCGGGCCTCCTGCTATGATGCGCGCGCCTCGGGGGTGATGTAGCCGCCCGTCGTCCATCCCGGATTCCCGCCTAACGCCAATACCTCGTTTCATCAGGCTGTCGCGTGGAGGAGCCGGGACACCGGAGGATCGGACAACGTCATGAAGGTCGTGATTCGCGAGATGGAGCGCTGCAAGCGGGGACTCGAGGTCGAGATCCCGAAGGAGCGGGTGTCGCTCGAGATGAACCGGGCGTTCGACGATTACTCGCGGCACGCGCGCGTCCCCGGGTTCCGCAAAGGGCGCATCCCGATGGAGGTCGTCCGCAGCAGATTCGGCAAGGAGGTTCGCGAGGAGGTCCTCGCCCGCCTGGTGCGCGAAGAGGCCCTGCGAATCCTCGACGAGAAGAAGATCGAGCCGGTCGAGCCGCCGGTCCTCGAGGAGGTCAAGCACGAGGAGGGTGGTCCGCTGTCCTTCCGCGCCACCTTCGAGGTGCGGCCGGAGATCGCGGTCGCCGACTACAAGGGACTCGCGGTCACCGTGCCCCGCCGCGAGGTGACTGAAGAGATGGTCGAAACATACCTGGGGGGCATGGCGGACCGCGCCGCCAAGCTCGAGGCGGTGGCCGGCCGTCCGGTGCAGAAGGGCGACTATGTGGTCGGCCTGCTGTCGTGTCAGTTCCGCAAGGGCAAGGGCAAGAACCTCAAGAACGAGAACCTGTTCCTCGAGGCCGGCTCCGAGGAGAACCATCCCGATTTCAACGCCGCCATCCTCGGCATGCAGGCGGGCGAGCACAAGAGCTTCGAGGTTGAATACCCGGACGATTACAATGCCGTAAGCCTGCGCGGCGCGGTCGTTGCCTACGCGCTCGACCTGAAGGAGATCAAGCGCAAGGTCGTGCCGCCCCTCGACGACGATCTGGCGAAGGAGTTCGGGACCTTTTCGTCACTCGAGGAGTTGCGCGCCAAGGTGCGTGAGGAGGTCGGACGGCGCGCCGAGGAGGCCGAGCGCGCCGAGGCGCGCCAGCGCATCCTGATGGAGCTGGTCCGCCGGTACCCGGTCGAGGTTCCCGACGTGATGATCGAATCGCAACTCGACGGGCGTCTCGAAGGAATGGCGCGCGAAATGATCGCACGCGGTGTCGACCCGATGAAGTCGGGTGTGAACTGGGCCGAGGAGCGCGACCGCGCCCGCCCGGCCGCCGTCGATGCCGTGCGCGCCATGCTGATCCTCGATGCGATTGCGGCCAATGAGAGTCTCGCGGCGACCGAAGAGGACGTCAACGAGTGGCTCAAGGGCGAAGCGCGACGTCAGAACACGAATGTCGCGACCGTCAAGGAGAAACTCGTCCAAAGTTCGCATCTGGCGGGCATTCGGCGGCAGATCGTCAGGGAAAAGTCGCTTGACTATGTCCTTCAGGATGCTAATATTACGCGTGAGGTGAGATAAACCCCCATGCCCCTCATCCCCATGGTTGTCGAACAGACAAACCGGGGCGAACGCGCGTACGATATCTACTCGCGGCTGCTGCGGGACAACATCGTCTTCATCGGCAGCGCCATCGACGACAACCTCAGCAACCTCGTGATCGCGCAGTTGCTCTACCTCGAGGCCGAAGACCCCGAGAAGGACATCTCGATCTACATCAACAGCCCCGGAGGGTCGGTGACCGCCGGGTTGGCGATCTACGACACGATGCAGTTCATCCGTCCGGACATCTCGACCATCTGCATCGGCCAGGCCGCGAGCATGGCGGCGGTGCTGCTGACCGCCGGCACGGCGAAGAAGCGCTTCGCGCTGCCGAACTCGCGCGTGCTCCTGCACCAGCCCATGGGCGATTTCTCGGGGCAGGCGACGGACGTAGAGATCCACGCGCGCGAGATCCTGCGCATCCGGCAGAGACTGAACGAGATCCTGCACACCCACAGCGGCCAGGCACTGGACCGCATCAATCGTGACACCGACCGCGACTTCATCCTGACCGGCGAGGCCGCCCGCGAGTACGGCCTCATCGATCAGGTGATCTCGCGGCGCGAGTAGTTCCTCCGCGGTAGGCCCGCGGACGAGACGGTCGGGAGACCACGCTCATGGCCGGCAAGCGAGGCGACGGCGAATCACTCCGGTGCAGCTTCTGCAACAAGGATCAGCGCGATGTCAAGAAGCTGATCGCCGGGCCGACGGTCTACATCTGCGACGAGTGCGTCGACATCTGTCTCGACATCATCGCCGAGGAGCGCGAGCCGGACGAACCCAAGGCCAAGGTCAAGCTGCCGAAGCCGGTGGAGATCCGCGAGTTCCTCGACGAATACGTCGTGGGACAGGAGAAGGCCAAGAAGAAGCTCGCGGTCGCGGTCTACAACCACTACAAGCGCAACGAGCTGGCGAAACGCCGCGGCGAGGTCGAGGTGCAGAAGAGCAACATCCTGCTCATCGGCCCCACCGGCACGGGCAAGACGCTCCTGGCGCAGACGCTGGCGAAGCTGCTGTCGGTGCCGTTCGCGATCGTCGACGCCACCACCCTGACCGAGGCGGGGTACGTCGGCGAGGATGTCGAAAATATCCTGTTGCGACTTCTCCAGGCGGCGGGGAACGATCTCGAGAAGGCGAAACGCGGCATCATCTACATCGACGAGGTCGACAAGATCAGCCGCAAGAGCGATTCGCCCTCGATCACCCGCGACGTCTCGGGCGAGGGCGTGCAGCAGGCGCTGCTGAAGATCCTCGAGGGCACCGTCGCCAACGTGCCCCCGCAGGGCGGACGCAAGCACCCGCACCAGGACTTCATCCCGATGGATACGACCAACATCCTGTTCATCTGCGGCGGCGCCTTCGTCGGCCTTGACGGCATCATCGAACAGCGCACCGGCAAGAAGTCGATGGGGTTCAAGGCCGAGATCAAGAGGAAGACCGACAAGACCGCCCTCGACATCCTCGAGCAGGTGCAGCCCGCCGACCTCATCAAGTACGGGCTGATCCCCGAATTCGTCGGCCGCCTGCCGGTGGTCGGGGTGCTCGGCGAGCTCGATTGCGACGCGCTGGTCAAGATCCTGACCGAGCCGCGCAACGCCCTGGTGAAGCAGTATCAGCGCAGCTTCGAGTATGAGAACGTCACGCTGACCTTCACGCGCGATGCCCTCGACGCGATCGCCAGCCTGGCGCTGGCGCGCAAGATAGGGGCCCGCGGCCTGCGGCTCATCCTCGAAGATCTCATGCTCGACCTGATGTACCAGCTACCCTCCCGTACCGACATCCACGAGTGCGTCATCACCAAGGAAGTGGTGGAAAACAAGATGGCGCCTATCATGCTGATGGAGAAGGCGGGCTAGCCCGCTTACCCCCCACGATGCTCGTAAGCCTCGACGACAAGACCGAGAAACTGCCGCTCGTCCCCCTGCGGGACGTGGTGGTGTTCCCCTACACCATGATCCCGTTCGTCGTGGGGAGGAAATCCTCCCTCGTCGCGGTCGAGAGGGCCCTGGCGGCCGACAAGCGGATCTTCCTCGCCACGCAGCGCGACGCCAAGGTCGACGACCCGAAGCCGGACGAGATCAACGCCGTCGGGACGGTCGCCAACATCGTCCAGAGCCTCAAGCTGCCGAACGGCAACATCAAGCTGCTGGTCGAGGGCTCGGCGCGCGGCCGTGTCCACGCCATCGAGGTCATCGACAGCTGCATGCTGGCGGCCTTGTCGATCATCGACATGAAGACCGACCTCACGCCCGAGATCGAGACCGAGATGGGCAAGGTCGTGTCGCTGTTCGAGAAATACGTGAAGCTGTCGCCGAACATGCCCTACGAGACGATGATCTCGACGATCCGCGTCTCGGAGCCGGGGCGGCTCACCGACACCATCGCCGCGCACCTCCAGGTCGGCATCGAAGAGAAGCAGAACCTGCTCGAGGTCTTCAACCCGGTCGAGCGTCTGACGCTTCTGGCGGGCATGCTCGATGCGGAGATCGAGAAGCTGCGCGTCGACCGGCGCATCCATCAGCGCGTCAAGAAGCAGATGGAGAAGGCGCAGAAGGAGTACTACCTCAACGAGAAGATGAAGGCGATCCAGCAGGAGCTGGGCCGCAAGGACGAGCGCCTCAACGAAGTCGAGGAGCTCAAGCAGCGCATCGCCGCCGCGAAGATGCCGAAGGAGGCGCACGAGAAGGCGATGCAGGAGCTCAAGCGCCTCGAGGTGATGCCGCCGGTTTCCGCCGAGGCGACGGTGTCGCGCAACTACCTCGACTGGTTGCTGTCGGTCCCATGGCAGAAGCGCTCCAAGGAGATCCGCGATCTCGACTTCGCCGAGAAGGTGCTCAACGACGACCACCACGGACTCGACAAGATCAAGGAGCGCATCCTCGAGTTCCTCGCCGTCCGCCGCCTCGTGGGACACAAGAGCATGAAGGGATCGATCCTCTGCCTGGTCGGGCCGCCGGGGGTCGGAAAGACCTCCCTCGCGCAGTCGATCGCCAAGGCGACCGGGCGCAAGTTCGTCCGGGTTTCGCTGGGCGGCGTGCGTGACGAGGCCGAGATCCGCGGACACCGCCGCACCTACATCGGCGCCTTCCCCGGGCAGATCATCCAGATGATGAAAAAGGCCGGAACGAAGAACCCGGTGTTCCTGCTCGACGAAGTCGACAAGATGAGCATGGATTTCCGGGGCGACCCCTCGTCGGCGCTGCTCGAGGTGCTCGATCCGGAGCAGAACGGGACCTTCCTGGACCACTACATCGACACCGAGTTCGACCTGAGCCAGGTGATGTTCATCTGCACGGCGAACGTGCTGCACCCGGTCCCGCCGGCGCTCAAGGATCGGATGGAGGTGCTGCGGCTCGCGGGTTACACACTGCTCGAGAAAGAGGCGATTGCCCGCCGCTTCCTGGTTCCGAAGCAGCTCAAAAACCATGGCCTCGATGCCGGCAAATTTGTCTTCGAGGCGGCCGCGATCCGCGACGCCATCGAGAAGTACACCCGCGAGGCGGGTGTGCGCAACCTCGAGCGCGAGATCGCCTCGCTCTGTCGCAAACTCGTGCGCCGGGTGGTCAAGGAAGGGAACGACTTCACCTTCACGGTGAAATCGGAGCACCTGACCGAATTCCTCGGTATCCCGCGGTACCATGCGACGACCAGCGAAAAGAAGGCCGAGATCGGCATCGCCACCGGGCTGGCGTGGACCGAGGTCGGAGGCGAGATCCTCATGACCGAGGCGACCCTGATGAAGGGCCGCGGCAAGCTGATCATCACCGGCAAGCTGGGCGATGTCATGCAGGAGTCGGCGCAGGCCGCCATGTCCTACGTTCGTTCGCGGGCCGACGCGCTCGGCATCGACGAGGACTTCCACCGCAAGTTCGATATCCATATCCACGTGCCGGAGGGGGCCATCCCGAAGGACGGGCCGTCGGCCGGGATCACCATGGCGACGGCGCTTGCCTCGCTGCTCACCCGGATGCCGGTTCGGGGCGACCTGGCGATGACCGGCGAGATCACGCTGCGTGGCAAGGTCCTGCCGATCGGCGGGGTCAAGGAGAAGGTCCTGGCGGCGCATCGGCTCGGCGTGCGCACGGTGATCCTGCCGCGCGACAACGAGAAGGATCTGGCGGACGTCCCCGAGGACGTTCAAAAGGAGCTCGAGTTCCGACTCGTCGACACGATGGACGACGTGCTCCAGATCGCGCTGGAGCGCGAGACCGCCCCGAAGGTCGACAAGGACTACGAGAAGGACATCAAAGACAAGGGTGTGCCCGGGGCGCTGACACACTGAGAACCCGGGGGGCCTGCCCCTGTTCCTGACCGCGCGGACGCGGGGGAAACCCCCCGGTTCGCGCGTCCCTTGAGAGACGCGGACCAGTAGCCCGGTGACGGCGCGCCGGGCGGCGGTGTGCGGCCTCCTTGATCCCTGACATGCGCATCACCACGTGCCAACTCACTACGAGCGCTCTGACGTCCGACCGCTTCCCGCGGGACGGGTTCCCGCAGATCGCCTTCATGGGCCGATCGAACGTCGGCAAGTCGAGCCTCATCAACCGCCTGCTGGGCAAGTCCGGGCTGGCGCGCACCAGCAAGACGCCGGGGCGCACCCGTGCCATCAACTTCTTCAATGTGAATGGGAACTGCTATTTCGTCGACCTGCCGGGTTACGGCTATGCCCGCGTGCCGCGCCCGATGCGCGAGGAGTGGCAGGGCCTCATCGAGGCTTACCTCGACGGGCCGCTCGGGCCCGACCTCGCGGTGGTTCTGGTCGATGCCCGGCACGAGCCAAGCCCCCTCGATCGCGAGCTTGTCGATTGGCTTCGATCGCGGTCGATACCGATCCAGACGGTGCTGACGAAAATCGACAAGATCTCCCGAGGTACCCGGAGCGCGGCCACCCGCCGCGCCACCGAGGCCCTGGACCTCACCACCGCCGCGACACCCCTGCTGGAGGTCTCGGCGGTCACCGGGGACGGCCTGCCCGCCCTCTGGCGGACCCTGGACGACACCGCGGCCGCGGGCCGGCGGCGGTCCCCCCATCCCGCGCCGCCGCCCCTGCGCGCCGGCGCTTCGCACAACCCACCGCACCACCCGACGAGAGGAAGGACACCACAGTGAACGGAAAAGACACCGAACGCGAATCGAGACCGAACCGCGAGCCGCGGCCACCCCGCGGACCGGGCCGAGACCAGGGAGGCCGCCCGCCGCGCCGTCCCGCTGCCGAGAACGGCGGCCCGCCCCCGCAGCCGGACGTCGAAGCCTCGGGCATGGAGGACGACGGTGTCGAGCGCGCCGATGTCCCGCGCGCCGAGTTGACCGGGGAGAAGCTCGACATCCGGACGCTCAAGGAGAAGTCGATCTCCGAGCTGACCGGCATCGCCAAGGCGCTCGACGTCGTCAACGCCACGGCGCTGCGCAAGCAGGAGCTGATCTTCGAGATCCTGCGCGCCCAGACCGAGAAGAGCGGGCTCATCTTCGCCGAGGGGGTCCTTGAAACGCTGCCGGACGGGTTCGGGTTCCTGCGGGCGCCCGAGTACAACTACCTGCCCGGGCCGGACGACATCTACGTGTCGCCGTCGCAGATCCGCAAGTTCGACCTGCACACCGGCGACACCATTTCCGGCCAGGTGCGTCCGCCGAAGGAGGGGGAGCGCTACTTCGCCCTGATCAAGGTCGAGGCGGTCAACTTCGAGCACCCCGAGCAGGCGCGCAACAAGATCTTCTTCGACAACCTGACACCGCTGTATCCCAACGCCCGCATCAAGCTCGAGACCACGCGCGAGAGCGTCTCGTCGCGTGTTCTCGACATCCTCTGCCCGATCGGCAAGGGCCAGCGCGGTCTGATCGTGGCGGCGCCCCGCACCGGGAAGACGATGCTCCTGCAGGCGATCGCCAACAGCATCACCCAGAACCACCCCGAGATCGTCCTCATCGTCCTGCTCATCGACGAGAGGCCGGAGGAGGTCACCGACATGCAGCGCTCGGTGAACGGCGAGGTCATCTCCTCGACGTTCGACGAGCCGGCCACCCGGCACGTGCAGGTCGCCGAGATGGTCATCGAGAAGGCGAAGCGCCTGGTCGAGCACCGCAAGGACGTCGTCATCCTGCTCGACTCGATCACCCGACTCGCGCGCGCCTACAACACCATCGTGCCCCCGTCGGGCAAGGTGCTGTCGGGCGGCGTCGACGCCAACGCCCTGCAGCGCCCGAAGCGCTTCTTCGGGGCGGCGCGCAACATCGAGGAAGGCGGCTCGCTGACGATCATGGCGACGGCCCTCATCGAGACCGGCAGCCGCATGGACGACGTCATCTTCGAGGAATTCAAGGGCACCGGCAACATGGAGATCCACCTCGACCGCAAGCTGGCCGACCGCCGGATCTACCCGTCCATCGAGCTGACCCGTTCGGGCACGCGCAAGGAGGAGCTGCTCCTCTCGAAGAAGGAGCTCGACCGTTCCTGGGTCCTGCGCAAGGTGCTGAACTCGCTGTCGCCGGTCGAGGCGATGGAGTTGCTCATCGAGCGCATGCAGAAGAGCAAGAACAACGACGAGTTCCTCGATTCGATGAGCGGCATGGGATAGACCCGCGCCAGGCCGGCCGGCCCGGGGCGGCCGCCCGGCGCGCCCCCGAGCCTGTCCCGTGGGTGGCGGGGGGGCGGGGACCCCTTGTGGGGCGGCCGCGGAGTCTCTATAATGGCGCGTTCAACGTGAACCATGAAGTAGCCAGGGGGACTGCGGTCCCCGGGGAGCATCGTTCCATGAAGAGCGGGATTCACCCCAAGTACCACGAGGTCGTGGTCACCTGCGCCTGCGGCGAGACCTTCAAGGCCCGGTCGACCAACCCGGAGCTGCGCCTCGAGATCTGCTCCAAGTGCCACCCCTTCTTCACCGGCAAGCAGAAGCTGATCGACTCGGCAGGCCGCGTCGAGCGTTTCGAGAAGCGCTACAAGGCTGCGAATCCGGCCCCCGAGGCCGGCACCACCGGTGCGACCGGCACCGAGGCGGCCGCGGTCAGCCGCTCGGCGCGCCGCGTCGGCGCGACTCGCGCGAAGACCGGCAAAAAGACCGGCAAGGGCGCGCCCGCCGGCGCCTGAGGCGCCCGGCCGCCCTCCGTGGAGATCCTGGCTCGTCTCGGCGCCCTCGAGGACCGGTTCGAGCAACTCGCCGCCCAGATGGGCGACCCGGCGATCGCGAGCGATCCCGATACTTATAGACAAATCGCCAAGAATTACTCCGACCTCGAGCGCGTCGTCCACAAGTACCGTGAGTTCCGGCGCCTCGAGGAGCACATCCGCGAGTCGCAGGAGCTCCTCGAAGACCCCGAGTTCAAGGGGATGGCGCGCGAGGAGCTCCAGCAACTCGAGCCGCGGCGCGCGGCGATGCTCGTCGACCTGCGCGCCATGCTGCTGCCGAAGGACCCGAACGACGAGAAGAACATCATTCTCGAGATCCGCGCCGGGACGGGAGGCGAGGAGGCGTCGCTCTTCGCGTCGGAGCTGTTCCGCATGTACAGCCGTTATGCCGAGCGCCGCGGCTGGCAGGTCGAGATCCTGACCATGAGCGCGACCGGCCTCGGCGGCCTCAAGGAGGTCATCGCCCTCATCAGCGGCAAGCAGGTCTACAGTCGCCTGAAGCACGAGAGCGGCGTGCACCGCGTGCAGCGCGTGCCCGAGACCGAGGCCGCCGGGCGCATCCACACGTCGACCGCCACCGTGGCGGTGCTGCCCGAGGCCGACGACGTCCAGATCGACATCAACGAGAAGGACCTGCGCATCGACACCTTCTGCGCCACCGGGCCGGGAGGGCAGGGGGTCAACACCACCTACTCGGCGATCCGGATCACCCACCTGCCGACCAACACCGTCGTGCAGTGTCAGGACGAGCGCTCGCAGCACAAGAACAAGGCGCGCGCCCTCAAGGTGCTGCGCTCGCGCCTCTATGACCTCGAGCAGCAGAAACAGAAGGACGCCATCGCGCAGCATCGCCGCAGCCAGGTGGGCACCGGCGAGCGCTCGGAGAAGATCCGCACCTACAACTTCCCGCAGAACCGGGTCACCGATCACCGCGTCAATGTGACCGTGCATCGCCTCGCCGACCTTCTCGAAGGCGACCTCGATCCCCTGGTCGAGCCGATCGTGGCCCACTTCCAGGCCGAGGCGCTCAAGGACGAGGTCCGCGCCTGACGGCCGGGCCGCGAGTCCATGGCCCCCGACGTCGATCCTGCCCTCACCGCCGACGCGCTGGCGCGCGAAGGGGAACTCACCCTGGCCGCGGCGGGTGTGCCCGAGCCGGGGCGCGACGCGACGACGCTCCTGGCGCTCGCATCGGGCCTGAACCGCGAGCGCCTGCACGCACATCCCTGCGAGACGATCGGCGCTGAGGCGCGGCTGCGGTATCGCGCCTTCGTCGCCCGGCGCGCCGCCCGCGAGCCGCTGCAGCACATCACCGGGACGCAGGAGTTCTGGTCCCTGGCCTTCCGGGTGACCCCGGCGGTCCTCATCCCGCGCCCCGAGACCGAGCATCTCGTCGAGGCGCTCCTGCGCCTGCCCTTGCCGCCGGCGCCGGTGGTTGTCGATCTCGGCACCGGCTCGGGCTGCCTGGCGGTGGTGACGGCGCGCCTCCTGCCCGCGGCGCGTGTCGTGGCCACCGACGTCTCCGCCGCGGCGCTCGGGGTGGCGCGCGCCAACGCCGCCGACCACGGAGTTGCGGACCGTGTCGTCTTCCTCGAGGGCGACCTGTTCGCGGCCCTCGAAGGTCGCGGCCTGGAGGGTGGCGTCGATCTGCTCATCAGCAACCCGCCGTACATCGCCGAGCCCGATCTCGAGGGGCTCGCTCCCGAGGTGCGCGACCACGAACCGCGCCAGGCGCTCACAGCCGGCCCCGATGGGCTCGCCCTGCATCGGCGGATCGCCGCCGGGGCCGGCCGCTTCCTTCGTCCCGGGGGCCGTCTGCTGGCGGAGATCGGCTTTGGCCAGGAGCCGGCGGCGCGCGACCTCTACGCCGGGGCCGGCCTGGCGGTCGAGGCGGTGCACCCCGACCTGGCCGGCATCGCGCGCGTCGTGCAGGCGCGCTCGTCGTGTCCCCCGGCGGCCTGACCCGGCACCCGTCGCCCGGGCCCGTCCGCCCCGTGGCGCCTCCGGCCCGCGGCGCACCGCCCCGCGCTATACTCGCCGCCGTGGCGCATCCCGTGTCGGACATGATCTCCGTCGAGCGCGCACTCGAACTGCTGCTCGGGGCCACCCCGGTGCTCCCGCAGGAGACCGTGCCTCTCGGCGCCGCCGCCGGTCGTGTCCTCGCCGAGGAGATCCGCGCCGACGCCGACGTGCCGGCGTTCGACAAGGCGCTCATGGATGGTTTCGCCGTCCGCTCGGCCGACCTCGCGGGCGGAGCGCGCGATCTCGTCGTGGTGCGGGAGATCCCGGCGGGGACCGACCCGGCGACGCTGCCGGCGCTCGCCACCGGGACTGCGGCGCGCATCATGACCGGCGCCCCGCTGCCGCCGGGCGCTGACGCCATCGTGCCCGTGGAGGAGACCGAAGCCGCATCGGGTGATCGCGGCGCCGTGCGCTGCGCCGCCGTCCGGCCGGGCGATCACCGCGCGCCGCGCGGCGCCGATGTCCGGGCCGGCGCGACCCTCCTCGCGCCCGGCGATTTCATCGGCGCCGCCGAGGTGGCCGTGCTCGCCGCCTGCGGGCGCGCCGCGGTGCGGGTCGGCGGACGGCCACGCACCGCCGTGCTCGCCACCGGTGACGAGCTGGTGGCGCCCGGCGAAACGCCCGCGCCGGGTCGCCTGCGCAACAGCAACGGACCGATGCTCCTGGCCCTGGCCGAGCGCGCCGGCGCGGTGATCGCCGACCTCGGCATCGCCCCCGACGATCCGGCGCGGCTGCGCGCCGCGATGGAGCGGGGGCTCGAGGCCGACCTGCTGCTGATCTCGGGCGGCGTGTCGATGGGGGCGCGCGACTTCGTCGGCGCGACCCTGCGCGATCTCGGCGCCGAGATCCTGTTCGAGCGCGTCGCGATCCGGCCGGGGAAGCCGTTCACGGCGGCGCGCCGCGACCGGAGCATCGTCTGTGCCTGCCCCGGCAACCCGGCGTCGAGCTACGTCATCTTCCAGGTCTTCGCGCGCGCCGTCCTGCGGCGCATGGCCGGCCACCCGCATCCCGGCCCCTCCCCGGTGCGCGGGTGCCTGGCCGCCCCGGCGCGCCAGAAACCGGGCCGGGCGGGATACTGGCAGGCGCATGCCGCGCTGGTCGACGGCCGGCTGACCGCGGAAATCCTGCCGAGCAGCGGCTCCGCCGACATCGTCGCCTGCGCGCGCGGCAACGCGCTGGTCGTCCTGCCGGCCGGGACCGGCACCCGCGCCGCCGGCGAGGCGGTCGACATGCTCCTGCTCGACGACTCTTTCGATCGATGAGCGCGACACCGGCGCGGATCCGTCTCGTCCAGGCCCTCGCGGCCGTCCTGTTCGCGGCCGTGACGATCCTCCTCGGGCTCATCACCTGGCGTCTGACACCGCCGGACGGGCCGCCGCGCCAGCGCCCGCTGCGGGCGTCGCGTCGCGAGGCGCTTCCCGAGGACGCCAGCCTCGTCCTGATCACCATCGATGGTCTGCGCGCCGATCGCCTGGCCTCCTACGGCGAGGCGCCGCTGTCGCCGGCCCGCCATCTCGATCGGCTGGCGGGCGAGGGGTACCGCTTCGAACAGGCGATCGCCCCCGCGCCGATGTCGTTTCCGGCGCACGCCGCGCTGATGACCGGCATGGCGCCCGCCGGCCGCGCCGATCTCCTGGCGCCCTCCGGTCCGCTGCCGCCGGGGCGGGCGACCCTCGCGGAGGTCCTGCAGTCGTCGGGTTTCCGCACCGCCGCTTTCGTCGGTTCGGCGGCGGTCGGCCGCGCCTCGGGGCTGGCGCGCGGCTTCGGGCGCTTCGACGAGCCGCGCGCCGCCGACCGCCCGGCGACCATCCGCTGGCTCGCCGACCGGCCGGCGTCCGAGGTCTCGGCGGCGGCCCGCGCCTGGCTCGACGACAACTTCCGCGCCCGCTTCTTCCTGTGGGTGCACCTGGCCGACCCGGAGCCGCCCTATCCCGCCGTCCCCGAGAGAGGCGCGCGCCGTCGCGATCCCTACGACGTCGATGTCGAGATCGCCGACGCCGAGATCGGCCGGCTCCTGGCGCGGCTCTCGTCGCTCGGGGTGATCGGGCACACGGTCGTGGTGGTCGCCGGCGCGCATGGCGAGGGGCTCGGTGATCATGGCGAGAGCGGCTCGGGCATCGGCCTGTACGACGCCACACTGCGTGTGCCGCTAATACTCCGCCTGCCGGGTGGCGCGGTGCATGATCGGTCGATCCCCGAGCAGGTGCGGCTGAGCGATCTGATGCCGACCCTCCTCGACCTGCTCCGCCTGACGGCCCCCGAGCCGCCGGATGGCGTCAGCCTCACGCCGCTGCTCGACCCCGGCGGCACTCTGCTGCCTCTGCCGGTTGTCGCCGAGGCAGTGGCCGGCCGCGACTGGCTCGGCGTCGGGTCGCGACGGGCCCTGCGGGCCGGCGGATGGAAGTGGATCGAAGACGGGCCTGAGGAGCTCTACGATCTGCGCCGCGATCCCGGCGAGCTCCGCAACCTCGTAGCGTCGCACCCGGCGCGCGCGCGAGAGATGCGCGCGGCCCTCGGCGCGTTGTGGCCGGGCGATGCCGCGGTGCCCCGCGTCCTGCCCGACGCCCCGACGTCCGCCGCGGGTGGACCGGCGGCGTCCCAGGAGCGGCTGCTGAGCGAGGCGCTCGCCGCCCTGCGCCTGGCCGACGGGCCGCGGGCCCGCACCGCGCTCGAGGAACTGCGACGCGACGTGACGGCCGGGGGCCGGCCGGCGCCGCCCGGGCTGCTCGCGCTCCTCGGTGGCGCGTTGCGACTGCAGGGGCGCGTGCCGGAGGCGCTCGCGGCCTATGAGGAGGCGCTGCAGGCCCTGCGCCCGGCGCCGGTCCCTGCCATGTCCGCCACCGGCGCCGTGGCGGCGGCCGACGGGGCCGCGACCTCACCGGGCGCGGTCGGTGCGGGCTCCACCGGGCGGCCGGAACATGCCGCCACCGCGACCGCCGTCGGCAGCGCCCCGTACCCGGTCCTCGCGTCCGCCGCCGGCACGGCGCCCCTCGAAGCGCTGCTGCTTTCGGACATCGCCGCCTGCCGCCGCCTCGAGGGGCGCCTCGATCTCGCGGCAGAGGCGTACCGCGCCGCGGTGCGGGCGCGACCCGACGATCCCTGGGTTCGACTGGCGCTGGCCGATGTTCTCGTCGAGACGGGCGAGTCGGGCGAGGCAATCGACGAGCTGCGGGCCGCCCTGCAACGGGCCCCGGATGACGCCGACCTGCTCGCCAGCCTCGGCCGGGCCTACCTGACGGCGGGCCAGGCCGGCGCGGCCATTCTGCCCCTTCAAGATGCACTGCGCGCGGCCCCGACGATGACCCGCCCGTGGTTCGATCTCGGGCGGGCCTACGAAGATCTCGGGCGTCCGGCCGACGCCCTGCGCGCCTACCAGGATTTCACGGCGCGGGTCCCCGTGCCGGGGGATCCGCTGTACCAGAAGGCGGCCGAGCGGATGAAGGCGCTGCGCGACGGCGTCTGAGATCGCCAAGAAGACGGCGTATCGCCGCGTCGTCCGGGTGGTCGCGCAGCCCCTGCTCGGCGGCGGCGATCGCCGCCGCGGTCAGACCCCGCTCCGACTGCACCAGCGCCACGCCGAGCGCCGCCCCGCCGCTGTCGTCCCCGAGCGCGCCGGCGCGCTCGAAGGCGGCGAGCGCCTCGTCGAGGCGGCCGGTGCGGCGCAACGCCGACCCGAGCTTCAGCGCCGTGGCGGCCGAGGGGGCGATCGACAGGGCGCGCCCGTAGGCGTCGGCCGCCTCCGGCCAGCGCTGCAGCCGCGCCAGCGCGCCGCCGAGATTGGCGGCGAAGCGGGCGTTGTCCGGATCGAGATCGACGGCGCGCCGGAACCAGCCCACCGCCTCGTCGACCCGCCCCGATTCCGCCAGCAGCACGCCGGCGAGGTTCTGGTATTCGTCGAGGCGGGGGTCGCGGGCGATCGCGGCGCGCAACGCCGGCAGCAGACGCGCCGTCCGCGACGCCCCGGACTCGAGCGCGTACAGACGCTGCGCCACCAGCAGGCGCAGCGGGTCATCGGCGAATGAGGCGCGATAACGCCCGAGCGCCGCGGCGTCGTCGCCGGCATTCTCGAGGAGGAGCGCGGCGATGGCGTCATCGAGACCCGGACGCGCCGCGGTGCGCGCCGCGTAGCGCCGGACGAGCGCTTCGGCCGGCGCCCGGCCGTTTGTGTCCTGAAGTCCGAGCTGCACCAGCCAGAGCACCGGCTCCGGGTCCGACTGCGGCAAATCGTCGAGCGAGGCGATCAGCGCCGCCTTCGCCTCGTCGCGCCGGCCGAGCCCGAGCAACGCCTCCGAGAGCATCTGGTAGGTCTTGGGCAGCTTCTGGCGCTGGTTGGCGAGGCGCAGCTCGTCGGCCGCCCTGGCGTAGTCCTGCCGCTTGAGGAAATAGGTCGCGAGGTTGCGGTGATAGAAGACCTGCGTCGTCGCCGCCGTCGCGCCGGCGGCGGCATCGGTGCCGCGGTCGCCGGGCGGCGGCGCGCCGACGGTCGCGGCGGCCACGACGGAGGTCGCGCCGGGACCGGCCCCGCCGGAGGTCGCGTCGGGCGTCGCGCCGGCCTCGTCGCCGCCGATGTAACCGAGGGCACGCAGGCTCGCCAGCAACTCGGCCTCGGCCGCGCCGGCACCGGGCCCCTCGTCGGGCGGCGCCGGCCGCCCGCGCGCCGGGTCGTCCCAGGTCGGGATGCGCCGCGGTGGATGGGCGGCGAGGAACACCGGGTCGAGGGCCGTCTCGATGACCCGTCCCGACATGTCCTCGCCGGCGGGTAGACCGAGCAGATGCAGCACGGTCGGCGCGATGTCGAACAGCGTCGGGCGATCGGCGAGGCGGAGAGCGCGGCGGGCGCCGGGGCCGGCGAGCACGAAGATCCCCTCGGGGTCGTGCCACTCGACCGGCTGCTCGGTGGTGTAGGGGAGCAGGTCGGCGGGGCGCGCCGCCCCCGACCGGAAGCCGTGGTCCGAGACCACGAGGATCGTGGTGTCCGGCCCGGCCGCGTCGATCACCTCGCCCATCAGCCTGTCTTGAAGGACGTAGAACCCGGTCACCGCGTCCTGGAAGCGCGCGTAGTCCTGCGCCGGGCAGGTCGGCAGGCGCGGCGGGAGGCAGTGCTGGAAGCGGTGCCCCATCATGTCGATCCCCTCGAAGTAGACGGCCGTGAGGTCGGGACGACGCGCCGCCAGATCGGCGGCGATGGCGGCATAGTTCCGCGTCCCGGTGAGGATCGACAGCGCCAGCGCCACCGGCCGCTGCACGGCGCGCCGGCTCTCGCCGCCGGTGTCGCGGCCGGCGCTCACGGCGCCCCCGCCGCGGTCACCGTCGCCATCGCCCGCGGCGGCGCGCGGTTCGATGACCTCGCGCCGCGCCGCCTCGAACTCGTCACGCGGGATGCGCAGGATCGACGTGACCTCGTCGTACCTCAGGTCGGCGGCGGTGATCAGGCGCGGTGCGACCGCGTCGAGATAGTCGCGCGGCCAGGTCAGTCCCGCGGGGACGGCGCGCCCGGCGGGTCGGGGCCGGACGGTCTCGAACGCGACCAGGTTCGACACCTGGAAGCCGCGCACCGGCTCGGCGGGGAACGACGCCCACCAGGCGATGAATGCCGAGGTGCCGCCCGCATCGCCGATCATGTCCCACAGCGCCCGGGTACGCCGGAAGCGGCTGGTGATCGGCACCCGCCGCCCCGTGCCGGCCTCGATCGCCTGGAAGTCGGCGACGCCGTGACGGTCGGGCCCGACGCCGGTGACCATCGTCGTCCAGAGAAGCGGCGAGATCATCGGGTCGTAGGAGCGCAGCGGCGCGCGCACACCGTCGTCGACGAGCCGCTTCAGGCGCGGCATTCGCCCCTGGCGCATGAGCGGATCGACGAGGTCCCAGTCGGCGCCGTCGAGCCCGATGATCAGCAGTCGCAGTCCGGTGGCGGCGCGCAGCGCGACCGGCGTGTCCGCGCGACCGTCCGGCGCTCCGACCGCCGCCGCGAAGGCGTCGGGCGGTCCGGCGACGAGGGCGAGTCGGGTGGTGCAAAGCCCGATGGCGTCGAGGCGCCCGGTCACGATGGTGACGACCGTGGCCGGCATGGGCGCCGTTGTCGCCCCCTGCGCCAGAGCGCCGGCGAGGATTTCGCCGGGCAGCGTGCCGATGATCTCGGCGGCCGCCCGCCGGACCGCTTCCTCGGGACCGCCGGCGGCGAGCGCCGCCGCGATCGCGGCGGCCGACGCCGACGCGCGCAGCCGCGCCGGGTCGAAATGGTAGTCGCCCGAGAGGCGCACGCGCACCATCGCCCCCTGCGGGGCCGGGCTGTCGATATCGACTGCCGGAAGCTGGCCGGCGAGCGGCACGACGCGCGGGCGGGCGAACGGCGGCGCCAGGTGCCAGCCCGGCGCGAGCAGGCGGGTGCCCGTGGCTCCGAGATGGTTTGCGGGAATGCGGTGGATCGAGAGGGCGGCGAAACCGGCGACGGTGGCGAGAAGGAGGCCCCCGGCGGCGAGGCGCGCGGACCGCGGCGTGCGGCGGCGCGCGCCCTGGGCGGCCCGGCGGCTCGTGGACGGCGTCACGCCGGCGAGTATATGTCAGCAGCGCGGCCGTGCCGCGCGTGGCGCCACGCCGCGCCGGCGCTGCGCGCCCGGTACCGGAAGAGCTAGAAGTCCCAGCGCAGGCCGAAGCGCACGGTGCGCGGCGCGACGTAGCCGGCGGGGCGGCCGTAGTTCGGGTCGGTGACGCCGCTGGTCAGTTCGATGGTGTCGACATACTGCGTCACCGGCTTCTGGTCGAAGACGTTGAAGACGTCCACGAAGAGCCGCATCTGCGTCTTGCCGACGGCGAGCGGGTAGTCTCCGTGCAGGTCGAGGGTCAGCATGTCGGGCGTCCGGCCGAGGTTGCCGCGCTTCGCCGGGGTGTACGACCGCAGGAAGACCACGCCCGGGTTGATCGCGTCGGGGTCGTTCAGCGCCGAGCTCAGGCTGGCCGTCGAGCGCAGCTCCAGCCCGCCGCCGCCGTCGTCGGCCCAGTAGCCGTACACCGGGTCAATGCCGGGGATCTCGCCGCTGTTGAGGTAGATCGGGTGGGCGAGGAGCGATGTCCGCGGCACACCCGACTGCCACGACAGGTTGGCGCCCAGCGTCAGCTTCTCGCCGACGCGATACGACGGGTAGACATGCACGACGTGGGTCACGTCGGTCGGCAGCGGCCCGCTCTCGAACTGGCCGCGCATCAGCGGCGAGTCCGGGAAATCGTAAAGCGAGGTGATGTTCGGGTCGCTCTGGCCGTTGTCGTTGCGGTACAGCCCCTCGTAGTTGCCGTTCACCTGCGCCAGGCGGTAGTTGGCGAACATAGACCAGTTGTGCGACATCCGCTTGGCGAAGATCAGCTCGATCGCCTTGTAGTCGCGCTTCGCTTCGGGGAACCCGTACAGGCCGCCGGCGGGCACGTTCTTGGTGCCGGGGTTCGCCAGCTCGTAGGCGCCGAACGTGGCGGCCGGGAACTGGGTGCTCACCGGGTTCGACGGCGTGCCGCCGAACGGGTCGTAGGGATAGCCGTAGGCGACGCCGTAATAGAAGTTGTTGATCTGCTCGGCGGCATTGACCTGGACGTCCTCGAGGACACGGCCCTGCTGCCGGTACATGGCGCGCACCTCGAGTGATGATTCGGGCGCGACCTCGAAGGCGAAGCCGGCGGAGATCTCGTCCTCGTACGGCAGGCGCGTGCCGGAGACCACGGTGGTCTGGTCGATCCCCTGGGTGAAGACCGGCGCCGCGGGGGCGCACGAGGTGCCGCCGCCACCGCCGTCGTCGCACGGCACCGTGAACGGCAGCATGCGCGGCGTGGTCAGGTCGCGGTCGTCGAAGTCCTGCAGGCTGACACCGACCTCGCTCGAGAAGGCGCGCACCGCGAGGTCGTTGGGCACCCGCTGGTAGTAACGCGCCAGGTTCACCCAGGCGCGGCTCTTGCCGTTGCCGAGGGCGTCCCAGGCGACGCCGAGACGCGGGGCCCAGTTCCCCGAGAAGGTGTAGTCGGAGGGCGACTGGGTCGAGGTGCCCTGGGTGAAAATGCGGGCCTCGACGCCGCCCATGTCGATCGTCTCGGTTGCGAACGGCAGGGTGACGTCGCCGGCGCCCTGCAACGTCTCGGTCGTGTAGCGCAGGCCGGCCTTGATGGTGACCCGCGGGGTGAGGCTCCAGGTGTCCTGGACGAAGAAGCTGGTCTCGGCCGACTCGGTCGCCGGCGGCGCCGGGCCGATGCGGGCGCGCGACACGCGGAAGCGGTTGGCGCTGTCGTAGGCGATCGTCGGGTCGGCGCCGACCGAATTGCGCACGTCGACCTGGCCGCCGCCGTAGGTCGGCACGAAGATGAAATCCTGGTTGCCGTCGAGGTCGGCGTCGACCGGGTCGCCGAAGCTGTTGCTCTCCGGCAGGCCGATGTTGATCGACGGGCCGGTGAAGGTCGACGCTTCGCGGTAGCTGATCGTGTCGTGCTGCACGCCGTAGCGCAGCTCGTGCGCCCCGACGACCGAGGTCATCTTCACCTGGAACTGCAGGCTCTCGTCGTCCTGGTTGGCGATGAAGCCGATGCCGCCGCGACGGGTCGCCACCGGCGACATCGACAGCGGCACCGGGCCGCCGCCGGCGTCGTACGACGTGGCGCCGCGCACGTACTCCTGCACGTTGCGGATGTCGACGTACTGCAGCTCATTCTGATCCGAATTCTCGCGGAACCGGCCGTCATGCCAGCCGAGCTGCGCCTCGATGAAGAAACGCGGCGTGAAGACGGCGTTCCACTTCAGGGCGGCGTTGTTCGAGCCGTAGCGGATCTCGCTGTTGCCGCCGCCGCTGGCCTCGTCGAGGTAGAGCGCGGCGTCGGCGCGCTGCGGGCCCATCGGGCCTTCCGACGGGTCGCCGAACATGGTCAGCTCGATCTGATGCGCCGGGTTGACCATCCAGGAGAGCTTGGCGGCATAGTTGTGCGAGTTCCGTGTGCGCGTCAGGTCGCCGCCCGCGGAGGGGAAGGCCATCGCCGAGGGCACGCCGAAGCCGTTGGCGCTGCTTTCGTCGAAGGCGGCGACACCGGCGCTGGCGGCGCCGTAGGCCGGGTTCGCCAGATCGTTGGCCCGGACGGTCTGGTTGCGCAGCACCGGGTTGTAGGCGAAGAAGTAGAACAGCTTGTCCTTCTTGATCGGGCCGCCGACCGAGAAGGCGAAGTCGTTCACGGTCTCGTCGGTGACATTGGCGTTGCCGGTGGCCAGGTTCACCAGGTTGGCGTCGGCGCGCACAACCGCGGGGCTCGAATAGAAGGCGGCGCTGCCCTTGAACTCGTTGGTGCCCGATTTGACGATGGTGTTGATGATGCCGCCGAGCGCCTGCCCGTACTCGGCCTCGAAACCGCCGGTCTTGATCTGGACCTCGTCGAGGAACTCGCTGGTCACGCCGGTTCCGAGCGATCCGTACACCAGGTTGTAGGCGCCGATGCCGCCGTAGCCGGTGTTGGTGATGTTGACGCCGTCGATGAGATACAGGTTCTCGAGGCCCGAAGCGCCGCCGATGGAGACGTTCCCCTGGCCCGTCCCCAGCCCGCTCACGACACCCGGCGCCACCGCGTAGGTGTCGGTGAACGAACGGCCGAGCGGCACCGAGCTCGAGAAGCTGTCGTACTTGATGTTGGTGCCGACCGACGTCGACTTCGGATCGACGAGGGGAGATTGCCCGGTGACGATGATCGTCTCGGTGACCCCGGTCTGCAGAGTGAACGCCAGTTGCGTGCGCTGGTTGAGGGAGACGATCACGTCGTGCTGCTCAAGGCTGTTGAAGCCGCCCGGGGCCTCGATGCGCACGGTGTAGCTGCTCGGGCGCAGGAAGGGGAGCAGGAACTGGCCGGCCTCGTCGGTCTCGGCGGTGCGGGTGCCGATCTCGCACGTGGCGATAATGGTGGCGCCGGCAACCGGCTGGCCGGCGGGGTTGACCACCCGTCCCGCCAGCGTGCCGGAGGTCAACTCCTGCGCCGTCGCCGGGGCCACGCACAGGATGGCGGCGAGGAATGGGACCAGCCATGCCGTTCGGTTGCGGACCATCTTTCCCCCTCCCCTCACTGTTCTGCCCGCATCGTTCGCGGCGGGCAGCCTCGGGCAGCGCACCCGGGGCTGAGGCGGGATGGAATATATGTACAGGAACCGACATGGCAAGTTTTTTATCGTGTATTAAATATGTAGAATACTGATTCACTGAAACAAATATAAATCGTTTATATTGTGTATGTTGCGGTAGATCAGAGGCCCAGTGTTTCGCGCAGGTCGCCGGCCAGGGCGGGGTCGATGGCCTCGAGGGAATCGCATTCCCGGCGGGCTTCATCCGCCAGCCTGGCGGCCTTGAGGGCCACCGCCAACTGGTAGCGGGTGCGGGCGTGGGTGGGGTTCAGGTCGCGGGCCGTGCGCAGGGCCGCCGCGGCGTCGGCGTAGCGGCCCGAGGAGCCGAGGGCGATGCCGAGATTGAACCGGGCAACGTGCGAGGCCGGATCGAGGGCCGCGGCGCGGTCGAAGTCGGCGATGGCCGAGGGGAGCCGGCCGGAATTGAACTGCAGGACGCCGCGCTCGACCAGAAGCGACGCGCTTTCGCCGTCGCGACGCACGACCTCCTCCAGCAGGGCGAGGCCGCGCTCGGCGGCCCCCGGGCCGGCGGCGAGCAGGGCCTGGGCGACGAGGCCGGGGTCGGTGGCGGCGGCGGAGGGCGTCTCGCGCGGCGCCAGCGCCGAGCGCAGGTCCGGCTGGCTCGCGACCGGGAGGGTGGTGCCGTCCGGTCCGCCCCATGGCGAGTAGGCGACGAGCGTCGGTTGCCCCGCCGGAGGGGCCGGCAGCGTCCCGCCGAGGAAGCGACCCTGGGCGTCGAATACGAGACCGGGATCGGCGCCGCCGTCATCGAGGAGACGCACCAGCGCGACGCTGCTCCCGCCGGGGAGCGCGATCACACGTTCGACATGGCCGCCGATCGTCGCCGGGCGATAGCCGAGGCGATCGCGCGCCACGCGAATGGCCGACCCCGCGGCCGGCGCCGGCGCCCCCGACCCGGCGTCGCAGGCGGCGAGGCCGGGGACCTCGACAACCGCCAGGTTGGCCGCCGCGTCGACAGAGATGACCCGCGCCACCGCGATCGGGGCGACATCATTTCCGGCGATCTCCAGCCGCTCCCAGCGCGCTCCACCGCGTTCCAGTGGGTGCAGCGGCAGGGCGGCAAGGTCACGGTCGGCGAGGGCCACCGCCACCGTCTGGAACACTGGCCGGCCCGTGGCATCGAGGGCGCGCAGGGTGCGCACGCAGGGGAGTGTCGTGGGCGTGGCCGTGCCGGCGAGGGCGGTGGTGCTGCCGGCCGCCAGGATCAGGGCCATCGCAACGGTGCCCATGAGGGCGACATCCGCCGATGCGGCAGCGACACCATTCCCTGCGGTTGAGGACACCCCTCTCCCCCCCGGCCACGGCACCCGCCGTCGCCGTCGTGCGGCGCCCCGGGTGATCGGCTCAAATGCCCGTCCTGTGCTGGTTTCAGAGGGTCATGTACGACGAGGCCGGGGGTCCGTCAAGCGCTTTTGCCGGGGTGCACGTCAGGTTTGTGAGGTGAGGGGCGGTCATGCGGCCCGCCGCTGAGCGCGGCGCTCCCAGAAGTCCTCGAAGCGGCCGCTGAGCTTGCAGCAGCGCAGGGCGATGATGGCGTCGGCGCCG
>Ga0210377_10000978_pt1 | contig 26746 bp, 19 predicted proteins | sample PLM4_65_b1redo_FD_155480 | JGI IMG/M metagenome (GOLD analysis project Ga0210377, IMG submission 155480) | Groundwater sediment microbial communities from an aquifer in East River, Colorado, USA - PLM4_65_b1 redo | ecosystem: Environmental > Terrestrial > Soil > Riparian zone | place: USA: East...
CGGAGCGGGTGGGCCGGGAGTTGGGCATCCCCGTCTTCCTCTACGAAGCCGCCCAGGCCACTCCGACCCGGAAGAACCTCTCGGTGATCCGGGCCGGCGAGTATGAAGGCCTGGCGGAAAAGCTCCGCCGGCCCGAGTGGCGGCCCGACTACGGTCCCGCGGAGTTCGTGCCCCGAAGTGGTGCCACCGTCATCGGGGCCCGCGATTTCCTGGTGGCCTACAACGTCAACCTCAACACCACCTCGACTCGGCGCGCCAACGCGATCGCCTTCGACGTGCGGGAGCTGGGGCGGCCGAAGCGCGAGGGCCACCCGATCACCGGCAAGGTGGTGACCGACGCCGAGGGACAGCCGGTGATGATTCCGGGCAGCCTCAAGGCCGTGAAGGCGATCGGCTGGTACATCGAGGAGTACGGAGTTGCCCAGGTGTCGATGAACCTCACCGACATCGCCGTCACCTCGCTGCACGTGGCCTTCGACGAGGTCTGCCGGCGGGCCGAGGCGCGTGGGGTGCGCGTTACCGGGTCGGAACTGGTCGGGCTGGTGCCCCGCTCCGCCCTGGTCGACGCCGGGCGGTACTTCCTCGCGAAGCAGCAGCGCTCCGCCGGCGTGGCCGAGTCGGAGCTGATTCGCCTGGCCGTGAAGTCGCTGGGCCTGGATGAGCTTGCCCCGTTCGATCCGGCGGAGCGCATCATCGAATGCCGCCTGCAGCGGGCCGAAGACCAGAGGCTCGCACGGCTCACCGTGGCCGGGTTCGTTGACGAGACGGCGAGCGAGAGCCCAGCCCCCGGTGGCGGATCGGTCGCCGCGCTGGTGGGCGCGATGGGCGCCGCGCTCGGGACCATGGTGGCGAACCTCTCCGCCCACAAACCCGGGTGGGATGACCGGTGGGAGGAGTTCTCGCGCTGGGCGGAGCGGGGACAGCGGCTCAAGGACGAGCTGGTACGGCTGATGGACGACGATACCCGGGCCTTCAATCAGGTGATGCTGGCGCTGGGGATGCCGAAGGGGACGCCCGACGAGAAGGCCTCCCGGAAGGCGGCGCTCGACCAGGCCAACCGGGGCGCCATTGCGGTGCCGTTCCGCGTGATGCAGGTGGCGGCGGCATCGTTCGACCTGCTGGAGGCGATGGCGAAGAGCGGCAATCCGGCCTCGGTGTCGGATGCGGGCGTCGGGGCGCTGTGCGCCCGGGCAGCAGTACGCGGCGCCTGGCTCAACGTCCGGATCAACCTGCCGGGGCTGGCCGATCGCGCGTCGGCGAACACCATGGTCTCGGAAGGCGAGCAGCTGGTCCGGGCAAGCGAGGAACGGGAGCGGGCAATCCTGGGGATTGTGGAGGAGAAGCTGAAGTAGAGGCGGACGGGGCGGACAGGCAGAGCGGGAGGCCCTGGCCCGGGATTCTGGCCAGGGCTTTTTGCGTTCAGCGGCCCCGGGCGATTTCGGCTACGGCGACGACAAGGCGATCCACTTCCTCGGCCGTCGTGTAGCAGGCGCAGCCGGCGCGAACGACGCCTTCCTCCGCCAGTCCCAGCCGTTCGATGACCGTGGCAGCGTAGAAATCGCCATGTGAGACGAAGATCCCTCGGGCTGTGAGTTGACGCGCGACCCGCTCCGACGGCACCCCTCTCACCGTGAAGGAAACGGTTGGCGTGCGGGGCCGGCTCGGTGGTGGCCCGTAGCGTGTGACTCCGCCGATCTCCCCCAGCCCGCTCCACAACCGTTCCACCAGAGCCTGGCCGTGGTGGTGGAGGAGACTCGCCGCCTGATCCAGCCGGGCCGGGCGTGTGGGGCCCTGCCCCATTGAGGCGATGAACTCGACTGCCGCCGCCGCGCCGACAATCCCCTCGTGATTCTGGGTGCCGGTCTCCAGCCGCTCGGGTGCAGTATCGGGCGCGGGGCGGAGCTTCGGAACGTCCAGCGCGGCAATGCGGGCCTTCCTTCCATACAGAATCCCGATGTGCGGCCCGTAGAACTTGTAGGCCGAACAGGCCAGGAAGTCACACCCGATGGCGCGCACGTCGACCCGGCCATGGGCGGCGAAATGCACCGCGTCGACGAAGGTGAGTATGCCCGCCTGCCGGCCCAGCTCCGCGGCGCGCGCTACATCGGTAACCGTACCGAGCGCGTTGGATGCCGCGCCGATCGCGAGCAGTTTCACGCGGGGGGTGAGCCCGGCTTCCAGCGCGGCGAAATCCAGCTCGAAGCTGGTCCGGTCGAAGGGGACAGTGCGAAGGGTGATCCCTCGCTCCCGGGCAAGTGCCTCCCAGGGAGCCACGTTGGCGTGATGATCCAGCTCGGTGATGAGGACCTCGTCACCCGGGCCCCAGCCCCGGCCCAGTGACCGGGCAAGGTGGAAGTTGAGCGTCGTCATGTTGGCGCCGAAGGCGATCTCGTCCGCGCCGGCACCGAGGAAGTCGGCCAGGGCACCGCGGGCGCCCAGGATCGCGGCGTCGGTCTCCGCGCTGGTAGGAAAGGCCCAATGGGTATTGGCGTTGTGGTGGTAGAGGTAGTCGGTCATCGCCTCCGCCACCGAGCGAGGTACCTGCGTGCCTCCGGGCCCATCGAAGTACGCCACCGGCTTCCCCTCGTGCCGACGGGCCAGGGCGGGAAATTGTGCGCGGATCGCGGCCAGATCGTGCGCCGAAGGAGCTGGAGAAAGCGTGGTCATGGGTGAGACTCCTCGGGCTCCCCGTGCAGGGAGCAGGGGTCAGGCAGATTCCCGCTCAGCCGAGCTCGCCGGCCGGAAACCGGTCCCGGACCGCGGCTCGCCGAACCTGTCTATGTCTTTATGCAGTAACGATTTACCGGCTTACGCTGATTCCGGATTTGGACGGCACAGTTGCTGCTATTTGAGGGGGCGACAGCACGCCCCATCCGGGGCGGACCTGGCGGAACCGAACCCAATGAGGCGCCATGAAGCCCGCCGTTCCCAACGACCCGCAGCGTCACGAGTATCTCCGCTCGCTGTGGAGCCGTGAAGGCTCGCTGGGGCGCGCCTGCTGGCGCTACGCCACCATGACCGGCGACACCGTGTTCGCGGTTCAGGAAATGGTGCGTGGCCAACTGGGGCGTCCGGTGCCGGGGTTGTGGCAGCATATGCCGCTCGATGTGGTCGGTCACGCCGGGCTCCAGGAACTGATTCACGGTTCGCTCACCGCCCAGCGCGATGAAGTCCGCCGGGCCCATTCCCGCCGCTTCACGATGCTTGCGCTGCTGCAGCAGGCCGCGCTCCGGGACCTTTCGGTGGCCCAGGGTAAGGGACCGTCCGGGTATCCCGAAGTCGCCGTGGCAGAGGCGCGGTGCCGGGACCTGGCGCTGATGGCGCGGCTCCTGATCGAACAGGAAGCGATGCGGGAGGCGGCCCACGAAATGGGCGACGACCATCCGGCCGATCTCACTGCCTGCCGCCTGCTCTACTGGGCCGCGGAAGAAGTCCTCGAGGCCTTCGACCGGAACCTCGATGCCGGAGAGCCCCTGGCCGAGGCGCTCGCGGTGGAAATCCTGCTCGAGTCGGTGCCGAGTTCGGTGACGGAACGGTAGGCGGCAAGGCGGCAGGGCGGCAAGGCGGCAAGGCGGGCCAGCAGGACGAAGGGCGGGTTCCTAAGCGAACTCGCCCTTCAGCCATTTGCCGCCCTGCCGCCCTGCCGCCTTGCCGCTCACGGCGTCAGGTTCTCCCGTCTCGGCTCCATCCGAATGATCCAGAGCCCGTTGTTGTCGTCGTTGACGTAGGCCAGGCCATCCCGGACCACCACACCCCAGGTCATCGCCGAATTCTGCACGTGCCCGGCCATGTCGGCGGTGTTCACGTGCACCATCTCCCGGCCCTGGGCGCGGAGATCGCCGCGGAGCTCACCAGAGATATCGAAGGCGCGGAAGCCGGCGTTGTAGGCGCCCATGTAGAGGGTGTCGCCGGCGACCCAGACGTTGTGCACGCCACCGTGCTCGGGTTCGTACCAGGCAACGGAGCGGGGGTGCGCGATATCGCTCACGTCGATGGCCTGCAGCCGGCCGTAGGCCCGGAATGCCGACGCATCCTTGCCGCCCTTCACCGGCCCGGCGGGAAAAACCTCATCGGCGATGAAGACGTACCTGCCGTGGCGCCAGGCAGTATGGGTACCCCGGATGAACCCGGGGCCACCAGCGGCCTCGACGTCGCGGTAGAGGTCGTTGAGGTCGTACTTGAACTGGCTCACGAGCTGCGGGTTGGAGGGACTCCCCCCCTTGATGCCATTCCCCACGTCGACAATGACCAGGCCCTCATTCCAGTAGCTCAGGTAGGCGAGGCCATCCTGCACGTCGATATCGTGCAGGGCGTTGCCGATCTGATCGGGCCGGGTGGTCCAGCGGGAGACTTCCTTCGGGTGGTATGGGTCGCTGATGTCGATGACGTGCATGTAACCGGTGCCGTCGTTCGTCAGGTAGATGTGGGTCCCATACTTGGGCTGCTGATAAATGAACGTCGAGTGCACGCCGCCGGTGAGGCCCTCGGTGTACTCGGCGATCTTCTTCGGATGGGCCGGATCCTCGAGCGAGGCCAGCACGATTCCGTTCTTCCGGTCTGAGGCGCCTTCCCGGGTATGGACCAGGAACTTCCCATCCGGCGTGGTCATGATGTCGTTGATGCGCCGGGTGTTGGCCATCAGGGAATCGGTGACCACCGGATTGGCGGGATCGCTGATGTCGATGGCGTACATCCGGTCGCCGCCGCCACCGGTGCCGAGGTAGGCGATCTTCCCGTTCGGGTGCAGCCAGACCTCTTCGGTGGTGAACTGGGTCCGACCGAGCCGGCCGACGATTGTCGCCGGGCGGCGCACGTTGCGCCAGTCGAGCGAGACCACCGCGCTGGCCGTCCGTGAGCCGACGGTGGCGGTGACGACGTACTTCCCGGCCTCATAGCCGACGAAGGCGCCGTCCTGACCGATCTCCCCCTTCCCGGTCATGCTCCAGGTGGGGGAAATCCCTTCGACGCTCCTCCCGGCGCGATCGCGGGCAATCAGCTTCAGGTCGAGCACGTCACCCTGCCTTGCGCTGGCTGTCGCCGGCGAGACCTCGAGTGACGCGATCGTATTGGCCGCCACTTCGACCGACACGCTCTTCTCCGCGCCCTCGACCCGGGCGGTGATCGTCGCGCGGCCGGGGGCGATGGCGGTCACCAGGCCGTCCTTGGAGACCGAGGCGATCCGGCTCGCGGAGCTGCGCCAGCGGGCGGCATCGGAGCGAGGGTCTCCCACCGCGGAGAAACTCTCCGCCGTGAGCAGGATGCTCTGCCCCACCACCAGACGGGCCTTCTCGGGGCTGACGGTCACCCGGGCATTGGGTCCGGGCAGCATCCGGATCTCCACCCGCTCGAACACCGGCTTGGTGCCCGGCACACTGGCGACCGCGGTGACGCCGAGGGTGCCGGTGGATCCGGCGTACACCAGCCCGGTGGAGTCCACCCGGCCCTCGAAACGGCCACCGGTGCCGAGAAACCGGATCGTCGCGCCGGACACGGGGCGGCCGCTCGAGTCCATCGCTTCGGCGCGAAGCCGCAGGGTGTCGCCCGCGGTCAGGCTCCGAATGGCCGGACTCAGCATCAGTTTCGCGATGGGCGAGGGCGCCTGCGGGGGCGGTGGCGCGGACGGTTGCTGCTGAACCAGGAGAAGCAGGCCGAGAAAGAGCATGGGGATCGCCGGGATGTGAGAGCGAGCGGAGTGAGTGGGGGCCGTTGGGCTCTGGCCGTTAGCCGTTAGCTATGCAGCCGGGTAAAGTTCCGCCCAGAGGGGCGGTTGTCAACGACGTTGCGGGAGGAAACTGGCCGCTAGCCGGCATCGGCGAGCCGATGGTCGATGGCTGACGACTGAGAGCCTATCGGCAGCGAATGGTCTGTTCCAGCTGGCTCCCTGCCTTCGGGGACTGGGCGACCTCGCAGCTCCGGGGAGTTTCGGGCAGGCGTTTGAAGACGATGGCTGGCGTGTCGTGATACCTGCACACCAACCAGATTCCGTCCGGGTATTCGGCCGGAAACCGATAGACCTCCCTGCGAGTGCCCTTCTTCCCCGGAGCGTTCGCGCTCGCACTGTACGGTTTCAGGAAGGCCTGGCCCCGGGGATGTCCATCTGAAAAGGTGGCGCTGCGTAGCCAATGGCGGACGACGGCCGTCGCGCCTAACGTCTCCCACCCATCCGGCACCGACGGGATATCCCAGGAGGCAGCAATCTCCGCGGGGCAGACATACAGCGAGTCCGCGGCATCAAGCGTCACCGGGGACAGGAATGCCAGCAGCAGCGCAGATCCGATCATGGTTAACTCATTATTACAGAGAGGGCGTCCCCGTTGTTGCTGGGATCTTTGTACGTGTCATCATCATTTGTGCCCAGGTATCGCATGATTCGCTTGGCGATCTTGGGCTTACTGTCGCCTTCCCACTGATCCATGACCCATACCCCGGAGTCCTCCTGGTACAGGTACAGCGCCGCGTGTTTGTTATGCAGGGTTCTGGGGTAGCGACCGTTGACGAATGTGGCAACGGCCGTCCCCTTCACAATTGTGGCCCCGTTGCCCTTTACCTTGATTCCCTCTTTCCAGGTCTCCTTCGCATCCGCCGGGGCCTTGGTAAACCACTGCACCAGACTCGCGCAGGCCTCGTTGCTGACTTTGTCCTTCCCTTCCAAGTCGTCGACCTTGGCATAGACGAACGGACCGGCCATAAGGTCCCCTTCCTCGTTGACCGCGAGATCGGAGTTGCCGGTCGCTGATGATATCGCCCGGCTTGCAACACGAACCTACGGTCGCGCACGGTCGCCGGTCAAGCAAGACTCCTGTGTCAGGCGTCGGGTCGAAGCATCAGCCGACAGCCGACAGCCGACAGCTGACAGCGCTGAAAGCTGAGGGCCGATGGCTCGTTATTCGCCCAGATCCACCATCGCGGCCGACCGGATTTCCGGGAGCGCGCGAAGGGAGTCCAGCACCGGTCCGGGCAGCCTGGCGTCCACGCCGATCGCGGCCAACGCGTCGCCGCCTGCCGCGACCCGCGCCTGGTGATAGCCGGCGATGTTGATACCGGCGTTGCCGAGGAGCGTGCCCACCCGCCCGATGACGCCTGGAACGTCCCGGTTGCGAAGTACGACGAGCATTCCGCGGGGCACCACGTCCACCTGGAAATGCTCGATGGAGACCACACGTGGGTGGCCCTCGCCGAGGAGCGCGCCGGCAACCCGGGTGGTGGCTCCACCAGCCTGGACCTTGAGTTCAATGAGATTGGTGTAGTCGAGCGTGGCGTCGACCCGGGTGCGTTCGACCTGGATTCCGCGCTGACGGGCCAGGTGCAGGGCGTTGACCACGTTGACGGCGGGCGAGCCAATGGCGCTTTCGAGCAGCCCGATGACGGCACCAGCGGTCAACGGCCGCAGGAAATCGTCTCCCTCGCCGGCGAACCGGACTTCCACCGCACTCACCGGCCCTTCGGCCAGAGCGGCGGCGAGGCGTCCGAGCCGGGTGGAGAGGTCGAGCAGCGGCCGAAGCCGCTTGAGACGATCGCCGCCCACGAGCGGCGCATTCACCGCTCCGGCAAAGTCCCCCTCGAGCAGCGCGGCTTTCACCGACTCGGCGATCTCCAGCGCCACATTGAGCTGAGCCTCTTCGGTGGAGGCACCGAGATGGGGAGTGAGGACCACATTGTTGAGGGCGCGGAGCGGATGATCGGCCGGGAGCGGTTCCTGATCGAAGACGTCGAACGCCGCACCCGCGAGCTTGCCTTCGGCCAGTCGGCGGGTCACCGCCGCCTCGTCCAGGACCCCACCGCGCGCGGCGTTGATGATGACGGCGGTGGGCTTGAGTTTGGCCAGCTGGGCCTCGCCCAGGAGACCGCGAGTACTGTCGGTGAGCGGGACGTGCAGCGAAATCGCGTCCGCCTCCTTCAATACTTCATCCAGCGTCGTGAGTTCCACCCCCATGCCGCGGGCCGCGTCGGCACTCAGGTACGGATCGTAGGCCAGTACCCGCATCCCGAAGGCCCGGGCGCGGCGCGCCACCTCTCCGCCGACCCGGCCGGCACCGACCAGCCCCAGCGTCTTGCGGTAGAGCTCGGTGCCACTGAAGCTGGCCCGATCCCACTGCCCTGCCTTCATGGAGCGATCGGCCGCCGGCACCTTCCTGACCAGCGAGAGCAGGAGCGCAAAGGCCAGCTCCGCGGCGGAGATGGTGTTGCCGGCCGGCGCATTCATCACGGCGACACCGCGCTCGGTGGCGGCTTCGACGTCGATGGTGTCGACGCCGACGCCGGCGCGCCCGATCACCTTGAGGCGGGTGGCGCGGGCGAGCGATTCCCGGGTGATCTTCGTGGCGCTCCGCACCAGCACTGCATCGGCGTCGGCCACGGCCGCCGCCAGCTCCTCGCCCTTGAGGCCCGGGCGCTCGACCAGCTCGAAGCGCTTGTCGTCGGCCAGCGGCGCCAGTCCTTCGCGGGCGATCTTGTCGGCCACCAGCACACGATACGCGGTCATGCGGCGAGCACCTCTTCCAGCGCAGCGAGGAGTACATCGAGCTCGGCCACGGTATGATCTCCCATGTGGCCGATGCGAATGGTGGAATCCTTGAGCGAGCCGTAGCCGGCGGAGATGGTGAAGCCGCGGGCCTTCATCGCCTCGTTGACCTCTGAGCCCTTTCGGCCGGGGGGCATCGTCAGGCAGGTGACGGTCGGCGAGCGATACCCTTCGGGGGCGAGCACGCCGATGCTCCCAAGCTCCCGGGCCCAGTCGCAGGTACGACGGGCCATGTCGAGATGGCGGGCCCAGCGCCCCTCGATGCCCTCCTTCTCAATACGGGCCACCTGGGCGGCGAGGGCATACATGAGCGACAGCGCGGGTGTGTTGGGGGTCTGGTTCTTGACGATGTAACTCTCGAATTCGACCAGGTCGAAATAGGTGCCACGGCTCGTGGTCTTCTTCGCCCGCTGCAGCGCGCGGGGATGAGTCACACCGAGGGCGAGGCCCGGCGGCAGCGCGAGCGCCTTCTGGGAGCCCGTCAGCACGAAGTCGAGGTCCCAGGCATCGGTTTCCACCTGCGCGCCGGCGACACCGGTGACGCTGTCGACCAGGAGCAGCACGTCACCCGCCGCATGCGTCACCCTGGCCAGATCCGCGATCGGATTGAGGGCGCCGGTGCTGGTCTCGGAGTGGACCACCGTCACCGCGTCATACCTGGCCTTCTTGAGCGCATCGGCGAGCAGTTCCGGAGTGTGCGCCTGCCCGAGGGGCACTTCGAGCGCGGTGGCCTCACAGCCATTGGCCAGCGCGATCTTGAAGAAACGCTCACTGAAGGCGCCGTTCACCAGCGACAGGATCTTCTTCCCGCCGCAGTTCCGTATCGCCGCCTCCATCAGGCCGGTGGCCGAGGACGAGCAGATGTAGACCGGCCGGGTGGTGCGGAATATCCGCTGGAGGCCCGGTTCCATCTGGGCGATGAGCTGCTCCATGGACTTCCCGCGATGTCCGATCATCGGGCGGGTCTGGGCGGCGAGAATCTCGGGGAGAACTTCGGTGGGTCCGGGCAGGAAAAAACGACCGAAGGCGGCAACGGGCTTCGCAGTTGTGGTCATTCGACGTGCTCTCTCAAGGGAGGCTGGGGCGGGAGACAATATAAACGACGGGCCGGGCGTACGGGGCGAGAGCGGGCGGGCGGTCAGGCGGTCGGCTCAGGCGTGTGGCAGGACACCGGTGCGCGCCAGTGCAAGTACCGGGGCCAGGCTTGGCCCGTTGATCACATAGTCTGCGCCGGCAACCACGGGGTCCCGACGCACCACACCCGTAAACGCCGCGAAGCGATCCACCGCCGGCCGGGCTTCGAGATCGGTGGCGCCATCGCCGACGAGCAACACCGGCCTGATCAGGTCGGTTCGCGACTCAACCCAAACGCGCTTCCCGCCTGAACGAGCGAGTGGCGATTCGAGATCGAAGCCCCGGTAACGCCCGTGATCGTCAAACCACACCTCTACGGCCGCAACATTCGTTTCGGTAATCCCGAGGTGCAGGCCGACGGCGCGGACCGCTGGTGCGAGGCCGCCGGAGAGAATGAAGACCCCAATGCGTTCCTCCTGCATGGCACGCACTGCCTCGGCGGCGCCGGGGACGAGTCGCGAGATGTACAGTTTCCCGATCCGATCCACATCCTTGCGCGACGGGCGAATCAGATCCAGCCGCCGGCCATAGACTTCCTCGAGCGGGATCGTTCCCTGCATCGCGAGAGCCGTGAGCCGCTCCACCTCGGCCCGGTGCCCAACCGCAAGCTCCTCGATGCCCTCGATGGTGGAGAGAGTCGAGTCGCAGTCGAAGATGACGGTCCGGAAGGCGGGCATGGCTAGGCGTTCCGCGTTCCGCGTTCCGAGTTCCGAGTTGCTGTGGTGCGGTCCACCTCGGCGCTCGCAACGGGGAACTCGGAACTGTGATCGATCCGGACCCGCTTGAGAGGCTGGCGCAGCTTCCAGCGCACCCGAGCAAGGAGGAATCCGGCGACCGCGACAAGCCCCAGCACCAATCCCCACCAGAGTCCCGGAGCGCCGAAGCCCAGCCGGAACGCGAGCAACAGGCTGACCGGCAGGCCGAGCAGCCAGAAGCCGAGTATCCCGGTGATCATGGGGGTGCGGGTGTCTCCCAGCCCGCGGAGGATGCCGATGCTCGTCACCTGGATCCCATCGAACACCTGGAAGACGCCGGCGAGCGGAATCAGCAGGACGGCGATGGCGAGGACTTCGGGCGCGTTGCTGTAGAGCCGCGCCAGCGGCCCGGGAAGGAACAGGAAGCACACCGCCGTTGCGCCCATGAACGCGATGGCCACCAGCAGCGCCGCCTGGGCCGACTCCCAGGCGGACTCGGCGTCGTCGCGGCCCACGGCGCGACCCACCACCACCGCGGCGGCACCGGAGAGACCGAGCGGCACCATGAACGTGATTGAGGCCAGGTTAAGCGCGACCTGGTGCCCGGCGACCTGGTTGGTGCCCATGCTCCCCATCAGCAGACCAACCACCCCGAAGACGCCGTACTCCAGCTGGTGCTGGGCCCCGATCGGCGCCCCGAGCCGGAGCATCCGAAGCAGAGGGCGGGGCTCGAGCACCGCACGCCGGAAGGGGAGCAGCACGTCACGAAGCCCCGGCCAGGCGAGGACCGGGAGCAGTAACGCCATGAACAGGCGCGCAATGGTGCTGGCCCAGGCAGAACCCACCGGACCCATCGCGGGGAAGCCAGCATGCCCGAAGATCAGGACCCAGTTGAGCCCGGCATTGAGGAGGTTGGCCACCACGATCGTGATGACGATCGCCCGCATCTTCCCCAGCGCCTGCAGACTCTGGCGCAGCACCACGAAGGCGAATACCCCGATTGTCCCGGGAATGCTCACCTGGGCGTACGCCCCTGCGAGGGGCGCCACGTCGGGTGGCTGGCGGAGCCAGAGCAGGACGGCTGGAGCGGGCAGCAGCACGAGCGCGGTGGGAATACAGAGGAGCACGGCCAGCACCATGCCCCGCTGGACGCCCCGGGCGACCGCTTCATGGTCATCCGCCCCGACTGCCTGGGCCACCACCGGATCGAGCGCCATGAGGGCGCCCATGCCGAAGATGGACGCCCCGAAGTAGTACACGTTGCCGAGCGCAACGGCGGCGAGCGCGGTGGGAGAGAGGTGGCCCACCATGACGGTGTCCACCACTCCCATGGCCATCATGCCCAGCTGCACGGTGATGACGGGAAGGGCGAGAACCAGGAGCTCGCGAAGATCGCGGGCCCGCGGCAGGCGAGCGGCAAGCGGCATAGTCTCGAGCGATGAGTCGGGGCCGAGAGTCGGAAGTCTGGAGTCGAACCCCGACAGAGAACGCTCCGGACTCTCCTCGGCTCCCGCGGGCGCGGAACTTACGGGGGCCGCCGGCACTTCCGCTACGGCGCGAGAATCCCCGGCAGGTCGAGTCCGCGCTCCCGGGCACAGGCCAGGGCTGCGGGATAGCCCGCGTCGGCGTGGCGCATCACACCGGTCGCGGGATCGTTCCACAGGACCCGCTCGATCCGGCGCGCCGCCTCGGCGGTCCCGTCGCAGACGATCACCACTCCAGAATGCTGCGAGAAACCCATCCCGACGCCGCCACCGTGGTGGATCGAGACCCAGGTGGCCCCGGAGGCGCAGTTGAGGAGCGCGTTGAGCAACGGCCAGTCGGACACGGCGTCCGAGCCGTCCTGCATCGCTTCGGTCTCGCGGTTGGGCGAGGCCACCGATCCGGAGTCGAGGTGGTCCCGGCCGATGACCACCGGCGCCTTGAGCTCACCCTTCGCGACCATCTCGTTGAAGGCGAGGCCGAGGCGGTGACGGTCGCCCAGACCCACCCAGCAGATCCGTGCGGGCAATCCCTGGAAGGCGATGCGCTCCCTGGCCATATCGAGCCACTGGTGCAGGTGCCGGTTGTCAGGCAGCATCTCCTTCACCCTGGCATCGGTCTTCCGGATGTCTTCCGGATCGCCGGAAAGCGCGGCCCAGCGGAATGGACCGATGCCCCGGCAGAACAACGGCCGGATGTAGGCCGGAACAAAGCCGGGGAAATCGAAGGCGTTCTGGACCCCCTCCTCCTTCGCCATCTGCCGGATGTTGTTGCCGTAATCGAAGGTGGGCACTCCCTGCGCGTGCCAGGCGAGCATGGCGCGGACGTGCTCCGCCATCGATTGCCGCGCTGCCCGCTCGACGCCCTTCGGATCGCTCTTCCGCCGTTCCTCCCACTGCTCCACCGTCCAGCCTCTGGGGAGGTATCCGTTCACCGGATCGTGGGCCGAAGTCTGATCGGTGACGGCATCGGGCCGCACGCCCCGGCGCACCAGCTCCGGCAGGACCTCGGCGGCGTTGCCGAGGAGGCCGACCGAGACGGGATTCTTCTCCCGCCGCGAACGCTCGATGATGGCGAGCGCATCCTCGAGGTCCTTCGCCTGCACATCGAGGTAGCGGGTCTTGAGGCGCATGGCGATTCGCGAGGCCTGGCACTCGACCGCCAGGCAGGAAGCCCCTGCCATGGTCGCCGCGAGCGGCTGGGCGCCGCCCATGCCGCCGAGACCGGCGGTGAGGATCCAGCGCCCGGAGAGCTCTCCCCCGTAGTGCTGCCGGCCCATCTCCACGAAGGTTTCGTAGGTGCCCTGGACGATGCCCTGGCTGCCGATGTAGATCCACGAGCCGGCCGTCATCTGGCCGTACATCATGAGGCCCTTCCGGTCCAGCTCGTTGAAATGGTCCCAGGTGGCCCAGCGAGGCACCAGGTTGGAATTGGCGATCAGCACCCGCGGAGCATCGGCGTGAGTGCGAAAGACCCCCACCGGCTTCCCGGACTGGATCAGGAGCGTCTGATCGGCTTCGAGGCGGCGCAGCGTTTCGACGATCTGATCGAAGCTCTCCCAGTCCCGGGCGGCCCGGCCAATCCCACCATAGACCACCAGGTCTGCCGGCCGCTCGGCCACTTCGGGATCGAGGTTGTTCATCAGCATGCGGAGCGGCGCTTCGGTGAGCCAGCTCTTCGCGGAAATGACCGAACCGCGTGGGGCACGGACGACGCGCGAAGGATCGGACCGAGTCTTCCCCGGGGCTGACACGGCGGGAGTCGAGAGGGTTGTCATGGATCGAGTCTCACGAAATGCGCCCGGCGGAGCGCGCGAAGATAACCGGCAACACGGCGGCTCCCGCTTCCTCGATCAGGGCGCCGGCCCGCACCAGCGCGGTCGCCGCCTGGATGTCGGGATGCAGGTAGCGATCGTCTTCCAGGCGAGGCACCTCGCGACGGAGCCGGGCCCGGACCCGCTCGAGCGGAACGCTGGACCGGAGCGGGAGGCGGAAGTCACACCCCTGCACCGCCGCGAGGAGCTCGATCCCGAGGACCGCGGCGACGTTGTCCACCATGATCGAGAGGCGCCGCGCGCCATGGGCGGCCATCGAGACGTGGTCTTCCTGGTTGGCCGAGGTGGGAATCGAGTCGACACTCGCGGGCACGGCGCGGGTCTTGTTCTCGGCCACGAGCGCCGCCGCCGTCACCTGTGGGATCATGAATCCCGAGTTAAGGCCGGGCTTCGGGGTGAGGAACGCGGGGAGGCTCGAGAGCACCGGATCCACGAGCATCGCGATGCGTCGTTCGGCCAGCGATCCGATCTCGGCCAGTCCCAGCGCGACCATGTCGGCGGCGAAGGCAACCGGCTCGGCGTGGAAGTTTCCTCCCGAAAGCGACTCCCCGGTGTCGGGGAAGATCAGCGGGTTGTCGGACACGCCGTTGGCCTCGGTACCGAGCGTCTCGGCGGCTTGCCGGAGGAGGTCGAGGATCGCGCCCATCACCTGCGGCTGGCAGCGGAGGCAGTAGGGATCCTGCACCCGGTCGTCGCCGACCAGGTGCGAGGCGCGGATTGCACTCCCCTCCATCAGCCGGCGCAATGCCTCGGCGGTCTCCATCTGGCCGCGATGGCGGCGCAGCCGGTGGATCCGGGCGTCGAACGGCGCGTCGGAACCGCGGGCCGCGTCGGTGGTCAGCGCGCCGGTGACGAGGGCCGACCGGAAGAGCACCTCGGTGTCGAACAGCGCGGCCAGGGCGTAGGCGGTGGAGAACTGGGTGCCGTTGAGCAGCGCGAGGCCTTCCTTGGGCCCGAGCGTCAGCGGTGAGAGGCCGGCGTTGCCCAGCGCGAGGGAGGCCGGCACCGCGCGGCCTTCGACCAGGAATTCTCCCACGCCCATCATGGCCGGGTCATGTTGGGCGAGCGGCGCCAGGTCGCCCGAGGCGCCGACCGATCCCTGCGACGGCACTACCGGTGTGAGCCCGCGGTGCAACAGGGTCTCCAGCATCCGGATGGTGCCGGTCTGCACTCCCGACGCCCCCTGCCCCAGGCTCGCAAGTTTGAGCGCCAGCATCAGGCGGGCCACCCGTTCGGGCATCGGGTCTCCGACGCCGGCGGCATGCGACAGAACGATGTTGCGCTGCAGGATCTCGAGGTCGCCGGTGGCGATGCGCACGCTGGCGAGCTTCCCGAACCCGGTGTTGATGCCGTAGACCGGGTTTCCCCTGGCGACGATCGCCGCGACCGCGGCGGCGGCGCGCTCCACCGCGGGGAAGGCAGCGCGGTCGAATGTCACGCCCTCGCCATGGTAGATCGCGGCCCATTGTGGCAGGCTCACATTGCCGGGGGTGAGCTGGACCGTCATACGCCCTCGAACACGCGCTGATACAGCGGATTGAATCCCATCCGGTAGACGAGCTCGGCGGGCCGGTCGATGTCCCACAGCGCGAGGTCGCAGCGCTTGCCAGCCTCCAGGGTCCCCACCTCGTGAAGCCGGCCGAGAGCGCGGGCCGCCTCGCGGGTCACGCCCAGCAGGCACTCGGTTACGGTCAGGCGGAACTGGGTCGCCGCCAGGTTCAGGGCCAGCAGAATCGAGGTGAGCGGGGAGGTACCGGGATTCATGTCGGTGGCCACCGCGATCGGGACATGGTAGCGCCGGAGCAGGTCGACGGGTGGGGTGTGGCGCTGGCCCAGGAAGTAGTAGGCGCCCGGGAGAAGCACCGCCACCGTCCCCGCCCGTGCGAGGGCGACCACGCCGTCGGCGTCGGTGTATTCCAGGTGATCGGCGGAGAGGGCCTCGAACTTCGCGGCCAGGGCGGCGCCGTGCTGGTTGGAGAGCTGGTCGGCATGGAGCTTCACCAGCAACCCTTCCGACCGGGCCGCGGTGAAGACCGCGGAGATCTCGGCCGGGGAGAAGGCGATCCCCTCGCAGAAGCCGTCGACCGCATCGGCCAGCCCCTCTCGCGCCACTTCCCGCATCATCTCGCCACAGACCGTCTCCACGTAGGTCTCGCGGTCGTCGCGGTACTCGAGGGGCAGCGCGTGGGCGCCGAGAAACGTGGTGAGCACGTCCACCTTGCGCACCCGTGCCAGGTCCCGGGCCGCGCGGAGCTGACGGAGCTCGGCCTCGAGCTCCAGGCCGTAGCCGGACTTGATCTCGACGGTGGTGACGCCTTCGGCGAGGAGGGCATCGAGCCGGGGGAGCGCGGAGGTGACGAGGTCTCCCCGGCTGGCCGCGCGGGTGGCCGCGACGGTGGAGAGAATCCCTCCGCCCTGGCGGGCAATCTGTTCGTAGGTGGCCCCGCCGAGGCGGAGCTCGAACTCGTGGGCCCGATTGCCGCCGTGCACCAGGTGGGTGTGGCAGTCGACCAGCCCGGGGGTGATCCAGCGGCCCTCGCAGGCAACCACGTCGGGTGCGTCGAGGCCCCGGGGGGCGCCGTCGCTCGGGCCGGCGTAGACGATCCGGCCGTCCTTCGCGGCGATCATCCCGTGATCCACGAGGCCGAGGCCCGCCGCGCCGGGGGCCATGGTGGCCAGCCGCGCGTCCCGCCAGATCCGGTCACACCGCATCGCTGGTCCTTTCGCAGGCCGATCTTGCCTGGGCATGAATATGTATATACATATGCAATTCGGCTCCCCGGTTGTCCAGCCCCCCTGGCGAGGCCCGCCCGTGCCCCCTGCCACCGCCCCGCGCGCGCCGCCGCCTCAGCGGCTCCGCGCCATCTGGAAGCGAAGATCCTCTCCGGCCGGTGGGCCCCCGGCCGGCGGATTCCGTTCGAGCACGAGCTGATCGACACCTACGGTTGCGCCCGGATGACGGTCAACAAGGCGCTGACCGACCTGGTGCGCGCCGGACTGATCGAGCGGCGCCGCCGGGCCGGCTCGTTCGTGGCGCGGCCCCGGACCCACTCGGCGGTGCTGGCGATCCCCGATCTCAAGGCCGAGGTCGAGGAGCGGGGAGAACGCTATGACTTTGTGCTGCGATCGCGGCGAATCCGCAAGGCAGGTCCGGGCGACCGGGGAAATCTCGAGGTGGTCCGGGGCGCTCCCCTGCTGGCCCTGACGGGACTGCACCTCGCGGAGGGACGCGGGTTCGCCTTCGAGCAGCGGTTGCTCAATCTCCGCGCCGTTCCGGAGGCGGAGTCGGCTGATTTTGCCCTGACGCCGCCGGGAAGCTGGCTGCTGGAGCACGTCCCCTGGACCGAGGCGGAGCATCGCATCACCGCGGCCGCGGCAGACCGGATGACGGCCAAGGCCCTTGACATCGCGCCGGGGACAGCGTGCCTGGTGGTCGGGCGGCGCACCTGGCGATCGGGCGAGCCGATCACCTGGGTCCGGCAGACGTTTCCCGGCGAACGCTATGACCTGATCGCGCGGTTCCAGCCGGAGGCGCGCTGATCCCCCTGCCCGGAACGCGTCGCCTTGCCCCGCTCTGTCATCGTCGGCACCTTCCTCCAGGGAACACCCGCCGTAGATCACTCCGAGAAGGATGGCCGATATGAAAACGCTCGAAGCAAGGAAAACGAAGGACCTGCGCGAGAGCCGGAACGCTCCGCTGCTCACGCGGACCGACCTGACCGCGACGGCCACGAGAGACGTCTCCGGGGCGCTGAACGCGATCCTGGCCGACGTCTTTGCGCTCTATGTGAAGACCAAGAACTTCCACTGGCATATGAGCGGCCCGCACTTCCGCGATTACCACCTCCTGCTGGACGAACAGGCCGAACAGATCCAGGCCATGACCGATCCGATCGCCGAACGCGTCCGGAAGCTGGGCGGCCTGACCATCCGGTCGATCGGCCATATCGCCCGGCTGCAGCGGGTGGCGGACAACGACGCGGAGTACGTGGAGCCGTCGGACATGCTCGCCGAGCTGCGGGAGGACAACCTCGCACTTACGACGCGGCTGCGGGAGGCCCACAACGTCTGCGACGAGCACCGCGACATCGCAACGGCCAGCCTCATCGAGGTCTGGGTGGACGAGGCCGAGCGCCGCTCCTGGTTCCTGTTCGAGGCCGGCCGGAACAGCGACACCGCCGGTCGCTGACCGCTCGCGGCGCTGTACGATGGGCGGAGTGATTGACGCCATCAGTCACCCGCCCTACTCTCTCCCCACTCACCCGGGCGGCCTCCCGCCCGCCGGCAGGATGCGTCCGAAACCAGGGAGCCCATGGCACTCGGCCCCGGCGTTCGGTTCGGCCCCTACGAGATCCTCCAGCCCATCGGGGCCGGCGGCATGGGCGAGGTGCATCGTGCGCGGCACGTCAAGCTCCGCCGCGACGTCGCGATCAAGGTGCTGCCGCCGGCCCTGGCCCGCGATCCCTCGCGGCTGGCTCGCTTCGAGCGGGAGGCGCGCACTGCCTCGGCCCTGAATCATCCCAACATCATCACCATCCACGATATCGGGGAGCACGAGGGCACCACCTACATCGCGATGGAACTGGTGGCGGGTCGGACGCTCCGTGAGGTCATCGCGGAGGGGCCGATACCGATCGCCGCCGCGATCGCGTGGGCCGGCCAGATCGCCGACGGGCTCGCCCGGGCCCACGCCGCTGACATCGTCCATCGCGACATCAAGCCCGCCAACGTGATGGTGACCGGGGACGGGCTGGTGAAGATCCTCGACTTCGGGCTCGCCAAGCCGCTCGCGACGGAACAGGGCCGCGACATCGCCGGCTCCACCGTGACCGAGACGCAGGAAGGGTTGATCGTCGGCACGCCGCACTACATGTCCCCCGAGCAGTGCGCCGGCGATCCCCTGGATCACCGGTCGGACCAGTTCGCGCTCGGGACGCTTCTCTATGAGATGGTCGGGGGCAAGGTGCCGTTCGATGGTCCGTCGGGACGAGCCATCATGAGTGCAATCCTCGTCTCCGAGCCACCGCCGCTCCGGCGGCTCCGGCCCGATGTCCCGGCGGACCTGGATCGGATCATCCTCCGCTGCCTGGAAAAGGACCCGGCTCAGCGGTTCGGGACTACCGCGGAGCTCGCCGCGGCGCTTCACCGCACCGCTCAGCGGCAGGGAGCCCTCCCGCGGCGTATCGCGGCCGTGGCACGGCGCCCCGCCGGCATGGCCGCGATCGTCGCTGTGCTGCTCGCGGTGGTCGCTTCCGGGTGGGCCTGGTCGCGCGGCGCAGGCAAGCGCTGGGCGGGCGGACCGGCCCTCGAGGAGATCGCCCGACTCACGGAGCGCGGCAATGTGTATCAGGCGTATCGGACCGCCCTCCGGGCAGCGGAGTTCCGTCCCGGCGATCCGGTGGTGCAGCGGCTGCTCGAGCGGATGACACTCCCCATCGCGGTGAATACCGAACCGCCGGGGGCCGAGGTATCGGTGAAGGACTACGCCACACCCGAGGCGCGGTGGGAGGCGCTGGGCACCACACCGATGACGCCGCGGATTCCCTACGCCATGATGCGCTGGCGGATCACCAGGGCCGGTTATGAGCCATTCGAAGGCGCGCCGTTTTCCGGACCGGCCATTGGCGTCCTCGCCCAGGGGCTGACGCTCGATACCCTCGGCAGTCTGCCTCCGGGTATGGTCCGGATTCCCGGCGGTGTGGTCGCGGCGTTGCCCGGTTCGCGCCCGAGCGGAGAAATCCCCGCCGCGGCGCTGCAATCGTTCTTTCTGGATCGGTTCGAGGTCACCAACCGGCAATATCGTGAATTCATCGATGCGGGAGGATACCAGAAAGCGGAGTGGTGGCCCTCGCCGATCGAGCAGGATGGACGGGCGGTCCCCTGGCAGGATGCCATGGGGCTGTTCGTCGATCCGACGGGACGCGCCGGCCCATCCACCTGGGAGGCGGGGAGCTACCCCGCGGCCGAAAGCGACCATCCGGTCGGTGGCATCAGCTGGTACGAGGCCGCGGCCTTCTGCGCCTCCCGGGGCAGGAGCCTGCCTACGGTGTATCACTGGTTCCACGCCATCGGCCAGGATCAGCTGTCCGATATCCTGACTCACAGCAACATGGGTGGCGATGCGAAGGCGCCGGTAGGCCGGTATCAGGGACTCGGCGGCTATGGCACCTACGACATGGCCGGCAATGTGAAGGAATGGGTGTGGAACGCCGCCGGACGGAGCCGTTACATCCTGGGCGGCGCCTGGAACGAGCCGACCTACCTGTTCAAACACCTCATTGCCCAGCCACCGATGGACCGTGCGGCGGTGAACGGTGTGCGGTGCGCCGCCTACCCGGAGGGCCCGGGCCCGGAGCTGACGGCACCGGTCACACCGGACCGGCAGTACACTCGACCGACGCCGCTGACGGACGACACCTGGGCCGTACTTCGGGGCCTGTACACCTACGACCGTTCACCGCTCGAACCGCGGATCGAGCGGGTAAACGACAGCCTGCCTGACTACCGCCGGGAGACGATCTCGATCCGGACCGCCTACGGGTCCGAGCGGATGGAGGTGCACCTCCTGATGCCGCGCAATGCGTCGCCACCCTACCAGTCGGTGATCTGGTTTCCCGGCGACGACGTCTTCCTGCTGCAATCGAGCGAAACCTTCTCCTCGACCTACCTCTTTGACTTCGTGCCGAAGAGCGGCAGGGTTCTGGTGCACCCGGTCTATCATGGCATGTTCGAGCGCTTCGAGCCTCCGGAGTACACGCCCAGCGCTCTCAGGGATCGCATGATCCGCTGGTCGCAGGACCTGGCCCGCACCATCGACTACATCGAGACTCGGCCCGACTTCGACGCCGGGAAGATTGCCTACTACGGCTTCAGCGCAGGCGCGGTCTATGCGCCGGTCTTCACGGCGATTGAACCCCGCCTCGCGGCAAGCATCCTGCTCGGTGGCGGCCTGGTGCCGGCACCGTTCCGGCCCGAGAGTGATCCGGCTGCCTTCGCGCCGCGTTCACGCACGCCCACCCTCATGATCAACGGACGGGATGACTTCCTGCTGCCCTACGAGCTCTCCCAGCAACCCCTGCTCGCGATGCTGGGCGCGCCGGACAACCGCAAGCGGCAGGCACGACTCGAGGGAGGACACATACCGAGACATCGGGTGGAGATCATCCGGGAGGTGCTGGCCTGGCTGGATGAGCAGCTGGGGCCGGTCCAGCGCACCGAGCCGGGTATCCGGCGGTGACGCCGTCCGCCCGGTTCGGCCACCCCGGGTTTCGCCACGGGCGAGGGCTGAATAGTTTTCAGTCCGCCGCGCGCCCGTAGCTCAACCGGATAGAGCACCGGCCTTCTAAGCCGGGGGTTGTGGGTTCGAGTCCCACCGGACGCACTCCGCTCGCCATTAGCCATTAGCCATTAGCCATTAGCCTTTAGCCTTCTGTCGCCCGGAAACCCCTCCCCTCCCAGCCTCGTAGAGGCCGAGTCCGTTCCCGCCTGAACACCATCCGCCGGAGGCAACGTGCTGTCCCTGCTCCTCGCCCTGATAACGACATCCCCTGCCCTCGCACCGGCCCCCGTGGCCCCGGCCAACGGTGAGGCGCTGATCCGCGCGATGCACGACAAGTACACGGGTAAGTGGTATCGCACGCTGACATTCGTGCAGACCACCATCGACATGCGGAAGAACACCAGGGAGACCTGGTACGAGGCCGCCCGGATCCCGGGAATCCTCCGAATCGACATCGCCCCCATCGACAGCGGCAAGACGATCCTGTTCCGTAACGATTCGATCTACCAGTTCGAGGGCGGGGCACTCAAGGGCTCCGGCCCGTTCGTACACCCGCTGATGGTGCTGGGCTTCGATGTCTACCTGGACCCGCCGGAGAAGACGCTTGCCCGGCTCAAGGGAGTCGGCTTCGACCTCTCGAGCATCCGGGAAGACACCTGGCAGGGCCGGCCGGTGTATGTCGTGGGCGCCGCCAAGGGCGATACCACCACCAAGCAGTTCTGGATCGACAGGGACCGGCTGGTGTTTGTCCGGATGCTCGAGACCTCGCGCAGCGGCTCCGGGGCTCTGGTCGAGACCCTGTTCAACAAGTACGAGCCGCTGGGTCAGGGCTGGATCTCGGTCGAGGTGAAGTTCAACGTGAACGGCAGTACGGTGACGCAGGAGGAGTACGCCGATGTAAAGGGCGATCCGACGCTGCCCGAGGAGCTGTTCGACCCGTCGAGGTATGGGAGGCCGGGGTGGGTGCGGTAGGGGTGAAGCGGTGAACGGTGAGCGGTGAACGGTTGGAAACGAGAGGGGGCGAGCCCGAGAAAGCGGACCCGCCCCTTTCCGTCGACCGCTCACTGTTCACCGTTCACCGTTTACCGTTTACCGTTTACCGCTCAGAACGACACCACCTGCTCTCGCGGGTCGGTCGTCACGAAATACAGGGTCTTTCGGACGCCCCCAGGCTCGCGGAGCAGCTGGATGAGGTTCTGCTGGTCGCGGAAGCGCTCGAACATGATGCCGTTGAGGATGGCGAGCTTCGCGATCGCTGCTCCGCTCTCCCCTTCCAGCACATACCAGACGACGTCCTGCGAAGAAGCATCCGTCTCCGTGCCCGAGGACGAGACCCTGAGGGAGACCCGCTTCCCGTCCGCCGCGAGGGTCACCGCCATGCCGAAGTAGGCGCCGAAGAGCGAATCGGCCCGCACGTCCGCCGTCAGATGCAGGTCGGCCTTCCCTCCGAACTGCTGCAGCGCCTTCTCCAGATCATCCTTGAAGAGCCGGATTCGCAGGGCGATGGTGCGGCCTTCAATGACCATGCGGGTGTGGGTCAGGTGGAGGTCGTGAACACCGTTCCGCGTTCCGCGTTCCGCGTTCCGCGTTGGCTGATCATCAGACCGAACGAGGAACGAGGAACGGGGAACGGGGGCACCGATGCCCAGCACCACGAGCAAGGGAAGTATCACGACGTCGGCGCCGGCCCCCTGGACCAGACGTTGTTGTCCTTGTTCACGTCGGCGAAGACCTCGTCGGGATCGAGCACGACCCTGGTGACGTTCTTGTCGGTGAAGAACCCGTAGGTGAAGGACTGCTCGTTCTTCCGCCAGACATCCACTCCCAGCTTGACCCGCTGAGTCGTGCCGTCCTCGAAGGTGACATCCATCTGGATCGGCATCACCAGCCCGCCCTTGTTCTCCACCTTGATGCGGACGTAGTTCTTGCCCCGGCTGTTGTCGCCCACCAGGGAATCCGCCGGCTGCGCATCGACGGAGCCGATGGCCTGGTCGTTGGCGTAGGTGGTGTAGAACCAGCCGCGCCAGAACCAGTTGAGCAGCTCCCCCGAGCCATCGTCGACCGAGCGGAAGAAGTCGGCCGGCTGCGGGTGCTTGAACATCCAGCGCCTGGAGTAGCTCGAGAAGGCCTGATCGAAGAGCTGGGGACCGAGCACCTGTTCCCGCAGCATGACCAGACCGGCGGCGGGCTTGCTGTAGCCGTTGTTACCGAACTGCCGGTGGATGAAGTCCGACTCGGTCATCAGCGGCGTCTGGTCGTTGTCCTTCATGTAGGGCACGAGGTTCTTCGCCGGCCCCCGCTGACTGGGATAGGCCGGATCCCAGTCCTTCTCCGCGTAGTACTGCAGGAAGCTGTTGATCCCCTCGTCCATCCAGGTCCACTTCCGCTCGTCCGAGGCGACGATCATCGGAAACCAGTTGTGACCGACCTCGTGGATGGTGACCGAGATCAGCGCCCGCGCCAGGCCCGGGGTGTAGGTGCCATCCTCCGCCGGCCGGGCGCCGCAGAAGGCGATCATCGGATACTCCATACCGAAGACCGGGCCGTGCACGTTGGTGGCCTGGGGATAGGGATACTCGAAGGCCAGGCGGCCGTAGGTGCGCATGGTCTGGGCGATCGCCCGGGTCGAGACACTGTCCCAGAGCGGCATCGCGTCGCGGGGATAGAGCGAGTGCATCGCGATGGTCCGCCCGCCGGGCCGGTACTTGAAGCCCGCGGCATCCCAGACGTAGGTCTTGGATGACACCCAGGCGAAGTCGCGGACGCTGTCAGCGTGGAACTTCCAGGTGATCGGCGCGTTGCCCGCGGGCCGGCTCCCCGGCGTCATCACCTCATCCTTCGACAGGATGAATCTGGGATCTTCGGAGGTGAGGGCCTGCGCCAGGCGCTGGCGCTGCGTGGCCGTGAGGGTCTGGAGCGGGTTCTGCAGGACCCCGGTGCTGCCCACGATGTGATCGTGGGGAACCGTCAGCTCCACGTCGTAGGTGCCGAAGTTCAGGTAGAACTCGCCCTGCCCGTAGAACTGGTCCGTCTGCCATCCGCTCACGTCGTCGTACACCGAGGCCCGCGGGAACCACTGGGCGATCTCGTAGAGCCAGCCGTCCTTGACCTGCTCCCGCACTCCGCGCCCATTCCGGCTGTTCTCGGGCACCAGGAAGTGCCAGTCGATCTCCACCACCGCCCTGGCGCCCGGCGCCAGCGGCGCCGGCAGCTGCACCTTCATCACCGTCCCGTTGATCACGTAGTCGGCGTCGGTCTTCACGGCCTTGCCGGCCCGGACCGTCACCAGCTGCACCCGGGTGATCTTGTGGCCGCCATCGAACGGCTCGGGGAGCAGGAACTGCCGGGCCTGGGGCGAGAGCTGGCGGGGCAGCGCCGGCTGGTCCCGGATGGTGCGGCTGACGATCGGATCGTCGATGTTCTGATCCACCTGGAACCAGAGATACTCGAGCCGGTCAGGGGAGTTGTTCCGATAGGTGACCCGCTCCGACCCGGTGATCAGGTGGTTGACCGTGTCGAGCGAGGCCTTGATGGCGTAGTCCACCTGCTGCTGCCAGTACTTCGGGCCAGGCCCGCCCGAGGCATTCCGGTAGTCGTTGGGATCGGGAAACTCCTCGACCGCACGAAAGCTGGACTTGTTGGTCTTGGGGTTGGGCTCGGCGTTGAGCCATTGCTGCGCCCCGGCGGGCCGGGTGACCACCAGCGCACCCAGGGTGAGAGCCAGGCCAAGGATCGGTCGGTGCGAAGTCGCCATCGGGAGATTCCGTTGAGGTCGGGTCAGGAAACGCGCGCGGATAACTTAACCGGACCGCCGCCGCGGCCGGAGATTCATGAAGATGCGATCATCCTGCTCGCTCGAACACCATGCGGAGCCCCATCGCCGCGATGCCGCCCGATGCCACCAGCACCCAGTCCCGTCGGGCCAGCCGGAGGATTCGCTCTGCCGCTACGCCGAGTCCGAGGACTCCCGCCACGATCAGCAGCTGGCCAAGCTCGAGGCCCACGTTGAACGACAGGAGCGGAACGAAGATCGACTCTTCCCCGCCGAGGAGGCTCCGCAGAAAAGTCGAGAAGCCCAGGCCGTGAATGAGCCCGAAGACCGCGGCCAGGGTATAGCGCAGCGCCTGGCCCTGCGCCGCCGGGGCGGTTTCGCTTCGGACTGCGAGGGCGATGGCCATCAGGCTCGAGATCACGATCGTCAGCGCGATTCCCGTTTCGACCAGCCCGGCATTTGCCCGGACCAGGTTGAGCGTCGCCAGGGCCAGGGTGATGGAGTGGCCCAGGGTGAACGCAGTCACGAGCCACAGGAGCCGGCGCCATTCCGAGGGCCGGTAGGCGACGGTGAGCGCCGCAACGAAGAGGATGTGATCGTAGCCCCGGAGGTCCGCAATATGATGCAAACCAAGACGCAGGTAGGTCAGGATTTCCGAGCCCATGGGCGTGGTCCCATACGCGGGTGATCCGGCGCGGTTTCGAGATCAGGGTGGGCCAAGGCACCGACTTCCGGAGTGAAGGTGGCCCTGAAATCGGCCCCGAATCCGTCCCGGCTGCTTGCGCCATAGTGCGGCGGAGTATAGGGTTAACCTGCGCCCCAGTTTCAGCCTGCGCACCCGATCCACCGCAAAACGCCCCGCGAGGGGAGCTGGCACGCAAACCTGCCGGCCGTACGCCGTCGGCGTTGCCAGTTAGTTCGCCCGGCAGTCCCCTCAGGGACTTCCCGCATCGCCGGTGCTGAGCCCCTTTTTCTCGAACCTGGAAATCGCATGCGCCGTCTCAAGATCGGCATCCTCGACCTGGTCGCCAAGCGCCCACAACCAGGCCTGTACGGCCGCATCATGAATGCGAACCTGGCGAGCATCATGCCCCAGGTACTGGGCGTCTGGTGTGAGAATGCCGGACACGAGGTCCTGTACGTGTGCTACACCGGGGTGGAAGACCTCATGAGCGAGTTCCCGAGCGACCTCGATATCCTGTTCATCGGGTCGTTCACCGAGGCGGCGTTCGTGGCCTACTCGATCAGCAACATGTTTCGTCAGCGGGGCGCGATCACGGTGCTGGGTGGCCCCCACGCCCGCTGCTATCCGGAAGATGCCCGGAAGTATTTCGACTATGTGCTGGGCTTCACCGACCGGACGCTGGTCGACGAAGTGCTGGCCGAGTGCGAGCAGCACCGGCCCCTGGGACGGATGCTGGCGTCGAGCCAGCAGCCCCGCGAGCTGCCCGGTCTCGAGGAACGCTGGAAGTTCATCTCGGCGACGCTCAAGAAGGCGCCGACGGTCAAGTTCGTTCCCATGATCGGCAGCCTCGGCTGCCCCTACACCTGCAGCTTCTGCATCGACTCCACGGTGGACTATCAGCCGCTGAGCTTCCCCGGCATCCAGTCGGACCTGAAGTTCCTGCTGACCAAGATGAAGAACCCGATCGTCGGGTGGCACGATCCGAACTTCGGCGTGCGCTTCGGCGATTACATGGATGCCATCGAGGCGGCCGTGCCGCCCGGGCAGATGCGGCACATCGCGGAGAGCAGCCTGGCCCTGCTGTCGGAGCCGCACCTCAAGCGCCTCCGGAGAAACGGATTCCAGGCGATCCTGCCGGGCATCGAGTCGTGGTATTCGCTGGGCAACAAGTCGAAGACCCGCCAGACCGGCATGGACAAGGTCAAGCAGGTCTCCGAGCACATCAACATGATCCTCCGCTACGTGCCCTACGTCCAGACCAACTTCGTGCTGGGGCTGGACTGCGATTCCGGGGCGGAGCCGTTCGAACTGACCAAGCGCTTCCTGGATCTCACGCCCGGCGCC
>Ga0210377_10000979_pt1 | contig 26742 bp, 21 predicted proteins | sample PLM4_65_b1redo_FD_155480 | JGI IMG/M metagenome (GOLD analysis project Ga0210377, IMG submission 155480) | Groundwater sediment microbial communities from an aquifer in East River, Colorado, USA - PLM4_65_b1 redo | ecosystem: Environmental > Terrestrial > Soil > Riparian zone | place: USA: East...
CGGCAAGGACGGCGTCATCACCGTCGAGGAGGGGCAGTCGCTCGGCCTCGAGAAGGAATACACCGAGGGCATGCAGTTCGACCGGGGCTATCTCTCGGCGTACTTCGTGACCAACCCCGATCGGATGGAGGCGGTTCTCGAGAACCCGCTCATCCTGATCACCGACAAGAAGATCTCCAGCGTCCAGGACATGCTCCCGGCGCTCGAGAAGGCCGTCCAGCAGGGCAAGCCGACCCTGATCATCGCCGAGGACATCGACGGTGAGGCCCTCGCGACGCTCGTCGTGAACAAGCTCCGTGGCACCGTCTCGGTCCTGGCCGTCAAGGCCCCGGGCTTCGGCGATCGCCGCAAGGAGATGCTCCGCGACATCGCCACCCTGACCGGTGGCACCGTCATCAGCGAGGAAGTGGGCCGCAAGCTCGACTCGGTCACGTTCGAGGACTTCGGCTCGGCTCGCCGCGTCGTCGCGACCAAGGACGACACGACCGTCATCGACGGCGCCGGCTCGCCCGACCAGATCAAGGCCCGGATGAGCCAGATCAAGGCCCAGATCGAGGACACGACCTCCGACTACGACAAGGAGAAGCTCCAGGAGCGTCTCGCCAAGCTGTCGGGTGGCGTCGCCGTGATCAAGGTCGGCGCGGCCACCGAGGTCGAGCTCAAGGAGAAGAAGCACCGCATCGAGGATGCGCTCTCGACGACCCGCGCGGCCGTCGAGGAGGGCCTCGTCGCCGGCGGTGGGACCACCCTCCTGCAGGCCATCCCGGCCCTGGACAAGCTCCATCTCGAGGGTGACGCCCAGGTCGGCGTCGACATCGTGCGCAAGGCGCTCGAGGCTCCGGCCCGCCAGATCGCCGACAACGCCGGGCAGTCCGGCGAGGTCGTGGTGGCCCACGTCAAGGGCCTCAAGCCCGGTCACGGTTACGACGCCCTCAAGGGCGAATACGGCGACCTGTTCAAGAAGGGGATCGTCGACGCGGCCAAGGTCACCCGATCGGCGCTGCAGCACGCGGCGTCCATCGCGGCCATGGTCCTGACCACGGAAACGCTGGTCACGGACATGCCGGAGAAGGACAAGGGCAATGGCGGCGGTGGCGACCACGGCCACGGCGGTGGCGGCGGGATGGACTTCTAGGTTCGTCCTTCGAAACGCTGAACACGAAGGCCCCGGCAGCCCGCCGGGGCCTTCTCGATTCCCGGCGTCCGGTGCGGCGAGTCGGGCCGTCCGGCCACGCGGCGGGGACGGCGGACCATCGGCCGGTTGACAGACGTGCGCCGTCACGCCGACCCTTTGCCTGGTCGTCCAAGCGTCGGCCGTCCGGCCGGACTCCCTGAGGTACCAACATGTCCCGCACTCCCCGCCGACTTGCCGCGCCGCTGGCGCTGCTGAGCGGTGCCGCGATCGCCCTGGCCGCCTGCGGCAGCACGCCGTCGCTGCCCGCGCTGACCGATCCGAACGAGATCGTCACGGCCGCCTTGAAGGCGACCGAGGGCGCCAAGAGCGTGCACATCGACGTGACCGTCGATGGCACGATCAATGCCGACCTGACCGGCACCGGCGGCCCGGGAGCCGAGCTGCCGCTGACCGGCACGACGGCCGCGGCCGACGTCGACATGGCCGGTGGCAAGGCGCACGCCACGTTCGCCGTCCCGGCGTTCCTCAATCTCAACGGCGAGCTGATCCAGATCGGCGAGACGTCGTACCTCAAGACCTCGCTGACGGGGCCCCAGTACGAGACCTCGCAGGCGACCGACAGCCTGCCGGTTGACCCGACCGACGCGTCGGGCATCTTCGACGACGTCGGTGACTTCCTGACCGCCGACGGCGTGGACGCGGTCAAGGGCGACGACGTCGATTGCGGTGGCAAGTCCTGCTACACCGTGTCGATCGAGCTCAGCGCCGAGGAGCTGGCCGCGCTCGGCGCCGACCAGGCGGCGCAGATGGGCCTGCCCCTGGATCTGGGTTCGGCCAGCCTGGCCTTCACGATCCGGGTGGAGAAGGACACCTACCGCCTGGCCGGCTTCAAGACCGTCGCCTCGCTCGGCGAGCAGGGCTCGATCACCCTCGACCTGACGCTCTCCAAGTGGGACCAGCCGATGGACATCTCGGCACCGCCGGCGGACCAGGTCAAGGCGCCCGCCGCGTAACGTCCGCTCCGCACCCGGGAGCGGCCCGGGTGGGTGGGTCAACCTACAATGATCGGGTGAGTCCCACCCGACGACGTCGAGCCGGTCAGCGCACGCTCGACGAGACGACGGAGGCCGCGGTGGCGTCCGGAACGGCCTTCGTCGAGCTCGCCGACTCGATCGAGGCGCCGGCCGAACCGGCCTGGCTGCGCGACGCCGCCGGGCCGGTCGACGACGAGGCAACATCCCGGCCGCCGGACCCGGCCGTGCGCGCGGCCGCGGCGGCGGCGCGGGCCGAGCAGATCGTCCGAGCACTCAACCCGGAGCAGGCGCGGGCCGTCACCACGACCGATGGCCCCCTCCTCATCCTGGCCGGCGCCGGCTCGGGCAAGACCCGGGTGCTCGCCCACCGGATCGCCTACCTGGTCGGGGTCAAGGACGTCGCCCCGTGGCGGATCCTCGCCGTCACCTTCACCAACCGGGCGGCCGGCGAGCTGCGCGAACGGATCATCAGCCTGGTCGGCGAGGGTGGCCGGGACGTGATGGCCGGCACGTTCCATTCGCTCTGCGCCCGGGTCCTCCGCCAGGACGGGGAGGCGATCGGGATCGGCCGCCGGTTCGTGATCTACGACACGGACGACCAGCAGTCGCTGATGAAGCAGATCCTGCGCGAGGAGGACCTGCCGCTGACCGGCGAGTTCCGGCCAAGCGTGATCCTGGCGGCCATCAGCCGGGCCAAGAACGAGATGCTCGACGCCGACCTGCTGACGCAGCACGCGGCCAACCACCGCGAGCGCACGATCGCGCGGCTGGCGGGGCGCTACCGCGAGCGCCTCAGGAAGGCGAACGCGCTCGACTTCGACGACCTCCTGCTCGAGGCGGTCCGTCTCTTCGACGAGGCCCCGGATGTCCTCGTGAAGTACCAGGAGCGCTGGTGCTACCTCCATGTCGACGAGTACCAGGACACGAACCGGGCGCAGTACCTGTGGGTCCGGGCGCTGGCGGCGAAGCACCACAACCTGTGCGTGGTGGGCGACGACGACCAGTCGATCTACTCGTGGCGCGGCGCCGACCTGCGCAACATCCTCGACTTCGAGCGTGACTGGCCGGACACGGCCGTGGTCAAGCTCGAGCAGAACTACCGGTCGACCCAGCTGATCCTCGATGCGGCCCACGCCGTCGTCTCGCGCAACACCGCCCGCAAGGACAAGAAGCTCTGGACGGACAATGCCGGCGGTGTCCGGATCCAGCGGTTCGAGGCCTACAACGAGGAGGAAGAGGCCGAGTGGATCGCGCGCCAGGTGGAGGGCCTGGTCGGTGGCCGGACGAGCGCGCTGACTCGGCGGGCGGACGAGGAGGACACCCGGTTCCGGGCGCGCGAGATCGCGGTGATGTACCGGATGAACGCGCAGTCCCGGGCGATCGAGGAATCGTTCCTGCGCTACGGCCTCCGCTACCAGCTGGTGGGCGGTACCCGGTTCTACGCCCGGCGCGAGGTCAAGGACGCGCTGGCCTACCTGCGGATCCTGCGCTCGGACACGGACAGCGTCAGCTTCGAGCGGGTCATCAACGTCCCGGCGCGAGGGATCGGCGAGCGCACGATCGAGGTGTTGCGCACGGCCGCGGCGCGCGAGGACGGCACGACCTGGGCGGCCATCGAGGCGGCGGTGAAGGGCGAGCTCGAGGGGCTCGCGCCACGGACGCGCAACGCCCTGACCGACTTTGCGATCCTGGTCCGCCGACTCCGGACGCGGATCGGGGTGCTGCCGCTCCCCGAGCTTCTCGACGAGGCGCTGGAGGCCTCCGGCTACCGGGCCATGCTGGCCGATGGCTCCGAGGACGGCGAGGAGCGCTGGGCGAATCTGCTCGAGTTGCGGGCGGTGACGACCCGCTACGACGACCTCGCGCCCGACGATGCGCTCGACCGCCTGCTCGAGGAGACGGCGCTGGTCGCCGACCAGGATTCGTACGAAGGCGACGCCGACGCGGTCACCCTGATCACGCTGCATGCCGCCAAGGGCCTCGAGTTCCCGGTGGTCTTCATCTGCGGGCTCGAGGAGGGCCTCTTTCCCCACAGCCGGGCGCTCGACGATGAGAAGGAGCTCGAGGAAGAGCGACGGTTGGCCTACGTCGGGATCACCCGCGCCAAGCGGCGCCTCTACCTGTCCCATGCCTGGCGACGGGCGACCTGGGGGATGGGCCAGGCGTCGGTGCCGTCGCGCTTCCTCCTCGAGATCCCGGCCGAGCTGATGATCGGGCCGCAGCTGGGCGGGGCCGACGATCGTGACCTGGACCTCGACCTGGTGTTCGGGGCCCGGCGCACGAGCCGGTTCGGGACACCGGTCCGAGGAGGCCCTCCGGCGTATCGGCAGGGGAGCGGACGCCCCGGGGCGCCCGCCGCCGGCGAGGCGTTTCGACCGGGCCGCGACCTGGCCGCGAAGCGCGAGGCCTTCGCCGATGGTGCGCCGTCGGGGACGCTTGCGCGGCGGAGCAGCAGCTGGGACGACGCGGACACCGCTTCCGGGCGGTCGGTCGCCCCGGCGCCTGCCGCGAGGCGTCCGATCATCCCCGGCGAACGGCAGTTCCGGGACGGCGATAGGATCCGTCACGCGCGCTGGGGCGACGGGATCGTGGTCACCAGCAAGCTGACCCGGAGTGACGAGGAGGTCACGGTCGCCTTCAAGGACGCGTCCGTCGGTCGCAAGACGATGCTGGTCAGCCTCGCCAACCTCGAGATCATCGGCTGATCGTCGTGAGCTACGACCTCCTCGTCGTCACCCGAATGCGCCCGGCGCCCGACAGTCTCGAGGCGTTCGCCCGGGCGGGAGATATCCCGGTCCTGTTCACAGGCCAGTTTCGCGTCGGCGCCAATGTCCTCGTGGCGAACCTCGACGAGGATGGGCGGACGATCGATGTCGACGGGCCGAGCCGAATCGAGTCGACCGATCTCGACGACGTCATCGCCGGGTCCGTCCGTTCGCCGAGATGGCAGGTCGAGATCCACCTGCCGGGTGGTTTCGACGATGCGGTCGATCAGTGGGTAGTTGACCTTGCGATCCACGTGGCCAGGACCGGCGACGGGGTGGTCTACGATCCTCAGCAGGAAGCGATCATCTGGCCGACTGGGATCACGCCACGAGCTCGCGGCTCGACCGAAGAGCGGATCCGGACGATCCAGCTCGAGTGGATCATCCCTTGGTCGCGCGTGCCCGAGGACATGCCGACTCGTTGGCTGGCGGTGCTTCGGGACCTCCTTCCGGTGGCGCTGCCGACGAGATTCGGGACGTATGAGCCATTCCAGGGACGGCTCGGTCCTGATGGCGATGGCGCGTTCGTGGCCGCCTGGCGATCGGTCGAAGAGAAGGCGTGGGGCGGCCTGCTCTTCAGCAAGGGCTCGCGACCGTGCTTCAGCGGGACGATCCAGATACCGGACCGACGCGGCGAGCAGATCCCATGCCTCAGCGTTGACGTCACCCTGGATGCGCGCCCATACCATCGAGATCCGGGCTCGGCCGATGACCTCGTCCTGGCGCTCCCGTCGATCTGCGGCCGGATCGGCGCGATCTATGCGGACGCGACCGTTCGCCGCAATTGGATCCTGCGCCGCGGGAGTCTCTGGTCGGACGAACTGACCGAAGACTGGAGTAGCCCGTTGCGTCGTGGGGCACTGTTCGGCGGCCTTCCGGCGATCCGGCCCTGGGCAGCCTGGTACGGCCCGGAGTACGTGCCACTCGTCCGGTCGACGTTCGCGAATGTCGCTGCGGATCTCGTTGGTGGCATGCTGGTCCGCCACGGCCGCCTGCCGATGGATCGCGACGAGCTCGCCGACACGCCGCGTGTTCCCTTCGACCTGATCGGCCCGGTGGCTCGGACAGTCCCGCCGATCGAATGAGCTCGACATCCGGCGACCCAAGGTGGGCCCACGGTGGTTCATGATGCGCCGGTGATGCCAGCCATCGACCTTGCGCGTATCCACGCCGTTGGCGACTTCGAGGCCGTCGCCCGCGAACGGATGCACCCCGGCTCGTTCGACTACGTGGCCGGCGGTGCCTGGGACGAGCTCAGCCTGGCCGAGAACGAGGCGTCCTGGCGCCAGTATCGGTTCAGGCCACGCGTCCTGATCGACGTGGGCGGGGTCGATCCGGCGGCGACCTTCCTCGGCCGCCCCGCGGCCATGCCGCTGGCGGTCGCCCCGATGGCCGTCCATGGCCTCGCGCACCCTCTCGGCGAGATCGCGTCGGCGCGGGCGGCGGCGGCGGCGGGGGTCCCGTTCACCCTCTCGACGATGTCGAGTCGATCGATCGAGGAGGTCGCCGAAGCGGCGCCCGATGGGCGCCGCTGGTTCCAGCTGTACGTCCAGGCCAAGCCGAACCAGACCCGCGGGCTGGTCGAGCGGGCCGCAGCGGCCGGCTACGAGGCGATCGTCCTGACCGTCGATCTCCCGATCCTGGGCTACCGCGAGCGCGATCGCCGGAACGGCTTCGACCTGGCCGTCCCGTTCGGCAACTTCAGCGCGGACGACGGCCCCAGCCATCGGCCCGACGTGCCGGGCTACGAGGTGCTCGAAGCCTGGGGCCGGCGGACGCTGCTCTGGGACGACATCGCGGCCATCCGGAGCTGGAGCGCGCTGCCGATCGTGCTCAAGGGCATCCTCACCGGCGAGGACGCGATCCTCGCGCTGGAGCAGGGCGTCGCCGCCATCGTCGTCTCCAACCACGGCGCGAGGCAGCTCGATCGGACGGTCACGCCCCTGGCCGCCCTCGAGGAGGTCGTGGCCGCGGTCGGCGACCGGACGGAGGTCTGGGTCGACGGCGGTGTGCGACGCGGACTCGACGTCGCCGTCGCGCTGGCGCTTGGTGCCCGCGGCGTGCTCGTCGGACGGCCGGTCTTCTGGGCGCTCGCCGCGGGTGGCCAGGCCGGGGTGGAGCGGGCGCTCGCGATCCTGCGCGAGGAGCTCGAGATCGCCATGGCGCTTCTCGGGACGCCGACCACCGGCGCCATCACCCGGACCCACCTCGCCGGCTGAGGGCCTGAGTCGCGCCCTCGACGCAACCCGGCCGCGACGGACAGGCGGTGGGATCTGTGGCAGTCTTGACCGTGATCGAGCCTGGATTGCCCATCGCGATCGGCCGATCCTTTCCCTTCCGACTTCCCCTGAGGTTTGTCCCCATGTACGACCGTGTCACCGCCCTGGAGATCATCGACCGGGCCTTCGACGAGCAGCGCGCCTGCGCGACGTGCGGGTCGCCGACCGTCCTGCGCAGCGAGGGCGACGTCGTCATCCTCGTGTGCTCGGCACTCGACCTTGCTCCCGAGGCCGGAATCCTCGCCCGAATCGGCGACTTCCTGATGCCGCATACGCGGCGCGTCGTGATCGACTTCGGCGAGGCGATCGCCGCCTGACCGGCCGTTGGGCCAGGGCGGGGCGTCATGGGTGCGCCGCGCGGCCGGGTTCGTTACCCTCCCACCCATGACGGTCCAGCTGCCACCGGTCGACCCGGCCCTGGTCGAGGAGGCCGCGGCACTCGCGGCTCCTGACGCCGAGGCTCGCCATGCCGAGCTCGTCGCGCAGGTCAACCGGGCCAACGAGCTCTACCACGTCGAGGACGCCCCGGAGATCAGCGACGCCGAGTACGACCAGCTCTTTCGGCGGCTGGTCGCGCTCGAGTTGGCCCATCCGGACCTGGTCACGCCCGATTCACCGACCCAGAAGGTCGGCGGAACCCCGACCGGCACCTTTGACGAGGTCCGGCACCGACGACCCATGCTGTCGCTGTCGAACGCCTTCAGTCACGACGAGCTCCGGGCGTTCGACGCCCGGGTGCGTCGCGGTCTCGGCCTGCCCGTCGCGCCGGAGCCGGCCCCGGAGCTCCAGTACGTGGCAGAGCTCAAGATCGACGGCCTGGCCGTCACCCTGCGCTACGAGCGCGGACGGCTCGTGCAGGGGGCGACCCGCGGCGACGGTTCGACCGGCGAGGACGTGACACCGAACCTCCGGACGATCAAGGCGATCCCGCACCGGATCTCGTCGCCGGCCTCGCTCGACGTCCGGGGTGAGGTCTACATGCCGAAGAAGGAGTTCGAGCGGATCAATGCCGAGCGCGAAGCCGCCGAACTCCCGCTCTACGCCAATCCGCGCAACAGCGGTGCCGGCTCCCTCCGCCAGAAGGACGCCGAGGTCACCGCCCGTCGATTGCTCTCGGCCTGGACCTACCAGCTGATCGAGGAATCGGCGGCCGGCGCGGCGGCGGACGATGCCGCTGCGACCGTCGACTCGGCCGCCGCCGGCGTGACCAGCCAGGCCGGCGCGCTCGGTCGGCTCGAGGCGCTGGGCTTCCCGGTCGAGCCGCACCGGGAAGCGGGACTCGACATCGAGGGTGTGATCGGGTTCACCGAGCGCTGGCGCGACGAGCGCCACGGGCTGCCGCACGAAACCGACGGGGTCGTGGTCAAGGTCGACCGGTTCGACCAGCAGGCCCGGCTCGGCATGGTCAGTCGCGCGCCGCGCTGGGCCATCGCCTTCAAGTTCCCACCCGAACAGGTCGAGTCCTTCGTCGAGGACATCGTCCCGTACGTCGGGCGGACCGGGACGCTCACCCCCGTGGCCCACCTGACCCCGACCAGGGTGGCGGGCTCGACCGTGGCGAGGGCGACGCTCCACAACCTCGACGAGGTCCGGCGCAAGGACATCCGGATCGGCGACTGGGTCGTCCTCCAAAAGGCGGGCGACGTGATCCCGGAGGTGGTTCGGCCGCTGACCGACCGGCGCACCGGCGTCGAGCGCGAGTTCGAGATGCCGGCGACCTGCCCGGTGTGCGCCACCCCGATCGTCCGCGACGAGGGCGCCGTCCGGCAGTACTGCCCGAACCCGCTGTGCCCGGCACGCGTCGGCCAGGAATTCGGGCATTTCGCGGGCCGCGGCGGGATGGACATCGAGGGCGCCGGCTGGAAGGTGATCGAACAGCTGCTCCAGACCGGGCTCCTCCAGCGCCGCGGCGACTTCTATCGCTGGTCGGTGGACGATCTCGAAGGGCTCGAACGTTTTGGTCGCAAGTCGGCGGAGAACCTGTACCAGGCGATCCAGCGATCGCGTCGCCGGCCGCTCGAGCGGCTCATCGCGGCGCTCGGGATTCCGCAGGTCGGCTGGACGACGGCGATCGAGCTGGCGGCCTGGCTGGCGACGGAGGTGTCGCCGGGTGATGACTGGTTGCGCCGAGCCGCCGCGCGGCTCCGCGAGGTCGCTGCGGACGAACCGGCGCGGTTCGAGGAGATCGAGGGTGTCGGGCCGACGGTCGCGGCCGCCCTCGCGGCGTGGTTCGGCGAGGGCGGCCCGGGCCGGGATGTGCTTGAGGACCTTGCGGACGCCGGCGTGGCGCCCGAGCTGCCGGAGCCTCGGGTCGCGGCGGCGGCGGGGCGCCTGACCGGTCGGACGGTCGTGGTCACCGGCACCCTCGAAGGGTTCACCCGACCCGAGGCCGAGGCGGCGATCCGCGCCGCCGGTGGCAAGCCCGGGGGATCGGTGTCGAAGAAGACGGACTACCTGGTCGCGGGCGAATCGGCCGGTTCGAAGCTGGCTAGAGCCCAGGAGCTCGGCGTTCCGGTCCTCGACGAGGTCGGGTTCCGCGAGCTGCTCAGCGGCGACCCTTCGCGTAGCGCTCCATGAGCTCCGAGACGGCCGCGCGAGCGGCGGCCCACTCGGGCTGATCCCCGAAGACCAGGCTGTTCGGGCCCCAGCGGCTGATCTGGGTCATGGCGTTGACGATGGCATCGTGGGCGAGCGCTCGGCCACGGCCGGCGTCGACCTGCCCGGTCACGAGGTAGCGGCGGACCACGTCGAATGGCGCCGACCAGCGACCGATCCGGATCCGGTCGCCCTCGCGCATCGTTTCGAGCCAGTCGTCGTCACCGACGGGATAGAGGTCGTGTTCGGCGCGGTGGCGGACCAGGTCGACCCGGAGGCCGAACCGGTCGAGGCTCGGCAGGCGTCCGTCGTCGTCCACGGACTGGTAACAGATCGGGCAGCTCGGCAACTCGACGTCCGCGCGCGGTCGCTCGCCGTAGGGGAGTCCGCACCGCCGGCAGAAGGTCGCGAGGCTGCTCCCCGCGGGTGTCCCGCATTGGAGGCAGGCCGTGTCGATCATCAATCCCTTGCTCCCCGTCACCGTCACTGGCCCGTGCCCATCCGAGCCGTCCGTCGCGCGCCCGTCCGCCAGCAGGTCCGTTCCGGTTGGGATGACCCGTGGCCCCATCAGGATGGCCAATGGGTCCCGGGTCGACCATGGCTCCATCGGGTGGCGCCGCCCAGCCGGTCGAGGCATCGTCGTGGCAGGACTTTCGTTCGACGGCCGCAGGTCAGCCTACCGCGTGATCGAACTGGCCCCAGATGGCGTTCGGCTGCCAGTCCGGCATCTCGCCACGGATCAACCGCGGCGCGCTCCAGGCGTCGGTCCAGCCGGCGGCGAGCAGGCGCTCGATGCCGGCTCGGTTGGTGTCGACCATGCCTGCTCGGACCCGCTTCTCGGGCCCGGACGCCAGGCGCCGGGCCGTGAGCACCGCGAGCGCGTCGTCGGCATCGGGGACGATCGTGGCTCCGCCACCCCACGGCGCGCGCACGACGAACCCGGCCAGGCTGCCATCGGCCTGCTCGAGGCACCGGGTGGTCGTCGGCGAGGCGAACGCGTGAAGGAGATGCCCGCGGTCCTCACCGGTGGCTCCGGCGTCCAGCGCGGCGATCGCCGCCAGGTCCGACGGCTCAAACGCCCGGATCCGCGGGTCGGCTTCGCCGCCGGCCAGCCCGGGCGCTTCGAGGATCCGATAGTGCGCCTGGACATCGAACCCGACGCGCTCGTAGAGCGGGCGGCCGGCGTCCGTGGCCACGAGCACCAGGGCCTGGCAGCCCGCGGCCTCGCCGGCGTCGATGGTCGCCTGGGTCAGCGCCGTGCCGAGGCCACGTCCGCGCCAGGCCGGATCCACCCAGATCGTGCCGATCCACGCCACCAGCCCGTTGATCGTGGTGACCCCGCTGCCGACGATGGCGCCATCGGCCTCGGCCACGAACGCGCGGCACTGCGGATGGCCCGCCACGAACCGCATCTTGACCTGGCGGCTGCCCCAACCGGAGCGCTCGATGGCCTCTGCGGTCGGGTCGGCGTCAGCCGGGGTCATGGCCCGGATCCGGGGAAGCTGCATCCACCGATCGTAGCGGGCCCGTCGGATATCATCGGGCCCATGGCCACCCTGTCCCGCTCGGATGTCGAGCACGTCGCCCATCTCGCGCGGCTCGGCTTGGCAGACGAGGAGTTGACGCTGCTCGAAGGCCAGCTCAACCACATCCTCGACCAGTACGCGATCCTGTCCGGGCTGCCCACCGACGACATCCCCCCGACGGCGCAGACGATCGAGCTGGAGAACATCCTGCGCGACGACGTCGTGCGCCCATCCCTGCCGCTCGCCGACGTGCTCGCGAACGCACCGGCCCACGACGGCAACTTCATCGTCGTCCCGGCCATCCTCGGCGAACGCTGATTGCGGCGATGACCGACCTGACGCGCCTCCACGCGCACGAGATGGCCGCCCTGCTGCGATCGGGCGAGGTCTCGTCGCGCGATCTGGTCGAGGCACACCTCGTGGCCGCCGAGCGCGACAACCATGCCCTCAACGTGTGGCTGACGATCGATCGCGATCGTGCCCTCGACGAGGCGGCTGCGGCCGATCGACGGCTCGCCGCGGCCAAAGCGGGTGGCTCGGAGGCCCTCAACCGGCTGCACCCGTTGCTCGGCATCCCCGTCGCCCTCAAGGACCTGGTCTCGGTGAAAGGCGGCCAGTGCACGGCCGGATCGCGGATCCTGGAGGGCTATCGGGCGCCGTACGACGCCCACATCACCGAGCGGCTGCGCGAGGCCGGCGCGGTCATCCTGGGCAAGACCAACATGGACGAGTTCGCCATGGGCTCGTCCACCGAGCACTCGGCGTTCGGCCCGACCGCCAATCCATGGGCGCTCGATCGGGTCCCCGGCGGGAGCAGCGGGGGATCGGCGGCGGCCGTGGCCGCCTACCACGTCCCGCTCTCGATCGGCACCGACACTGGCGGCTCGATCCGCCAGCCCGCGGCGTTGTGCGGCATCGTCGGGATGAAGCCGACGTACGGCCGGGTGAGCCGGTACGGGATCGTCGCCTTCGCCAGCTCGCTCGACCAGATCGGGCCGTTCGCCCGCGACGCCCGCGACGCGGCCGCGCTCCTCCACGCGATCGCCGGCCGGGACGAGCGCGACTCGACCTCATCGCCCGAACCGGTGCCGGCTACCCTGACCGCCCTGCCCGCCGACGACGACGCCGCGGCCGGAGCCCTCCGCGGCAAGCGCCTTGGGCTGCCGCGCGAGTACTTCGTCTCCGGCATGGAACCGGGCGTCGAGCAGCGGGTGCGCGACGCCGTGACGGCCCTCGAGGCGGCCGGCGCGATCGTCGAGGAGGTGAGCCTTCCGCACACCGACTACGGCCTGGCGACCTACTACATCGTCGCCCCGGCCGAGGCATCCGCCAACCTGGCCCGCTACGACGGCCTGCGCTACGGACCGCATCATGCCGAGGGTGATGTCCTGGCCAACTACCTGGCCACTCGCGGCCGCGGCTTCGGGGCGGAGGTCAAGCGCCGGATCATGCTCGGGACCTACGCCCTGTCGGCGGGCTATTACGACGCCTACTACCTCAAGGCCCAGAAGGTGCGCACGCTGATCAAGGCGGACTTCGACGCGCTGTGGGCCGAGGGGTTCGATGCGCTCGTCGCTCCGACCAGTCCGACCGTGGCCTTCCGCTTCGGCGAGCGCCTGGCCGATCCCGTGGCGATGTACCTCTCCGACGCCTGCACGTTGCCCGTCAACATGGCCGGACTGCCCGGGATCTCGATCCCATGCGGGCTGTCCGAGGGGCTGCCCGTCGGTCTCCAGCTGATCGGGGCGCCCTGGTCGGAGGCGGACCTGCTCGGGCTCGCCCGCGGCTACGAGGCGATCACCGCCGACGCGGGCTGGCGGTCGCTCGAGCCGGCCCAGCTGGCGCTCGCGGCCGACCCGGCCACTCGATCGCCGCGCGAACAGGTTGGCCACCAGCCAGCCGCCTGACCGCGTCGCTCGGCCATCCGAACCGGCCTCGGACAAGGGGCCCTCCGGCTCTCGTCATCCGCCGGCGAAACCTCGACGATGTCGCGAGGAGGTACTGTCATGTTGAAGCGGATCATCGTCGGCGGGAGCATTGTGGCCGCCGGCTGGGCGACCTATGCCGGCGTGCGACGCTGGCGAGCCACCTGGGGCGTCGTTCCGGACGAGGCCGACCGGCGACTGCCGGGTGACGACCTGGTCCCGTCGGCTCGCTCGTCGGACACGCGCGGGATCACCATCGACGCACCGCCTGAGCTGGTCTGGCCGTGGCTGGTCCAGATGGGCTACCGCCGTGGCGGCTGGTACAGCATCGACCAGCTCGACATGCGCGGCGCCAGCGCGAACCGGATCGTCGACGATTGGCAGACCCTGGCGCTCGGCGACGTCATGCCGACCCACCCGGGCGGCGGCTTCGCGGTCAAGGCCCTCGAACCCAACCACGCCCTCGTCCTGTACGCCGACACCGCGTCGATGCAGCCGCGCGACGAGGTCACCGAGGAGGTCCCGGCCGGCCTCGCCGTGTCGGGTGCGTTCATGTCGGCGACGCCGGGCGAGTTCGCGGCGTCGTGGGCCTTCGTCCTCGTTCCGATGGGCGCCCGGCAGACCCGCCTGATCGAGCGGGTCCGCTACTGGGGCGCCGACGGCAACGCGATGTCGAACGTGGCCCTTTCCCTCTTCGGCTTCGGCGTGTTCGTGATGATGCAGCGACAGATGATCGGAATCCGGACGAGGGCCGAACACCTCGCCTCCGAGCTGCGACCGGCGCCGGCCGCTCCGAGCGTCGCGCCGGCGCGGAATGGGCAGGCGACCGTGGTGCCCGAGACGGTCCTGGCGACGGCCGCGCCGTCCTGACCGCGGCAGCCGACGGGCGCGATGCCGTAGGCTGTGCACGATGACCACCGAGCTGGACCCGGCCGCCGCGGCTGCCGGGTCGCCGTCCCGCCCGCCCCTCGCCGAACGGGCGCTCGCCGAACGTGTCCGGGCCGTGCCGCCATCGGGGATCCGTCGGTTCTTCGACATCCTGGCGACGATGGACGACGTGATCAGCCTCGGGGTGGGGGAGCCCGACTTCGATACCCCGCGGGTGATCGTCGAGGCGGGCGTCGAGAGCCTGCGCGAGGGTCGGACCCACTACACCTCGAACTTTGGCACGATCGAGCTGCGTCACGCCCTGGCCGCGCACCTCGAGCGCCGCTACGCGGTCAGCTACGACCCGGCGACCGAGCTGCTGATCACGGTCGGTGCCTCGGAGGCGGTCGATCTCGCCCTTCGCGCGACCTGCGACCCGGGTGACGAGGTGATCCTGCACGAGCCGTCGTACGTCTCGTACGTGCCCGCGATCGTCTTCGCCGGGGGGACCGTCCGCCAGGTGCCGACCCGGTTCGAGGACGACTTCGCGCTCGACCCGGCCGCGGTCGAGGCCGCGGTCACGCCGCGGACCAAGGCGCTCTTCCTCGGGTACCCGTGCAACCCGACCGGGGCCGTCCTGCCCGACGACGTCCAGGACGAGCTGGCCGCGATCGCCGTCCGCCACGACCTGCTCGTCTACAGCGACGAGATCTACGACCGCCTGGCCTATGGGACCTACCGCCATCGGCCGATGAGCGTCCTGCCCGGGATGCGCGAACGGACCGTGCTGATGGGTGGCTTCTCGAAGGCCTACGCGATGACCGGCTGGCGGGTCGGCTACATGGCGGCGCCGGCGGCGATCCTGGAGGGGATCGTCAAGGTCCACCAGTACGGGATCATGTCGGCGCCCACCACGGCGCAGGACGCGGCGCTGGTCGCCCTCGTCGACGGCGAGGCCGACGTGATCCGCATGGTCGCCGAGTACGACCGACGCCGACGGCTCCTGGTCGACGGACTCAACGCGCTCGGTCTCGAGACGTTCGAGCCGCGTGGCGCCTTCTACGCCTTCCCAAGGATCACTTCCACCGGCCTGACTGCGGATGCGTTCACCGAGCGCCTGCTGACCGAGGAACGCGTGGCGGTCGTCCCGGGCGACGCCTTCGGGCCATCGGGGGCGGGGCACGTGCGGATGTGCTACGCAACCTCGTACGAGCAGCTCGAGGAGGCCCTTCGACGGATCGGACGGTTCGTCGAGAAGGTCCGTGGGGAGACGCCACTCGCGTCCTGATCCCGGGTCGCCCTGCCGGGCGCGGTCACGCCCTGGCAGCCGACCATGGCGTCGTGCCGGCGCGCGCGGTCGCGCCGGCGTCGAGGCGTCGCGCGAGCGCGCGGAGGGCGGCGCCGTCGAGGCGGGGTTCGATCGTCTCGACCTGCCAGGTCTCGACCAGCGAGACCGTACAACCGGGTGCGAGCTCGGTCAGCGGCCCCAGGATCTCGAGCTCGAGGAAGCGCGCGCCCACGAACACCTCGACGTTGCAGCCGAGGTCCGCGTGATCGGCGCCGGGCATCGGCTCGAACCGTCGCACCAGCACTGTGCCGTCGCGCACATAGGCGACCCACCCGCCGTCGTTGAGGTAACCGACCTTGAGGCCCGGCCCGGGCAGCGCGTCCACGGTCAGGAGCCCGTTCCGGAGCTGCAGGCGAGGATCCTCCCACGATGTGTACGGCCACAGGACGAGCGTCCGGTTCGGGTGGACGTGATGTCCCGGCGTCGCCGCGGTCTGGGGCAGCAGCACGGTGCCATCCAGCGGCAGCTGCGTGATCGACCACGGGGCGAGCTCGACCGGCACATCGGACACGTTCTGGAGCTCGTGGCGGACCTCGAGACCCGCGGCACCCGCCAGCAGGCGCAACGTCATCGAGCGCACCAGGCCGGTCGGCGCCTCGGCGGCCCCGGTCAGCCGGAGGCCGTCGGTCAGGAGGTCCAGCGTGAGGCCCTCACCGTCCGGCACCGCCACGCGGTTGGGGTCCTCGGGCGCGAACCACAGGCGATGGCCACCGAGCAGCTCATACCGGCCGTGGGGCGTATCCCAGCCAAGGTCGGGTGTCTCGGCGAGCAGGTTCCGGGACGATCCGGTCAGGCCGAGCCGGATGATCCGCGGACCGGCCGTGGCCAGCACGTCGACCCACAGGTGGTCGTCGTCGAGTCGCCGGGTCGGGCGGCCGTGATAGGCGCTGTCCGCCCCGTCGTCTGTTCCGTCATCCGGGTCTCCGGGGCTCACAGCGGTACCTCGATCGGCGCCCCGATGATGGCTTCGACCTCGACCTCGACGTGGCCATCGCCCGGCAGCGGGGCGAGGCTCCCGTCGATCGGGTGGCCGTCCACGATCAGGCGCGTCACCGAGCCGGCGCCGGGTCCCGTCCCGTCCGTCGAGGCGTCACGACGGACCACGATCCGATAGGTGGCGCCGCGGAACCGGCGGGTCGCCCGGATCTCGCCCCAGCCGGCCGGCATGCGCGGGTCGATCCGCAGGCCGTCGAGCTCGGGGCGGATCCCGACGATCCACTGGGTCGCCGCGACGTAGTTCCAGGCGGCCGTGCCGGAGAGCCACGAGTTCTTCGCCTCGCCATGGGTCGCGGCGTCGCGGCCCGCGATCATCTGGGCGTAGACGTATGGCTCGCAGCGGTGGATCTCGGAGATGTCCTCGCGGGCTGACGGGTTGATCCGGAGGTAGTAGTCAAAGGCGCCATCGGCGTTGCCCGCCAGGGTCTCGGCGATCATCACCCACGGGTTGGTGTGGCAGAAGATCCCCGCGTTCTCCTTGTAGCCGGGCGGATACGACGAGATCTCCCCGAGCCGGAGCTGGTAGGCCGAGAACGGCGGCTGCTGGAGGACGATCCCGTGCGGGGTCGCCAGACGCTCTCGAACGGCGGCCAGGGCGCGGACGGCGCGCCCGTCGTCGAGCCCGATCCCGGCCAGGATGCAGATGCCCTGGGGTTCGATGAAGATCTGGCCCTCGTGGTTGGCCGCCGATCCGATCGGCTCGCCGAAGAAGTCGTAGGCGCGTCGGAACCACTCGCCGTCCCAGCCGTGCGCGTCCACGGCGGCCACCATCCGGGCGCTGGCCAACCGGAGGCGCGCGCCTTCCCGGCCATCGCCGCGATGCTCGGCGATGGCCGCGAGCTCGTCGGCTGCGAGCACGAACAGCCCGGCGATGAAGACGGATTCGGCCACCCCGCCCTCGCGGTTCTGGGTCGTCTGGAACGACTCGCCCGGGGTATCGGAGAAGCAGTTCAGATTGAGGCAGTCGTTCCAGTCGGCGCGACCGATCAGCGGGAGGCCGTGCGGACCGAGCCGGTCGAGCGTGTAGTCGATGGCCCGGCGGAGATGGTCCGTCAGCGGGCGCTCGCTGCCCGGCTCGTTGTCGTAGGGGACCGGCTCGTCGAGGATGGCCAGGTCGCCGGTCTCCTTGACGTAGGCCGCCACCGCCAGCACGAGCCAGGCCGGGTCGTCGTTGAAGCCGGAGCCGACGGCGTCGTTGCCGCGCTTGGTCAGCGGCTGGTACTGGTGGTAGGCACCACCGGACGGCAGCTGAGTCGAGGCGATGTCGATGATCCGCTTCCGGGCTCGCCCCGGGACCATGTGGACGAACCCAAGCAGGTCCTGGTTCGAATCGCGGAAGCCCATGCCGCGCCCGATGCCTGATTCGAACAAGGAAGCCGACCGGGACAGGTTGAATGTGACCATGCACTGGTAGGCGTTCCAGACGTTGACCATCCGGTCGAGGTGCTCGTTGTCCGTCTCGACCTGGAACGACCCGAGCAGCTCGTCCCAGTACCGGCTGAGCCGCCCGACCGCGTCCTCGACAACCGCCGGCTCGAGATAGCGCGCGATGATCGGCCGGACCCGTCGCTTGTCGACCCTGCCGGAGCCCGGCGGGTCGAACTTCGCCTCGGCCGGGTTCTCGGCATAGCCGAGCACGAAGATGACCTCACGCGTCTCGCCCGGCGCCAGTTCGAGCCGCGTCTGGAGCGCGCCGATCGGCTGCCAGCCGTGCGCGATCGAGCCGGACGTCTCGCCGCGCTCGACCGCCGTCGGCCGGTCCCAGCCGCGGTACGGGCCCAGGAAGGCGTCCCGCGACGTGTCGAAGCCGGCGGCTCGGTCCGAGCAGGCGAAGAAGGCGAAATGGTCGCGCCGTTCCCGATACTCGGTGGTGTGGTAGATGACGCCGTCCTCGACTTCGACCTCACCGATCGAGTAGTTGCGCTGGAAGTTGGTGGCGTCGTCCTGGGCATCCCACAGGCAGAACTCGACCGTTCCGAACATGGACAGCCGGGCCGGTTCGGATCGCTCGTTGGTGACCCGCGTTCGCCAGATCTCGAGCGTCTCGCCGGGCGGCACGAAGTAGCGCGTCTCGACCCGGATCCCGGCGTGCCGTGAGGCGATCGTGGTGTAGCCCATCCCGTGGCGGCATTCGTAATCGTCAATCGGGTCCTGGGTCGGCTGCCAGCTCGGGCTCCAGTGGTCGCCGGTTTCCTCGTCGCGGAGGTAGATGTAGCGGCCGCCCAGGTCGAGCGGCGCGTTGTTGTAGCGGTAGCGGGTCAGCCGCCGCAGGCGCGCGTCGCGGTAGAACGAATAGCCGCCGGCGGTGTTCGAGATGATCCCGAAGTAGTCCTCGCTGCCCAGGTAGTTGATCCAGGGCAGTGGTGTGTCCGGTCGGGTGATGACGTATTCGCGTTGGTCGTCGTCGAAGTGTCCGAAGCGCACGGTCCCCTACTTCTCGACGCCACTGAACACGATGCCGCGCATGAACGCCCGCTGGGCCAGGAAGAAGACCGCGACCGGGATGATCATGGCCATGATCGCCGCGGCCTGGATCAGCGTCGGCTCCTGCGAGTAGACCCCGTTGAAGCGGGCGATCGCCGTCGACAGCGGCTCGGCCGACTGGTTGCCCTGGAGATAGATGAGGGGCAGGTAGAACTCGTTCCACGCCCAGAAGAAGTGGAACAGGCAGACCGCCACGATCGCCGCCTTCGCCTGCGGGATGATCACCGAGCGCAGGATCCGGAACGGACCCGCGCCGTCGAGCATGGCCGCCTCGTCGAGCTCGCGCGGGATCGTCAGGAAATACTGGCGTAGCAGGAACACGTTGTACGCGTTGCCGAAGAAGTAGGGGACGATCAGCGGCAGCCAGGTCCCGGTCCAGCCGAGCGCCGCGAAGACCGCGAAGGTCGGGATCAGGGTGACCTGGAGCGGCAGGATGATCGTCGACAGGAGCAGCAGGAACAGCCCGTTCCTTCCCGGGAACCGGAACCGGCTGAAGCCGTAGGCGACGCAGATCGCCGAGCTGACCGCCCCCACCGTGCCGAGGCCGGCGATCACCAGCGTGTTGAACAGCAGCTTCGGGAAGTCGAGGGCCTTCCAGGCGGTCACGAAGTTGTCGGTGTAGAGCTCCACCTTGTAGGCGGGGTTGAGCGCCCTCCAGCGACCCACCCAGTCGATCGTCCCCCCTTCCGGGTTGGCCGGGTCGAGCCAGACGCTCGACTCGCGACCCGGCTTGTAGAGCGCCAGGGATCGCGTCGTGCCGTCGGGCAAGGGGACCGTGTAGAGCGGGTACTCCTCGCCCTGGAAGACCATCGTCTCGGGTACGGCCGGGTACCACGGCGCGCCAAGGGCGGTCAACTGGTTCTTGTCCTTGAACGAGGTCGTGACCATGAACAGGAGCGGCAACAGGAAGGCCGACACGACCAGCAGCGCCAGCATGGTCATCCCGGACACCGCCGTGAACCGGCGCAGCCGCCGCCGAAGCGGCGAGTTGATCGACATCGGCTGGGTGATCGGCGGGGCGATCGCGGTCATCGGTCGCCTCCGGCTTCATAGACCCATGAGCCCGCGCTCTTGAACAGGCCGATCGTCAGGACCAGCACGATCGCGAACAGGAGCCAGGCGAGCGACGAGGCATAGCCCATGTCGTAGAACGCCCAGCCTTCGCGGTAGAGGTGGAAGTTGAAGAAGTTCGTCGCGCCGGCCGGATCGCCGTGGCCGTTGCCGATGATGTAGGCCTGGGTGAAGTACTGGAACGTGCCGATCAGCGTGATGATCACGTTGTAGAAGAGGACCGGCGAGAGCATCGGCAGGGTGATGTGGCGGAACGTCGAGAAGCGTCCCGCGCCGTCGACCTTGACCGCGTCGTACAACTCGGTCGGGATGCCCTGGAGGCCGGCCAGGAAGATCAGCATCATGTTGCCGATGCCCCACAGGCCCATGATCGTGAGGGACGGCGCGACCCAGGCGACGCTGTTGAGCCAGTCGGGGCCGCCCACCCCGACCGAGCTCAGGATCTTGTTGAACCAGCCGGTCGAGGCGTTCAGCATGCCGATCCAGATGAGCGTGCTGGCCACGATCGGGATCTGCATTGGCATGTAGAACAGGGTGCGGAAGATGTTCCGCCCGGCGAGCAACGTGCTGTTGACCAGCATCGCCACCGCGAGCGCGAAACCGAGCGTCACCGGGATGAGGATGGCCGCGAAGCGGACGGTGATGAACAGGGAGCTGCCGATCAGCGGATCGCCGCCCGGCTGTCCCAGGATGCCGCGGAACATCCGCTCGTAGTTGGCCAGGCCGATGAACTGCGTCTCGCCCGGCGAACGGGGATCGAAGTTGGTGAACGACATCACGAACGACGCGATCATCGGCGCCAGCGTGAAGAGCAGGAGGCCGATGATCCAGGGCGAGATGTAGAGGAAGCCGGCGAGACTTTCGCGGGTGGCGAGGCTGAATCGCGAAGAACGAGGGCCCTGCAGCTCCACGATCGTCGGGCCGGCGGCGGATCCGCTCGCTGCTGTCATCGGGTCCTCGTCCTGGTCGGCGAATGGGATTGACTGGCTGGTTCGCCGAGGGGCGGCCTTGCGGCCGCCCCTCGGGTGAAGGAGGAGATTACGGGGTTTCGGCGAAGATGCCGTTGAGCTCGGCGACGAGCGCGTCGATCTCCGTTCCGACGGTCAGCCCCGGTGTGGTCCAGAACTTGGAGCCGAGTGCCTTGTTGGCAGCGTCTGCACGCTGGAAGTTGGGCATGTACGACTCGTGGCTGGGAACGTCCGGGTACTGGAGCATGTCCTTCGCGACCTGCCAGTCGATGACCAGCGGGTCGAGGCCGAGAGTCTTGCGCGTTGCGTCCTGGGCGACCTGGAGGTCCGCGAAGTACGCGTCCTGGGCGCTCGGCCGGGTCGGCATCGCGCCGTAGATGTTCGTCAGCTCGGTCGACGCTGCGAGGTAGCTGAGAACGTCGAACGCGATGTCCGGGTGCGGCGAGCTGGCGAGGATGCCGATCGTGTCCGCGTGCAGCTTGCCGGTGGTGTTGCCGTCGGGGCCAACGGGCACGACAGCGATGTCCCAGTCACTGACCGGCGGCGTTCCCTCGGCGGGATAGACGCAGCAGGTGTACCAGAGATGCACGACGTCCATGGCGATCTGGCCTGACTGGAAGGAGTTGCCGCCCGACATGCCGTCGACGGCTGCCTTGTTCGGGATGAAGTGATCGTTCCAGATGCCGTTGTAGTAGAACTCGAGACCGGTCCGCCAGTTGTCGGGGAACTGCGCGGTCTTGCCGTCGTCGGCAACGATCGAGCCGGAGCCGCCGAACACGGTGGCCCACGCGCGGGCGTCGTTCTCGGTCCACTGGGCGTCGAGACCGTACTGGACGACGTTCTCGGCGTCGAAGTCGGCGCTGGTGGCGTCGTTGCCGGCCTTGTCGACGGTCAGCTTCTTGGCCAGCTCGGCGACGGTCGCCCAGTTCCAGTCCTTGCCTTCGTACTGGTCGCCGACCTTGTGCGGCGGATAGGCCACGCCGGCCTCATCGAAGAGCTTCTTGTTGTAGTAGATGAACGAGGGGTAGACGGCCATCGGGATGCCGAGCTGCTTGCCGTCGACGTTGTAGGTGTCGATCAGGCCCTGCGGGATCTCCGACAGGTCGACATCGCCGAGGTACGGCGTGAGGTCGAGCAGCTGGTCGCCGAACGACTGCAGCGCCCGGATGCCGATGGGCCCGATGATGTCGGGCGCGTTGCCGGTGGCGATCTGCGTGGCGAGCGTGTCGTACGCGACCGCGTTCCGGTAGATCTCGAGCGAGACGACGGTATCCGGATGCTCGGTGTTGTAGGCATCGACGACAGCCTGCTCGACGCCGATATGGTTCGGGCGCTCTCCCGTGCCGAGCCCGACGAACCAGCGGATGAGCGGACGCCCATCCGAGGTCAGGCCACCCTGGCCCGGGACCGGCGTCTGGATGACGGCGTCGCTGGGCGTTGCGGTCGCCGCCGGCGCCTCGGTCGCCGCGCTCGACGGGGCGGTGGACGCTGTCGTGCCTCCGCAGGCAACGGCAAGAATCGCAACGACCCCGAACAAGGCGATCAACGCCTTGGGTGTGGATCTTGGTCCGTTCATCGTGTGCGTGTCCTCCTCTGCGAGATCAGATTCGATCTCCACCTCTCATCGAGGTCAAAAGTGAGGCATCCATCCGGGTGGCTGGATGCCGCCGGTCGCCGGCCGGCTCAGGGCGAAGCCCTCCCGGCGCTCGAGGCGCGCTTCACCAGCTCGGTGGCCAGGATCACGCGCCGTTGGACCTGGTCCGTGCCTTCGACCGCTTCGACGAGCAGGCGGGCCACCTCACGGCCCATCTCCTCGATCGGCTGACGGACACTCGACAGCTGTGGTTGGGTGGACGTCGCGACCGGCGAGTCGTCGTAGCCGACGACGGCCACGTCGCCGGGGACCTGGCGGCCCGACGCCGCCAGCACCGACAGGGCACCGGCCGCCATCAGGTCGGACGCCGCGAAGACGGCATCGAGGTCGGGGCGCTTGGCCAGCAACCGGGCCATCGCCCTGGCACCACTCTCCTGGGTGAAGTCGCCGGTCGCCTCGAGGCTCGCGTCGGTCACCCGGAAGGCCTCGCCGATGGCGTCGCGGTAGCCGGTCAGCCGATCGATCCCGGCCGGCATGTCCTGCGGTCCGGTGATCGTGGCGACGACGCTCCGACCGGTGGTGATCAGGTGCTCGACGGCGCTCCGCGCACCCTGCCGGTTGTCGACGTCGACGTAGCTCGCCGACACTCCGCGCAAGGGGCGGCCCACGAGGACGAGCGGGATGCCGGCCGTCGATAGCCGGGCGGGGAGCGGATCCTCGCCGTGGAGGCTGACCAGGACGACCCCGTCGACGTGCCCCGCCGACAGGTAGTCGCCGGTCCGGCGGACGTCGTCCTTTGAGTTCGGCATGAGCAGGATCAGCTGGAGGTCGCGCGACGTCAGCTCCGCGCTGATCCCGCGCAGGACACGCGGGAAGAACGGGTCGCTGAACAGCCGTCCGCTTGGTTCGGTGATGACCAGGCCAAATGACCCGCTGCGTCGGGTCACGAGGCTCCGAGCGGCTCGGTTCGGGACGTAGCCGAGGCGCTCGATCGCGGCTTCGACGTCGCGACGGACGTCGGGGCTGACCTTGGGCGAGCCGTTGACCACGCGCGATACGGTCGCTCGGGAGACACCCGCCAGCAGGGCGACGCCCTCGAGGGTCATTCCGTTGCGACGGTTGCGACCGTTGGTCGTGACCACGCCGTTCCGCCTCCCGGTGAGAGCGCTCTCACGCTTGTGAAGGCACAATAGCACCGCCTGTCAAGAGAGCGCTCTCAGGCGATCCTGGTGGCCGTTCGGGGCCGAGACGGGTTGCCGGGGGCAATCCCGGGAAGCCCGGATCGTGTGCGAAACTACGGCCATGGAGCTCGTCGTCGTTACTCGCGCGTCGCCGTGCTGGCAAGTCGCGCCTTGACCGGCGAATCGACGGCGCTCGACCGATACGAGGCGGTCATCGGGATCGAGGTCCACACCCAGCTCAAGACCGCTTCGAAGATGTTCTGTGGCTGTTCGACGGCCTACGACGGCGCCCCGCCGAACACGCACGTCTGCCCGGTCTGCCTGGGGCTCCCCGGGGCGTTGCCCACGATCAACGCCAAGGCCGTCGAGCACGTCCTGACGACCGGGGCCGCGATCGACGCGGCCGCGCCGGCGGCCACCCGCTGGGATCGCAAGAACTACTTCTACCCGGATCTGCCCAAGGGCTACCAGATCAGCCAGTACGACCTGCCGCTGGCGTCGCGCGGCCGGTTGACGTTCGACACGGCGGACGGCCCGTTCACCGTCACCATCACACGGGCCCATCTCGAGGAGGACACGGCCAAGCTCGTCCACGCCACGGACGCCGCCGGCCGTCGGGTCAGCCTGGTCGACTTCAACCGGTCCGGCGCGCCGCTCATGGAGATCGTCACCGAACCCGAGATCCGGACCGCCGAGCAGGCCCGCCGCTACGCCGAGGAGCTTCAGCTCCTGCTTCGGGCCATCGGCGCGTCCGATGCCGACATGGAGCGCGGCCAGATGCGCGTCGAGGCCAATGTGTCGCTTCGACCGCGCGGCAGCGAACCGTTCGGGACGCGAGTCGAGGTCAAGAACATGAACTCGTTCCGGGCCGTCGAGCGGGCGGTCGGCTTCGAGATCGAGCGCCAGGCGACCGCCCTCGATGCCGGTGAACCGATCGTGCAAGAGACGCGCGGCTGGTCCGAGGAGCGCGGCTCGACCTACCGGATGCGCCTCAAGGAGACGTCGGACGACTATCGCTACTTCCCGGAGCCGGATCTTCCGCCGCTCCACCTCGCCCCGGCATGGCTCGACGAGATTCGATCGCGGTTGCCCGAGCTACCGGCCGCGCGCCGCCTCCGCTACCGACAGGCCATCGGCCTGAGCGCGTACGACGCGGGCGTCCTGGTGGCGGATCCGGATGCCACGACGCTCTTCGAGGCGACCCTCGCCGCGGTTCCCGGGCTCGAGGCCAAGCCGGTCGCCAACTGGGTGCTCGGCGAGTATCTCCGGCTGCGGAATGCGGCCATCGAGCCGCTGTCGGTGGACCCCGCCGAGCTCGGCGCCATCGTCCGGGCGGTCGCCGAGGGCTCGATCACCCGCGCCCAGGGTCGCGAGGTCCTGGCGGAGCACGTCGCCTCGGGCGCGTCGGCGGCGGCGATCGTGGCCGCTCGTGGTTTCCGCCAGGTCACTGACGATGCCGCCCTGGCGTCTGCGGTCGACGCGGTCGTGGCCGCCAACCCGGATGCCGTGGCCGACTTCCGGGTAGGCAGGGATCAGGCGGTCGGGTTCCTGGTGGGCCAGGTCATGAAGGCGACCCATGGTCAGCTGAATGCGGCGCAGGTGCAGGGCGCGGTCCGCAGCCGGCTCGAATCGGGCGAGTGATGGGAGGGCCGCCTCGGTGTCTGCGCTGAATCTCGCCTTATGGCTCGCTGGGGTCGTCCTGATCGCGGCCGGCTACGTTCGCGCTCGCCGGCCCTGGGCGCGCTACCAGGCGCTCAAGGCCCAGGACGAGAACGTCGCCCGCTACGAAGCGTGGCGTGGCGGGGTCCGGGACGATGGAACGACCGGGGCCTCCATCGCGATGGCGATCCTCCGTCGACAGGCTCAGACGGCCGGGCTGATCGCGGTCGCCGGGCTCGTGCTTGTCTTCGTGGGGTTCCTGGTCAAGTAGCGCCCGTTCGGTCGCCCCGCGCCCGAGCCGGCCGCTCGGTACGAGCCTAGCGAGCGATCCGACGCCATTCGATCCAGGTGCAGCGATCCATCACGACTGCCAGGCCGCCTTTGTGCGCAATCCGGGCCGCTTCCCAGTTGGACGATCCCGAGTTGCAGCCAGAACGTCCGGGCACCGGCGGCGACGGCCTCGCGGGCGTGTGGCACGCACAGCTCGCTCCGGCGGAAGACGTCGACGAGATCCACCGGCCCGCCGGCCTCGACCGCTTCGGCCAGATTGGGGAACGCCGGGACACCCTGGACGGCGCGTTCGTTCGGGTTGATCGGCACGCACTCGAACCCGGCGCCGACGAGGTCGCGAAACACCCCGAACGATGGCCGTTCCGGGTTGGATGAGGCACCGATGACGGCGATCCGCCGGGTGTCGCGCAGGACGCGCTCGATCCCGGCGTCGTCGAGGATCGGGACTGGTTGCCGGCCGGCCTCGAGGTCGAGGAAGGCCGCGGCCCGCTCCCGCTCGGTCGATGTCACGTCGCGCCTCCCGATCGGCTCAGATTCCGTCGTGAACATGGTGCCGCAGCGGTTTGCAGCGCGTCGCGCGACACGTGCATACTGCGACGTGGAGTGCGCCGCGACCCGCGGCACACGCTGGAGGACTGCGTGTCCGCCACGGAGACACCGACGCGCGGAGGTCCGGGATCTCCGGGCTCGCGACCGTCGTTCGCACGGCGTCGGCGCAACACGGCGACACGGCAGATTGGCAATGGAGGAGACCACCTTGCGCACCTATCGCGCGCACCTCGGCCTGCTGGCCGCAGCGTTCATCGTCGTCGCCGGCTGCTCCGGTGGCGGCGCCACGGCGTCCCCGTCGGCATCAGAGGCCCCACCCGCCACTGAGGCTCCGACTGCAGCCCCAACCGAGGCGCCGACCGCCGCCCCGGTCGCCTACAAGGTCTGCATGGTCAGCGACACCGGCGGCATCGACGACCACGCCTTTAACGAGAATGCCTGGAAAGGCATGACCGACGCCGAGGCGAGCCTCGGT
>Ga0210377_10000980_pt1 | contig 26738 bp, 31 predicted proteins | sample PLM4_65_b1redo_FD_155480 | JGI IMG/M metagenome (GOLD analysis project Ga0210377, IMG submission 155480) | Groundwater sediment microbial communities from an aquifer in East River, Colorado, USA - PLM4_65_b1 redo | ecosystem: Environmental > Terrestrial > Soil > Riparian zone | place: USA: East...
GGTCTGGGGAAAACCTTCGGAATCGATCGTCGTGACGATAGCCGTCTCGGCGGTTTCCATTAGCTCCAAACTCAAACGCTTTGCGTCGTTTGCGTCCACAGCACGCCTCCTTGTCAATTGGTTTTATAAAGTATAGTACTATATAGAACTAATTACAAGGAAAAAATATTTGCGCTTCCCGGATTTTCCAGTCCGAGCACAACGGGTGATCGGGCCCGACAGAAACCCCATATCAGCCGCAGAGGTCAGCGAGAGTGCGGAGAGACAGTCACTTCAACTTTGTCAGATGCCTCATGATCTCGTCTTTATGAAGACGCACGTACTCGTTGCCCGGTTCTTCGCCGCACTTCCGGCATTTTAGATCGTAAGCGGAATTCAGCGTTCCGCATTTTTTGCAGGAATAATGCTCGACCATTTCCGCGTACCACTTTTCATATCCGACTTCCTTGATGCGTTCCTGCGATTTCCACAACTCGATCCGATGCGGCATCTCCGTCTGAAAGGCCTTCAGGTCCTTGCAGGGATATTGAACGCACTCACCGCAAAAGTCCACCCCTTTTGCCGCGGCGCACTTGGACATTATGCATTTGCTCTCACAGTAAAAGCAGCGCTTATCCGACCGGCAGCCGTTGCACTGCATTTCTTCAAGAGGACGTTGAAAGCGCCGGGCCATCACCTTCAGTCTTTCGGGATCTTCCTTGGTGCCGATAAAGACGTGGCATGCGGGGCAAAACAATCCACAAACAGCGGCAAGTTTTTTATCAGGGTCTCCGGACATCTTTCTTGTTTCTTTCATAACACGCCTCATTGTTATAAAGCGAGAATTTTGTATTCGGTTGTGATCTCTGCATTGCCCTTCACCATCGCCCACACTGGACAAACTGATTCCTCTGCGAGCTTGATAGCCTTTTGCATATCTGCGTCCTTGACATCGTTCGAGCTCACGGAGAATTCAAGAAGGATCTTCTGAAACGACGTCGGATGTTGTTCGCGCCTGGTCCCTTTTACATTCACTTTGATCCCGGTGACCGTCTTTCCCATTTTTCTGAGCAGAAGACCGATGGTCCCGCCGCTGCACGCGGCAAGACTCATGAGCAGCATTTCAAGGGGCGTATACCCCTGCCCGTCCCCGAGCGGCGGAATGTAGTCGATCGGGATTGCGGGATGAGACCGTAATGCCCCGGAATAGCCCAGCCTCTGGTTCGTCGAATTTACGGTAACTTCCAGTTGTGCGAGCATAACAGTTCTCCTTTGACGAATGGTTAATCCAGCTGCGGCCCTTTACCGATCACCATCTTGCCGCGGTAATAGCGCTGCTTGAACTCGGGTTCTTTTTCCAGGAACTTGGCAACGCCGTGCTGCTTGATGAACGTCAGGTGAAAAACTTTGAGATTGTGCGGGAGGACGTCCGCCCTGTCGGACGCCGGGTTTAGTTTCGAGCAGGGGAAATCCTTGCACTCAAAGCAGAAATCGTGCCCGCGGCTGCTTACGCAGGCATAGGTTGCGCAGGCGCCTTCAATTAACTGGTGCTTTCCCTTTGCCGCTCTGCACCCCGGGCAGGGGACGCCGTTCCAGTTTATCCTCTTGACCAGCCCTTCCCGCAAGGACGGGTCGTCCTTTACCTTGTACATGGGGCAGGCGCCGCAGTGTATTCCGCAGGGCGCGACCAGAGCAATATCATCTTTTGTCTTCATAAAAAATCCTCCTTTTTAGTTGTCTGTCAGTTAGACCGGCCCAGAGGAGAAAGGTTACAAAAGGTCAGGAAAAAATCTGCCACTCTTTATTTTTAATGCCTTCACGGACCCGCTGCGCAAAAGACTCGTCGGCTTTGTCCCTGTAGAGGTACTGGTAGAAATCACGAATCGTCCGCAAGTTGATGACTTCTTTTTTGGCTTGCATGATGATCGGCGGACGGGGATCGACGACAACGTCTTTTGAGATCATGCCCTTCGACAGGGCGAAGCGCACGTACTGCTTGCAGTTGCAGGGATTGGATTTTTTTACGTACTGGCACATGTTTTCCATGTAGCCGAACCACCTTTTCCTGGCCCGGTGAAGCGTCGTCTTGACGGAGCCGACGGAGCATTCCAGTATTTCCGCAACCTGTTTGTGGGGCAGGTCCAGGGTGACGGCCAGGCAAAAGACCTTTCGCTCGTTCGCCTGCAGGCACTCCGTCAGGGCGTGCAGGCACTTGATCCTGACCTGGTAGGCAAGAAGCTCGGTTTCCGGATTGTTCGCGGGGTTCGTGTCGATAACTTCTTCGTGAGAGTAGCCCAGGTCCTCGGTCAGCATCTGATACGCCAGTTTGCTCCGATACTTCAGATGGTCATTGGCAACGTTCAGGGCAATTCGATAGATCCAGGTAAAAAAGGAGCTCTCTCCGCGAAACGTGTCGTATGAACGAAAGGCGCGAAAAAATGCCTCCTGGGTTATGTCCTCGGCGTCGTGCACGTTGCCGGCAAGCGACAGGGCCAACCGGTAGACTTTCGGCTGGTTGTCGCGATATAGTTGGTCGAAAAGTTCGACGTGTTCCACAGACATGACGGTCGTCTTTCTTAAGCGCCGAGCAAACGCACAGCTAAATGGGTCCGCAAACTAAGCGTACCGCGGCTGATCCTTCGTTTCTTCGTAATACGCTTCGACGCCGAGCTCCTTCATACGGTAATTCATCCTGATCCATCGCTCATGGAGGTTGGGGTCGAAGTTGGATTTTTCACACGGGAAGTCCTTACACTGGAAACAGAAATCAACGCCCTTCTGCTTGTAGCACGTCGCCACCCCGCAGTTCGGATACTTGCAGTCTCCTTGCCGGCACCCCTTGCAGTTAGCTTCGCTGAATTGAGCGAGCATCTCCTTGAATGCAGGATAATTCTTGAACACCGGCAGGAAATTGGAAAAACGTTCAGCGTAAGTATCGAAGGACCCGAGAAGCCGCTTCAGCTCCCTTGCGTGCCTCTTGATGTCTCCCTCGACGTACGCCTGGCACTTCATGCAGTTCAGTCCGCAAGGGGCAAGGTTTTTCTTGATTTCATGGTAGGTCACGGCCGGCCTCCTTTCACATCTTGTCAATTTCCGAGCTTGCGGTCACCGGAATATTCTCCTGCTCGTATCGCTTCAGAATATCGCTCATGTTTTTGCGGGTCATGATCGCGTCCTTGACGACCTTGACCTTGTAACCCCGATTGAGCGCGCCCCTGGCCGTATTGTAAACGCAATAGGCTGCGTCCAGTCCCACCAGATACACCTCGTTTACCTGGTTGCTGATAAGAAAATCATCCAACCGCGGGTTTGAAAAGGCGTCAGAACGCTTTTTCGTGAAATCGTTCCGGCTCACCACGCTTATTCTCGAGTCCAGTTCCGTCCCCGGCTTTCCCTCAATGGTCCTGCCGCCAAGGAGCCGCGAAATGACATTGTCGTCGAAGATCTGCCGGATGTAGATTACCCTGGCGCCGGACTTCGAAGCCTTGTCGATAAGCCCGTTGATGGCCGCGAGCTGCGGTTCGATGTTTTTATACAGGCTGGGCTGCTTGCCTTTGAGCCCGGTATAGTCCTCCTGGACGTCGATGACCAGCAGGGCTTTCTGCGGATTGGCATAGGCGGCTATTTTTGCGCCCTCGGTGGGCGTGAACATTTTCTTCATGACAGCGACGACGATCATGGCGAGTATGACGACGATCGCCGCCAGCGATATCGTGATATACTTTTTGATAGACATTCGTGGTTCCTCCTTTGGCTTATGTTTTTGTGTATTCCACCCATGCCCTCCCCGGCCACGCGGGAAGACTCGGTTTGCCGTGGCGGATAATCACGATTCTCATAGATCTGTCCGGTTACGCCCGTTTCCCGCCAAAGCAGTGTATGGTACGTGTTCCCGCTCTGGCCCTGCCGAAATGAGGCGTCTTTTTCGGGATGTGGCATTCTTGTCCCGCGCCAAGAACCTCTTCCTTCCCGTTTATGATGGTTAGGCAGCCAATTTTACGATGTCTCTATAGGTAATCACTATCGTGAGCACCATGAACAGTCCGAAACCGACGGCATTGACGACTTGATAGGTCTTTACACTCAGCGGTTTTTTCCTCAAAGTTTCGATCAGGAGCATGACAAGCTGCCCGCCGTCCAGGGCCGGAAAGGGAATAAGGTTCATGACCCCGAGGCTCAGACTGAGCATGCCCGTAAAGTACACGGCGTTCATAAATCCTTTGGCCGCAGCCTTGCCCGCTATCACCGCAATACCCACAGGACCGGCCATGTTGTCAAGGGACCCATGGCCGGAGAGGGCGTTGACCAGGAACGCGGCCGTACCCGAGATGACGGACCAGACAGCTCCGGCGCTTTCCGAGATCGCAGCCGTAAGCGGCAGATGCTTTCCGGACACAAACACCGGAACAAGGAGCAGGAACGCGAAGCCGATGTTGAACAACGCGCCCGCGGAAAGGATGAGTGCTCGATACGGAGAAGAGGTCCCGAACAGATCTCCTGCCTCCTCATCTCCGTCCGTTGAAAAGCTCACGAACCCGCCCAGCGGGAGCAACCGCAGCGTGAACTCCGTTTCCCGATGTCTGAAGAGCGTAGCGATCTTCGGGCTGAACGGGAATCCAATGGAAAACTCGTAGACTTTTACCCCTGCTTTTCGTGCAGCGAAAAAGTGTCCCATTTCATGAACCAGAACGACGATGGTGAATATTGCAAAAAAGGAAAAAATTGAAACGATGATCATCTGCTCCTCCCTCTTTCAATGAAATCAATCCGGCTTCCGGTGGATGGACACCGTCCTTAGGCTGTTGCAACACGCCCGATTGTTATTTCGCTTTCTGCAACAGCTCCCGGATCGCCGCGCCCAGTCGGCTGATACCGGTCTCGATGGTCCTTTCATCCACGCACGAAAAATTAAGCCGCATGGTCCGCGTTCTTTTTTTATTCACGTAGAAAGGGTCGCCGGGCACAAAGATGACCTTGTCCTTTACAGCGATCTCGAACAGGTCGAGCGCGACCGCACCCTGCGGCAATTCAGCCCAGACGAACATCCCGCCTTCGGGCCTGGTATACGTAACCCCGGCCGGGAAATGTTTCCGGATGCTCTCGATCATTGCCCTGCACTGGTTTCCATAAGCCGTTCGGATCTTGTTTATATGACCATCGACATCGTTGTCCTTTAAGTACTGGTAGATGATGGCCTGGGTAAAATGGCTCGTGTGAAGGTCCGCTGCCTGTTTTGCGACGATCAGTTTTTCCATGATGTGCTTCGGGGCCGCGATCCATCCCAGCCGAAAGCCCGGGACAATGGTCTTGGAAAAAGAACCCAGCAATACGGTATTATCCGGCAACAGCTCCTTGAAGGATGGCTTAGCTTCACCCTCGAACCTCAGCTCGCCGTAGGGATCATCTTCGATCAACAGGGTATTCGTGTCCCGGAGAATTTTCGCGACCTCGCTCCTGTTTTCCTGCGAATAGGAAATGCCCGAGGGGTTCTGAAAATTAGGGACCGTGTACATCAACTTCGGCTTTTCCGAGGACACTGCTTCTCGCAGTTTCTCGGCATCCATTCCCTGTTCGGAAACAGGAATGGGAAGAAACTTCGGCTTGTAAATGGAAAACGCCTGGATGGCCCCAAGGTATCCGGGCTCTTCTATGATCAGGCTGTCGCCGTCGTTGATGAGGATTTTTCCCAGAAGGTCCAGGCCCTGCTGCGAGCCGCTGGTGATCAGGATTTCTTCGACGGGGACGTCGAGCTTTTTCTTTTGACGATACCGCCCCGCGATATATTCCCGGAGTTTCAGATAACCTTCGGAGTTGCTGTACTGGAAAATGTCCCTGCCGTGAATGTTGAATACCTTGTCGGTCGCTGCTTTGATCTCCTCCGTGGGGAACAGCTCCCTGTTGGGCAGTCCTCCGGCAAAAGAGATCACCCCGGGATCGAGGGTGACCTTCAGAATTTCACGGATGAACGAGCGGGGAACGTCCGTAATTCTGTCTGAAAAGATGCTGTCCATGTTGTTCCTTCAGGGGTTTTATGAGCGTAACAACTGACTTTATATTTTCGGTAAGTGTACCAGAAAGTTGGAGAAAAACAACCGTAATTTGACAAAGCTACCTCTTCTTTCCATGATCAAGAAGCTGCCGATCTCAGTCTTTCCTTTTTTCCATACAGATCAGCATTACCTTGGTACTTTGAGGTTTCTTCTTATACATGCGATACCCGAGCTTTCCGTACAATGCAAGGTTCTTCTCGCTCTTATCTCCGGTGAACAATTCATATCTCGACGCGCCGCTGAACTTGCTCTCTATGGCGTGCATCAACTTTTTCCCAATGCTCCTGTTTTGATAGTCAGGATGAACGATCAAACGCGAAATTTGGCACGTGCCGCCCTCGGAACGGCCCCTCACCGATCCGACGATCTCTCCATCATACAGCGCTTTCAAAAAAGCATACGTTCTGAAATCCCGAACCAGTTCCTCCAGCGTCTGGACCAGAGGTGGCAGCGTGAAATCGTTATACAGAATGCCTTGCCCGTGGAACGCCAGCTTCTGGATAGCCAGCATCTCGGCGGCATCCTGCTCCGATGCCTCGCAGATGTCTATGGTAATCGAGCTAATATTCATTGGATAGCAAAACTACAAAGCCTGTCTCGCGCAAAGCCGCAAAGCTCGCAAAGAAATTCATTAATTCAGAATTTCCAAAATGCTACAGTCCATTGACGACCCGTTCAATTCCATCTTTGATAAGATTGACATTAAAGTTGACAAGCAGGCCAAGCTTCATTCCCGTTAATTTGAGATAGGTCGTTAATTGTTTTTTATGAACTGGAAGGACCTTTTCGACGGCTTTCAGTTCAACAATTAGCAGATCATTCACAATCAAATCCGCCCGAAAACCAAGATCAAGCTTTATATCTTCATAGCGCACGGCTATGCCGACCTCTTTTTCACACTTCAATCCAGACTTCTTCAATTCGTACGTAAGAATTTCGAGATAGACTGATTCCAATAATCCTGGGCCGAGAGTAGTATGAATTTTAAAGCAGCAATCGACTACGATCTTTGATATTTGATTTTCGTCCATGCCATTAATCCTTTCTTTGCGCCTTTGCGTCTTTGCGCGAAGCCGGGTTTTGATTTTCAGGTCTTGAACCTTTACTTTGTCCCAATTGTATACAGCACGCCCACATCGAGCCGGATGCCGTCACTCGTTCTTTGAGCTTCGACCTCCTGCAGATGCTCCTGCTTGAACCGAGCCTGATCCTCCGGTAAAAGCTGGCTCACCATCCTGCGGAACCCCGCGTTCCAGACCACGTCCCACCACTGCTCTGCGTTGTCCAGATAGTAGCCCACATTCTTCTGATCAACGGTTATGTTCTTGAGGCCGGCCTTTTCAAAAAGCTGTCTGCACCCGGCCTCGTTTGAGATACGCTTCCAGGTCTGGGGCGGCAGCTGCGCCCCATAACCGGTCAGACGTTTGACCATGAGGTCCTTCAGGGGATGAAAGTAATTTTCCAGAAAGTTGGTGATCATGATCCTGCCGCCGGGCCTGACCGCGGAAGCGATGTGCGAGAGCTGTTTATCCATGTCCTCGACAAAGAAGATGCCGAAAGCGCAGATAGCAACGTCAAAAGGACTGCCGGAGAACCCCAGATTCTGCATGTCCCTTTCGAGAAATTCAATGTTCCTGATACCGAGCGAATGCGCTTTCCGGCGCGCCTGGTCGAGCATGCCGGGGGAGAAATCGACCGCGGTCACCCGCCCGCTCGGCAGCAGGCGCGCGGCCGCCAGGCTCGCGTGCCCGGTCCCGCAGGCGACATCGAGCACGTGCTCGTCGCCTCGCAGCCGGAGCAGCGCGGCCATATGAGCTGCGCTCGCAGGAAAGAAGCGAAGCGCCCTTTCGTCGTATCCGCCGGATACGGTATCAAAGGTCTCTTTCAACATTGCCTTGCGTTGCTGTTCGTCCATATCAAGTCCTTTCAGTTTGCATTATACATTCAGAATCCCGGTTTATCTCATCGCTTGCTCAATATCCTCAATCAAATCATCGACCTGCTCGATTCCCACGGACAACCGCAACAGCGAATCGGAGATACCGATCCTCTTGCGCTCAGCAGCTGAAATCTTGGCGTGCGAAGTGACCGCAGGAGCGCAGATGGTCGATTCAATGCCGCCCAAGCTCACAGCCGGCTTGATGAGGCGCAGACCCCGGACAAAGTGGCCGGGATCGACCTTCGCTTCATCCAGCTCGAACGACAGCATTGCGCCAAAGCCGTCCATTTGCGCTTTTGCAAGCTCGTGATATGCGGAGCTTGCCAGACCCGGATAATTCACGCGGCGTACGTTCATATGCTCTTCCAGGTGCCGGGCAATGCGGCCCGCGTTCTCGGTCTGCCGCCCGACCCTGATCGCGAGCGTCATCATGCTGCGCTCGAGCAGCGCGCACGTGGTCGCGTTCAGGCTTCCTCCCAGGTTACGCGCCACGGCGCGGATGCGCTCCGCCTTTTTCTTCGCCGTGACCGCGACTCCGCAGCAGATGTCGCTGTGCCCGCCCAGGTATTTCGTCCCGCTGTGGACTACCACGTCAATGCCGAGCGAATAGGGGTTTTGATGCAGAGGCGTCGCAAACGTGTTGTCGATAATGGTCGTAATGCCGCGTTTCCGTGCGAACGCGGCGATCTTCCTTATGTCGATCACGCTCAAGAGCGGGTTGGTCGGCGATTCGATCACGATGACCCTGGTATTCTCCTTCACTGCGCGGCAAACGGAATCAGCGTCCGTTGCGGCAAAGCTGCACGTGATTCCGAGCCTGTCCAATTCACTCGTAGCCAAAGCGTGCGTCCCGCCGTAAAGCTCGTCCATCATCACCACGTGGTCGCCTGTCCCGGCAAAGGCAAGGATTGCGGTGCTTATCGCGGCCATGCCGGAGCTGAAGAGCACACCGTCCTCCGCTCCCTCGAGCGCGCAGACCTTCTCGACGACCGCTGTCTGGTTCGGCGTGTTGAAGTAGCGGGGATAAGCGACCAGCTCCCGGTCGAGGTATCCGAATGCCGATGAAGTGAATATGGGCGAGTTCACCCCGCCGCTCAGGATGTCCTTGATCGCGCCGCTGTGTACGCACTGCGTCTCTTTTCTCATTTCAATCCTCCTGTCCCCTGCATCTGCGGTCTCTTCTCCTTGCTCAACTCCAGAAGCTCCTTATCGATAAAACACGCGATAATTGCGCGATAGGTTCGCTCGGCAATCTCCGGGTCAAGGCCTTTTTCGACCGCTCTTGCCCTGACCCGCTCGATCACCTGCTCGACCCGCTTCGGGTCCCGCACCCCTTTTTCGTTCTTCTTGAGTTGGCCCGCCGCGCTCACCAGGTCCGACCGCTTCGCCAAGAGCGTGATGATCATGCTGTCAAGGTCATCGATATTTTTTCTTATTCTCGTTAAATCCATGGTCTTCTCCTATGCACCAGCTGCCTCGCTGTCGGCGTCATCCCGCCCGCCTTCCGCCGAACATCGTGAATATCCCGTACTTATAGTAGCAATCCACATCCCTGAATCCGATGCTTCGCAGCGCAGTGAGCTGATCTTTCAGCGTATCGGGTTTATTGTCTCTGTTGTCTTTATAACCGTCGACAACACTTTCGAACTGGTCCCCTTCAATCCCGAGACTGCGTTTTGTTTCGACAATCCAGTCCTTCCAAAGCGAGAGATACCATTCTTCGAGATCCTCCGCCGGAGCAAGGACAACGTCGATATTCACAAACCGGCCGCCCGGCTTCAGGTGAGCGTAGATCACTCCGAACAAAGACGCCTTTTCTTCCATCGTCAGGTGATGAATCGCCAGCGAAGAAACAATGAGATCGAAGTCCCCTTCCAGAATGTTCTTTTGGATCATCTCCTGAAAGCTTGCTTGAATGTATCGCGCGTCATTCTGCCCTTTGAGCCGCTCTTTTGCTTTCGCCAGCATGTCTGCGGAGCCGTCTACAAGCGTTGCAGAAAATGATTCGTCGGCTTCAGCGAGATTTGAAGTCACAATCCCGTCGCCACACCCGAGATCGAGCACCATCTTGCGCGCGCCGTCCTTTAAGAAATGTGCATAGAACGACTGAAGGATGGACAGCATCCGCCTTCGCTCAACAATAAAAACATCGGCGTTATCGCGGTATCCTCGGGAGAACTCTGGGTTTGCCCAGTTTGATTTATCGAACTCGGTCATGCTTTTGCTCCTACTCTTTCACCGCCACTAGATATATCCTGTTGAATGTCAGTTCCACCTTTCCGTCACCGTTTGCCTGTTTGCGAAATGAGTCCCTCACTATCTTCCGAAAGACCGCTGCGTATGCCTCATCAGCCGGCGCGGCATAATAATCCTGATTCAAATACCCGGCTGCCGCTCCTGACTCGAAGATCGTCATGACCTCGTCAGGGGAATGGAGCGTCCTGATCTCCTCGATGACGGAAAAGGGGACCGTAAAACCCGCGTGCTCGAACAATGCGGAATATTCCTCCGGCGAATCCAGGAATAACCATGGCGCCGTGAACTCCGCGAAGGTCGTGGACGTCCGCGCATCCGTTGCCGCCGTGCCTATTGCTTTCGCGAAATTCGGGCAATACACTTTTTTTGCCGGGGCCTGGATGCCCATGCGTCCGCCCTTCTTCAGGGCTGCATAACAGTTTCTGAGCGCAGGTCCGGAATCACGAAACCACTGGAACGCGGAATTGCAGAAAATGACGGTAAACCCATCACAATAATCGAGCTTCTCCGCCGTCTTTACGTCATATATGATATCCAGGCCCTGCCGTCCTGATTCCGCTTCACGGATCATCCCCTCCGAGGAATCGACGCCGACGATGAATCCGGCCGTCTTTGCCCTGATTTTTCGCGTCAGAGCCCCGGTACCGCAGCCCAGATCCAGGACATCGTCGTTACGCTGAATGTCGAGCAGTCCGATCAGTTTTTCCGCCGCTGATTTTTGAATGAGCGAATCGTGTTCGTATCTCGCCGCGATTTTTGTGAAGTCATTTGATGTCATTCTCCCTCCACTCCGCACTTCGCGCGCCTTATTTTTAATTCCACATTCCGAACCATTTCCTCTGTCCCTGCGGTATAGCTGAAAACAAAAAGGCCGCGGAATCTGTATTTTCCGTGGCCTTGCGGGTGTTTTTGTATTCTATTTGGTTGGTAAAAAGCTAATAGAATCCCCCCTCAGCCACGGCAGGAACGTGCCACGCTGCTTTCAGACCGCGCTTCGTAGTGAGGAGATTCATAATGCTCATGTGATGAATATAGATAAACTCCCGGAGCCTGTCAAGTTATTTTTTCGCCACGGATTCACGGATTAATGGCTTGCCTGTTTCGAGTATGCAGGGTCTTCGCCCTGTCCCCGGACATTCCCAGGTTGGAACATTATCGTATTCGCTCGCTGGCGCTCACTCCAGAATTCACGCATCAGTTGAAAGACGTAAGAGCGGCGGCGGCTCGCACTCGATGACGACCTCGCGCCCGGTGCCGGGATGGCGAAAGCTCAGTTCTGCGGAATGAAGAAGGTAGCCCGGGTCCCCGGGCAAAGCGCGCGTGTCCGGCGCGAAGAGACCGCCCGCGCCGTAAAGCGGATCGCCCTGCAAAGGGTGTCCTGCCGCCGCCAGGTGGATCCGGATCTGGTGAGGCCGGCCTGTCGCAATACGTACGTCACAAAGGAAGGAATCTGCGCGGCGTTCGAGGACGGTCACCCGGGAGAGGGAGGGCTTGCCCTTCGGAGAAGCGGCATGAAGCGAACCGAGCAAAGCGTGCGGCATTGGGCCGATGGGCGCGGAGATCGTCATCTCATCCTGGTCAGGAAGCCCGCCGGCAAGCGCGCGGTAGCGTTTGCCGACTTTGTTCGCCGACCACTGCCGCATCAATGCTGCCCGCGCACCATGGTTCCGGGCACACAACACCAGGCCCGATGTCCACCGCCCCAGCCGATGGAGCGGGGCGGCGTCAGGCGCATAGGCGCGCACCAGGTACAGCAGCGTCGTTTGCAGGAAATGAGCGCCGGGAAGCGTCGGCAGCCCGGCCGGCTTGGCCACGGCGAGCACGTCTTCATCTTCGTAAAGGACCGTAAATGACCTGGGCGCATCGGGTTCTATCCATGGCGGGCGCTGCCAGACAAGCTCGCATCCCCGTCGTAATACGCTTTCGGAATGCGCCGGCAGGCCATCGAGGAGCACGTGGCCGGACGCGATGCGCGCTGCCCACTCCGCCGGGGAGGAGTGACCATAGCGTTGGCTGAGATAAGCCAGCAACGTCCGGGCTTCGGCATCAAGGCCGGGCCGTTCGCGGTATTCACAGCCTTCGTTCAGGCGCGTACTCGCGGTGGGCAAGCGTGTTGATGACTGTGTCATAACGCTTTAGCTCTTCTGGTAATTATCTTTCTCATAGGAAGTTTGAATGGACTATTCGGAAAAGCTTTTAGCCACAGAGGTCACCGGGAACACAGAAGGAAACGATAACAAGAATAAAATAATTTTTAATTTTTAGCATTTCTCTGCGCCCTCTGTGAACTCTGTGGCAAATATTTTCTTTCCATTTTGAGAAGAATTTAATTCCCCGGCTCCCGAGATGTTTCATTCCGTGCCGCTCTCAAAAAAAAGGGCCGCCTGTTCCCGCGCTTCATCCACGCTGCTGCTGGACTGGACCCGGGATGCCAGGTGGTGTCCGAACTTGTAGTTTCGGGCAAAATAATGGGTGAACTCCTTGAGCCTGCCCAGCCGGTATTCCGGCCGGAAAAGCCCGGAGAGATGGCCGGCAAAATCGGCGTACACCGCAGGCAGGGACACTGCCGGTCCCGGAATGGCGCAGCCGTACACGTCCCGGGCGATTTCCGCAAAGAGCCACGGTCTTATCGCCGCCCCGCGGCCGAGCATCAGGCCGTCCGCGCCGGAGACACGCAGGCACTCTTCCGCGTCCTGGACGGAAAAGATCCCACCGTTGGCGATGACGGGAATGCCGAGCCGCTCCTTTACTCCGGCGATGCACTCCCATCGCGGCTTTCTGGCAAAGGACTCTTTTTTCAGCCGGGCGTGGATCGAGAGCATATCAACGCCCTCGTCTTCGAGCATGGCGCAGAAGGCCGTTAATTTCCGCTCGTCCAGTTCCGTGCCGAGCCGTATCTTTGCGCTCAGCGGCAGGGCGGTGCGCTTCCGTGCCTCGGCCACGATGAGACGGGCGTCCTCCGGCTGCGCCATCAGGCCGGCGCCCGCACCGAGCCGGCGCACGGCCGGGGCCGGGCAGCCCATGTTCAGATCAACGGCATCGGCCTTGAGCGCATGAAGCGCATCGATGGCCCGCGCGATCTCCCCGGCGTTCGCGACCAGGAGCTGATAGGAAAGCGGTTTTTCCGAAGCCGTCCTGATCAGGTACGGGGAAATCCCGGGATTTTCGCGCGGCAGTCTTTTTGCCCCGAGCATTTCCGTTGATAAAAGACCGGCCCCGCCGAAGCCGGAGATGATCTGCCGGAGAGCGGTGTGGGTAAGGCCTGCCATCGGCGCCAGAAGCAGGGGCGGAGAGATCGTGAGATCACGGACCTGGAGTTGGCGCGAATTCCGCATTTGATTAGTTCCGCATTCCGTGCGATCCGTATCCTGGACCCTGCATCCTGAACCATGCATCATGCATCCCGCATTATCATTCCGCATTCCGAATTCCGCATTCCGCATTTGATATCCTACGATGTTTTCGATTTCTGCCGGGTAAAGCGGGCCAGGAGTTCCCGCAGCTCTTCATCGTGCTTCAGGCCGTCGAATTTTGCACGCGTCAGGTCGGTCCGCTTCAAACGGGCCCGGCGGATGTCGGCATTCGTGAGGTCGGCCGCCGTCAGCGTCGCATCGAGGATGTCCGCTTCCCGCAGGTCGGCGGAGGAAAGGTCCGCGTTGCTGAGGTCCGTGCCGTGGAGGTTCGCGCCGCGCAGATCGCTCCCGGAGAGGACCGCGCCGATCAGGCTTGCGCTCCGCGCGTGGACCTTCACCATGGCAGCGCCGCTGCACCGGATCATCGCCCCGTCCACCATCTGGATATTGGCCCGGGTGAGATCGGCCTTCTCGAACACGGCGCCGGAGATCTTCGCGTTCGTGAAATTCGCTTCCACGAGCGTGGCTTCCGTAAAATCGGCCCCGACGAAGCTGGAATGAGTAAGGTCCGCCTTGTCGAGACGCGCTTGTGTGAACGAGCAGCCGGTAAAGTTCGAGCTGCCCAGGTTGCAGCCCGAGAGGTCGGCGTTCCTGAAACTCGACCCGCTCAGATTGGCGCTCGACAGGTCCGCGCCTTTGAGATCCGAGCCGTCAAAGCACATGCCGAGCAGCTCCACCCCCCGGAGGTTCAGACCGGAAAGGTCGGAAAGAGATGCATCGCCGCTCGTCGAGGCCAGAAACAATACGTCATTTTTCGACAGCCGTTCCATACGTCCTCTCCCGGCGACTTAAATTGTATTGTCAAAACCGGCCACAGGGACCACCGGAAAAATGCCGATGATAAAACTTTTAACAGGAGCGCCCGAATGTTTCCCGCCAGAGCCTGCTTTGTATGGTATACGTTAAGCGGTTCGTCAAGTCAATCCAATTTTTTTATTCGGCGAATTCGCATGGACCGGAACCCGGGATGTTCCGGTTTTTTCAGGCGCGTTGTTGAGGATGCCTTTTCCATTTCCAACTTCGTTCATTTCTGATATACTGCGTTCCAGTAACCGGGGCAGAGCGCCGAAAACAGGGATCGTTAAACTCGATGGCTGACAGGCACGGTCATGGCGGAAAAGATCTGGGAAATAAAAGATCCGGATTCGTACACTAAAAGCGGCAGGAAGAAGCAAGCCACGAGGGAGACCGCGCAGCCGGCCCGGGAGGAGAAGGACCCTGCAAAGGCGTATTCGCGTTCGGTCTTCATCTGGGGCGCGGGGCAGAATTATAACGGCGAGTACGGCAAAAGCCTCGCCTTCATGCTTCTCATGTTCGCCCTATGCCTCGGCGCCGGTCTTGCTCTCTTCTTCCGGGACGCCCTGCTGCTATACCTGAAAACGGTACGGATCCCTTTCGCAGACGCCTTCCTCGCGGCCGAGATCCTTCTGCTCTGCATTCTCCTGTTCTGGCTCGGCAACGCCGGCGATGCATATCACAGGGCGGCAAAAACGCGCAGAACGCGCTTCCCGGGAATGCCGAGCCGGGTGTATCCCTGTCTCGGCTCCCTGCTCCTGCCCGGGTGGGGACAGTTCCTGAACGGACAGCCGCTCAAAGGCAGCCTCTTCTCGGCCTTCGGAGCGCTCGGCCTCTTCTCTCTCGTTTCGGTCCCCGCCGTGCTCCTTGCCTGGCCCTCGCTCGAAGCAAGGGATTCCCGGTTGATCATAGAAAGCCTCTTCACCGTCAGCGTCGTGAGCGCGCCGTTGCTGCCGCTCCTCTGGCTGTTCAGCGCCTATGATGCACTGCGCGTCAGTCTCGACGACTATAAAAAAGAGCCGCTCTGGGAGCGGATCAAGGCCGCGAACAACCGGCGCAGGACAAAGGGGCTGGTACGGGGCGTTTTCCCGTGGCTCGGCAGGACCTTTGCGCTCGCGCTCATCCTGGCCGTCTCTGTGATCGTCGTCACCCGGAACTTCCCGGCCGGATACTACGTCGAAGGGCTCGCGTCTTTGCGCCGGGAACTGACAAAGCTGGGCATGCTCATACTGCCCGAGCTCATCACGAAGCTGCTTGCACTGCTGCCGAGGAAATGAATTGGATAATTCCGCGCTCCTCTGCCTTCCCATTCCGAATTCCGCACTCATAACTCCGCACTCCATGAATCTTGCATCCTGAATCATGCATCCCGGGGCACCATTCCGCATTCCGCCTGCGCCCAGCGTTTATGAGTGGACCCGCGAATGCAGGGTGAATTCCACATTCCGAATTTGACAAATTCCGCATTTAGAAGTCCCCTTCGTGGTCATTTCCCCGTGAAAAAGAGTCTCACTATTCTCCCTAAGACGGTTATCCCCAGGATAATGCCGATAACGAGCGCCAGGAGGATGGCAAGAAAAAGGGTCAACTTGAAAACCAGGAAAAAAAGGGGGACTAAAACCACGCATACGAGTATCGCCAGGCAGCCGGTGGCGAAATCCTTTGCTTCCAGCATAGGGCGGTACCTTCCCGTCTTCCCCTTTCAGGGGAGTCTTGTATGAATTATAACAGAAGCGGGCTGATGAAAGAAGGGTGGGGAGGCCGGGAAGTGTGCTATAATGAAGACAAGAACAGACCTCTTTCCGCTCAGGGAACCCGCAAGGGCCGCGGGCGGCCGCGTTCCGTTTCCCAGGCCTGAAGGGAGGCATTATGAACAGGATAGAGAAGAAAGAAACGGCAGCCGACGCTGCAAAGTTATTTCAAGAGGAAGTCCGCGAATTGATGCCGGATGTCCCCCAAAAAGAGCTTTGCGATATGGTTGATGACTTTATCTATTATCAGACGGACGATATGAGCAAGGAAGAAGCTCACGCGATCGTCGAGGCAACCTGCATCCTGAATTAAGCCCGGATCGGCCCTGAAAAAAGCTCAGGGTTTTTCTTTTCGGGCTTTTTTTGAATAGAATCGTCCCCTGCAGCGGCAAACCTCGCTATTCCCTCCGATCAAGCGGAATCGTCGCGATGATCACGTTGGCTCTTTTCAAAGATCGGGTTCTCATGGCTCCTTCCTTCTTAAAGAGCGTAATTTCATCTTCAGGTGTGCGATCCATTTTTTTGCGCTCTGCCACGCTGGCAGTTTTCGTACTTCCGAGTATAACCATTTCTTCTTTTCCCTGAACCAGCAGTAAAATACCGCGAATGCCTTTATCTGCAGCAGTTTATCTTTACTGAGGATAAAGAGCCTTGTGACAAGAGCGGTAATCAACCCCTTTGCTATGACGAAGATGGCGACGCCCCGGATTACCTTACCGCTGGTAATGAGATAAAGCCCATACAACTTGGCAGGTATCATAACGAGGAAGGGGAAGATAAATAAGGTGAGCAGGAGATATTGATTTTGTCTGACGAGAAATGTTTCAAGGCGGTTGATTATTTTCAGTCGCCCCGCTACTTCCATTAAGGCGATTACGCTATCCCATACCCAATCCTCAAACAGCATCCAGATAGCGGCAAGGATGATTGCAACGAAGCTGCCGGCTCGCTTTAATAGACCTTGTTCCTTCATGTGAAAATATTCCGTTCTTCCTGCTGTTACAACACTTACGATTATACAGCAGAGCGTACTTTGAGGGAATAAGATAACGAAGTTTGTACGGGGATTGAAGAGCGAGGGGGCTAACGTGCTCTTTTGTAGATCGATGCGGGGCGAAGGGTATCGCCTTACGAGCTTCCGTCCCTTCGCCCCGTCAGGAAGTGGTTAAACCGTGTTGCCGTGCTGCCAACCCGCACTACGGCGTGAGCCCGAGGCCGACTCTTTTCTTTGTGATCCGCGCATCGAGGAGGGCCGCGCCCTTGACCGGGTCCGGTTCAACAACAAAGGACGCGCCGACGAGGCCTTCGAGCCCGCTCAGCAGGATGTCGGTGACGGTCTTCGAGCCGAGGACATTGGGCGGCAGGCCGAGGTGGGTGTAGACGCCTGATGCCACGGCATAGGTGCCGATGGCAGCCGCCTTTTCAGAGTACCACTCCGGAGACGACGCTGCGACGGGCAGATCGGAGATGTCCACGCCCAGCTCGTTCGCCATAAGGCTGCAGAGCTGCAGTATCCTCGAGTTGTCGACGCAGCTCCCGACGTGAAGCACCGGCGGCACGCCGAGGGCGCCGCAAATTTCCTTGAGCCCCGGCCCGGCCATCTCGATGCCGTCGGGCACGAGGAGCCCTGCCTTGCCTGCCGCGGGGGTGCAGCAGCCGGTCGCCAGAACGAGGATGTCCCTTTTGATCAGTTCTTTGATAAGGGTGACGTTGGCCGAGTCCTGCTTGATCTTCGGATTGTTGCAGCCCACCACGCCGACGATGCCGCGCACCTTGCCTGCCTTGACCGCGTCGATGATCGGGGTAAGCGTGCCGCCCAGGGCCGAGAGGATCGCCTCGTTGGAGAACCCGGTCATGATATCCACGGGTTCGCAGGGGATCTCGACGCGCGACTGGTCGCGCTTCTCGAAGCCCGCGATCGCCAGCCGGACGATGGCCCGGGCCTGTTCACGCGCGTTGTGCGGCTTGACCTCGTAGTGGACAGCGCCGGTAAACCGCGCTTTTTCCGAGGTGGTGATGAACCTGGTATGGTAGCAGGCGGAGACCTGGACCAGGCTCGGCATGATGCACTGGTAGTCCACCACCACGGCCTCCACCGCGCCGGTCACGACAGCGAGCTCGGTCATCAGGTGGTTGCCGGCAATGGGGATGCCCTGTCGCATCAGGAGTTCATTGCCTGTGCAGCACAGCCCTGCGAGGTTGATCCCGACAACGCCTTTTTCAGCAGCCAGGGCTATGAGATCGGTGTCGTTCACCGCCATCAGGATCATCTCGGACACCACGGGGTTGTGACCGTGCACCAGGATGTTTACCTGGTCTTTCTTGATCACACCGAGGTTGACCTGGCCCTTCCTGGGGGTCGGGGTGCCGAAGAGGCAGTCCGAAAGCTCGGTGCCGATCATGGAGCCCGACCAGCCGTCGGACAAAGCGGTCCGCGCTGCGTGAATGAGAGTGTTCGTCGCGTCGTTATCGCAGCCCATGTGCGTGCGGTGCATCATCTCGGAGATCTCCCGGTCCACGCCGCGAGGGGTCATGCCGAGCTTTTTCCATATCGCCCTTCGCTTTTCCGGGACCCGGTGCAGGAACGCAACTTCTTTTCTCCTGCTGCCGAAGTCCTTGAAGCATTCTTCCACGAGGTCCGCGGCCACAGCCATCAGTCCCCTGCCTTCCGTTTTTATGCCCAGCTCAGCGGCCAGACGCCGCAGCTTCGGCTCGTCGCGGATCGTGTAGCCTTCCGCCTGGCCCTCGACAACGGCCTCGAGGGTCTCGATCAGGTCGCGGCCGTGATCGGAGTGGCCCGCTGCTCCTCCGGCGATGAACCTGCCGAGATTCCGGGCAACAATGACATCGGCATCCGCCCCGCACACGCCCCGCTGCATCTTGCCGTCCTTTTTGGGACTGATGCGGCAGGGCCCCATGATGCAGTTTTTGCACGTCAGGCCGAGGTCGCAGAACGTACAATGGGGCGTCTGCGTCTGCAAGCGGTCCCAGGTCGTTTCCACGCCATCTTTTTTTGCTTTGGCGAGCATTGCCCGGGCATCGGGATGGATCGACTGCTCCTGCGCGTCAAATTCTTTTTCTTTCGTTTCCTTGATCGGCATAGTCCTGCCCTCCTGTCGGGATCTGTTTCGCAGAGCCCTTCGCTCCCCGGAAATGCGGGCTTTGCTGCAACGAGCTTACAACGGCAGGAAAGAGTGTTCAAGAAATCGTTGACGAACGGCACAAATGCGGTGATGAGCGGATTAAGAGTTCAAAAAGCCGGTGACGAACGGCAAGTATGCGATGATGAACGGTCTATCGGAGGGAAAGGGCCTGCTTGAACTCAGCCAGTTTACGCCTGGCGAGGGGGATGGGCGGGACGGTTTCGCGGTCAAAGATGATCCTGGTCTGTGCGCCGGACCGTGACATCCCCTGCACATGCCTCAGGTTCACGATAAAGCTTTTGTGGACCCTGAAAAAATCCGGTCCCGTATAGCGCTGGAGAATGACCTTTAAGCTCAGGTGAAGATAATAGGACCGTTCGGCCGTAAACACCTTGCAATAGTTGCCGTCGGACCGGATGCAGTAGACCGAACCTGCGTCGAGAAAGCGGCAGACGCCGTTGTCGTAGACCGGGAACTTCTTGAGTTCCACCCTGCCGCTGCTCGTGTTGATCGTGGCGCCCGTTTGTTCGCTCACGTCGATGAAGGTCATGGCCCAATGGGGCCGCGGCACGGGCGCGACGATCTCGAACCGGGAGAGGTTGATCATCAGCACCTTGTTCAGCACGTCGATGACCATGGCAAAGGGCGTGTCGGCTTCGGCCTCGCTCAATTCCTTCAGGAGACCCTTGATCTTTTCCTGGGTCTTGCGGGGATGGTAGTCCAGAAGTTTTCTCCCCAGCCCTTCTCCCATGGCGGGAGCAAGGAGCATCCTGGCATAATCGTTCATGCCGATGACGCGGAAGTCCGACGATAGAAGGACCAGCCCTATGCTCAGGCAGCTTTTCAGGTTTTGCATCTTGTCCTGCATGAATTCGTTGCTGAAGGTCCGGGATGTCGATGAGCCCGGCGGGCGGACCTCAGGGGCGCTTTCATCGTTATTGTATCATGTTGTATCATGTTTCGCTTTTTCCACGCAACAATTCCTGTTCCCGCTCGATCGGGAAAACGGCTCCGGGGACATCCAGTCTTGCCTGGCGTGGCAGGCGGCGATTCTAATAGAATGCCAGCCTGTTTGTCAAGTAATTAAAACGCCGTCAGAACGCGGGGCGAGGGCGTTCTGACGGCGTTTGGCGCTGCTTTTCGATGAAAGTTGTTATACCCCGCCTCTTTCGATGCTCACTTTCCTGGTGACCTTCTGCCAGGTGAACTGGCCGCTCTCCTTGGTGCCGAAAGGCAGGTACATGAGCTCCACGTCGACGGTCATATCGTGATCCAGGACCGTGGTCACGTCCTTGCCGTCCTTTTTGGCGAACTCCGCGGGAAACGGGATCTCGAAGCTCTCGTTCACCGGACGATTCGGCGGCAGACTGCTGTCGCGCAGGATGCCGCTCTTTTCATAGGGTCCGCGGCCCATCTTGTCGCCGCGCCCGAGCTGCTGGGGAATGGGCATATAGATTCTGGATTGCCTGAACAACTCTTTACCTTTACTGTCTTTCGCGGTCACTTCCAGGACCAGCCGGTTGGGGGTTGGTCAGCCGTCCGGAATGCCGTGGCCCGCGCGGTTGATCAGCTCGACCTTCACGAGCGCCTGGGGCACCATCCGGGAACCGTCGCGCCACTGGTAGCCGAGGGCCTCTACCTTGAAGTCAACGGCGGCCCTGGCCATGCCGGGATCGCGATAGCTCTGCATATTGTGGCCGAGCTTGCTCTTCTTCATGTGGCATTCCTGGCACTTTTCCTGCCCGCCTTCGGCCCGGTATGCCATATTGTAGCTTGCATAGAGCGTGGCGCACTGCGAGGGGTTTTCGAGCTCGAGGTTCGGACCGAGTCCGTGGCATTGCCCGCAGAGGATCGATTCGTCCATGATCCGGCTCTTCTTCATCTTCGGATGAGCAGCGTCGGCATGGGGGCCGTCCTTGAACCCGTAGACAGTGTCCTTTTCCGGGGACCCGTCCACCCACTTGTGCGTGATGGCGTTCCGCTGGTGGCAGATGAGGCAGTTGATATTCACCTTGGACAGCATCGCGGCGGCTTTTTCCCGCGCCTCATCGCTTGCCTTGGGGTCCGTGTAGACATAGGCGTACTTGACGATCTCTTTCGCCACGTCGTCCGTCGCCTCGGCAAGCTGCGGCAAATGGCATTTGGCGCAGATCATGAGATGCTTGACCTGCACGTCTTCCGGCTTCTTGACGCCCGAGTATTTCCAGCTTGTAAGCCCGACGGAAACGGTCGTCTTGATGGTCGCCGCGGTCCTGCCGGTGACGAAGATGGAACGGGAGTGGATCGACTGCTCCCACTCGTTGTAGATGCCCTCGTGACACTCTTTGCAGCCTGACGAATCATACATCTTTGCGAGCTCGTCGATGGATGCCGCCTTCTTCATTTCCGCTGCGCGCGCGTCCGGCTGCGGGAACGCCGCCAGGGGCAGGACGAAAAAGGCGAGTACGGCGATGCTTCTTAAAACCTTCATACACTACCTCCTTTTCTTTGAATTCTGGAGATTCCTCTACGAACCTTCACTCCGCACATTCCCCGCGGATGCCTATACGAACCTTCACTTGCTGCGGGAAGCTTCAATTTGCAGCGGCAAAATCTTTTACACGGAGCCGACGGAAAAGAAACGGTTTTCAACTGCTTTTCCGCTCCCTCTTCTTTCCGCCCCTCTTAAAGCTTTTTTTGCCGCAAAGAGGCGCATAAGGCGCAAAAAGAATCCCGGTTTACTTGCGTCTCTTGCGCTTTTTTGCGGCACTTATCCCGCTCATGGTTTCTGAGGTAATCCCCGCCTTTCTTATGTGGTTTCATGCTTTGCCTCTCTGGCAATCATAACACATTTGATACTATCATTGGATTTGCGCCGCTGCCGGTGCAGTGCCGCGCATCAGGGTCTTCAGGCTGTCCATATCGACGGGCTTCTCGAGATAGGCAAGGGCGCCCATCTTCATAGCCTCAACGCCGCTTTGCACTTCGGGACAGCCCGTGGCCATGATCGTGGCCACAGCAGGGCAGCTTTCTTTGATCGTTTTCAGAAGACTCAAGCCGTTCGAGTCGGGCAGGCGGATATCCAGGATGACGATATCCGGCCTCTGTTCTTCAAAAAGACGGAGCGCCTCGTGTCCGGATCCGGCGGTGAACACCGCATACCCCTCGCGCTCTATAAGCTTCTTGAGCGAATACCTGATAAGGTACTCATCGTCGACGATGAGTACCTTTTTCTTTGCCTCCCGGCACGGTCCGGTGCTGACTGCGGAGGAATGCGGCAAAAAACACGGATCGGACATGCAATTGCTCCTTTTAAAAGAGACAGGCCCGCAACCCTTGGACCCTTTTTGAGGTCCGGGACCCTGCGTTTAGAACCGGACCTCGAAGGTGAGGTAGATATCGGTCGCCTTTTCGACCGGCGCGAGCATCTGCGCGTTCGCAGGGGTCGTTGCCAGGTCGGAGATCTTCTTCGGAGCGCCGACCCAGTTGTTGCTGCCGGTGTAGTCGAACTTGTAGTACTGATACCCGAGCTTGAAGAAGGCCTGTCCCTTTTTGGCAATGGGCTTGTTCCTGAGCTCCTGGATAATATAGACCTCGTACACGCTGCCGCGGGTCCCGAGCTTGCTCGTCCAGAGGTCCTCCGAGGCGGGCACCATGCCGACCCAGTTTTTCGAACCCTGGTTGTATTCCGCGCCGAGCTTCATCCCCGTGGAATCGACGTCATACCTGCCTCCGACATACACCGCGCCGCCGGTACGGCTTTCCGGCGCGCTGCCATCGTCGTACATCAGGCCCGCAACGGGGATAAGACCGGCCGGGCCCGCATCGACTTCGAACTCCTGGTTGTTGGGACGGGTCTTGCTCCGGGCCGCGGAGAGGAAGAGGTTCAAGCTGCTCACCTTCCCCATCACTACGCCCCCGACCCAGTCGATGTCGCCGAGGTTATGCCGTACGGGCCCCGTAAGCGCGCTGCCGTCGGACGGCGCGTCAAAGATGTGCGCGCCTTTCTGGTACTGCACCTGGGCGCGCAGGGTTTCCGTGTCGTAAAGGGACGCCATCACGCCGTAAAATTCCGTGTCTTTAAGCGAGGAACCCGTTGTATCAAAGCCGCTGTCAAACCCCTTGCCGTAGCAGAGTTTTACGAACGCGCCCGGCATCGGTGCGAGCTCCGGCGCGTAGCCGACCGTGGCGCCGTCGAACGCGTAGTCGACCAGGATGCCCGGAACGCCCGCGGTTCCCGTCTTTTCGCTGTTGCGCCTGATGTTCGTAGGCACGCCGCCGGTGGTCGGCCGTCTGCCCACGGAGAACCAGAGCGGCATTTCGCCGATGTTGCTTATCGTGGCATAGGCATAGTCTACCCTGAGCGTGTTGTCCTGGGGAACGTGGCCGATGGTCCCGTCGTTGGGCCCCGTTGCCCGGTCCGAGAAGAACGATCCGTCGGCGGGCGTTGAAGTTTCATGTCCCCACACCTTGTACATGAGAAGACGCGCCTTGACGGAGACGTCCTCCATTACGTTCGCTTTCAGGTTCAGGCCGAAACGGTTCGTCATGAGGGAATCATTTTTTACATCGAAGCCTTGTACGGTTGCGGGCTGCGGCCCCACCATGCCGCCGAGCTTCCAGGCGAGGACGTCCTGAAAGTTATAGTACTCGCGTACCGTGCCCTTGAGCGAGTCGAACCTGAATTGATAGTCGCCGCCGAGCTCGAGCCACGAAGTTTCATCAGCCGCGCCGGCAAAACTTCCGGTCATAAGGATCATCGCAATTGCCGCCAAAAACACTTTTTTCATTAACAAAAGCCTCCTTTTAATTTAACTGCTTAAAAAATGGAACAGAAACCGGTTATTCTCCCGCTCACCTCCGTTTCGAAAGAAAAGAGCTCGATTGGAAAGATCTCGAATAGTTTCATAGTTTCTAATCATCGAAACTATAAAGGCAAAAAAATAAGGCGCTTCGCGGTTGCCATGCGTCGCCTGGTCATCATACCCCGGGGTCTCTCGCCGGACTCCGGACATGATATTTCAGTAAAAGGCTTTGAAACAGTAATGCATCACGGACGATTTCAGCGGGGACAACAACACGCTTCTCCAAAATCGTCTTACTGATGTACGCAACTGTCGTGCCAAAGATAAGATAATGATTTTGCAGGAAAGAGTTTTTGCAGAAGTGAGAATCGCGGGACTATTTTCGTAGAGATGCAAAGAAACGGTGTTTGATTCCCGGAAAAACCTTGGAGCATCCGTTTCACGCGGAGGCGTAGCCTGCACGTGCGTAAGCGCGGCCATAAACGGAGAATGCGGAGATTAAATCATGACAAAATCGAATGACATTCTCAACTCCAAACTATTTCATGAATCCTGCATCCTGGATCATGCATCCCGCAGTACTACGAACGCATCTTGTCTTCAAACCTGACCGATCGCCTTTTTGAGCGGCTTCAGCAGGGCGAAGAACGCCAGGCCCGTGGTGAAGGACAGGCTGAACATCAGGAGGAAGAAATTTTCCCTGGGCATTTTCTCCCAGTACGTACCCAGATATCCCGACAAATAGTTGCCGAAAAAGCTCGAGAGGAACCAGACGCCCATCATCATGGAGACGATCCGGGCGGGAGCGATCTTGGTCACCAGCGAGAGGCCGATGGGGGAAAGGTGGATCTCTCCGAGCGTGAGCACGAACGTGCAGGCCGTGAGCCACCAGAGGCTCGCTTTGGGGTGGATCGCCAGTTCCCGGGCCGGCGGGATCAGTACCAGGAAGGCCGAGGCAAGCAGCACGCAGCCGGTCCCCATCTTGGCGATGCTCGAAGGTTCTTTTCCGCGGCGGTCCTGCCAGCTCCAGAACAGGTTCAGCAGCGGAACGAACAGGAAGATCATGAGCGGGTTGAAGGCTTGAAACCACGAGGCAGGCATTTCCCAGCCGAAGATCATCCGGTCCGTATTGGCGTCCGCCCAGAGCGCCATCGTGTTGCCCTGCTGCTCGTACACGCTCCAAAAAACGATGGAGAGCGCCATCATGACGAAGATCGCGCCGATCTTGAGCCAGTCCCCGCGCGTCATCGGTTCCAGCGGCTTCCGCTGGCCGGTCTCCTCTTTCCGCATGATGAGGTCGGGGGCAAGGTGCTTCCGGCCCGAAAGGTAAACGAGAAGCCCGATCACCATGCCCACGCCGGCGGCGGCAAAGCCCCAATGGTACCCTACCTTCTCGCCGAGGGTCCCGCACACGAGAGGTGAAAAGAACGCGCCGAGATTGATCCCCATATAGAACAGGCTGAACGCGCGGTCGCGGCGATGGTCGCCGGGAGGGTAAAGCGCCCCGACCTGCGTCGAGATATTGGGCTTGAAAGCGCCGTTCCCGAGGATCAGGAAAACGAGCGCCGGGAAGAACAGGCTGGGAGCGGCCATCAGGAAATGCCCGATGGCCATGAGCACCGCTCCCAGGATCACCGTTTTTCTCTGCCCCAGGAGCCGGTCCGCGAGCATGCCGCCGAAGAGCGGGGTGAAATAGACGAACCCGGTATAGAGCCCGTAAATTTCGGAGGACCGTTCCTGCGTGAACTGCAGGTGCTTGATCATGTAGTAGACCAGCAACGACCGCATCCCGTAGTAGGAAAACCGCTCCCACATTTCCGTGAAAAAGAGGACATATAACCCGGCGGGATGTCTCCGGCTAGAAGTCATGGCATATCCGTACTCTGCACGCTGAACACTGCACTCTGTGTATTCCGAACCCCAAACTCCGAACGCATCTTGTTTTTACGCCCTCCAAACTGATTTAAATCATTCCGAATTCGCCATTCCGCATTCCGAATTCCGCTTCATCCTTAATCTACCGCTCCGACCCTTTCGCAAAGACATAAGAAAAAGGTATCGCGATCAGGTCGCCGATGATGTAGGTTATAAATACTATCACCAGCGTTATGCCGTAGGCCGGGAAATGCGCGGTCATTACAAGAGGCAAAAGCACGCAGATGAACCATATCGACTTGTAGCAAAGCTGCAGCAGCAGAAGGGGCGCGAATTTGAGAGGGGACCGCAGGCCCAGGACGGACAACAACCCGAAGGCCGTGTAGATGCTGCCGATGACCCCGAAGGCCAGCGGTTCATTGACAGGCCACCTGAACGCCGCCTGTATCGCTTCGGGAACAACGAGCATTCCCAATCCGAACATTCCCGCTCCCACGATCGTGTAAATGTACATCCCCTTGAGCCAACCCCACCGGATCTTGGTGTCCTTAGACATTTGTCTTCCCTCCCTTTCAAAAATATTCCGAACTGCTTTAAATCATTCCGCACTCCGAACTACGAACTCTGAACTGTCTCGTTGTTATGAGCCGACCTTTCCATATTCCTGATAATCTGAAAAGAATAAGACGATCTTTTTCCCGTTGATCACGGCGGGAAAGTAAAGCTCGTAGTGACCCTTTTTCGAGGAGAATC
>Ga0210377_10000981_pt1 | contig 26730 bp, 18 predicted proteins | sample PLM4_65_b1redo_FD_155480 | JGI IMG/M metagenome (GOLD analysis project Ga0210377, IMG submission 155480) | Groundwater sediment microbial communities from an aquifer in East River, Colorado, USA - PLM4_65_b1 redo | ecosystem: Environmental > Terrestrial > Soil > Riparian zone | place: USA: East...
ACCAGACCAAGCGCATTCATTCTTCGCTGGGCTATTTGACCCCCGTTGAGTTTGAAGCTGCTTGGCACTCTCAGGAATCTTCCCTTATTCCGGCCTGATTCCTGTCCAATTTCATGGGTCCATTACATACCACCCGCCAGCCGGAAGCGAGTAAGTAAGAACCCTATTAGAAAAGCTGCCTGATCGAGTAATTATCCTTGTCTCTCGCCTGCTCATGTTTTATACTACACGCAGTTTTAGCGCTCTCGCCCTGCGAGCGCTAAAATTTAACCCATCGATTCGCGTCAACTCTTAACCTTACCCAAGTTCTGTTCAAGGAGGTGTTTCATTATGAAGCTGCGACCCCTGGGCGACCGCGCGGTTGTCGAGCCACTGGAGCAGGAAGAACGCACCGAAAGCGGCCTGTTCATCCCGGAGACGGCCAAGGAGAAGCCCCAGAAGGGGACAATCATCGCCGTTGGCGAAGGCCGCAAAGACGAGGATGGCAAGCGCGTCCCGATGGATGTGGAAGCCGGCCAGACGATCTTGTTCGCCAAGTATGGCGGCACCGAAATCAAGATCGATGGCAAGAAGCTGCTCATCCTCAAGGAAAGCGACATCCTCGCCATTCTGGATGCCTGATCTCTGCGCCATTAGCCCTATCCAATTCCGAAAGATGCACGCAAAGGAGAAACAATCACGATGCCCAAGCAGTTAGCATTTTCCGAAGAGGCGCGTCGCCGCCTCAAAAAAGGCGTGGACGCGCTGGCGAACGCCGTCACCACCACGCTTGGCCCCAAAGGCCGCAATGTGGCGTTAGACAAGAAATTCGGCGCGCCGACCGTCACCCACGACGGCGTCACCGTTGCCAAAGAAATTGAGTTAGAAGACGCCTACGAAAACATGGGCGCGCAGCTTCTCAAGGAAGCAGCCACCAAGACCGATGACATCGCCGGGGACGGCACCACCACCAGCATCCTGCTGGCCCAGACCATCGTCAACGAGGGCCTGCGGAATGTCGCGGCGGGAGCGAACCCGATGCTGATCAAGCGCGGGATTGAAGCTGCCACCGAAAAAATCGTCGCCACGCTCAAGAAGGCGGCAGTCGAAATCGACACCGAAGAAGAAATCGCCAGCGTCGGCAGCATTTCGGCGCAGGACGAATCCATCGGCAAGCTCATCGCTCAGGTGATGTGGAAGGTCGGCAAGGACGGCGTGATCACCGTCGAAGAGAGCAAGAGCATCAACTTCGAGACTGAGTACGTCGAAGGCATGCAGTTCGACCGGGGCTATATTAGCGCCTATTTTGTCACCAGCCCGGAGAAGATGGAATCCGTCATCGAAGTGCCGTATATCCTGATCTACGACAAGAAGATTAGCGCAGCGGCTGACCTGATGCCCGTGCTGGAGAAGATGCTTAATAAGGGCAAGCGCGATCTGGTGATCATCGCTGAAGATGTGGACGGCGAAGCTCTTGCCACGCTGGTGCTGAACAAGCTGCGCGGGATGCTCAACGTGCTGGCGATCAAAGCCCCCGGCTTTGGCGACCGCCGCAAGGCCATGCTGGAAGACATCGCTATCCTGACCGGGGCGACCGTCATCACCGAGGAGTTAGGCCGCAAGCTGGAAAGCGCCACCCTCGAAGACCTCGGCACCTGCGGCAAGATTGTCGCCACCAAGGACGACACTACCATCATCGATGGCAAGGGCGACGAGAAGGCGATCAAGGGCCGTGTTGAGGAACTCAAGGTCTCGGTGGACAAAAGCACCTCGGATTACGACCGCGAGAAGCTGCAAGAGCGTTTGGCGAAGCTCTCCGGCGGCGTGGCGGTGATCCGTGTCGGCGCGGCCACCGAAGTTGAACTGAAGGAAAAGAAGCATCGTGTTGAAGATGCCCTGCGCGCCACACGTGCCGCGGTGGAAGAAGGCATCGTCCCCGGCGGCGGCGTGGCCCTGATCAACGCCATGAGCGCACTAGATGACGTGAAAATGGATTATCCCGATGAGCAGACCGGCGTGAGCATCGTTCGCACAGCGATGGAAGCCCCCATCCGCAAGATTGCCAGCAACGCGGGCGTGGATGGCGCGGTGATCATCGACAGCGTTCGCCGGATGCACAAAGACAAGAAGACCGCCAACATCGGCTACGATGTGATGACCGGCGAATTCACCGACATGATCAAAGCCGGGATTATCGATCCGGTCAAGGTCACGCGCGGCGCGCTGGCGAACGCGGCCAGCATCGCGGCCATGATCCTCACCACCGAAGCGTTGATTGTCGACGCGCCGGAAGATGATAAGCCCTCTGCCCTGCCTATGCCGGAGTATTAACGGCAGTCCTGAGTTCTAAGTTCCAAGTTCCGAGTCAAAACCCCCTCTCAGAAAGCGTTGGGAGGGGGTTTGCTATTCCAATATTCGGGGTTGAAGTGAGTCGCGCAGTAGAATAGAGTAGCATTCAGGCTTAATGTTAAGGTAGGCAAAGTAGCGAATGAGAAGAAATCAGTACCGACGGCGCGACGATTTCAGCCGACCGCAATCATACCGGGAGTGGTTTGAGCAGACTTATCTCGCCCCGGCCCGGAAAGTCAAAGAGCGCAGCCCCATCGCCTATACGCTCCTGCTCATTCTGGCGATCATCGTCTTTCTGTTCGTCTGTTCGGTGCCATGCCTTATCTTGAGTAGACTGGCGTATCGGCTGGTGATGGGAGTCTGAGAGCGTGTTGAATAAGATCGGCTTGCGGCGCATAACCCCACCCAAACCTCGCTACGCTCAGTTATCCCTCCCCTTGCAAGGGGAGGGCAACCCAACTTGTCGGGCAATTTTGGTCGCTGGGTGGGGTTTTTCAACACCCTCTGACAGACAGGCTACCGAAGCACACGTTCATCCCCCCGGCGCACAGTGATGCCAACTTCATCCAGATGCTCAAGCAGCGCAAGGGCGTATTTGCGACTGGTGCTAAACAGATCGCGCGCCTGCGCGACAGTGATTGACCCACTGGATCGGATATGCGCCCTGATCTGCGCCACCATAGCTTCATAGGATTCTGTTGCAAACAACACTTCAGGGCTTGCTTGAACTATCTCGCCCGATTCGATTAACGCTTGCAGCGCCTCTGCTCCAAGCAAATCCGTTGCGGCACTTACACTTGGGGTGTTGATCGAGTCGGCGTCAAGTTTCTTGCGGAGTTCCCGGATTGCCATCTCCTGAGTCGGGTTAAAGCGAATCGTATGTTCAGGCAGGCGAATGATCGCCTTCTCGTCTGAGACCAGCCCGGACTCGGCAGCGAATGCTGTGATCTTTTGAAAACTCTTTTGCTCTAAACCTAACCGGCTGCGAAGCGCCTCGCGCGGCATCCCGGCCCTGAGCGGGTTCGCTTGATGAAATGCGCGCAGTTCGCTATTCAACCGTTCGGCCAGACGCGCCCATGAGGCCCTCGCTATGATCCATCCATCTGGCAAGGCAATCACATCACCGCGCGATCTCAAATTATCCAAAATCCGGGCCGCTTCGTTGATTGGCAAATCCGATTGCGCTACGACGTCCGCAATAGTTGTTGTTGCCTGGCCTTCCAACGCATGAAGCATCAGATCTTCGGGGCTGCCCACCAGCAGCGTTTCCAGCCTGTCTAGAACGTCCGGCTTGAAACGCCGCCAACGATGCGCCGGGTGCGGATCGAGGATCGTGCCGCCACCCAGCGTCTCCGCCGGGGACGGATAACGCAAAATGAATCGAGCGCCCTTGTCGAGCGCCACTGGCGTTTCAAGCCGCAATTGCAGCCAGCCCTCCGCGCCGGGGGCAAGCTCCTGATCGCCCAACAAGCGTGCCTGCGCCACCGTCTCCGCCGCGCCTGAAAAGAACTTGACTTGAGCGTTATGGCGCAGTGGGCGATTCATATCGGCGAGGTGTCGAAATCGAACATCGATCAATGTCGTGCCGGTGAGCAAGCCGGGCAGCGCGATCACATCGCCGCGCTGGACATGGTCTCTGTCAATACCCGACAGGTTGATGGCGATTCGACTGCCCGGATGCGCAATCTCGACGCTGGTCTTATGGTTTTGCACTCCTCGAACTCGCGCTCGACGACCCGCTGGGAGAATTTCAATCTCGTCGCCAACGGCGAATGAGCCTTCCGACAACGTTCCAGTGACCACCGTCCCAAACCCGCTCATAGTGAAGACACGATCAACCGGCAGGCGCGGGCGGCCTCGATCCGGGCGCGGCGACTGTTGGGATAGCGCATTTTGGATAGCGTCGATCAGGCGATCCAAACCCTCGCCTGTCCGGGCAGAAACCGGAACAAGAGGCGCGTCTTGTAACGTCGTCCCCTGTAGAGCTTCTCGAATGTCCGCCGAGACCAATTCCAGCCAATCCGGGTCAGTGACCAGATCGATTTTAGTGAGCGCGACTACGCCCGCCGGGATTTCCAGGAGATCAATAATCGCCAGATGTTCGCGCGTTTGGGGCATGATCCCCTCGTCAGCGGCGATCACAAACACCGCCAGATCAATCCCGCCCACGCCCGCCAGCATGTTCTCGATAAAATCCCGGTGTCCCGGAACATCCACCACGCCCACGTTCTCGCCATTGGGCAGCGTCAGCCACGCAAAACCGAGATCGATAGTCATCTCGCGGGCTTTTTCTTCGGCGAGCCTGTCAGGGTCAATCCCTGTCAGGGCCATCACCAGCGTGGACTTGCCATGATCCACATGCCCGGCTGTGCCAATCACGTGAGGCATGGCGCTTATTTCGCTCTGGATTTCGCGGGCCTGGCAGGCTCAACTTGTTCGCGCATCGTCTGAACAATCGCCGCCAGCCCGTCCAGCGCGTCACGTTGCGTGCCCAGCATGCCCCCCAATTGCGCGCTCAACTGGTCGGAGATTTCGGCCAGCGTTCCGACACGTTCAGACAGAACAGTCACAATCTTGTTGCTTTCGCGCCACGATTCATCATTGGTCAATGTGAACTGGCGAAAATGCTTCTGGTCTTCCTGCTGAAATTCTTCCCACTCGCGGCGAAAACGCTCCTCGGACAGCCGTTGTATCTCAGAAACTTCGTTCAGGCGGCGTTCCATGCGCTCGGCAAGATGATCAAAATCATCGACCTGCTTCTTCATTGTTCGAGCCGTTTCGGTCCAGTGGTCAAAGTTTTTCTCAAACTTCTTCATGCTGTCTTCTACTTTGCGTATCATGTCGGCCAGCAACTTTTCGCGTTGCCGTTCAGCGATAGTGTCCTGCTCGATAGCCTGCTGCCGCTGCTGCCTGAATTCTGTGACCGTGCTCGCAAGCTCGGCAATGCCCCTTTCATTGCGCCGGGTTATTTCTTCTAATAACTCCAACTTCGCGGAAGCGCCTTCGACCTTCTTGCCTGCTTCGGCTTGCGCCCCGCTGACATCCGACAGGCGGCGACCGTCTTGCCGCCGCTGCTCTTCCAAAAATGTTAGCGTCCTCTGAAACTCTTCCAGATTCTTGCTGAGACTGTCCGCGTAATTCTGCAACTCCACCGCCACGCGCGACAGGCGCTCTTCTTCGGCCCTGCGCGGCTGAATCTCGCGTTCAAGCCGCGTTTGAATTTCATCGCGCATATCGTCGAGCGCTTTTTGTGTCCCTTCGCGTATCAAATCCTGAAATCGGCGTTGATCCTGTTCCGTGTTGCGCGCTTGCATTTGCTCCAAACCCGCCGCCACTTCGCTCCTGAGCCGCGAAATTGCCTCATCGAATGTGCTGGACGACAAGGATGTTGTCCGAACGCTGATCAATTCGTTTTCAAGCGCCTGAACACGCCGCGCCTGATCCTCAATATGCGCGGCCTGAGCCGCCGCGCGCTCTTCCAGCTTGATGATCAACGCCTTGTCCTTGCGCCGCTCTTCATCCAGCCATGCGACCATCTGGGCAGCTTGTTTGCTTTCCATAATAAAATCCTGCCGCTCCTTGCCACAAATTCGCGCCCGGATGACCTGGGGCGTTTGACCCCTAATTCTAGCAGACTTCGCCAATTGACTCGACACACTCGATGGCTATACTTTACAGTAGCCGAAGTTGAGCAGCGAACCGCCGGGGAATAACAACGTTATTCCCCGGTCAATAAAGCCTGACACGTCCCTTTGCAGTCCTACGTATGCTCACACAAGGAGAATTTACCCATGAAATACTCCGACAAGCCCTGGGTCAAGCATTACGACGAGGGAATAGCTGCTTCGCTGGCTCCTTACCCAAACAAGCCGGTTTACGCGCTGCTGGAAGAAACCGCTCACAAGTCTCCCAATCAGGTGGCGTGTTTCTTCGCCCCGCGCCGTCTCGGGCCGATAGGCCGTCCGGGGAACACGCTCACTTACGCGCAGCTTAATGATCTGTCAGATCGGCTGGCGGCAGCGCTGGCCGCGATGGGCGTCAAGAAAGGCGACCGGGTCGCTATCGTCTTCCCGAATATTCCTCAGTTTGTTATCAGTTTTTTTGGCATCCTCAAAGCGGGCGCAGTCGTTGTGGCCATGAACCCCACCTATCCCCCGGCCAAGTGGGAGGAGCAGCTCAACGATTGTGGCTCGGAAGTGGTCATTACCATGAGCCGCTATTACGAGGGGGTCAATTCGATCCGAAAAACGACGCCAGTCAAGAAGATTATCCTGTCCAGCGTCAAGGAGTATTTCCCCGGCCTGATCAAGACGCTCTACGGGCTTGGCGGCGAAAAGCGCGCAGGCGACAAAGTGGAGGCGCTTGCCTCGCCAGATGATATGTGGCTTCAGGACGCGCTGGCAAGCTATTCCTCCAGCCAACGCCCCAAAATCGATCTCGACCCCACCAAAGACACCGCCATCTTCCAGTACACCGGTGGAACAACGGGCGTCCCTAAAGCCGCCCGCGCCCCGCACCTGGCTCTGGTTGCCAACGCCATACAGCTCGGCGCGTGGCTGCCCAAAGGCCAGGAACATCTTGACGAGAAATTTCTGGCGGCTATCCCATTTTTTCACGTCTACGGCATGGTCGCTGTGATGATCAACGCGGTCAATCTGGGCGCATCGATGGTCTTCGTGCCCAACGCTCGTGACATTGTGGACTTGCTGGATAACATACACAGTTTCAGGCCAACGCTCTTTATGGGCGTCCCGGCCCTGTACAACGCTATCAACCAGCACCCATCCATCAAGGAAGGCAAGTACAGCCTCGCCTCCATTCGGGCCTGTATTAGCGGTTCCGCGCCGTTGGCTCCTGAAGTCAAGCGCCGTTTTGAAGAACTCAGCGGCGGCAAGGTGATGGAGGGCTTTGGCATGAGCGAAGCCCCGACCGCCACGCACTGCAACCCCCTGAACGGAGTCAACAAAGTTGGATCGATTGGCCTGCCCTTTCCCGACGTTGAGTGCAAAATAATCAGTCTTGATGATGGCAAGACCGAAATGGAAGTCGGCGAAATTGGCGAATTGGTCATGCGCGGCCCGGCCATGATGACCGGATACCACAACATGCCTACCGAGACCGCCAACATGCTGCGCGATGGCTGGCTGTATACAGGCGACATCGCCCGAATGGATGAAGAAGGCTACTTCTTTATTGTTGACCGCAAGAAGGACATGGCTCTGATCGGCGGCTTTAACGTCTACCCGGCCAACGTCGAAAAGACGCTGATGCAGCACGAAGCTGTCGGCGATGTAGGCGTGGCCGCCGTGCCGCATCCCGAAAAAGCCGGGCAGGAGGCTCTCAAAGCGTGGGTCGTCAAGGCGGCGGGCAAGGAAATTACCGAGAAAGACTTGATCGCCTACTGTGAGGGAAAGCTGGCTCCTTACGAAATCCCGCGCCGGATCGAGTTCGTGACCGAGCTTCCCAAGACCACCGTCGGCAAAATCCTGCGGCGCGATCTGGTCAAGATGGAAGTCGAAATGAGAGAGAAGAAGTAAGCAACCCTTCTCACCATAACAATAAAACGCCGGGCGTCTGAACTCAGACGCCCGGCGCAGTTTTTATCTCAGGCGAGGTTAAGCAGGGGCAGGCGCGGGCGGCAACTCCAAGCCCGGTGAGTCTTCGCTGCTGGCTGGCGCGCTCTTGCGGCTGCGCTTGCTGCCAGATGGCTGCGGAACGCTGGACTTCGGGGCCTTGACTTCGCCAGACATTAACTGCTCAAACTCGACGCGCTCCAGCGTCTCGATTTCCAGCAATGTCTCAGCGATCAAACGCAGCTTGTCGCCATGCTCAACCAGCGCTGTGCGGCATTTTTCGTAGGCTTGCCCAACGATCTTCCGCACTTCTTCGTCGATCTCTTCCGCGACAGCCTCGCCGTAGTCGCGCTGCTCCCCGATCTCGCGGCCCAGAAAGACCAATTCTTCTTTCTTGCCGAAAATCATCGGGCCAAGCCGTTCGCTCATCCCAAACCGGGTGACCATCTGGCGCGCCATCCGGGTCACATTTTCGAGATCGGAGCTGGCCCCGGTGGTGACTTCATTGAAAGTCAACTCCTCGGCGATCCGCCCGCCCAGCGACATCGCTATCTGGTCGAGGAACTTGGAGCGGGTCACATAGTTGGTGTCGTCCGGTAGTGACAGGGTGTACCCGCCAGCCATGCCGCGTGGGATGATCGTCACTTTCAGCACCGGGTCGCAGTTGGGCAAATAGTAGGCTGTCACCGCATGGCCCGCTTCGTGATAGGCCGTGAGCTTGCGAGCCTCGGCAGTGATCAGGCGGCTGCGCCGTTCTGGCCCCATCGCCACGCGCTCAATCGCTTCCTGGCATTCCGACATGGTGATAGTCTTCTTGTTCCGCCGCGCGGCTAGCAGCGCCGCTTCATTGATGGTGTTTTCAAGGTCAGCCCCCACAAAACCGGGGGTGCCTTTTGCCAGAACATCCAACATCACGTCGTTGCCCAACGGTTTGCCGCGCACATGCACTTTCAAAATCGCCTCGCGCCCCCGCACATCCGGGCGATCCAGCACCACGCGGCGATCAAAACGACCGGGCCGCAGCAGCGCCGGGTCAAGAATGTCCGGGCGGTTGGTCGCCGCCACGATAATCACGTTCGTGTCGGTGTCAAAGCCGTCCATCTCGACTAGTATCTGGTTGAGAGTCTGCTCGCGTTCGTCATGCGACCCACCCAGCCCGGCCCCACGTTGGCGGCCCACTGCGTCAATTTCGTCCACAAACACAATGCACGGGCTGTGCCGCTTGGCTTGCTCGAATAAATCCCGGACGCGGCTGGCGCCCACGCCGACAAACATTTCGACAAATTCAGACCCGGAAATCGAGAAGAAGGGGACGCCTGCCTCGCCGCTGACTGCTTTCGCCAATAAGGTCTTGCCCGTGCCGGGAGGCCCGACCAGCAAGACACCCTTTGGGATGCGCGCCCCTAATTGGATAAATTTTTCCGGCTCCCGCAAGAACTCGACAACTTCCTTTAGCTCTTCTTTCGATTCATCGCAACCTGCCACATCATCAAATGTCACTGTCGGATGATCGCCGGTGAACATGCGGGCGCGGCTCTTGCCAAACGACAACGCTTGGTTGTTCGACCCCTGAGCCTGCCGCAGCATGATCCAGATGAACACCACCACGATGATCAGTGGCAGAACAAACATCACGGCGCTAAAAACATCTGCAAGGTTAAAGGCTTCATCATTAGACCAGTCAATCTTGCTCATCTGGTCAGGCGTCACCCCTAAAGCGGCCAATTGCTCTGGCGCGCCAGAGTTGGGGTCCTTCTTGACCTTGAGTTCGTCGCCGTTCTTCAACGTGACAACCATCTCGTTGTTGTTGCTAAAGACCACGACCTGTTTGATGTTCCCGGCCTTCGCCGCTTCTGCCACCTTGCTGATGCCGACACTTTCCGAGGCAGCCGGTTTGAAGGCAAAGGTCAAGATCATGATCACCGCCATGGCGATCAAGCCATAGACAAAGAAATATCTGAGACGTGTTGAATTCACTTTGAAACTCCCATAGTTGCCACAGGCGTTTGCGTTGAGGCAGGTCATCACTGACGCTGCCGCTTTTCGCGCTCTGATTATAGCTTGGATTCAACCGGGAATGCGAATGGGCCGAGCGGCGCCACCCTCGACAATCGCTTGCCGCGCCAATCATGGGCCAGAGCGCGTTTGACACAATCACCGAATCCCTGTAGATCAGGGTCAGGCATTCACATACAAAGGGGGCGATATGCGCTCACTGGCGGACACCTCACAGCTCGGATCGTATCAGAGCGCAGTTGATCAAGCTCTTGGCGAAATGCGCCAAAACAGGGTCATTCAGCGCATTTTCGCTCATGATCACACCGTCTGGAAGCCTGAGCCAACCGAAATCGCCAATCGGCTGGGCTGGCTGGACATCGCCGAAAGGTTGCAAACCAAAGCAGCCCGCTTGCAAGCCTTCACTCAGACCATCCGGGACGCGGGTTATGATCACGCTGTCCTGCTGGGCATGGGCGGATCTAGTCTCGCGCCCGAAGTTTTCAGCAAGACCTTTGGCGTCAAGGTCGGGTTTTTGTCTTTGTCCGTGCTGGACACCACTGACCCCGCCGCCTTATTGAATCTGGCCCGCAAGCTGGACATGGCCAAGACGTTGTTCATTGTCGCCACCAAGTCCGGCGGCACAGTGGAAACATTGTCTGGCTTCAAATACTTCTACAACCAGGTCATGGCTGCCGTCGGCGCTGAGAAAGCTGGCGAACATTTCATCGCCATCACCGATCCCGGCAGCAGTCTGATCGACCTCGGCCAAAAATACGGCTTCCGCGAGATATTCCTGAACGATCCGAACATTGGCGGGCGCTATTCTGCCCTGTCGCTATTTGGTCTTATCCCGGCGGCTTTGCTTGGCGTTGACCTGCCCGCGCTGCTTGCTCGCGCCACCGCCATGTCAGCCGTCTGCGCGGGCAATGATAACAATCCCGGCGCATGGTTGGGCGCGGCGCTGGGCGAGTTGGCGAAAGCCGGGCGCGATAAACTGACCTTTATTGCCAGCGATGGAATCGCCAGTTTTGGCGATTGGGCCGAGCAGCTTATTGCCGAAAGCACGGGCAAGGAAGGCAAGGGCATCCTTCCAGTCGTCGGCGAGGCTCTTGACGCGCCTGATCGCTATGGGGCAGATCGAGTCTTTGTCCACCTCAAGCTCGCCAGCGACAACGCGCGCGACGCGGCAGCCACCGCGCTTCACCAGGCCGGGCATCCTGTGATAACAGTGGAGATAGCCGACAAACTCAACCTCGGCGGGCAATTCTTTTTATGGGAATTGGCGACCGCCATCGCCGGGGCGCGGCTGACGATCAATCCGTTTGATCAACCCAATGTCGAAGCCGCCAAGATTTTGGCCCGCGACATGGTCGCCGCTTACCTGAAATCCGGGTCGCTCCCGGCGGAAAAGCCAATTTTGGCGGGTGATGGGATCGCGGTCTATTCGCAAACCGGGTTGTCCGCCACAGACCCCGTCTCCGCGCTGGTCGAATTTGTCAGCAAGGCCCAGCCGGACGCCTATGTCGCCTTGCAGGGGTATGTTGAGTCAAACCCTGCCACCGAACAGCTTTTGCAGCAAATCCGGGTCAAACTGCGCGACAAAACACGCCTGGCAACCACGTTGGGTTATGGCCCGCGATTTCTGCACTCGACGGGGCAGCTTCATAAGGGCGACGCGGGCAAGGGGCTGTTTATTCAGATCACGGCAGATGACGTTGAAGACACGCCCATTCCTGACGAAGCAGGACAGGACGCCTCACGAATGTCATTCGGAGTCCTGAAACTGGCGCAGGCGCTCGGTGACGGTCAGGCGTTGCGCGATGGCGGACGGGAGGTTATTCGGCTGCATCTCAGCGAGCTAAAAACGGGCTTGGAGCAGATCGCCAACAGCCTGTAGGGGCGCGCTTAATCTATCGGCTCGTCTTCCGATAGCAATGGCAGATTAGAAGCGGATTCCGCCGAACTCTCATCAATGAAGGCGTCCGTCTCTGAATCAGGCCCCTCCGGTTCAATGGAAAAATCCAGCAGGCCAGCGGACGCTGTCGCGCTTCCCGTCGAAGGTTGTCGCGGAAAGCGTTCCAACGTTTGAGTCAGCTGGCGGGCGCGGCTTGTCCACCCCGATTTCAGGTCAGAAAGCGCCTTATGCGCCTTCTGCGCATACTCCAATGCCGGGTCAACCAGCCCCATCGAATAATACAGATCGGCCAGATTGAACCAGATCACAGCCTGTTCGTGCGGGTCGCCGCCCTCTTCAAACAGCCGCAGGGCTTCCAGCATCAGGCTTTCGGCCTGCTCAAACGCGCCCTGCTGCTTCTTGAGAATGCCCTGATGGCTGCGTACCAGCGCCAGATGACGGTCATCGCCAGCAATTTCAAATAGGTTGGATGCCTGCGCGTAATCGTTGGAAGCTCGGCCCCATTCGCCCTGATCGTCATGCAGCGCGCCGCGCAGCGCCAGACAACTCGCTTCCAGCGAAGAATCCTTCAGGCGGCGGAACATATTCAACGCCTCATCTAGAGCTTTATGAGCTTCGTCAGCCTGCCCCAGACTCTTGTGCGCCACCGCCAAATTGAAATAGGTCGCGGCCAGATCAAGTTCTGCCTGCGGCATGGCTTTGTACACCGACAGGCTGCGTCGATACGTTTGAATGGCTGCCTGGAGCTTCCCTGAGAGCATATCCAGATTCGCCAAGTTGTTGGCAACCTGGGTCTTGCCGTACTCGTTGTTCTCGGCGCTGTAAATAGCCCGCGCGTCCTCATAGGCTTTGTGAGCTTCGCTCCACTCGCCGTGATCCGCCAGCCAATGTCCCAGCATTTGCAAGCGCTCGGCGGCGACCAGCGGACGCCCCCGTTTTCCGGCAATGGCCGACCAGCGCCGAAACGCCTCGCGCGTGGTGGCCGTGTCATTGGCGTCACGGGCTATCGCCGCTTCGATGCCCGCCGCCTCTTCCAGCATCGGGTCCAGCGACAGGGCCGATGTCACCGAAGCCAACGCTAACTGGTTCTGGCCCCGATGCCAGCTCATAATCGCCATCGAAAGCTGGCGGAAAGCCTCAAAGCTGGCTGGTCGCGCCACGCCATTGATCGCCCGCCGCGCTTCGTCCGTCACCTTGCCGCCCAATTGCTCGATCAACGCCAGCGACACCTGTTCCACAAACTGCGGGAAGCGCGCCACCGGGCTGGACACCTCCAATGGAATGCGCGCCCCTGCCTCGTTCTCGACAATGATCCGCAGCCCCATCATTTTCGAGTCGTCATCCACCACAAACCGCCCCTGCGCCAGATATGCCAGCCGCAGGTCGCGCCGGATGGCCTGAATGCCCTCCTCGCTCAGAGGAACTTGCAGGTTGCTGTCAGCGATTTGCGCCGCCACCGTGTCATAGCCATAAACAGGAAGCCCGGCAGCGATCAGATGATCGGCCAGCAGCCGGGCCAGCAGCGCCCCAAACCATTGATTCTCTTCCGTCTGGTGGCTGCCAACGAACGGAACGACGGCTATGGTCAATTCAGGTCTAACAGGCAAGCTCATGGTCGAATTCCCCTACGGGGAGTGTACATGCAGGCTCAGGAATGAAGCAAGAGATGAGCGTCAACCGCTTACGACATTTCAATCAGCGACCCGGCAGGCGTCTTGGTGATTTCGATCCGCGCCGGGAAGGCTTCTTTAAGCTCGTCAATGTGCGTAATCACCAGTATCAGGTCAAATTCTTCTTGAATCGCATTGATAGCCTGCACCAGCCGTTCACGGCCCTGCGTGTCCTGCGTTCCAAACCCCTCGTCAATAATCAGCGTGCGTAGTTGCGCTCCGGCCCGGCGCGCCAGCAGCCGCGAGAGGGCCAGCCGGATAGCGAAATTCACTCGAAATGTCTCGCCGCCGCTAAAGGTGGCATAATCGCGCGTGCCCAGTTCGTCCGAAATCTTGATATCCAGCGTCTCTTTGACCCCGCCCGTCACCTTTTCGCGCTGGGTGTCAAACCGAAGGTTCATCCGGCCATCGGTCATCCGCGCCAGAATCTGGTTCGCTCCTTCTTCAATCTCCGGAATAGCCGCCTCGATGATCATGGCAGGCACGCCATCTTTGCCAAAGGCGATGCGCAGGTCGTCATACACGCTGCGATCCATGCCCAGTGTTTCCCGGCGCGCCGTCAGCTCTTCACGGCGGAGGCGCTGATCGCCCAGAGTCTTGATACGTTGCTCGGCGCGGCCCACATTAGCGCGGGCATTGCCTTCGCTGTCGCGCAGTTCGTTGAGCTGGCTCTCCAACTGATCATAGCCAACAAGCTGCCCCTCCAATTCGCGCATTTCAGCTTCGGCAGCAAGCATGTTCTCCTGATCGCTGCCTAAAAACTGCCGCTTCTCTTCGATGCGCTGATCGAGGCTGGCAATCGCCGCCTCAAACTGCGGCGCGCTTTCGAGCGCCCTGTCCAGATCAACTTTGCGCGCTTCGTAGCCTTCATATTGCGCGACCGTCGTCTGAACGTCCTGATGTCCCTGATCATCGTAGCCTAAGGCCGCAACCTGAGCTTGCAATTCAGCTAACTGGGCTTGCTCGGCTTCCGCATAAGCCGATGCCGCCAACGCCGTCTCAACCCCGGCCAATTCCTCGGCGACTGCCGCCATCTCAACCCGCGTCTCTCCGGTATGGGTTAGCCGTTCGGTGAGCCGGGCCAGATGGACACGTAGGGGGGGGAGACCCTTTAGTTTTGGCTCAACAAACTTCATGTCGCGGTTGAGCCGGGCCATATCCCCGCTAATCGCTTCTACTTGATCATTATTCGCCTGCCACTCTGCCTGCGATTCATCGCGGCGGGTCGTCAAAGACTCAATCAGTTCTGCTCGATGCTCATCACTGAGGGATTGACCGCACAAAGGGCAAACAGCCTCATTCGACTCTGTTATTTCCTTCAACTGCGCGGCGACGCGTGTCGCTTCGGTCTTCAAGCTGTGCGCAAAGCCGCCTAACCGGGCTTGTTCTTCTCTCAGCCCGGCCAGTTCTTCCTTCCAACGGTTGAAGTCTGCCTCATACTGTTCTAAAGGGGCGAGTTCCTTTTGGGCTTTGTCCAGCGCGCCATTGTCGCTGCCATCTTTAACGCGCCGTTCGATCTCGGCCCGGCGTTGAGCCAGCCCGCTTTGCCGGGTCGTCAGTTCCGTCCGCGCCGCTGTGATCGTTTCTCTAAGCGCCGCCAATTGCTGCAAAGCCGCGCTCTGCTCTTTCAGACGGCTGTTGTAGTCGCGTTCCTGCTGACGCGCTTCCTGCCAAGCCAGATACCCGGCCTCAATCTCTTCGCGTGATTCCAGCAGCGCTTGTAGCCCCGCCAACCTATCCGCGTTCTGGGCGCGCTCCGCTTCCAGATGCGCCAGTTCCGCCTGTCCCTGCCCCAACCGGAAGCGCAAGTCATCAAAGCGTTGCTGGACGGACTGTAGCTGGTTGCGGGCTGTCTGTAGCTCGTTGAACTGCTGCTGAGTCTCATCGACCCGTTTGTGAAGCTCATCCAACTGCTGCTGCGCCGCAATGAGATCATCTTTGTACTGTCCCTCGCGGGCCAATTCTATGTCAATCTCGCCCATTTGCGCGTCAATCTGGCCCTGCTCCTGATCAATCGCCTTGACACGGGCTTTGGCGCGATCTTCATAAGCGACCCACAGATCAAGCCCCAAGATTTCGCCGAGGATGGCTTTGCGCTGGGCCGCCGTCTTGCTGGTGAACTCGTCAGCGCGGCCTTGCATCAGAAAGGCTGAGTTGATAAATGTCTCGTAATCCAGCCGGATCAGGCTCAAAATGCGATCTTGCGTGGCGCGGATCGTCGCCTCGGACATCGAGCGCCAATCGTCGTTATCCTGAACTTCCAGCGTCAGCAGGCTTGATCCCTGCCCTTTGCGCGAACGATAGCGCGTGACCCGGTACTGGTTGCCTTCCAGCGCGAAGGTCAGCCGCACCTGCATTTCGATCTCTTCCCCATGAATCAGTTCGTTGTCAGAATGGGCGCGGGCTTTTCCCCACAACGCCCATGTCATGGCGTCCAACAGCGACGACTTGCCCGCGCCGTTCGCCCCGACCAGGCAAGCCATGTGTATCCCGGTCAGATCAAGCGGTTCAGGGCTGCGATAAGCCAAGAAATTTAATAGTTCCAATTTGACCGGAATCATAAGTTTCGTTCACGCTTCAATCGCCAAGAATGGCGAGGAAAATTGCATTCAGGCTTTCCTGCTGTTCACTCGGAACTTGGAACTCAGAACTTGGAACTGCCGTTAGTTCAAGAACATCGGCATCCCGGACACGTTGCGAACTTTCGGCTTGTAGGCTTCGATGTCGTATAGCTCGCCCACATCCACCGTCTTGCGCCCCTGCATAATCATGCTGATGGGGATGTCGGTGTATAACCCGCCCTGTAACGCGCACAACCGTCCACTCTGCCCTTTGAGAGCCATGTCCATCGCCATATGCGCGTAATTGAACCCCACCATCAAGTCCAGCGAATCGGGAGCGCCAGAGCGCATCAGGTAGCCAAGATGCTGATAGAGGATATGCTCCCCCGTGATCTCCTTGATCAGCTCGCCCGTCAGCACCCCAATCCCGCCAAGTTTCTGATGTCCATAGGCGTCAGCCTCGCCGCGTTGGATAATCTCGCCTTCTTCCAGATGCGCTCCTTCTGAGATAGTCATAATGGCATAGTTGCTAGGATTAGCCCTTTTATCCATCATCAGCAAGCCTGCTAACTTGTCCACGTTGAAGGGGACTTCCGAGATGACCGCCCGATCCACCCCCGCCAGATATGCGGCGATCAACGACGTTTCCCCCGAATTGCGCCCGAACAATTCAACCACCGCGATCCGTTCATGCGACCCCGTGCTGGTGCGCAGATTGTTAAGGAACTCGACGCTGCGCGTGACTGCGGTGCTAAACCCGATGCAATAGTCCGTGCCAAAAACGTCATTGTCCATTGTCTTAGGGATGCCAATCACGGGGACGTTCTCCCGGTGCAGCCGTTCAGCGAAGCTCAGGGTGTCGTCGCCGCCAATGGCGAGTATCACGTCTAATCCAATATGTTCAATCGCTTTGAGAATGTGGCTCGTGTAATCAGAAGCCTTTTTGTCCGCTGACCAATCCGCGTCGCGGATATGCTCAGGAACATCGTTGCCCTTGACATTGGTGGGGTTGGTGCGAGAGGTATGCAAAAATGTCCCGCCTGTGCGGGCCACCCGCCGGACAGCCTCTTTGTTCAGTTCAATCACGCAAGCGGAATTGTCAACCCCAGCCGCCGGGTTGTAATTGAGCAGCCCTGCCCAGCCCCGCCGCAATCCAAACACCGTATGACCTTCATCAACGCCGCGCTCAACTACTGCCTTGATGCATGGGTTCAGCCCCGGCACGTCACCTCCGCCTGTCAGAATACCTATTTTCATAACGACCTCACTTTGATGAATAAGGAATCTGCGCCATCTGTGCAACCTGCAAGCCGATTGGCTTTGCCTTTCATCTGATTACCGCGTGAGCATTTGCGCCATTTGCACAAATTGGGGGTTAATCGGGCGTTGCTTGCCGATAATATCATCCAGCGGATGCGTGTCAATCGCGGTCCCGCGCAACACCACCATTACCCCCGAATGCCCTTCCATAAGTTCTTTGACAGCCGTCACGCCAAACCGAGTTGCCAACAAGCGATCAAAAGCCGTCGGCGCTCCGCCGCGCTGCACATGACCCAGAATAGTCGTCCGCACTTCAAAGCCAATTTGATGCTGCTCCAAATACGCGGCGATCTCATTGGACTTTAAGTTCGCGCCCTCGGCCACAATGATCATGCCGTGGGCCTTGCCTTTAAGATAAGCCTGTTCGATCTCTTCACCCAATTGCTCAAGCGTTACGGTTTTTTCGGGGATGAGAACCATCTCGGCCCCGCTGACCAGCCCCGCCACCATCGCCAGATGTCCGCAGTGGCGACCCATCACTTCGACAATAAACACCCGTTGATGGGACGAGGCGGTGTCGCGCAGATTGTCAATAGCGGTCAGGATGGTGTTGGTCGCGGTGTCCACCCCAATGCATGAATCTGTTCCCCAGATGTCATTGTCAATGCTGCCGGGGATGCCGATGACGCGGATGCCGTGTTTTTGGAGCGCCAGCGCGCCATTCATGCTGCCATCGCCGCCAATGATCACAACCGCCTCAATGCCCTTTTCGCTCAAAGCCCGCACAGCCTTGCGCTGGACAGCTTCGTCTTTGAACTCCGGCAGTCGAGCGGTCTGAAGGATCGTCCCGCCACGCTGGATAATCCCGCCAACGTCCCGGCTGTCCATCTTCACCAGATCGCCACTGATCAGCCCTTTATAGGCTTGACGTATCCCATACACCTCCAGTTCGTGATAAATCCCGGCCCGGACAACCGCGCGGATTGCCGCGTTCATGCCCGGCGCGTCGCCGCCGCTGGTCATCACTGCGATACGTTTGAGTTGCTCCGCCATTGGGGGGTATTCCTCCGTTTAGCCCGCGCTGTTACGTCGCTCCGCCAGCGCGCGGCAGGACTTCAATTTCGTTGATCCCCGCTAGCTTGGACTTCAAACTTCCATAATTCGTTGTTTCATCAAATTCCAGTTCTATTGTTTCTTCATCGCCATTCACCAGTTCAATGCTAAAGGTATCTGACCCGGACTGGCTGATCAAAATGCCATGCAGCCGCTGCAAACGCGATGTGTCCTGCTTTTTATCCCCGCTGCGGTGGAACACGATACGCACATGAGTCTGACCGTCTCCGCCCGTTGAAGACGGCGCGGGCCATGCCTGCGGTGCTATCACTATCACCGGCTGCGTCTCTTGATTACTGGCATTGTTCTCTTCGCCCGCCAGTTCGACTACCATCGAGGCTTCTGCTGTCGATTCAAGGGCAACAGCCGGCGCAAGCGGCTCGACAGGCGCAATGGGCGTCGCCGCGCCATTGGTTTTCTTAGCGACGCGTGGCGCGCGGTTTTCCTTGACCGGGGGCTGGTAGGCTGGCGAGTCGTCGTACTCAAAATCCGGCGGGGGCGGCGAGTCATAGTCGTTCAGATCATCAATGGGCGGCTCAGGCATCGCGGCGCCCGTGCCCATGCTAGGCCGTTCATCGTCGGTTGGACTTAACATATCAAAGTTAGTCTGAGCCGATTCGCAAAGAATTTGCGGCTCGCCGCGCCGGGCGTCCACCTTGCCCCGTATTAACAAGAGCCTGTCTGTTTCCCACAGATCTTTGGTCTCGTCCCAGGTGCTAGGCCAGATCACCACGCTGATCTCGCCATACAGGTCTTCCAATCCAGCGAAAGCCATCTGCTTGCCATTCTTGGTAGTATGCGGCTTCACGTTCGTGACGACGCCCGCCATAGTCACGATTCGGTCGTGGTCGGCTTCGGTGAGTTGATTGGAATAGGCGCTGACAATGTGGGTGATTTTGTCGATGTGCTGGTGGAGTGGATGCTCCGAGAGACGCACCCCGATCAACTCGCGCTCCCACAGAGCCATTTCGCGCGGGTTTGCCACCTCAGCGTAATCCGAGACTAACAGCGAAGAAGCGTCCATGCCCACTTCGACGCCTGTGGCGGCCCCGAACAGGCTCATCTGCCCCACGTCGGCGGCTTTCCGCGCGCCGCCGCTGACGCTCATAATCCGTTCGAGCGAGGCCAGCAGTTGCGCGCGCGGCGCGAAGCTGTCCAGCGCGCCCACTTTGATCAGGCTTTCCAGCGCTCGCTTGCCCACCGCCCGCAGATCAACCCGTTGGCAAAAATCGCCCAGATCGCGGAACGGCTCGTCCCCCCGCGCCAGCAAAATCGCTTCCACCGACCCCAGCCCGACGTTCTTGATCGCGCTCAGGCCAAACCGGATCACCCGGTCATCGCCCAGAGTCTCTATGGTGAATTCTTCGCCACTGGCGTTGACATCGACGGGCAGCACCAACAGCCCCATCCGGCGGCAGTCCTGCGTGTATCCGCCAATCCGGTCGATGTTGTCGCGCTGGACGGTCAACAGGGCCGCCATATACTCGTGCGGATAATGCGCCTTCAAGAATGCCGTCTGAACGGTCAGCACCGCATAATCGGCGGCGTGAGACTTGTTGAAGCCATAGCGGGCGAAGAATTCGATGTCGTCAAAGATTTTGCCCGCGACTTCCTCAGGAACGCCGCGCGCCGGGCCTTCTTTGATAAAGATCGAGCGATGCTTCTTGAGGTCTTTTTCCTTCTTCTTGGAAACAGCGCGGCGCATCAGGTCGGCGTCGCCGAGGCTGTAGCCAAACAGGTTGGAGGCAATCTGCATGATCTGTTCTTGATAGACGCAAATACCGTAGGTCTCAGCCAGAATAGATTCAAGCAGGGGCGTGTGATACGCCGCTGGCTCTTCGCCATGCATCCGGCGAATGTAGGTAGGGATGTATTCCATCGGGCCAGGCCGAAAGAGCGAGATCGCGGCGACGATATGCTCAAAATGCGACGGCTTCATCTCGACCAGCATTTTGGTCATGCCGCCGCCTTCCACCTGAAACACCCCGCTGGTGTCCCCGCGCGAGATAAGCTCAAAAGCCTTGTCCAGAGCCGCGTTGAAATCCGGGTCATCGTCGCGATGCCGATACGGGATACTGTCCAGATTGTAAGCAGCCCCATGATAACGTTCGATTAGCTCGCAGGCTTTCCGCATGATAGTCAGCGTTGCCAGCCCTAGAAAGTCCACCTTCAGCATGCCAATGGAATTGACGACTTCCATCTCCCACTGCGAGACAATCCCCAGGTTGCCCTCGCCGCCGCCCACGCTAGAAGCTGCCCCTTCGCCACCTTTGGTCGGGCGATGCAGGGGGATATACTCCACCAGCGGCTCGTCCGAAATCAACACGCCTGCCGCGTGGGTGCTAGCATGGCGCGAAATGCCTTCTAATTGCGCCGCCGTGTCGATCAGGTCTTTCATATACCCGCGACTATTATCGTCGTAGACGGCCTTGAAATCAGGGACATCCTGCAACGCCTGTTTGATCCCAATCGCCTTGCCGGGAACGGCGGGAACCAATCGGGCAAGGCCGTCCACTTCATTTAGAGGGATGTCCATCGTGCGGGCCACATCCCGCAGCGCGGCCCGTGCCCCCAGTGTTCCAAAGGTGATAATCTGCGCGACCCGATCCTCGCCATAGCGATTGACGCAGTAATCAATCATCTCGCCGCGACGATCATCCGGGAAGTCCATGTCAATATCGGGCATGTCTAACCGTCCCGGGTTGAGGAAACGCTCAAACAGCAGCCCGTTTTGCAGCGGATCGATGTTGGTGATCCGCAGCACGTAGGCCACCAGCGACCCCGCGCCAGAGCCTCGCACATTCCACCAGATGTCATTTTCCGCCGCGAACTGGGTCAAATCCCACACGATCAGGAAATAATCGTTAAAACCCATCTCTGCGATGACCGCCAACTCAAATTCCAGCCGTTCGCGGACTTCCGAAGTCTCCGCGTGATCTTCATAGCGGCGGCGCAGCCCTTGCTCGCATAGATCGCGCAAATACGCCCCGGTGTCCGCGAAGTCGGGCGGCACGGGAAACTTGGGAATGTGATACCCGGTCTTGTCGAGATTGACATCGCACATCGCCGCGACCTTGAGCGTGTTGCTAATCGACTCAGGGGCTTCCGCAAAGAGAGCCGACATCTCCTCCGCCGTGCGAAGATAGTAGCTGTCGTCGCTGAACTTCATCCGGCTGGTGTCCGCGACAAGGCTGCTGGTGCCAATGCACAGCAAGATGTCATGCGGGCGCGCGTCGGTTTGGCGCACATAATGCACGTCATTGGTCGCTAGCAGCGGAATGTTAGCGTACGGCGAAAGTTCCAGCAAGGCGCGGTTCAGCTTCCGCAAGTCAGGGATGTCATGTTCCTGAAGCTCTATATAGAAGTTATCCGGGCCAAACACATCCCGATACCAGCCCAACTGTTTCTTAGCTTCAGCGTCGCGTCCGTCCAGCATCATTTGAGGAATCTCAGCGGCAAGGCAGCCGGAAGTGCAAATCAAGCCTTCCGAGTGCGCTGCCAGAAAGTCCTTGTCAATGCGGGGGCGGTAGTAAAAACCTTCCAACTGTGAAACGCTGGCGATCTTGAGCAGATTTCGATAGCCCGTCTGGTTCTTGGCGACCAGCAGTAGGTGGTAATACTTGTCTAATTTGGGATCGCGGTCCGTCATCCCGCGTGTGGCGAGATAGGTTTCCATGCCAATAATCGGCTTGATGTTCTTGGCTTTGCAGGCGTTGTAAAACGGGATCACGCCGTACATCGCGCCGTGATCAGTGATAGCGAGACTATTCATGCCTAATTCAACGGCATGATCAACCAGATCATTAATACGGCTCATGCCATCAAGCAGCGAATATTCGGTGTGAACGTGCAGGTGCGCGAAGGATGACATCGAACGGAGTTAGCCTCAACCGCTAAATAATGAAAATCTATACGAAGTTTGGCGACAAATAATCAGCAAAATCAGCGTAGAACGTGCGTTTTGGAGGACTAAGAAAAGTATACCACGAATCGCGACGAGTCATTTCTTTCGCTGGCATTGCGCAAGGCTTCATACTTGCAATACCTAATTCTGACAATTTCTACACAAATGGGAGATATATTTCCGAAGATCAACATTTCAATCTACGAATTGAGGACATAACAAAAATGACATTGGCAACATTATCACGACGATTTATAGGAATGCTGGCAATCGCGGCGACAATAGCGTTGGCAGGGTGCGCTTCTGCCGCGCCAATAGTGACGCTCGCGCCAGTTGACGCAGCCGCGAACAACCAGCTGGTGGCAGCCGCTACTCAAGTTGTCGCTGATCCAGCGACGGCAAGTCCTGACGGGGCGGCAGCTTCGGCGACGTGCGCCAAGCTCAATCTTAACGATTTGACCGAAGATCAACTGATGACTACTATCCCCAACTTCAACCCGCGCATGGTTCGGGAGTTCTTGGAGTATCGCCCTTATGTGAGCATCCAGCAGTTCCGCCGCGAGATCGGCAAGTATGTGGACGCCAATCAGGTCGCCGACTATGAAAAGTATGTTTACGCGCCAGTGAGCGCCAACGATTCGGATGCGGCTAGCCTGATGCAACTGCCGGGCGTGGACGCGGCTATCGCCGATAAGCTGATCAGCGCGCGGCCTTACGCCTCCCCGCAAGCCTTCATGGACGCGCTGGCAGGCTACGTCAGCCCCGATCAGGCAGCGCAGGCGTCATGCTTCCTGAGCCAATAACTATGCCTCACGAAATCATCCTGAACCGCCTCCGACACTTTCTGTTGACAGTCGCGCTCTTGATGTTTGGCGGCACGCTGGTCGAATTGTGGCTGCTTGACCACACCAAAGTGGCCGTCCAGATCATCCCGTTTGTTCTGTGCGGTATAGGGTTGACAATAGTCGCCGTCGCCCTGTTTCGCCCCAGTCGCCCTGTGCTGCTTGTGTTAAGAGCCGCGATGGTATTCGAAGGATTGGGCAGCCTGTTGGGGATCGGTTATCACCTGTTTAGCAATTTCTCGTTTGAACATGAAATTCGCCCCAACGTGCCGCTTGAAGCGCTAGCTCTGCCTACCCTAAAAGGAGCAGCCCCCATCGTCGCGCCGGGGATGCTGCTCTTTGCGGCCCTCTTGGCCATAGCAGCCACATATTATCACCCGGCCTTGCCTGCGGCTCGCCAGTCGTCTTAAGCAGGCGCTCTTTCAGCAAAAGCCACGCGGATTATTGATCTGTGTGGCTTTTATTGTGCCTTGAACCATGTTCCCCTCCCCGATTCCGCCCAACTCGCCATAGCAATCTAAGATGGGTTGCGGCATACTGTTGGGCTATGCCAGAACTGCCTGAAGTCGAAACTGTCGTGCGTGGCCTGCGCGATGATGTGGAGGGACGGACGTTCACCCACGCGCAGATTCACTGGGCGCGCGAGATCGCTACGCCAACGCCCCGGGAATTCGCTGCGCGCATCGCAGGGCAGCGAATCACAAGCCTTGACCGACGGGCCAAGTACATCGTCTTCAACCTCAGCGTGGACACGCTCCTTGTGCATCTTAAGATGACCGGACGGCTGTATGTCGCCGAGCCGGGCCAGGTCGTCAATGATGATCGTTGGGTTCGTGTCACATTAGGGATGGATGACGGCAAAGAGCTTCGCTTTTCCGATTCACGCAAATTTGGCAGAATGGCTCTGGTAGGGAACGCCGAAGACATCACCGGCAAGCTGGGGCCAGAGCCGCTCGAAGACGCGTTCACGCTCAAAATCTTCCGAGAGCGTATCGGCAAGCGCAGCAGCAAGATCAAGCCGCTACTACTCGATCAGACCTTTGTCGCCGGGATAGGCAACATTTACGCCGACGAAGCATTATGGCGGGCGCAAATTAATCCACACCGGACGGCAGATACCCTGACCGAAGACGAAACGAAGCAGTTGCATAAAGCTATCCGTAAAGTTCTTAGCGATGGCGTCCGCTACGAGGGAGCCAGCGTGCGCTGGTATCGCAAACCCGATGGCACGAAAGGCCAGAGCCAGAACCACTTTAACGTTTATGATCAAGCAGACAAGCCGTGTCCTCGCTGTGGAACGCCCATCCGTAAAGTGTGGCTGTCCCAGCGCGGCACGCACTTCTGCCCGATATGCCAGAAGTAGGAGCATGAGAAATCTATGAACTGGGGCATCGCCATTCCCATTCTTGCTGTCATACTGACCATCATTGCCGTGCTGCTGTTATGGTACTGGTGGAGTTCCTCGCGGGAACCCGGCGCAGCTGGGCCAACCGCCACGCCGCCAGATCAACCCGCGCCGGGTTGGATGCGCTGGATCAGCTTCGAGATGGGTCTGATCAACAAGCTGCGCGACTGGGTCAAGTCAACGCTGGCGGGCCTGATCCCGGCGCGGATAAGCGCCAGTGGGTCGCGCACGGTTCCCGCCCGCCAAACCGGGGAACTGGTCGAAGCGATCCGCCTGTTCCGCGATCTGGCGACCGGGGGGCTGGTAGTCGAGATCGGCGGTCGGCGTTACTTCGCGCTTTCCGAGATAACCGATGACACTATCCGCCGCCGCTTTATGGGCGTCGCTGAGTCCGTCGCGCAGTTCGCCGAGGGTATCGCCTCTGCGCCCAGCGCCTATCTGCCGCCGCCTGTGGTTACGACCCCCATTGTCGCCGCCTCAACTCCCGTCACGGCGGCCAGCCCGGAAATAACTGGCAAAGGCAAGAAGGAAGAAAAGATTGTCATCAAGTCGGTAGCCGAGGAGATTGAAGAACTCCTGCAATACCGCCTGACCATCTCGCCCGATTTTCTCCAACGCTCGATCCACATCCGCGAGTCGCACGGCGGCGCGATACTGGTCGAAGTTGACGGGCATTTCTACGATGGCGTCAGCGAAGTGGCTGACGAGCCGGTCAAAGCGTTCTTGCAGGACATTGTCCGTGAATGGGAGGCTCGAAAATGAGCGATCAAGATATTCTGGCCGCGCTTGCCGATTTGTTCCAACTGCGCCAGCAGGTCACCCCTAACTTTCTGGCGCGCCGGAATGTGGTCGGCTGTGGCGTCGGCTACAAGATTAAAGGCGACCAGATGACCACCACGCCAAGCGTGGTGGTTTCGGTAACGAAGAAGATCGCTGCGTCAGCCCTGTCTGCTTCTGATCTGATCCCGACGCAGGTGAACGGCGCGCTGACCGATGTCATTGAAACGGGCGAGATCATCGCGCACGGCTTCGCCCGCAACGCTGCCACGCGCCCGCTGCGGCCCGGCGTGTCGATTGGCCTGGCGAACGGCTCCACCGGGACGCTGGGCGCGTTTGTCCGCAAGGGCGGGCTGATCTATGCCCTGAGCAACAATCATGTGCTGGCGATGCTCAATCAGGCCGCGCCGGGTTCAGCGATTGTCCAGCCGGGGGCCGCCGATGGCGGCACGCTGGCCCAGCAGGTCGCCACGCTGGCCGAGTACGTCCCGATCAGTCTATTAGAAGAAGCGGTCGCTACGGCGGCGGCTGCCAGCCAATCCACCGGGCCAACCGGTTTCGCGGCGATTCTGGCGGCGCTGCTGGAATTCTTAGGCAGCCTATTTAGCCCACGCACGTCCACCCCTCCGCCGCCGCCGCCGATGCCGCAGGGCAATCGCGTGGACGCGGCGCTGGCTTTGCCGATAGCCGGGATCGGGGTTGACCCCAACATCGTCGATCTGGGATCGCCGCCCGCCGGGATTATCGAGCCACAGTTGGGCATGAAGGTCTTCAAAAGCGGGCGCACCACTGGCGTGACCGAGGCGATCATCACCCAGCTGGATGTGACCGTCAACGTGCGGTATGGCAATCAATCGGCGCGGTTCGCCGGGCAGATTATGACCACGCCGTTTAGCCAGCCCGGAGACTCCGGGTCGCTGGCGCTGGACTTTCAGCGCAACGCGGTGGGATTGCTATTTTCCGGGTCAACGCAGGTCAGCGTCCTCAACCCGATTTCGCAGGTGTTGGCGGCCTTTGGCGCAGAGCTGATCACCGCGCCGCTGTCCGGCAGCCCCGGCGCGGATTTTGGGTAACGTCAGCAACGAGCAATGAGCAACGAGCAACGAGTGTGAGATAGTATTTGGTTGGGCTTGCATGGCGGGCGTGATTTGCCCAGTTTGGCGGCATCGGGGCGGGTTGGCCGTATGCAGAGAATACGGGTTCAGCCCACAGATTTCACAGATTACGCAGATTGAAAATCTGATCTCCGGCGAAGATAGGGGCGCACACACAGGTGCGCCCCTTGTATATTAAGGAAAGGGTGTATTCTCTGGGATACACCTGGTCAAGCAGGGGGAGAGGGGAACCTGTGTCGCCCCTTAGGCCACAAGAGCCTGTCGCGTAG